>Ga0208629_101361_pt1 | contig 10190 bp, 1 predicted proteins | sample LakWasMet19_HOW5_2_FD_183865 | JGI IMG/M metagenome (GOLD analysis project Ga0208629, IMG submission 183865) | Freshwater sediment methanotrophic microbial communities from Lake Washington under simulated oxygen tension - Sediment Metagenome... | ecosystem: Environmental > Aquatic > Freshwater >...
GATGGGGGGCGGGGAAGGGGGTTGCGAGGGAGGTGACAGCGGGAAGCGGGGGAGAGGACACGCACACACTGCATCCCCGAAGGAACCATCATCGCGCGAGGCAGCGCCCGCCGCGGACGCACCCAGAGCTGCTCCTTGGAGAGGAAGGTCTCCTTGTAGCCCACGATGCACGGGTGCGTGGACATCTTCTGCAGCGCGATCTCCTGCTTCAGGTTTGCGAGGTCGCTCACGGGCGCCACCTTGATCGCCACCTTCTCCCCGCCGCGCTTGTCGCTGCCCAGGTACACCTGCCCGCTGGCGCCCTCGCCCAGCTTCTTGAGGTCGTAGAAGAGGGCGGTGGGGTCGCCCTTGGTGATGAGGGAGGCGTCCTCCAGCTCGCGCTCCAGCGACGCCTTCTTGGGCAGCTTGGGCGGCGGCCCCTCCATGTGGAACTGCAGCACGTCCAGCACCTCCTGCGGGTGGCTCGCCACCTGCTCCTTCGTGATGCCGGACACGGACAGCATGGCGTCCCACTGCGGCGGCAGGCCGCGGAAGCCCGTGGGCGCGGAGGCGTCCACCTGCACGTGCATGTTGTGCTTGACGTTGAAGGGCGTGGAGATGAAGACGCTGAACCCGTCGCCGCCGGACTCCTTCTTGGGGCCGCCCCCGCCGCCGCCGCGCGCTGCGGCCGCGCCGGCGGCACCCGAGCCGCCCGCGCCTGCGGCCGTGGGCGCCACGTGCTCGGGCAGCGCATCCACCGCCGCTTCGTCGCGCACGACGCCTGCACGCGAGGAGGGGGAGGGAGGGAGCGCGGCGACCGCAGCTGAGGCACGGGACTGCAGCGAGCGCCCCGCGAGCGGCTGTAGCGTGGGGACGGGCTGCAGGCCCGCCGCCCGTTGCAGGCAGCCATACGCAGCCTCGCACACCCACCCTCTGGCAGCGCCGACTTCCACACGGAGGGCATGCCCGTGAAGGTGCCCGTCTTGTTGTCGAATTCCACGTGCACCATGCGCTGAACATTGATGGGACCGCTGATGGAAACCGACGAGACTGCTTCCGTAACCGCTGCCACGCCGGCGCCTGCAGCCGCAGCACAGGCGGTGTCACACAGGCGCAATACCAATGATATGGGGCATGTTCAAGCGCCGTGGCTCCGAGCAAGCCTCCTGCGCACAGGAGAATGAGAGCTCACCAGAACCTGGACTCGTGGGCGTGGCGCCCGCACCACTGGCCATGCCAGGGAGCGGCCGAGGCACCGCCGGCTTGCCTTTGGCGAACGCGGGGCTAATGTAGGACTCCATCCCAAGCGCCGGGGATGGGCGACGATGATGCGGTGACGCCACTTGAAGAAGCACGCGCACCAAACGTGCAGCAGATAGTGTCAGGAGAGGGGGGAGTAGTTCCTCGCCTGCAAAGAAACTTGCGGCACGAAACCCGAAGAGAGGTTCTCGGCCGCGGCAACTCTCGCCTTGTCCGCGCGATCCACGTCTTCACAGAGCAGTGACACAGGTGGACTCTGGAAAAGATATCAGTCGCTGGTACCGCTGTCTGCGGCCATCAATAACATCACGCGTGGAGACTTGGACGAAATCAGACAGACGCCGGGAGCCGGGAGAGTGGACAAGACGAGAATGACGAGATCAGGCCGTTATAGCGCCCAGTTTTACTGCAAGTCGATTACAGCTGTGGCAGCGTATGCGCTTGTTTTGTTGAAACAGGCGCAGGTGAAGACGATCGGAAGATCCCCACCCCTGCATCATCGGCCAACGGCGACGGGTTCTGCCGCGCCTTGTGATGACCAAATCGATACATATTAGCTGCGCACGATGGAAAAGGGGAAGCTAAAAGCGCAGGGTAGAGCCTGGCTCTCGAGGGCCCAGGCAGGGCCGCTTACCGTGCCGCTAACGGCTGGCGCTCGTCAGCCTCCCCGGTATGCTGAGTGGGCAGTGAAGGCAGCGCGCAGAGGTCGGTCCCGGTGGAAAACGCTGAAAGTTACAGCCGATGTGCGAACGACTGCAGCTGAAATCGACAAATCCGTGCTTGGTTTCTACGGCCGTTCCACGAAACAGAGTGGAAACCTCAGCTTCAGGCCGCCTCCGCTGGGTCGAGCGCGAGCTGTCTTTCAGGCTATCGATTGCGGATCACTGCACGACCTCATGAGCAAGTGGGATCAGGCCAGTGATTTGCTTTACTTCTTTCAGCTAGACCCGACGGAACAGGGACACCCGCTGCACCGCGCTCTGCATTTGGGGCACCTGCATTGTTTTTGTTTCCTGTTGGCTGCGGGCCTGGATCTGCACCGCGCTGTGGACGTATTCCCGGTCATGTGCGACGGGCTTCTCAAAGGCGGGGGCCGGTACACCCCACAACAGCTTCTCATCTTGCAGGAGACTGCCAAGGCCCACGGCAGCGACTCGGCGTTTTGGGACTGTTTTCGCCAGTACTTCGAAGTACCTCGCGCGGAGGCGCGCCAGCTTGCGATTGCGCACCTGCGGACGGTGCGCCGCTACTTTCACCTTCGGTCCGAGCAGAGCTTGCGGGGCCTGGCCTTTGAGCGCACCGAGGAGCTGACGAAGCTGCGGAAGTGGATGCAGAGCCTGCAGCGAGGCGACGACAAGAAGCGCAAGGAATGGAACCCCACAGAGGAGCTGCCACGCGTTGATGCTGGCGGGCGTAAATACTGGTCCGCCGGCGGACCTCTGGATCCCTCCTCCCCAGATCCATTCGCTCCGCTGCTCCTCGGAGACCTGCGGCACGTGGCGGAGGCGTGGGCGGGCGACGCGGCTGCTGCTGCTGCTCAGGCTGCGGCGGACCCCGATGACGACGCGGTCTTCCCGTCCCGGCAGCGGTGGCATTCGTCCACAGGAAGGAGTCTAACGACGGCTTCTGCGCTGCGAGAATCTCATACGGAGGCGGGCAGCGATGGGGAGGGGGACGTGCCGGTTGGGGTGCTGAGGCTCAGGGCGAAGTTCGAGGCAGCAGCGGCCACAACTGCGGGAAAAGCAGGCCCAAGGCCGTCCGGTGCGCTCGCATCCCTCTCCGCTGCCGCGCACCCTCGCGGCGACGGCTACTCGCGGTACACAGCTGCAGGGGCTGCTGCTGCTGCTGCGGCATCGGCCTTCAGCAACAGCAACAGCAGCGCCCGTACCCCCCGCGACGAAGATGAGGAGGACGGAGAGGCGCAGTTGGGAGACTCCCAAGAAGGAGTCGACACGTCGGGCGTCTACGCGGAGAGAGCACCCAGCGGCGCCGGCCCCACGACGGCCCTCGCCCTCGCTGCGAGTGCAGCCAGCAGCGCCGCCCTGGCGAGCCGAGCAGCTCCTGCGCACCCCGCCCCCGTCTCCGAGGACCTGGCCGGCCTCATCCAGCACGCGCTGGTCTTCGCCACGGCGAAGCGCTTCCGAGCGCCTGAGCAGGACGACGTGGGCGGCGTGCTGCACGGCCTGCGCGCGCTGTGCCGCGCTGCCGCCCGCACGGTGGCTGGGACTCTGGCACTGCGCGGATTGGGGGGCGCCGCTGGCAGAGCTGAAGCGGTGGTCGGGGATGAGGAAGAGGAGGACGGGCCTCCTGAGGAGCTGCACGGCACGGCGCTGCACCTAACCGAGGCAGTCGTGCGGCTTGCGGTTTACGTCGCGCGGCTGGACCTGTCACAGGCTGACCCTGCGGGGATCGCCGCATCCTCGTCATCTGCCTCTTCCGCTGCGTCATCAATGGCGCTGGCCGCGACGTCTCTCCTGCGGCCGACAGCGCGGACGGCCGCGAGCGAGCTGCTGGCTGCGGGCGAGGAGGCCACAGAGATGGAGGCGCGAGCCTACCTGCAGCTCCACTCCCGCGTCTTCGGCGCGCTGCTGGCCCGCTTCAACGACCCCGCCCCGAGGCACCAGCGCACGCAGGACTACCCGCTGCACCACGCGGTGCACCACGGGCGCGCGGGCGTCGTGCGCCTGCTGCTGCTGCTCGGCTTCGATCCGCGCGTGGTGGGCACGCTGCACCCGTACAGCGGAGACGACATGCGGCCCGCAGACCTCCGGCAGGTGAGCGCCCTGGCGGTGGCGGGCCTGCTGCAGGAGCACGCTGCCGGCTGGTCGCGGAAGCGCCGGCTGGCCCTGCAGAGCATCGTGTCCGACCTGGCCGACATCCGGCCGCTGCAGCGAGAGGAGACGAGCCCGCTCGCCGGCGGCCTCGTGCCTGCCGGGCCAGCGTCCGCTGGCGGCGAGGGGGCGGGGGCTGGAGCGGGCCGCGAGCGAGCTGCGTCTGCCGACCTCGACGCCGTCTCGGAAGGTGGCGGCGACGCCATGGATGAGCTCGACGGTGGCACAGGCGGCGATCTGCTCGGCGAGGGGGCCGAGGTGGGCGCCAGCGGCGCTGCCCTGGGCGCAAGCGCGCCTGCTCTGCCGCCTGAACCCGCTGGGCTTCAAGGCGGTCAAGGGCTGGAGGCCCTCACCGGCTCAGCGCTGCAAGCCTTTGAAGGCATGCTTGCGGAGCAGGCGGCTGCTTCACAGCGCAGCTGGGCCGTCGCTGACGGCCCCGGCAGAGCTGCTCGTGCTGCGACTCTTAGTGACGCAGCACCAAGTGTGCAAGCCGCAGCGCAGCCGCGCCCCTCGCGACAAAGCCGTCGAAAGGCCGCCCCTCATAGGCTGCAGGTGAATGCGGCTGGGGCTGCGGCTGCGGCTGGAGCTGGCGGGTCTGCGTCGGGAAGGAGCGCGGGGCTGCTCGCCTCGGGCACAGTCGCACCGAGCAGCGTCAGGGAGGCGGTTGACGAGGTTGTCAGCGAGGCTGTGGTGCACCAGCTGTGGGTGAGGGCGACGGCCGCCGAAGCTCGCGTGTCTGCTCTCGCGCTGCTTGCCGCCCTGCCGAAAGGAGCTGGCTCGCTACCACGCTACGCTGGCGGCACACGCACCCAGCAGGAGCTGCAGCGGCTGCGGAAGCTCAACTCCGGAGCCCGCGCTGGTTATGAACTTGCGTCGAAGCAGCGAGGGCCCGTTGGAGTGCGGGGCGGTGGATCTCGTCGCAGCAGGGCCGCAGCCCCGGGTGCGGGAGCGGGTGGCGCCGACAGCGACGACGCTGATTTTGTTGATCCGGATGTCCTTGGTGACAGCGAGCGCTCGATCGGAGCGGCGAGTGCGGCTCGCTCTGAGCGATCTGCGTCCCGCGCAGCGCCCACCGCCTCCGCGGAGCGCAGGCGCAGGGCGCAGTGGCAGGACCGAAAGTTGCAAGAGATCAAGCGGAAGGTGGGCGAGACCACCCTCTCGCAGGCAGAGGCTGAACGCGAGGCTGCCGCTGCGATGTTTGCCCGCGCGAAGGGCGGCTCGGGCGTGGGTCACAAGCGGGGTCGAGGGTTGTCGCGGCCCAAGTCGGAACGGCTGCGGGACGAGGCTGTGCGTGATGGCGGAAAGGAGTCCAAGCGCTCTCGCTCCGAGCGGGGGCGCGACCCCAGCCGACGCGGCGGCGACGACGAGGATAGCGAGGGCGGCCACTCGGTGCTGCGGGAAGCGCGCCGGAAGTGGAAACGTGCTGGTGACCGCGCATCCGGGGACAGCGAGGACGCGCACCCGGAGATGGCGTTCAGCGTGGAGGACCCGGCGTTTGACGCATTGAACGCGCAAGACGACGAGGCGGAGGCACTGGAGGCAGCGCTGTTCGGGGGCGAGGAGGGGGACGGGCAGGAGGCGGAGGCGGAGGCGGTGATTGACCTCACGAGGGAGGCGGGGTCATCGGGGCGAGGAGCGAGAGGGCCACGGACCGGTGCCACGGGCGCCGCCGACGCCAGCACGGCTGCCGCAGCCCCATCGCGCCGGGTGCAGCCGCGGGCTCCCCAGCGGCTGCGTCTGAGCGACGGCCTCGCCTTGCTCCTGCCTCGAGAGGCGCAGAACGGCGCTGTTGCGCGTGCGCTGCGCGCCGAGGCCGCAGACGAACGAGGTGGGGCTGGCGGCGGCCCCTCTGTCCACCGGGGCCCCCCGGATGACGAGGGGGGCGATGGGGCGCTGCACCTCGAGGAAGGAGGGGGCGGGCAGCTGGAGCGACAGATCCAAGCCCAGATCCGCGCTCTGCTAGCGAACGGCGGTCGGCCTCAGGGTAGCGCCCATCGCGGTGTGACTGCCGGTTTGTTCTCCGGTTCTGGTGTCACCTCTGCGGCTCTGTCCCGGCCGCCCGGGCCCAATCGTCCACCTCAGCCCTGGTCCAGGTCACACGCTCGGCCAGAGGCAGCAGCCCACCGGCCGGGCCGCTCTGGTGGATCCTTGGTGCCTGCTGCAGGCGTGAGTCTTCTGCAGCAGCACCTGGAGCGGGTTCGGGAGCGCGCACGAGCGCTCGGCCCCGGGGCGCCGCATGCAGCCGCAGGTGCGGCCCGCCGCCCCGCCTTTTCCGTCACGTTTGACGAGCGCTTCGGCGCCACCAGCGCCGTCTCCCACGCCACGCTGCAGGCGCTGCTCGACCCTGCGCAGGTGCCGACGGCCGCTGCACCACGCATGGCGGCTGCTGGAAGGGCGGGCGCACCAGCCGGCGTTCCTCCGCGTCCCGGCGGGACGTCGTTGCCACATGCCCCGCCCGCGCTGACGACTGGCCTGCCGCCAAACCTCGCCCGGCTGCTGGGCATCGACGCCGCGCACGCTGCCGGCCACCTGGCCCTCGAGTCGCGCTTTGATGCGCGGGGAATGACACGCGGGGGCGCTACGCCAGCGTCGGGGATCGCAGGGGCGGGCGTCGAGGCTGGCGGCTTTCCCAGCGCCGCGGCAGCCATGTCCTCCTACGGCATCAACATCGTCTCCGCATCCGCTGCAGCCGCGGCTGGCGCTGCTGGGGCAGCAGCTCCAACGCTCGGCTCCGAAGCCGCCCGGCCTCGCCCTGCCGATGGCATGGCCCTGCCCCCCGCCCGTGCCGCTCCGCCTCTGCTGCGCGACACCCTCGCGCACAGGGAGCTGCGCCGCATGCGGGAGCAGCTGCTGCAGCGCGCGCAGGGCGTGATGCACGTGCGGCTGGCCGAGTCGGCGCTGCGTTCCGTGATGGAGGAGCTCGGGCGGGACCCCGGCGTGCTGGACCGGGGCGCCGCCGTGGCCCCGCGCACTGCCGCAGCCCTCGTGCGCGCGTACCAGCTGCACGGCTACCTGGCGGCCATGCGTGCCGACCACGCCGCCGTGCTGAAGGGCAGGGAGGAGCGCGAGGAGCTCCAGCGGCGGGCGCAGGCAGCGCGGCAGGCAGCCTCCAGCGTGCGGGCGATGCATGCGTTTCACGCACCCGCCGTCACCGCGGGCAGCATCGGCGCTCGGGCGCTGCAGCAGGCGCAGGCTATGCTGTCGCGCGAGCAGCAGCAGCAAGTCCATCACCCCAAGCAGGGCTCGCTGAGAGGCGCGCACTTCGGTGGCCACCTTCTGGGCGATGCGCCCGCCATGCGGACTACCTCCTCTGTGCTGGCTTCGGCAGCACCATCCTCGGGATCGGGCCATCTTGCGGCCTTGCCCACGTTGCCTCTGCCCTCCCAGGGTCTCCGCAGCGGCGACCTGACCCTGGATGAGCTCATGCGGCTGAACCCCTTGGAGCGCCGTGCGTACATCGAGGGATCTCTGCGGTCGCAGCCACAGCCACAGCGTTCGACGCAGCCACACGGCCACACCTCGGCCAACGCTGCCACAGCCTCAGTTACCTCGCTCGCGGGAGCGGCTGTCGGACTCAGCGCCGGGGCGTCCACATCGACGGTGTCAGTGGGCGTCGCTCGTCGGACCTCTCCTCGTCCGGGGCTTGCTGAGGGAAGCGCCATGCACGTGGATGTGCACGAGCAAGTGGCGGGGCCCGTGCTGCTTCCCGCGACTGGGGACATCATGCAGCAGCCGCGCCCTGCTCTGCGAGAGACTCTTGCAAGCGTCGCTCAGCCACAGCGAGAAAGTAACGTGATCCCGGCCCCGGCGAGCTCCGCAGCTGTTGGACGCGAGCCGCCCTCCGGTCCAACCCGCTCTTTCAATGTCCCCGCTCCTGACGTCAGCGCCCACCCACGTGATGCCCCCGCCACGCTGCTGCCCTTCACAGCGGGAGAGCTCCTGCGACCGACGGGAGAAGCGTCCGATCCAGGTGCAACGCTTCTGCCATCGACCACGTGGCGTGACACTGGTGGTGCTGCGGTTTTCACGGCTGTGTACACTGCGGTCGCTCCCGTGGGGGCGGGTGCAACTGAACCTGCACCGCCGCCGGCTGCATCCTTGCCTCCGTGGGGCAGTGCGGTGGCTGCATCGGGCGCCCTTCGGTTGTTGGAGGGCTCTGCCACCGCGGACAGCGCTGCTCTCGGGGGCGTCTCCGCAGCGGTGCCCCTTCGCCCTGCCGACAGCGTCGTGGCTGGGCTCGCGTCTCGCTTTCCGACTGCTTCGGCTCGAGCCGCGCACCCAATCAGCGTCGCTTCAGGGCGTGGTGCTGCGGGCGCTGCCGATTCCGCCTCCGCTGCAAGTGAAAGGGCGGCCATGGATGATGATGAGGAGGAGGAGCGCTCAAGCCTCAGCCAGGCCGAGGAAATGCTGGCGAGGGCGGCTTCGGACGCGGAACAGCGGCAGCCGCGGCGCGCTGCGTGGGTGGAGGAGGTGCGAGAGTGGTTCATTGCGCAACAAGCGCAGCAGAACGCAGATGCCGGCGAGGCGGCCTCTACCGCCGCTCGGGAGGACGCGGAGCTGGACAGAGCGCTGATCGCGCGCCTCCGACAGACCTACGCGCAGCAGAGCGCGCTGCAGGAGCGGGTCAGCGCAGAGGTGCTGCGAAGGGTGGTTCACGTCCGAGTTGCAGAGGCGGCGCTGCTGCCTTTCCCGCGAGCTTACGCCACACCCGACAGACCGTTCGCAGGACACGACATCGCTCTCATCCCGCTCCATCGGGCAGCACTGCTCGGGAAACATTTTGTCCACCCCGGCATTGTCGGTAGCGGCCCCGACAATTGGGCTGGGCGTGTGATCCGCACTGCCGACCGCCGGGCTTGCCTTATGGTCGCTGGGCTCGTGAGCATTGCTTCCCCGTGGGTTTGGCCATGTGCTGCCGGCGAGGTCAGTCGCACCACCGCTTCCTCCGGCAAGACCTCACTCCATGTCCCAGCTGGCGAGAGTGCGCTTGCAGATGCGATGCATGTCGACGGTGGGGCAGAGGAAGGCGACGACGCGGCGCACGATGCAGCGCTGCCACATATCCCCGGCGGCGACCAAGATGAGTTTGGTTGGGGCCTGGACCTGAACGAGGGCCGAAACTTCGACGGCCCTGCAGGCGGTCCCGCCTTTGCCGTGACCGCTGAGACGCCGCTACAGGCGCTCCGGCGGTCGCTCAGCGCCGTGCTTGCTCGAACTCACTCTGCAGTGGCGCAATTACGCATGTCGGCCAACCCTGAGCGCCTCGTTGGGGAACTGCTGAGCGGCTGCGGCTTGGAGCTGCTGATGATTGTGGACGAGGCAGAGCGGCTTGAGGCGGCTTCCCTGTACCAGGTCACCTCTCCAGCGGAGGCTTACTTCACGCAGCAGCAGGAGGAGGCGGCGGAGGCAGCGGGGAGGGGATTTTCTGGTCCTGCAGGTCCGGAACATCCCGTCGAGCTGCTGGCAGGAGCTGGCTCGGTGGCAGACGCCGATGCCTCGTTCGCTGGCGCGATCGCCGAGGAGGCGCTGGCTGCCCTGCGCGCCTGCTTCGCCACAGTGGATGACGAGCTGAGCTCAACTGCAGCGATGGCGTGCTGCTCGGGGGCGGGCGCCCCCGAGGCTTTGAGTACGCTGACGGAGGACGGCTTCTCGTTGCTGGGCTCAGCACGTGAAAGCGAGGCGGCGCTGTCACTCGTTCGTCTGCTGCAGACTGCCATGGAGGCGATGGTGGTCAACTTGAGCATCAAGCAGGAGAGGCCGTCGGAGGCGGCGACTCAAGCTCAGGTTGGCAGCCAAAGCGCGCCTGGACGGGGGTCAGCGGCTGGACACCTGGGTGCAGTGTACTGGCCTCGCCCCGTCGTGTTTTGCCTGCCCTGCGCGCCTCAGCTCATTGCGAGCAGCGCTGGCCCCACTCGAGCGGAAAGCGGCTCGGCAGCGGCTGCAGCTGGAGGGAGTGGCGCGACGGGCCCCCGCGGTTCGTGGATGCTGCGGGCGCTGTCCCTGGCGGGCTGCTTTGCGTGCGGCTGGATCACCCGCTACGTGCCTACGCTGCGCAACCATGTGCAAGCCACCACAGCTGGCCCGCTGCGCGGCCCATCCGCGGACGCCGGCGACGCCTTG
>Ga0208629_101362_pt1 | contig 10184 bp, 9 predicted proteins | sample LakWasMet19_HOW5_2_FD_183865 | JGI IMG/M metagenome (GOLD analysis project Ga0208629, IMG submission 183865) | Freshwater sediment methanotrophic microbial communities from Lake Washington under simulated oxygen tension - Sediment Metagenome... | ecosystem: Environmental > Aquatic > Freshwater >...
CACAGGGGCCCTGCCGCGGATGCCTCGCCAGCATGCGGCAGAGGGACAAGTCACGCTGCAGCCTACGGCACACCGCCAGAGGGAGCCGACCGCTCAGAGCGCCCTGCAAAGCGACTGAGGCCGTCGAGGGCGACACAAGCGGCACGGCTTCACCTGCAGCACGGCTCTGCTCCATGGCGATCCGAGCCTCCAGTGTGTCGCCGCAGAGCAGCGGAGCCGCGCCCGCGGCCGCTGCACTGGACGCGGTGTTGGAGAAATACGCAGATGTCAGAGGTACACTGCAGCACCCGCCGCTTCCATCAAGGCTGCTGATTACCGCATTCAGCTCTGAGAGAGTGAGGTGCGCTCTGGCTGAGAGACAACCGGCGGCACCCGCTGCGCCGCTAAGCGCCGCAAGTGTGGCGCATGGCGGCAGGTCCGGCAGAGTCAAGATACGAGCTGCCCAGGCATCGTGATGAACAGCAGCGCTATCGCCAAACTCGACTGCGAAGTACGCGCTCGCGACGACGTCGAACGGAAGCTGGGCAACGGTATCGAGATGTGCGGCGTGCCGTGGCGAGGCACTTGCGAGTATGTCGCGGCAAAGCCGCACAGCTTCTATCACGGATGAGCCGTGGCTCGCGACTGCACGTGTGGGTGGTGGCAGCGTGGCCATGGTGCGACTCGGCTGACCGAAGAGCGGAGCGTCGCTCACACCCCCGGAACCAACAACAGCCACGTGACAACGTAATGGGGATCTTGAGGAGCTCCTCTTCAAGAATAGCAGCCTATCTCTTCCTTTTTTTGAAAGAACGAGCTGCCTGTCAACCTTTTCCACTCTCATTGCCGCGGCAGGCAGACGACGCTCGCAAGACGTTGTTCGTTGTACTCATGCGCTCACCACAGTGGATCCATACCGCAACGGATCGGCGCCCATCGCTTGACAGCGCTGTGTAATCTAGTTGGCTACTCACTATTGTCGTCTGTTGAGCCACAGCCCTCGTAATTCATGAGGGCGCTGTTGGTCCTGGCTGCGATCTCTGGCGTTGGTGGGCTACCGCGTTCGCCTCTTCTGCCTGAGCGGCTGCAAAGCAAGCCTGCACGCAGCATTAGTGCATCTCCTGTTGAGGTCGCGCCACAGCCCCGCCCGCGGCTCTATCTCGCCCACAGTGAAGGCTCATCCTTCTGCCTGGGCTGCGAGGATCCGTACTACGAAGGCCTGTTTCTAGAGACGTGGGAGGCTGCGCACGGCCCGAAATCATTCCATGTGATTGGAGAGCTGGCACTCGGCGTGCCAAATGACGGCCATGTGCCGCTGCGTAATGATGTGGACGGCTGCATCGTGCTGCTGCAGCGCGGCGGTGTATCGTTCATGACGAAGGCTAAAAATGCGCAAGCGGCGGGGGCGCTGGCGCTAATAGTAGCCGACGACGGCGCCTGTGGCGAGGAGTTTGACTGTGGGCCGCGCCTGGGGTCCAGGTCGGCGGGCCAGCGCCTTGCGTTCGCGGACTCGCCTGGGGAGTGGCGCGCGATCACGATCCCCGTGGTGATGTGGAGCGCCGCCTCCGCGCGGCGCATCGCGGCGCAAACGCGGCACCTGCGGCAGACCATCCCTACCGATGAGTTCGGCCCGCAGGACATCTTCGTGTACCGCTGAGCAGTGTACCGATGAGCAGCGCGCTTCCGCCGAGCGGCTTTCTAGCACACCTTCGCGTATCGCCGAGCAGAGTCGCTGCGGTTCGCCGCCCGCAGTCTCCCGATGGGCTTCCGCAATGTCGGCGGCGGCGATGGTGGATGCCACCTCGCCCTGGCGCACCCACAGGCGAGCACCGCTCTGCCTCCTTGGGTGGCTGGTGGTCGTCGCCGGCACACGGGGTGGCCGACATGGATCCGGGGCATCAAAGCGGCGCGTTACCTCGACGTGTCACTGCAGAGGCCGGTCCAATCTGCAGACGGCACGTGTGCACGGCTGAACGTGGGTGGTGACTCGCGACGGGGACTGCCAATGAGGATGGGGACCGTTCCGCTGTTCTAATGAGCGCGATAATAGGTCCGGCGATCCACGCTGCCCTGCGCAGAGGCGATGCCGAAAGGCGAGCGAGGACGCTCGGTTGGATGGTGGCCAGCGAGCCGCACAGCTCTCCCTCTTCACCGACGTTCGAACCCGAGCTTGCTTCAGGTTCATCCAGGGTCTGGCGCCGACGCTGCACAAACGAAGGCACCTTGGGTACGGCCAAGGCCACAACGCCGCGCAGAAGCAGGCGCCTTTGGTATGACCGCCGGCTGTGCTTCGATGCCATCAGGGGGATCCCCGCGACGTGTCGACGGTGGGCGGGACGCTGTCCGGTGATCATGCAGTGGCGCAACGTGTGCCGTCCGAAGCTTCGCCCCAGAGATATCCCCCGCAAACATGCGTGCATTTTCACTTCACACGCCATGCGAGACGCACCACGATCTGGGGGCATCGATCAGTGCCGTGGGCATTTTCACGATCTGGGAGCATCGATCCGTGCCGGCGGCTTGACAGTCGCCCGTGGCGCTGGCCTCGATGCGCCACTTCCCAGCCCTATCTCAGAAGCTGTTGGTCGGGGGACAACGTTGCTATGCCGAAACCGGCTTCGCCCAGCAGAAGATGATCCTTCGCACAGGTGACTGACCGTGCAGTTGACTACCAGTCTGCCGCTGTCCACGCTGAGCTGCTCCGCGTCAACCGCGACGTGCAGGCCTCAACCGCAGCACACATCGAAGAGGACGACGGCGTCGACGCGGAAATGTGTCACACTTTGCGTGTGGTGCAGTTGACAGCGCTGCGCTGCGTCCCGGACCAGTTGTGCCCGCTACCTGAACCAATCGTCTTTCACGACCAAGCCGCGGCACATCGTGTGCGTGAGTCAGCGCGCCATTTAGGAGCCTCGCGATCTTGCGCTTAACTCACTCCAGTCCACTCCAGTACTGAGTCTATCGTCGCGAGCCCTCGACGCCATGATGTTCCAGACCGAGCCTGGTGGGACCATGAAACTGACAGTTTGGGGCGGATAATATGCGCGCCTGCAGCGGGTTGCCTCCAGAGTACATCGTTTTTGTCGTATGAGTCACGCGCGGCTGCGGATCGCGGCGGGATTTGCAGAACGCCTTCCCGGGCGGATGAAGCTCCCTCATTACTCAAACTGGTATTTCTCGCTTTCGGAGCAGAGTGAAACGTTTCTTTTAAGCTTTTTTGGCGTAAAATCCCCTGTTTCTCTTTATTTGCTGAACGCGACTTTCAGCTCGGCTGCCCAAACAAGGCAGAACGAATGCAGCTGCGAGCCAGAGGCTGTGGCTCGTGATCGCTGCTGGGCCTGCGCTTTAGTCGACGCGGTAATCTCGACTTTTTCCGCTCGAAGCGCTTTCAGAGGAACGCTTACGCACATATCGGGCCTTCATCAAGCGGAGAGTCCGTGCGCACTGGTTGAAACGCAGCGCGGCAGCCCGCCAGTACCGCAGGTGTCCGGGACACAGCCACCATGCAGCACCGGCTCGTCCTGTTCACCGGGGCCATGTTCAGCGGAAAAAGCAACGCGCTGATCATTGCCACGGACCGAGCCCGGCAGGTGCTGCCCAAGTGTGTCGCCATCAAGTGCAAGCTGGACACGCGCAGCAGCAACACAGCGATCGTTGCGCGCACCGGCCTCACGCTGCCAGCGGACGTGATTACGGACCGCCTTGCAACCGTGCAGCCGCAACTGGGCCTGCTGTATAGCGTGGACGAGGGCCAGTTCTTCCCCGATCTGCTCCCCTTCTGGCACCGGGTGGTTGCTGCGGGCGCCTACCTCGCTGTCGCGGGCCTGGACCTGGATTTCAGGCGGCAGCCCTTTGGGCAGGTGAGCGCTCGGAGATTGACGGGCGGCATGACGGGCGCAGCGTGCGGGGATTGATAACTGGCGTGTGGCAACCGGCCGCGCAAACGCGGGTGGCGGGCGAAACGCGGACGCTCTGTGGGCGTTGGAGAGCCAGCACACAGGTGTTCTGAGCGGACACATACGTAGGCGTCCTGAGCGGGCACACAGGGCGATGCCGAAGCCGGGAGCAGCAGCGGAAGGCGACGTCCCCAGCTGTGCACGCCGCGGCCTGTACGCCCGTGATGCATCGCAATGCATCGCAGCGCAGCCTTCCAGCAGAATGGGCCAGCGTTCGATCATAGCGTGCGAGCCGGCCGCAGCGGTATCACACACCGTGCCAGTCAGTCTCCGGCGCCCCACCGCCACCGCTCTACTCTCTCCACGTGATCTCTCCGCTGCCTCGCCGCGACCGCTCCGCTGCCTGCCCGCGACCGCTGCCTCCCCACTCGTCTGCAGGTGCTGGAACTGGCGCAGGCAGGGCTGCAGAGCCCGCACCCCGTGCTCATCGAGCGATTTGCCGCGCGCTGCACGCACGGCAGCAGCGGTCCGTGCGGCCGGCCGGCGCTCTACACGCAGAAGCTGTGGCATCCGCCCGCACTAGCTTCGGCAACAGTTGCTCCAGGCAGCGTGGCAGGGAACGGGACAGGCGCGGCAGCGGCGTCTGGGGGGAGCAGCCTCAGTAGCGAGAGGGAAACCGTTGTGGCGGTCGGGGGCGGCGACAGGTGCGTGCTGCACGTGCAACGCTGCGGGTTACGGGCAAGCAGGCACCGCAACAACACATCAGAACTCCCAGCGGCGCCGCGGCGCTGGGGGTCTGGTCTGGTCACCCACTTGTCAGGACCCGTGATGCCGCACCGCACTCGCGCAAGCGAGCTTGCACTTGCACTGCACACGATGGAAGACGAGCCGCAGTCCCCGATGCGACTAGCCATGCAAGCAATCACCGCCCCTCCTCCTCCTCCTCCGCTCCTCTGCCCCCCGCACCTGCTTCGCAGGTACCAGCCCGCGTGTGAGCTACACCACCGGCCCGAGCCCATCTCGCACGACGCCTGGTGGAGCGCGCAATAGCGTTTGGCGCCCCGCCGCTTCTGGTGAAATCCACGGCGCCAGCTGGACAGACGATTTGCGAGCGCAGAAAAAGCTTCGCTCAAACCATCCCATTGTGAAAGCGAAGCGTCCGCAAGGTGCCGCTCGAGAGCTCATCTCTATTGTCTGCGGCAGCCGGCTCACCGCTTCGCCGCCGCGGCAGCGGGCTCGCCCACCGCCTTTGAGATGGTCTCCATCAGCCCGCTGCCCGCGGGCGCCTCCTCAGCGCCGAACACCGCCGCCAGCACCGGCTTCAACACCGCGCTGGCCAGCACAAACACGAACGTGAAGCCAGCCTCCGTCGGGTCGTCCCCCGGCACGCCGCGGTGCGTCATGCCCTGAATGAAGGAGAAAGGCTCGAAGGGCAGGCGCAGCAGCGCCATGTTGTTGAAGATGGAAGACAGCAGCCACCACACGCCGATGTTGAGCGCCAGCATCCAAATCGTGCTGCGCATGCGCAGCCCCGTCAGCACGGTGTTCTCCTTTGAAATGTCCTTGTCCAGATCCTTCTCCCACGTCTCGAGCACCTTTGTGTTTTTGGCGGTGCGCGGCTTCGACTGCACATCCTCCAGCTGCGCACGCATGCCCGCAAGGCGCGTCTTGCTTTCCTCGTACGCCTGCAACAGCATTCGGTGCACAAGCGGGGGCTTGGAGGGTGAGAGGCTTCTGGTGCCAATGCACCGTTGTCGAGAACGCCGCGCCTTCAAACGCCTCACCGGCAACGAGTAGATGAAGCGCCGATTGAGGAACTCGGTCAGCAGGCCGACTCCCGTCGAGGCCCCGATAACGAGCGTGGTTGCAAGAAGGCTCATGTTGACAGGCGTTGCAATGGCTCGCAACGAATTCAGCGAAAGCCTCTGGCAAAAATTCAGACGCAAATGGCTAGCATGCGGCACAGCAAACCTATCGCTGAGCTAAACATTGCTTTTTCCTTGGCCACGCGGTGCCGCTGCGACGGATGCCGCAAGATTCATCGGCTGAAAGCCGGCATTTTCCGCCCACGACACAACACGGGAGCTAATGAGCGAGTGAGAACCTTGAAGCTGCAAATCGTGTGCTCATGCACGTGCGTTCCATCGGGTGTCAAGATTTTGTCCCAGCATCGCTGCGTTCGGCGACCATCGGTGACGACTGCAGCAGAAAGTTCTTCCGAACCTTGATTACGCCCACTCACTCGACGCCCATTAGCCCATGGCATCAGCTGGTGGCTCAAAGGACAAGCCGCCGTTGAGAGGCGGAAGCAGCGCCGCAGCCGTGCCTGCTCCGAGGGTCGTGCTCGCCCCTCCGCTGGCCGTAGGCGCGTCGCCGCTGGGGGACAAACTCGCCAGCGTGCTGCTGGAGGAGGACCGCTTGCAGAATGAGGACAAGGAGGCCGTGATTCGGGATGCGGCGCTCGGCGGCGTGGCTGCCAGAACGGCTGGGGTGGGCGGTGCAGCTGCAGATACGGGCGCACTCCCCGGCACGACTCGCTCTGACGCCCCCGAGTTCCGCCTGTCTGACAGCACGCTCCTGGACGTGATGGGCTTCCTCGCCGCGGAGGAGATCGCGCGCTGCATGGCCGTGTGCTGGCGCTGGCGCCGAGCGGCAGAGAACGAGACGCTGTGGAAGCGCGTGTGCAAGCGCGCGATCGCCCGCTTCCACCCGCCCGCGGGGCCCCTGGGCAGCGCCGCGGCCCGCGAGGCCGCCGCCGCCGCCGCGGCCACTGCCGCTGCCAAGGACAGGGCGGCGGCTGCCGCCGCGCGGCTGGCCGTGTCTGTGGAGAAGGATGCTGGTGCAGCTGCTGGCGGGGGCCTCTCCGAGGCGCCCCCTCGGACACGGGGTGCGGGTGCAGGGGCAGGCCCTGCAGAAGCTGATGCAGAGGCGGAGGCGCGAGCGGCGCGGCTGCGGGGCTTCGCTGCGGCCTTCATCGACCCGCTGGCAGCCGCCGCCGATCCGTCAGAGATTCGCAGGGAGGGCGCTGACGGAGTCGCCTCCGCAGCGCCCAGGGCCGGCGCTGGCGGCCCAGCGACGGAGGCTGAGCGAATACCGGTCGCAGCGCCAGGCACAGGCGCCGACTCGACGCTGGCAGCACCCGCCGCCGCTGCTGCCAGTGGTGCTGGTCGAAGCGGCGCCGGCCGTCGCGGGGGACGTGGAGGGCGCGGGGCGGCTCCGGCCACGAGTGGCGTTTCCCGCCGCATACGCCCGGGAGATGTCAGCGCGCCCGGGGCAGCCGGCACCGCTGCGGCAGGAGTCTCGACCGCTGCCGCAGCGCCTGCAGGCGCTGTGGCAGAAGCTGCGGCGGCAGCGCCGTCGGACGACATCTCCCTCTCCGTGGCCCGCCAGCGGCAGCTGGACGCCGCCGCAGTGCGCCGCGCCGCGGCGGAGGCTGCCCTACTCGAATACAAGACAGCGCGCGCCGCCGCCGTGCAGCGCTTCAAGGACGCCGCGGCCGCCCTGCGCAGCTACCGGCGCGCCTTCCGCGCCGTGCCCGCCCCGCGCCTGTGCGGCTTCTACTCCCTGCGCCACAGCTACATCCGCAGCGGCATCCAGGACCTGTTCCACCAGCACGCGGGCATCCTGCTCGTCGTCTTCTTCCGCGCCCTGCGCTTCTACCCCGACGGCAGCCTGCACTACGTGATGGTGAACGGCCGCCTCTCCGACGTCGTGAAGCAGCTGCGGCGCTGCGCGGGCACGACTCCCGCGGCGCCGGCGGCGGGGTCGGGGTCAACGAACAACATCGGCTACGGCCGCTACGAGCTGCACGGGGACGTGGTGAAGGCGACGGTGAGCCTCGCCAACGTGGCGACGCACTGGACGCTCGGCCTCTCCTCCTCCGAGCCCGCGGGCTGCATGGACCGCCTCGCGGTGCTCAGCGCGGTGATGTGCGACTACGGCGCCCCCGTGGAGAGCGGGCAGGCGATCGGCAGCCTGGAGGGCGAGGAGTTCGTGTTCCAGCAGCTCGCGGGCTTCGGGTGATGCTCTGCGAACGACTCTGTCGCCCGTTTGCTGCGTGAGCACCGCACTTGGACGGGGCGCCTGGATCCGCAACACGCGGTGTCGTGAGAACTCATCCCGGACGGCTCCGGAACTCAGGCTGTGCAATGTCCGACGATGTGAGTGGCGTCAATGAACGCTGATGGGACCAGAAGCACGCGCGACAAATGCAAGTAGGCTGAAAATTGCAACTCAGTGAAAGTAGTGCAGCGCTGCCTCGGGCTGCAGCGGATCCGATTCGAGCTTGTTGAACACCTACACTTCAAGTTGTTGAAGGCACCGACCGAGCACCGCGGGTCGTTGTGCTGCGGATTTCTTGTGTTGAGGTGACCTGCCCATTAAGCTTGCGGCAATGACAGCCTGCATTGTGACTCAACACTGTCACCGCAGGACCCTGGCTGCACGACACCGAAGCGGAGCAATCCCGACAGTCCTCTCACCGAATGCGTTAGAAAAATGATGGTGGTGGTTCAGAAAAGAAAGCAACGCCTCCCGAGCCCCTTCCGTCCGGTCGTCGAGTTCTCCTGTGAGTTGGGTCAGTCAGGGAGTCTTGATTGCAGCATCAGCGCTCTCAGGCACAACAGCTCGCGCCGTCACGCTGGCGACGCATCCTGGAAATCTGGATAACGGGCAATCCTGCGACAAGCTGCACTGAGGCCCGTAGTTGCGCCCGAAGAGTGCAAGAACTTGCACACTGAGATGGCGGCCTTGGCTGGCGCGGGTGGTGCCGCGGTGGCGGAAGAGCCACACTTCTTTGTCAAAGTCGGGGATATGGAAAGCTACGAGCTCGCTACATGCCTGCATCGCGGCATGTTCAAGCCACAGGTTCTCGAAGCACTCGCGGGAAGTCGCGCATTCGGCGGGTACCTCGCGGGCGTGTCGCGCCTGCTTGACTGTGCTGTCTACGTCAATGCCGTGCAACCAGAGCCTGGCGTGGCGGGTACATTTTCGCTCGCTGGGGCGACCACACTTTCGACCCCCTTCCCTGGCGCAGCCAACCGCTACCTGCGCATCCAGCTCCCCACCGCCACAGGTACGTTCTCTGCGCGTTCCTGCCGCATTGCGGGGGCGAGCTCTCGTGCTGATGCCCCGCTCCCCCTGTGCTGCGCGCCCCCCTGGAGCCCGATATCGTCTCCACCGTGCCTCCTCCGTTGTCTTGCTCGCCTTCTCTGCTGCAGGCGCTGGAGGTCCTGCCGCGACTGGAGCTGGTGAGTCTCGTGTCGATGCGGCTGTACTTGCGGTCACCGTCTTGCCTGGCGCGGCGGCAGCAGAATCTCCGCTGCCTAGCCACGTGGTGCTGCGTGGATCAGTGCTGAACCACGTTCTTGCCCCCTTGCTGCGCGCCCCCTGGGAGCTCGATGCCGTCTCCACGGTGCCTCCCTTCGTATTCCTGCTCGGTTCCCCTGCTGCAGGCGCTGGAGGTCCTGCCGCGGCTGGAGCAGGTGCGTCCGCCCTCTTGTGTCCCGCCGTTGTGCTGCGTGCCAGTGTGACCACGTGTGCGCCGTGTTGCGCGGGCTTCGCCTGATGTGCGCGACGGTACTCCCTGCCGCCGCTGCTAATTCATGCTCTCTGTCGCCTGGCCAGTTGGTGTGGAGGGTTGAAGAGGGCGTGCCCACGGGCTGTGCCCCGCTTCTGCCCTCGTGCTGGTGTTTGCATCATCAGGCGGGAGATGCTCGTTTCGCTTTTCTCGCGATCAGCACTTCACGTGGTTACTGCTGTCGACTTCCTGCCGCCGCCACCGATGCCGTCTCTCCGCCTGGCCACTTATTGTTGAGGGTTGGCAGGGTGTGACCGCGTGCGTGTGCCCCGCTCCCGCCCCAGCGCTGCGCGCCCCCTTGACGCCTGCTGTTACCGCCGCGATTGCCTCACTCGATGCCCTCGTGCTGCACGCTTGCTGCCCCCGTGGCCTCCGTGGTGCTCCGTTCATGTTGCCGTGATGTCGTCTCCACCGTGCCTCCTCCGTTATCGTGCTCGATTTCCCTCCTGCAGGCGCTGGTGGTCTCGCCGCGGCTGGAGCAGGTGCGTCCGCGCTCTTGTGTGTCGCCGTTGTGCTGCGTGCCAGTGTTGCCACGTCGCGGTGCACAGGTTTCGTGTGATATGCTCTCCGCATCGACACGAAACGTCGGCGGCGCGACTCCGCGCCGCCGCCGCCGACACGTGTCCGCGGCCTGGCCACGTGTTGTGGAGTGTTCGCGGGGGCGTGACGCGTGTTGTGCCTCGCTTCCGCCCCCGTGCTGCGTGCTCCTTTTAAGCCCAATATCGTCACCG
>Ga0208629_101365_pt1 | contig 10180 bp, 3 predicted proteins | sample LakWasMet19_HOW5_2_FD_183865 | JGI IMG/M metagenome (GOLD analysis project Ga0208629, IMG submission 183865) | Freshwater sediment methanotrophic microbial communities from Lake Washington under simulated oxygen tension - Sediment Metagenome... | ecosystem: Environmental > Aquatic > Freshwater >...
TGCCGCTGTCTGCGCCTCCTCCCTGATATGCGTGTGGCTGCTGCTGGCGGTGGGGAGGCGACCCGCCGCTGTACGCTGCGGCGGCGTCGGGGGCGGCACCGGGAGCGCCGTCCGCAGCAGCGGCAGCAGCAGTGGCAGCAGCAGTGGCAGCTCGCCCGCCCGGCTCTGGCACTGCCACAGTCGCGGCCTCGGCCGCTGCTGCGGACGCATCCTCAGCGGCCGCCATCGCCTTGGTGCGGAAGCGGCCTGCGAAGGCGCGGTAGGCTGCCTGTGCCTCCGCGTACGCGTCAGGCGGCTCCAGCCCCTGAGCGGCACGCGCCGCAGCAGCCGCCGCCTCCGCCGACGCCCTCGCTGCCTCCTCGTAGTATCGGGACAGCGGAGGCGGAGGGGCCTTACCGCCGGCCCCCGCACTGCCTGCGCTGCCGCTGCGGGCGGTGCCTCTGCTCGCAGGGGGCTCCGGCAGCGCTGCGGAGGCTGGGCTGCTGGCGGCAGCCTCTGCGGCGCCTGCGCCCTCGGGCGGGCTGTGAGCAGGCGGCTGCTGCGGCGAACCCAGCGGCTCCGCTCCCTGCGCCTCGTGGCGCCATGGCTGCCACTGCTGCTGCTGCGGAGGGGCCGGCGGCGTCGGTATCGGCGGCTCCTCCAGCAGCGCTGCCCGCGCCGCCTCCAGCGTCTCCTGCAGCCGCCCCTTCAGCCCCCGCGCACCGGCACCCACGCCGCTGGCGCCTCCCGCACTGGAAGCGCTGCCGGGGCGCGCGGTTGAGCGGGAGGGGGGCAGGCCGCCCTCGCCGTCCGCCTCCAGCACCCTGCGAGGCCGCCCCGCACTCCCGCCCCCGCCGTGCGACAGGCCCGCCCCCGCGAGCGCAGCCTCACGCGCCACCGCTGCGTCCGCGCGGTACAGCAGCTCCGCCGCCGCCTCCATGCCGCGCAGGCTGCCCCCGGCTCCTGCGCCGCCTGCGCCCGAGGGCGCTGCGCTGCGCATGCGGGGCCGCCGCAGGTGCGAGGTGGTGGCCCGGTACAGCCACAGGCGGCCGCTGTCGCCCTCCTCGCGCACGAAGCGGCAGGCGAGGGCAGCCAGGCGCGCAGGGAACACGCCCGCCGTGGTCATCTCCGCGCTGTCCGCGTCCTCCGTCGGTCCCAGCGCCTCCGCCCCCCGGGACGGCATCTCCAGGCTGGCGCTCAGCTGCGGCATGCCCTCCCCGCCGCTAGCCCGCGCCTTCGCCTCGCCCTCCATCAGCGTGTTCAGCAGCGTCGCCACGTTGTACGTCATCAGGCGGGCCAGGCGCGCCTCCCGCGTGACCGTGCGCAGGTGCGGCTGCACCTCAGCCAGAAGCCTGCCCTCAGCGCTGCTTGGGGTGCAGCTCGCAAGGCTGACCACCCACTCCCCCGTCGCGTACGCGCCTGTGGTGTGGCCTGCGGCGTGCAAGGCGGGGTGCACGGGCTGCACCAGCAGCACGCGGCTGCGGTAGGCCGTGCGCCTGTACAGGTCCTGGAAGGCGCCGACGCTGATCTCATCGCGGGTGCCGTCCGCGAGGCTCACGCACACCATCATGTCGGAGCCAGGCAGCGATTCCGTCCAGCGCGCGTAAAACTGCTGCGCGAACGTGGCGATCGCTGCCGCCTGTCCCTCCGGCGTGACCTCGGAGAGGCGAATGCAGACGACATCGAAAGATTCGGTTGTGCAGATGAGTCGAAGAGAACCCTCTGCAGGGTTGAACAGCGCGGTGTCCACAACGGCGCCCTTCAGAGTTACGCTTCCTTTCTCCAGGGCATCCGCGAGTGATATCCACAGCCACGTGTCAGGAAGCGCCACGAACAGCGAGTCGGACCCAACGCCGCCAGACATCGTTGCGCTCAGACGTCCCGAAAGCTCGACCCGTTATGAGACAAGTGAAAGTGGGAGTCTGACGGAGCGGATGGGCAGCGCCTGGGTGCCTCGCCCCATTCGAGCGAGGCCCGCCTAGTTGCGTTTGGTCGTTGCAACAGTTCTGCTGCAAGCGCACCAAACGATGGGTGCCTGGTCGTCGGAAGCTGCCAATAACGAGCGCACAAAAAACTGCGCCACCATGCATCCGTTGCACAGCGACATAAAATCTGCTGTTATAACCCGTCTATGTTTCGTGGAAGTACTGTGCAACAATCAGGCACGTCCGTTGTCTGCCAGAGGTCTCGGCAGCGACACGTAAACGTTGACCGGCGCTCTCCGCGAGCCAGCCTGCCAAGTGTTTACATGTACGACTGTGCCGCTGCTTGGCTCAATATGTCGGCCGCAGACGACGGTGCGCGACACACCCGCGGTGCCCTTCGTCAAGAACCTGCTGCACGTTGCTTGAGTCTTGAGTCTGACCCCGCTCCTCCCCCATTGCCGATTCATCGTGCAGCTGCGCGCATCTACATCGGCGGCTTGCCGCGCGATGTTCAGGCAAGTGCCCAGCCGCTCCTGCCCGAAGGGTGATGCGCACGGCTTCTGTGCTCACTCGCCTCGTCAATGTGGCTTTCTTTTCTGCTGCAGGACCGCGACATCGACAACGCCATCAACCGATATGGGAAGGTCACTCACATTTGGATTGCACGCAACCCGCCCGGCTTTGCGTACGTGGTGCGTGTGTCCGAACGCCCGGGCTGACGCGAACGGCACCTCCGCATCGCATGCGTTGCACGCTTTCACAGCATGTGGTTTCCCGCGGGCTCGAAGCGACCGTCAACTCTTCGGAGCTTTCTTTCAGCAGACAACGACATCTTCTTGGCATCGCCCCGCCTGATTCGACCGCCTGAGGTTTCGCGCTGAGCAGCCTCATCCCTTCGCCGCTTCGAAGCCCTCTCCTGTCGCCTCTTCAACAACTGCCAAGCCACCCACTCCGCGTGCTCTGCATCTCCTCGCATCCGCCTCAACCCGCCCTCTCTGCTTCTCCTTCCCTCTCGCTCCGACGCCGCGCCCCTCCCTCCCCCGCGAGCAAGCAGACGCTGCAAAGCGAGGAGCAGGCGGACGCGTGCATCCGCAACGTGGACGGCACGACCATCTGCAACTGCCGGGTGCGCGTGGAGAGGCCCAAGCGCCAGGGCCCGCGCCCGCGCGCTGTGGGTGGCCCAGGCGGCGGCCCCGGGGAGCGCGGCGACAGGGACAGGCCCCGCGGGCCCCCGCCCCCGCGGGACGACCGCGACCGGTACGGCCCGCCCCCGCCCCGCTACTCCGACGACCGCTACGGGCGAGACGACCGCGGGCGCGAGGGCGACCGTTTCCGCGACGGCGGCGCAGACCGGTTCGACGACCGGTACCGGGACCGCGCCCCGCCGCCCCGCGGCTTCGATGACCGCGATGCGCGCGCGCCGCCGCCCCGCGACTTTGACCGCGGAGGGGACCGCGGGCGCGATGACCGCGGCCGAGAACCCCTTCCGCCTGCCGGGGGCGCCGGGGGAGGATACCGCGGACGTGAGCGCAGGTGCGTCGCTGCGCGTTTGCTTGCAGCGTGTTGAGCCTGCCCGCTCCAGTCCACGGGCCTTGCTGCTGTGCGGCAGGCAGCCCATGCCGTGTGGTGTTCGTTGTAGCAGCTTGTACGCGCCTGTCGACCGCGCTCAACGGGCTGCGCATGCATGTGTGGGTGTGCGTGTGTGCGGGCGAGGGTGCGGCGTCTCGCCTCGCTCACCCATCGGCATGCGGTGAGCGCTGGAGACCCCACACACAGCGGTGCTGCTGCCGGATGCGTGAGCGCCCGCCGGCGTTGGCGTTTGCTTGGTGTTGCGCATGCATGCCTGGGTGTCAACCGGCCGCACGTGCCCGCTGCCGCCTCCTCCCTTCTCCTCCTCCTGTTGCTCCGTGTGCAGCCGCGAGCGGAGCCTCGACGGCGGACGTGGCGACCGCTACCGGGACGAAGATGGCCTGCGTGAGCGTGAGCGAGATCGCGATGCGGTGGAGCGGATGCCACCGGCAGAGGCTGGGCTGGGAGGCGACAGCCACGACCGCGCCTGAGGGCCCGATCGGCTTTTTTGCGCCTGTGTCGTGCGTTCAACCAGTTCCGCCGCTTGAACCTCTAAGTGCTTGATTGAGCGGAGCTGGTAATTCGTCTAAGAGTCGCGTTGATTGCTAACGCATTTACGCTTTCCCGGCACCGTGTGACCGCGTCCCTCTGAACTGGAACGCGACTCGTTCAACCAATTGACGTGGGTGACCTCCATGCAGCTCGGCTATTTTTCGCCCCTTCAATCAAAGCCGCTACATATGAGAAGTCTGCCTGTGAGCTTGGCTCAGCTCGAGCCTCCGCTGCGAAGCGCAGCTCGAGCCTGCAAGCGGCTGAAATCAAGGCGCTTGGATCTCGCCGGACAATCGCGAATCGAAATGTCTTGTGCCACACAAACCATGTCGTCTTTGATCAACCGCACCTCAATGAGCAATCGCCTGCTGCAGCCACCGCGGGCCCAGCATTCGGCGCACTGATTGTTGCGCTTGAGATTGATGCAGAGTTGAACACGCAAACGGCTGCCCATCAAATCGAGCGTTTCAACACGAACACGCACGCCTGCTTGGATCCGCAAATTGGTGCTTTCCTGGCAGCGTAAGCCTTTGAATGGCAGGGCCCAGGACAGAGATCGAGCTCGTGCTCGCGCCGCAGTTTGTCGCCAACCCCGCCCCGCTGATCGAGCATTTCAGAAAGTGGCTCGCGGCACTTCCTACTCCGCTGCAACCGGGAGCTGTGCCGCTGGAGTCACTCCCTGCGGGAGCTCGCTCGTGCTTGCTGGCTGCTCGCGTGTGCGAACCAGGTGGGGTCGCGGTGCGCGGCCACGCCCGAGCGCTGCAGGCGCGTTGCCTTGCGTGGCTTCATTGCAGAGTCCTGCTCCCCGCTTTTCTCGCACTTGCAGAGCTCGACTTTGATGTGGAAGATGGCATCGACGGCGACGGCCTCGAGGGCCCGGGGGCTGGCGCAGCCACGGGGCCCACCCCGCTGGCTGAGCTCGTGCGCGGCCGCGGCTGCGACGCCCGCAGCGCTGCCCGCTTTCACCTGCGGGACGTGAGCCCAGTGTTCCTGGCCTACCACCTGTGCGCGGAGGGCGCCACCAGCGTGGACGTGGCAGCGGATGCGGGCGAGGGCGGTGCGGGCGGGGGCGGGGGCGGCGACGCCCCTGCCTACACGCACCTGGTGCTTCCCGCTGCGGAGACGGAGGGGCTGTGGGAGAGGTGCGTGCGTGGCCTGCATGGCCCCAGGCCCTCCCCTGCTTGCTTGCTTGCTTGCGGGTGCATCCGCTGCGCCCAGGTGGCCGCATGGGCCCTCGTTGCGCATTCATCGCTCACGCCTCCCCCCTGAGCCGCGTCCCCCTCCCCTCCCCCGCCCCCCTTCCGCTTCCCCGGCAGCCTGGTGCTGCACCCCAGCGTGAAGCGCTCCCTCCTCTCCTACAGCGCCAGCTCGCTCCTCTTCGGCGACGCTGCGGTGGACCCGCAGCTGGTGGCCTGGAACCACGTCGTGCTGCTGCACGGACCGCCAGGTGAGACGCGCTGCTGCGGCACACGCTGCTGCTACTGCTACTGCTGTACACGCTGCGGCTGCTGCTGCACACGCTGCTGGCCGGCAACGCTGCTGCCGCCGCACTCGACAGGCCGCTTCCCCCTCCCCCTCCCCCACCTCCTGCGCTGCCCCCGCTGCAGGCACGGGCAAGACGTCCCTCTGCAAGGCGCTGGCGCACAAGCTGTCCAGCCGCCTGCTGGGCCGCTACCCCTCCGCCGCCCTCATCGAGATCAACGCGCACAGCCTCTTCTCGCGCTGGTTCTCTGAGAGCGGCAAGCTGGTGACGCGCCTCTTCGGCCACATCAGCGAGCTGGTGGAGGGCGGGGACGTGTTCGTGTTCCTGCTCGTGGACGAGGTGGAGGTGAGGGGCGGGCGGGCGGGCAGAAGGCAGGCAGGCCACCGCTGCTGCTGCTGTGCACGGGCGCCCGCATCGCCGCTGCAGGCTCAACTCACACGTGTGTGTCGCCGTCTGCTGCGCCCCTCCCTCTCGCCCTCGCCTGCAGTCGCTCACCGCGGCGCGCTCCGCCGCGGTGCGGGGCAGCGAGCCCTCCGACGCGGTGCGGGTCGTGAACGCGGTGCTGACGGCCATCGACGCGCTGCGGGCCCGCCCCAACGTGCTGCTGCTGGCCACCAGCAACGTGAGCGAGGCGATCGACGTCGCCTTCATCGACCGCGCAGACGTGCGGCTGCACATCGGGCCCCCAGACGCCGCTGCCCGCTTCGCCATCCTGGGCAGCAGCTTCGCGGAGCTGTGCAGGGCGGGCGTGGCGGCCCCGCCCCTCTTCACGCCGGAGGGGCGGGGCGCCGCGGCGCTGCCCGCGCCTGCGGGCGTGGCGGCGGTGTACGAGAGCCTGTGCGAGCGCATCGCAGCGCAGCAGCAGCGGCAAGCTGCAGAGGCTCGGGGAGCGGCAGCGGGGCAGGCGGAGGGGGCTGGGGGCGCTGCTGGCTGCGGCAGCCTGAGCGCACGAGGGCCTGCCTGCGGGTCTGCGGGCATGCAGCTGGAGCCAAGCGAGGCGCACTGCCTCGAGGCGGGCGGCCGAGCTGCCCCTGCGCCTGTGGTTGCGTGCGCCTCCCCGCTGCTCCTGTCCTCGGCCCTCGGCCGGGCCTTCATCTCAGAGGCGATTCGATGCCTGGACGGCGCCGCAGGGGGAGGCGCGGGCACCAGTGCAGGCGAAGCAAGGGTTGCGGTTGGAGGAGGGGGAGGAGGAGGGGGCGAAGGGCGCCAGGTTGCCTCCGCTGTGCTCCCAGGGGTCAGCTTCTGCCCCGGCGTGACTGGCCCGCTGGCAGTGGAGCTGCTGCTGCTGCGCAGCAGCGAGACCACCGCGGCCGCCAGCACCCCTGTGCCCGTGCTGCTCTCCGCGCACGATATGGCGGCTGTGCTGCTGCTGGGCGCGGCACTGGCCAGCGAGGGCTTCAGCGGCCGCGCTCTGCGCAAGCTGCCGCTGCAGGCGCACGCTCGATTCGTACGGCGCATGGGCCCCGCGCCAGCGCTGCGCGTGGCTCTCGCGTTCCTGCAGTATGCGGCCTGGGAGGCGGGCAATCGGCGCGGCGAAGACAAGGCTCTGGCGCAGTGACGACGGCTGCATCGCGTCAGCAGGTACCGGTGCATGCCGTTGGAGGCGCCCGCGTTTCGAATGTACGAAGGGCCCCAGGTGGGCAGCATTCATCGCAACGGGGGTGCGCAGACGCACGATGGGTGTATGTGGTGCAGCGCGCAGCAGCGCTCAGCCCACTGGCCGGTCAGTGACACATTATTGTCTCCGCTCTGAGTCAGCGTGATCCAACTTGTTGAACTCTCGGAACCGTGCCGTCCTTCGCCCACACGTGGGGTTGGCATCACGCAACACGCCGATATTGCATACAAGGCAGGTGCGTGCTTCTTCGAACTGCTCTCGGCTGTCGCGGGCGCTCCCGCCAACGTGCAGAACAGTGGAGCTGATGTCAGAGCCGACGGCAGCGACGAGTGCTTGGCGCGGCACGGCGCTCAACGACAAGCAGCATGGGTTCCGATTCAAGCGGCCTTTGAGTACGCGAGCTCCTTATGATCGTCAGGAAGAGATGCGGGGCCCGAGTTTGGAAAAAATTGCCGATGCTTGAATAAGGCGACAGACGGCTGGACTCCGAATTCTCCCGACCCAAGGCTCTGCATCTGCTCAGCGCCAGCGTTGGCAGTGGCGCATCCCCACCACAAGCAGTGCGCACATTTTACCACAACTCCCACCGGTCCAGCGAGCGCGCTGCGGGCGAATTACCAGTCGATCGCGGTGTTCGGCTCTCCGGACCAGTGACACTCCTTTGGCCGAGGCGTGGTTTTCGTGGCAAGTTGTGCGGGCGGAGGCGTTAATCACGACTCGCACAAGTGGAACTATTTGTGGCTGCATTACTCCTCCAGCTCGCTCCTTCTGCAAGGCGCCATGGCTGACGCATCAGTGCTCGAGGCCGGGGCAGCGTCCGCAGGTTCCACGACGCCCGCCTCCGCCACGGCGGAGCGTGGCGCTTCCCCAACCAAGCTTCCCGACGCGCTGGAGCCGATAGCCACGCTGGGTGAGGAGGCGGGCTTCGTGCCGAATCCGGAGGCTGCCCCGTTCGTGCCCAACCTGTCGCTGTTCGCCCACGCGGTGCCGGTGATGGTGGCGGGGCTGCCGCCGGCGTGGGGCTCGGAGACGCTCGTGCCCATCCTCAGCCACTACGGGCGCGTGCTCTCGTGCACGATCACCGCGCCCAAGATGCGCGGCGCCTGCCCCACGGCGGTGATGCTCTTCTCCTCGCAGCGCGAGGCCAACAGCGCGGTGGCGGCGCTGGACCGCTTCCCCGTGCGCACGGAGGGCATGATCGTGGACCACCGGGACCCGCACGCGAAGCGCATGATAAAAAACATCTCCCTGAAGCAGGAGGGCATCTACACGCTGCGCCTGCACGTGCACCAGGCGGAGGAGGCGGCGGGCGCGGGCGACAGGCGGCGCGGCGGCGCGCGGCACGTCGTGAGCTCCGCGGGCGGGCCCGGCGAGGAGGGCAGCCCGTCCTTCCTGCTCACCGCCGCAGCGCGCGCAGCCACCGCGGTGGCGGCCGCGGCCGCTGTCGCGGGGAGCGGCGGCGGCGGCGCCACCGGCGGCAGCAAGGGCGCGGGCGCGGTGCCCGCTGGGGGCGGGGGCGGGCACGGCTCCTCGCCCCTCGCCGCGGCTGGGGGGCCTGCGTCGGGCTCCTCCGCCTCCGCCTCCGCGGGTCGCGCCAGGCAGCCCGCTGCTGCTGCCGCTGGCACTGCGCCCGAGGGGGAGGAGGGCGGCCTGCGGGGCGGCCGGCAGCAGCGCAACAGGCGCACGGGGCGCGGGGGGCGCGAGGGCGGCGGCGAGAGCGGCAGCAGCGGCTTGCCCGCGATGGCCGGCCGCGCCCGGCAGCAGCAGCTGCACCAGCTGGCGTTCCCGCAGGCCCCCGGCGGCCCCTACGCTGGCCACCCCGCTGCCGCAGCGGGCCCCAGCGCGCTCTTCGGCCCTGTGGGCGCGTACGGCGCTGCTGCCGCCGCTGCGGCAGCCGCTGCTGCGGGCGGAGTCGTGGGTCCGGCTGAGGGCGACGGCGATGCGGGCGCTGGCGGCAGCGGCAGCGGGCCGGCTTCTGGTCGCCCCGGCGCCGCCCTGAACCCAGCAGCAGGCGCAGGAGCTGCTGCCGGGTCCGCGGAGCCGCCCGCGCGCCTGTTCGTGGCCCGCATCCCCCTCTCGCTCGGGCACGACGCCGTGCTGGGCCTGCTCGCGCGCTGCGGGGTCATCGCCCAGGTGCGGCGCCTGCCCCGCCGCCCCAACGACCATTGCCACGCCTGTATCGTGGGGATGGCCAGCGCGGAGGAGGCGCGCGCCGCCGTGGCCGCCCTGAACGGGCTGCCGCTGGGGGACGAGGGCCCGCTGCTGGACCCCTTCGACCCCGCCTACCCCGCGCTGCGTGCCCGCTTCGAGGTGCCGCCGCCCTCCGTGCAGCACGTGCGGCTGCTGCGCGTCGAGTTCGCTGACCAGAGCAGCAACGGGGGCGGCGAGGGCCGGGGCGGCGGTGCGGGCGCCCCTGCGGGGGGTGCAGGCCACCCGTACGGCTACGGGCCCGCCTCCTCCGCCTTCACCTCCTCCGCTGCTGCAGGGGGCCGCGCAGGTGCGGGGGGCGGCAGCGGGGTCTACTACCCCTTCGCTGCGGGCGGCCAGCAGCCGTCCCAGCCCGGCAGCGGGTACGGGGAGGGGCAGCGCCAGCAGCAGCAGCCTGGCCTGCCCGGCGCCTTCGCCCTCGGGCCTGGCGGCCTGTACGGCGGCGCAGGCGGCGGCGGTGGCAGGTTCGTCGGAGGCGGCGGCCCCAGCGGCGCTGTCTACGGCGGCCTCCCCGGCAGCGCTGCCGCGGGCTGGCCCGGCCCCTACAGCGCAGGCTCGCGCGGCCCCGGCGGCGCCCCCTACGGCTACGCTGCGGGCTCGCCCCCCACCCGCCACCCCTCCCACGCCCTGGGCGGGGCGGGCCCTGCTTCCGCCGCGGCCGCAGGCGGGGCAAGGGGGCCCGGCCTCTACATCCCAGCGTTGGCCTCCGCAGGCGCCACCTCCCCCCTGGGCGGGGGCTGGGGGGAGCAGCAGGGGCTGGGCCACCCCTCGCTGCACCTTGGGGCAGCGGGCGGCGGCCAGCACCTTCCGCAGCAGCAGTTCCAGCAGCAGCAGCAGCAGCACCCT
>Ga0208629_101366_pt1 | contig 10174 bp, 3 predicted proteins | sample LakWasMet19_HOW5_2_FD_183865 | JGI IMG/M metagenome (GOLD analysis project Ga0208629, IMG submission 183865) | Freshwater sediment methanotrophic microbial communities from Lake Washington under simulated oxygen tension - Sediment Metagenome... | ecosystem: Environmental > Aquatic > Freshwater >...
GCTCCGCGACGGCACCCGCACCATCGCCATCGGCAAGATCCTGCGCCTCGGCATCCCCAAGGGCCAGGCGGAGGCATACCGCAAGATGTGGCCTGAGGCCAGCCCCGCTGGCGCGGGTGCGGCCGCAAAGTAAGGGCCCTGCTCTCGCTGCGCAGACGGCACGGAGGCAGGATCCAGCGGCGTCAGCGCTGCAAGCGGCTGCAACTGTCGCTTGCGCTGCTGCGATTGAATGAGCTCGCTCAAGTCTTTCCATTAGACCGTTAATCTTTGATCATACCAGAAACAGGATCGTTGATCAACAATTGCGAGCTTTGATAGATGTCTGCAACAGTTTAACTGTTCCATCTATCAAAGCAGTGCAACTTTCCGACTGCCCGATCCCTGTCCGCTCGAAGCGGTTCTTTTCACAAATGCGAGGAGGTCACGGCGCTCGCGAGTGCTTGGCGGAGAGTGGAGTATACGTAGCTTTGGCCACAGCCCTATCTATACATTGCAAGCAAGCAACAGACGCTCCGACCCCCAAAGTGTGAGCGAAGAACGCACAGCTCGGGCTGCACAGGCTGCAGTGCACTCGCCTCGACGATGGCAGCACAGTTAGTCCCACAGTCCGCCCCCGACGACGTGGAAGAGGGCGATGAAAACGTGGTGGCCGATTTCGCGCTTCACGCAGATGGCCTTGAGTGGGACGAGGACGAAGAAGGCGCCGACGCGACCGCGATGTCTGAAATGCCTCCAGCGATTGACAGCCCAGCTGTGTGCGCAGCCCCTGCTCCTCCAGAGTTGCTGGATCGGCTGCTGAATTCGGACCTTGTCATGAAGCGAATCTGCAGCTTCATGCCTTCGGCTTTCGATCCTGTGATATGCCGCCGATTTTACGAGGCATACTCGATGGTACTGCGGCGCCGGGCGTTGAACATGCTCGCACGGACGGTGCCACTACATGTCGCGGAACTTGTGGAGCGCGAGCTTTTTGTGGGCTGCGGCTGCCGCATCTGGCCGGCAGGCGAATACCAGAAGCGGCTGCGGCGTTGCTGCCTAAACCTCAGCATGAATCCAGAGCTGCGCTCCCGCTTGGAGAGCGCAGACCTGGTGGCGGCCTCCTTTGTGCGCCTCAGCGAAGACGATATGAAGTCGCCCGCTCTCGCAGCCAGGGACCGCGAGCACCGTGAGGCAGCGTTGAGCGCGCGCATCAAAAAGCCACCCACGGGACACATCGTGGGGGTGCATCGATGCAACCACTGCGGCGGCACATCGCAGTGGCTGCGTAGGCACTCTCGCCCGGGTAACCTCGACCCCACCCGCTGCTGGGAAGTGCTGGTGTGTATTGATTGCCTCTCTACGGGGCCTTTCCAAAGCCTACCAGCGCTGTCCGAGGCGGCTTCTAGCGTCGAATCCGGCTCCAGCACCACAGCATCGAGGCATCGTACAGCAACAGGGATAGATCTCGATCTCAGCAGCAGCAGCAGTGATGTTTGCCGTGCGGCTCCGGCACGAGAGCTTGCCACTGCCTGCGCATCTTCCTCGCTGGGGTCGGCGCCCAGCAGCTGCGCTACCGAGGAACCGCCTCGTGCCCACAGCAGCAGAAGCAGGTCGGTCAGTATCGAGGGTGGGTACGTCAGTGCAGACAGTCTGAGCGCGGGGCCCGGAAGCGCCCCCGATGGCGCCGACAGCTCCAGCTGCGCGACATGCACCTTCAGCCCAGGCCGGCAGGTGCTTCCCGCGGACGCTTTTGGCGCACGTAGTACGGCTGTGGACGTCGAGTCTGCGAGTGCAGCCGGTGCGGGTGCTGGCTGTGGTCGTTATTCTCCGCCGGTGGGTCCAGTATCCGCTGGCGCTGACCTGGAGAGGGCCAACCGCTCGTCAACAAGACAAGGTGCTTGTTGCAACGACGATGCCGATCTGGAATGGGCCGCCCACCAAGCTTTCGTTCAGGCTGGTTCTACTTCGGCACCCGGGGATGTTGATGGCGCGCCACCCCCAGCGAAGCGGCAGCGCAGGGGATCAGGCGCCCTCCTGAGCGACGAGACAGCCGTTGCGGCCCCCGCCATTGGCGACGGGTTGGCTGAACAGTCGACACTGTGATCTGAAACTTCAAGTTGCGGTCGCAATATCAGATTCCTCTTCACGAGATCCAGGTGCCGTGGTTGTGGTGCACGGCCACGGGAATTCGGAACTTCGAATGCACTCGCTCATGTATATGCCTGCGAGGGCCGGCCCTCACGCGGTGCAGCGTCAACTCGCCGATGAGGCTGCGCCCCCATGCGCGCGTACCCTGTCTGCTGCGGTGTGCTGCTTTGAGCGCCACCGCGCGGCTGTCGCAGAAATGCTGACGGGTATCGCGGCGCTGGCCACGTCCCCCCTTGCCGCCCGATGTGTGTAGTTCATGTTCCGCTGACTGTGCATGTTGAGTAACAAATCTTTCTGGCCCCCGCAAGGGGCCCCGGTGTATACCTGCCATTTCGGCGGTGCGACCACTTGAATTTCTTGTATGTATGTATATGGCGCTGCTGCAGCATCTTCGAAATCTGACGTCGACGGCTTCTCGAGAGCTCCGGATCCGTGCACCATATGGACAAGTGAACGCTCACAAAGGCTAATTGGCTCTGCGCATGCTAACGGGGACGTTCGAATGCAACCGGTAGCGCGTGTTCATATCGTTCGTCGATTCGTACGTGCTGTCGTGCACTAGAGTAGCAAAGTTGAACACGAGCGTGCCATGGCTTTACAAGTAAGAATGGATCTCAGGTGGGCGATGCGAGGGATGTCGGTGATGAGCAGCCGTGCAGCTAATCGACATCGCGCGTACGCATGCGTGCGCACGTGAAGCCTGTGACGCGAAGGCCTGAGCGCATGCGTGCGCACGTGAAGGCCTGAGCGCATGGATGCTTCAACTTATGGGAGTCCGGCTCATGGAAGTCCCTTCGCCGCCACGGCCGGCCCCGGCTGCCCCTGATACGCTTGCTCTGCTGGCAGCAGCTGCAGACCCGGGCAAGGCGCCTGGTGTGCGGGCAGCCATGCGACTGTACACCCCCTCCCAGTAGCCGTCAGCGTACGGCTGCGCAAACGTGCCGGTAGATGCAGGGGGGTAGAACCAGTAGTTGAGGGCGATATGAGCGCGGGACAGGCCGGCAACAGCCGCAGCCTCTCCGCTGGCAGCCGCCGCAGCAGCTTTCGTGGCAGCGGCATCAGCCCCACACGCCTCTCCCCGACCCTCCTCGTCGTTGAACGATACCACCTCGTGGAACCAGCCCGCGGGCAGGTACAGGCACTGGCCAGCCCGCAGCTCCACCGTGTAGGCAGGCGCGGCAGCGGCGTCGGCGAACAGCGGGAAATCACGCTGGACCTCTGGCAGTGCACGCATCGCATCAACCTCCGCTGCCCCGTTTGCGGGCGTGGAGGCCGCCGCTGCAGCCTCGGGCCGCGGACGCTTGCTGCCCACAGCTGCGGCACTGACGCTGGGGGCGGCAGCCGCCGAGCCAGAGCCAGCTGGCGCAGGGCGCAGCAGCAGCTTGCCCCGCAGTGCCGGAAGGGGCACGCGACTGAAGTGGAAGGGAACCGGACCTGGCTCCCCTGCCGGAGTCCCAGCAGCCGCTGATGAGTCCTTGCTGCTGCTGACTCTATCGCTGCTGGATGCGCTGCGAGCTGCTCCGGTCTCGGCGACTGCCGCGCTTCGCTTGCCCGCTGGCTTCGGCATGGCAGCGGCGGATGCAGCGAGGGCAGCCCACATCGCGTCTGCTTCGGCAGCGCTGGACTTGCCCCCACTCGCACCCTTGCCGCTCGCTGTGGCGCGGTCGCTGCCCCCTACCTTGCCGCCCCGTACCTTACCGCCCCCAGCCTTGCCGCCCCCAGCGCCCGCAGCTGGCAGCGGCAACTTGGACAGGGCAGCCCACATGTCATCGGCCTCCGCGCTGCTGCTGCTACCTCTGCCACTGGCTTTGGCGCCAGCCGCAGGCTTTGAGGCAGCCTTGCTGCGGCTGCTCGCTGGCAGCCTGTGGCTGGTTCCCCCATCCTCCTTGTCGCCGTCGTCGTCGTAATCGTCGCGCAGCCCAGAGGCGAAGCCGCCATCGCTGTCGTCGCTGCCATCCCCGTCGCTGAAGCGGTCACCGCCGTCGCTGTCCGACCCGGCGCTGCTCTCGCTGCCGCCGTCTGCGGCGATCGCCGCGGCATACTCGGGGTCGCGAGCACAGGCGGCCGCCACCTCCCGCTCCGCTGCGGCCACGCTGTCCCGCAGGCGGGCAGGGTCGGCGCGGCTCTTGCCGCCGCCGCTCTTGCCTGCCCCGGCAGCCTTAGCCTTCGCGGCGGCAGCTTTGGCCTTGGCCAGCAGGCTGTGCAGTCGCTCCAGCGCGAGGTGCGGCATCGCGCCGTCCTCGCGGGTGGCGCACCCCGCGTAGTTGAGGAGCCCGTTGGCGTGCACGTGCGTCAGCGGGCCGTGCAGATACATGCGAAATGCAGCCGACGGCGGGAAGAGCGTAAAGCGCTTGCGGCCGCGCAGCAGCACATACACGTTGTCGTGGTGGTCGTGGTGAAGGTTACTCGAGGTGCCCGACAGAGACGAGCCCACCCACAAGTTTACGGAGGAGAGGACAAGATTGCCCGCGATGGCAGGCTTCAGCGGCAAGTGCTCGCGCATCTCTACGATGGGGGATGCATACAGAAATTTCGGGAGACCGGTGTCGTCCTCGTCCATGGGCTGCGTTGTGAGATAGAGACTCTCGGTGCGCAACGCAGCTGCAAACTTGTCGAACCGCATGCGCTGTTTGATTCCCGTGCCGAATGTTCCCGTGGCAGCAGATCGGCTCTCGATAAACGGCGTGGAGCGTGCGCAGTGGCGCACGAGCTGGCTAGGCTGCCACTGCTCCGCATGGAAAGCCCCATCCGCCGGCAGACCCGCAATCACGACAGGCTGCCGCGCTGAGACGAAACGAAAGAACTTTGCCGCACTTGTAGCGGCGTCCACCCGCTCAATGGGAGCACCATTGTGGGGCGCGTAGCCCGCGTAGGCGGCGCGAGGATCCGCGCGGCGCTTCTTGTGGCTGGACATGCTCGACAAGTTGCTCATCGCACAACCGCTGCAACCTTTCGCCTGATACGACAATACCAAAAATGTCCGCCAAGAAACACGCGAGGCGTCGACGGTCACAAGGGTGAGCATTGGATTGGAATGGATCGGGCGAAACTTCGACTCGAAAGAGCGAAACGCTTCAACAAACTCAATGCAGTGCTGCAGACTGCAGTCACGGTGCCACTGGCACAGTGCATCGTCTGCCCATGAGCCCGGCTATCTCGCCTTGCCTCCCGCACCACGACGCGTGGAGTTCGCGGTGCCGGCAGCGGAGGCGGCACCACTCACCACAGTGGCAGCTGTTGGCGATTTTGCGGAACTACTAGTCGAACTACTCCCGGCCGCCGCGCCAGAGCCAGCGGCAGGTGCCGCAGTTGTAGCACCTATCCGCGCAGCCACGCCAGCGTCTGTGAAGGCGTCGGCACGCGCCGCCTCCACCCCGGCCGCAGGTCGCCGCACGGACGCGAAGCGCGCCTCCTCGTCCCCGGCCTCGCTCCCCTCGCTGCCTGCCTCGTCATCTGCGCCTGCGCCGCCCGCAGCGATGGAGGCCACCAGCGCGTCAGCGCGCGCGAGCTGCTCGGGCGTGAAGGCTGCCAGGTTGAGGGCGGTGGTGTAGGTGGCCTCGGGGAAGCCCGCGCGCACCCCGAACAGCGCCTCGTTGGCTGCGAACTGATCCCACGCCTTGCCGCTGCCCTTGCTGCCCTCGCCGCCGCGCCCGACCTGCGTCTCCCCTCCATCATCCAGCCCACCGAGGCTGCCGCTGCCCTCGCCGCCGAAGGCGAAGGGCTGCAGCTCTCTGCCAGCGAGCCTGCCCTCCCGCGCCGCGATCGACACGTTGCTGCTCTGCCGGGCAGCGCCTGCGGGGGCAGGGGCGGATCGGCTGCCGGCCTTCGCTGCTGCGCCGGGCGCCTGAGCGCTCGCAGGAGCTGCCTTGCCGCCGCGTCCGCCCTTGCGAGGGACGCTTGTCCACGCGTCTGCAGCGGCAGGAGCAGGAGCAGCAGCTGCCGAGACTGCGTGGGTCGCGGCCCCAGCGGACGCGGGGGCAGGCTTTGGTGCGGGAGCGCTGGCAGCCGGCTTCTGGCTTGCTGCCGCCGCGGGTGCATGCGGGGCAGCCGCGGCAGCGCGGGGCAGGGCTGGGGTCGGCGCCTGCGCTGCCGGCCTCCCCGTGGCTGCAGCCATGCGGGCACCCGCCGCAGCGGCTGCGGAGAGCATGAGGGCGGCTGTGCGAGCCTGGTGGGCCGCCAGAGCAAAGGCCAGGGCTGGCGGCAGCGGCATGCCCCGCAGCAGAGGGGCGCCCGCAGCCCCAGGGCCGACAACACCTGCAGCGGCGGCTGCTGGGCCAGCCGGGGCGGCAGGCCCGCCCTCCAGCGGCGGCCTGTACTCGGCGAGGTAGCGGGCAGGCGAGCCGCAGAAGGCGCGCAGCTGAGTCTGTGCGGGGGCGGGGGCGCCGGTCACCTGCGCGACAGACAGGCCGAGAGTGGACAGCGGCAGCAGGTTGCTGGGGGATGCTGCGGGCGCGGCAGCCGCCACAGGAGCGTGGTTGGCAGCGCAGCGCAACAGCTCGTCCAGGGCGCGCAGCTGGCCCAGGTGCAGGGCGTGCGCGAGGGCGTTGTTGCCGGCGGCGTCCCGCACCCCCACCACCTGCAGCGGGGCCTCTGCGGGCGCGTACAGGCCGAGCACGCGGCGCACGATGTCCGCGCGGTCGCCCGCTGCCGCCGCCATCAGGGCTGTGACGCGGAAGCCGGGCATCTGCAGGCGCAGGGTGGCCGTGGCGGCGCCGTCCCCGAGCAGCGAGCGGTTGAGGGCAGCCTTCATCGGCTCGAAGTCCCCGTGGAACATGGCTCGCGTCATGAGGCGAGTGAAGACTGCCGGCGGAGAGGTGTCACTGTCGGGGAAGCTGGGCCACTGAGGCGTCGGTGCGGGGGCACCAGCAGCAGTCATGTCAGTGGCTGCGAGGGCAGTAGGGTCGGACGCTGCAGCGGACGACTCCGCGGGGGCCACTTCGGCTGCGAGCGATGCAGAAGCAATGGAGGGAGCGACCGCCGCGGAAGCAGCCGAGGCCGTGGCTCCGGACAGGCCTTCCGCCTCCTCTGATGCCCGCAATTCAGGCGTATCTTCACTTGGACTGACATGCTCCGCTTTGCCGGCGCCGCCAGCCAGCTCCGTAGCGCCAGCGGGGGAGCCATGCGCCCCCTCGTCGCTCCGCGCCCCCTCCTCGCTAGGAGCCCCCTCATCGCGTGCCGCCGCAGCAGACCCTACAACCTTCGGGCCTGTGCCGCTACTAGCAGGCGCCTGCTTGCTCAGGGATGCAGCCAGCGTAATGTAGTGCCGGCTCTTGTCCACGTTGCCGATGCGAGCATTCAGCTCCGCGAGGCGGCGTGCCACGCTGCCCACGCCGCGCAAGGTGGCGGCGTCACGGCCCACCGAGCCGCAGCCCGCCAGCTCCACAATGCGCTCGAGAGCATTGATTGCGGAACGCAGGAGGCCTCGCGACTCGTAGATGGCCGCCTGCCGCGTGAGGGACGTCATCTGCGCGCGATACGCGCTCTCGACCTCCCCGCCAGTCGCGGCACCCTCTGCAGCATCAACGATGCCCTGAGCGATGCCAAAAACGAGCCCCCATGCCTTCAGCTCACTGTCCCGGTCGGGCGTCGCACTGGAGTCCACGCCTACTGCCTGCGCATAGGCAGCGCGCAGGCTGGCCATATCGGCAGCTTCCGCGCGCGTGGCGCCTGCAGGGGTCGCACGGCTACCGGTAACGTCGATGGCTTCCGTTCGGAGTTCTGCCTGACGTACGGCTTCAAGGCCTCCCAGGGCGATTGCGCGGGCGTCGGTGCTGCGAGCAACCAGGGTGTTGACAGCCTTGTGATGTGCGCGACGCGCAGCATTGATCTTGCGCTGAGGAGGGTTCGTGCGCAAGTGCTCCAAATCCTCTGCGGGGTCTGTGGCCTTTGAGGACCCACCGCCACCCGCGTGAACCTTCCGCAATTGAGAGAACAAGTCTTTGTGGGGCTGCATGGCAGCTGGGGCGGGCCGGCGAGAGCGCCGAGCGCCGAACGTGCTCGAGGTCCCAGAACGGGGTGCTGTTTCGGCACGGTTTGGATCGCAGCCCTACGTTCGCGCGATCGCCGATCTTATCAATCACCGATTCGTCGGGAGCAAAACTCTCTTGGCCTCCAGTGGCGAAGCGGAGATCGACGACTTCGGACTTCGGACCGACCGACCCTTGGAGTGATCGTCGTTTGCTTGACCTCGACGATGATTTGTTGTTCAGCCGCAGGGAGGTGGCACTCGTTTCAAGCACTTTTGGCCGAGTGCCTTTTGGCAGGGCTACCATCACGAAGTTGGTGAATTGCCGACCCACTAGGCGGCCCTTCAGCCAACTTCGTAGTGTTCCTGCCATGGCGGCGTCACACGCACTCCCCTTCATTGAATGGGACGAGCGCAAACACAAGTTTGCCGTCAACGAGGATGCTGCAGAGTATCTTGCGGGATTCGACGGCAAGATTGGTGAGTGCGGGATGCAGCGGGGGAGCCGTGGAGCTGTTTGCTTCCGTGCCGTGCTGGTGAACCGACGGATACGTGCTGCCATCGCGTTGTCGCTGTGCAGCCGTTGTTGTCGTGGCGGGCAAGTACCGCTCCGGCAAGTCGTTCCTGATGAACCAGCTTGTGGGCGATGCGGCGGGCTTCAGCGTGGGGCACACTGTCGAGAGCCACACCAAGGGTATCTGGCTCGCATCGGGCGCGGTAGAAGCGCGAACCGCGTCAGGGGAGAAGGTCAACATGGTGTTCATGGACAGCGAGGGTCTTGGTGCGACAGACAAGGTGCGTGCCGGGAACGACGACAGTGCCGCTCAGGCCGGGGTGCCTCGCCGCCCGTGCATTGCGCTCACTCGCGCTGCTCCCGCCCTGCCGTCTCCCCTGCAGAACGTGCAACACGACACGACCATCTTCTCGCTCGCCTCCCTGCTGTGCTCCACGCTCGTCTACAACGGCGCCTCCTCCATCGACGAGGCCAGCATCGCCAACCTGGGCTTCGTGGCCAACCTCACCAAGCACATCCAGGTCAAGAGCGCGGGCAGCGGCGGCGGCGCGGGCAAGGCGGGCGCTGCAGCCGCTGCGGCAGACGGCGACGCGGGTGCCGGTCTGGGGTCCGGCGAGGACCTCACGCGCTTCTTCCCGTCCTTCCTGTGGACGCTGCGGGACTTCACGCTCGCCCTGGTGGACGAGGAGGGGGCCGAGATCTCCCCCGACGACTACATGGAGAGCTGCCTCACGGAGCAGGCCGGCTTCGACAAGGACACCCTCGCCCGCAACCGGGTGCGCAAGACGGTCAAGTCCTTCTTCCGGGACCGCCACTGCTTCACGCTGGTGCGGCCCGTGGAGGAGGAGGAGGCGCTGCAGCACCTGAGCGACCTGCCGCCGTCCGCCCTGCGCCCCGAGTTCGCGGCGGGCATGGCCGCGCTGCGCAGCTGGGTGCTGGAGCACGCGCGGCCCAAGGAGGTGGGCGGCCGCACCGTCACGGGCCCCATGCTGGTGCAGCTGGCGCGGGCGTACGTGGAGGCCATCAACGCAGGCGGCGTGCCGTGCATCGCCGACGCGTGGGAGAGCGCCGCGGCGCTGCAGTGCTCCCGGGCGGGCGCCGCCGCCCTCGCCCTCTATCGCCGCATGGCCACGGTGGAGGGCGCCGCGGCGGCCGCCGGCCCTGCGGGGGCGGGGGCCCGTGGCGCGCCCGCCCCGCTGCCGCCCCTGCCCCTGGAGGAGGTGGAGCTGCAGCGCCTGCACGAGGCAGCGCTCGCTGCCGCGGTGGCGTCGTACGAGGCTGCGGCGCCCCCCGCCGGCTCCAGCGCTGCGGTCGAGAAGCACCGGCAGGCGCTGCGCGGCGCCGCAGAGGCGCTCTTCGCGGAGACGCAGGAGGCGAACGGCGTGGCGTCGCTGGAGGCCTCCGAGGCGCTGGTGGAGGCGCTGCAGCGGGCGCACCTCGAGCCTGCCCTCTCCGCTGCCTTCGTCACCCTGGAGGAGGCGGCCGCCGCAGCGCAGCGCGTGGAGGGGGGTGCGCAAGAGGTGCTGCAGCGGATACAGGAGGCGGTGGAGGCAGACGCAGCGGAGGCG
>Ga0208629_101367_pt1 | contig 10166 bp, 15 predicted proteins | sample LakWasMet19_HOW5_2_FD_183865 | JGI IMG/M metagenome (GOLD analysis project Ga0208629, IMG submission 183865) | Freshwater sediment methanotrophic microbial communities from Lake Washington under simulated oxygen tension - Sediment Metagenome... | ecosystem: Environmental > Aquatic > Freshwater >...
CCCATGTTTTAGCCTTAATGCCTGTTTTTGCTTCAAACATTGTCCGGTCAAATCCAAGGCTTTCTCTTAGTTTTCTAATTCTATCTTTCATTGATTGCTAAATATTAGTTGACTAAATATTAGTTACTTGCTAATATATAGTCATTGTCTCAAACCAGCCACAACCAGCCAAACAGGGCTAAGGTGCAATCATGAACCAAGAGCAAAACACAGTCAAATTAGATACATTGTTTGCGTCTAACCCAGACATCAAACAAGGCTTAGAACAAACCGCCTCCCAGCTGTTTTTCATCCCGTTCATGACACCCGATAAATTTGCCGAGTCCATAGGTTTAAGCAAAGGCGTAGTAGGTGGCTGGATAGATCAAGGCTACTTACCTACGGCGAAGATAGGCCGTTATCGCATGATCAACATGGTCGTTCTGGTAACTAATCTGAAAGAAGGTAAAGTGTTATGAGCGCTATCAAACTAACCCTAGACGAAGTAAACAAAACCTGTCGATTCATCACTTCGGATTCACATCGTAAATTCAAACAAGCGTTGGTTAATTACCATGACTCGTCCAGTCATTTTTATAGAGATATGGAGTATTGTCGTAGTGAGCTTAATCTGATTGCTAATACAGGCCATGATCGTATACAGGGCTTGGTATTCTTGTTTTTGGGTGACGAACAATTGATTACGGGATTCAAAACGTGTCAGGGTGAAATAACAGAAGACCGTAAACTTTTTGGTTCTCTTTTGATTGCTGGTGGACATTATAAAGATGAAATCCTTGTCGATCTTAAAGAGGTGGCTTAAATGTATCTATATATTGTTTTCGAGCAATTTCTTAATCAAGAATGTTATCCATCCGGTGGTGGTCAAGCTTCAAATCCAATGTCGTTTCAGGAAGCTTCAAAGCGGTACCGTAAAGCACGTGAATTCCGTGATGGTTCAGAATCAAGAGGTTCCGTACCTGTAAGAGTTGGTGTTGCCCGTGTTCCATCGAACTATTCAGGGTTTAATGGTTTCAACGGGACCTTTCAGGATCTTTGTGTTTTTCGTCCGCAAATATCTGTTATCTGTCGTTGAGTCCACATAAATGAACATTACTTCAATCAATCAATTTCCACTCATAGGAGCCGCATAAATGGCTGAATCACCGATACTGCCTGACCGTGGCAGCTCAGAATTAAAAGAAGGACCTGAACGCTTATACAGAACTGCACTAGCTCAGAGGGACTATATAAACCTTGAAGTGGAAGCTATGGATAGAGGGATGAGACCCTATGGCCTGACAAAAACCATCATGACGCTTTACCTACGTAAGCAGCTTATCCCCATGAAAGAATTGTCTGAAGAACTGCGGGGGCAAGTGATTGCGTATTTGAAAGACAAGCAAGAAAAAGCAAAACAAGCGGCGCGCTAATGATTCGGTTCGTTGACTTCCCGGCCTCCACGCCCCGCGCAAAGTATGTACCGAGGAACGAGGTCATCTTTGCCGGGCGTCTGGCCATCGGAGACAACCTTCAGCCGACATCAAACGCGCGCCGCATGTTAAAAGCCAAGAAACACAAACACCTGACCTTGGACAAAAAAGGGGTGTCGGTGAACATGGGTAACAAAATGCGCGTTCTGCCCGTCGGGCATGCACCTAGTCCAATAGTGGCGCCTCGCGCCCATGCTGCGCGTGGAAATGGCTATAAAGCCAAGGCTGAAAAAAAACCGCACAGAAAGAAAACCGGCTGCGCCATTCACCACCCTATACATTGCTTTAAAGGCTGACAACGTAGTGAAGTCGGCAGCGAAGTAGCCAGCGTCGAATTAGCGTAGTGAGTCCATTCGCAAGCGAAAGGGATTGTAGAGGAAATCGGCGATTAAAACTGAATTACTGGCAGTTAGGTCAAAACCTTTGAAGCTTGCGTAAAAGCGTTTTGGCCTTACTGCCAGTTATCAGGTTTAAACGTCGATTGGAACGGAAAGCCCGGCCCTTTAGGGTTCGCAAAAAAGAACAAAAGAAAAACGGCGCAACAAATATGTTAGATAAAACCGGCTTTAAACAGCCTTAAATAGTCACAACAAAAACCAAAAAAAGGTATTCAAAAATGATCAACTTTACCTGCCCTGAGTGTGACAAAGAATTAGAAGAATTTAAAGATGGCTTAATTTGTCATGACTGTCATGTATATGTTGATTCCGGTCAGCTTGTTGTATGGAAGATAAACCGATTTAGGTACAACTTAAAAGCGAATCTAGTTTTGCTGATAAAGCAGCTTTTTAAAACAAAGGCCTAACCATGTCCGAAACATGCCCAAATTGCGGAGCCGCCAGCTTTACCGACCTACGCACAGATGACGACCAAATCACCTGTTACAACTGCGGAGAAGACTTTGAACCAATCCCTTCAGAAGACGGCATGTTTGTAGAAGATGGCTGGCAAGAAGAAAACGCAAGGCGACAACAACTAAACCGCGACTATGAATCATTAGACGACGGCGAAGAAGATCCCGATTTAGAAGACCCAGACATAGAAGACTAACCGCGTTCGACCTACGCGTTTTAAAAGGTCAAGCCAAAAAGCAACAGAAACCGAAAGACCACCCTTAACCCAACAAAGGTACAAAATCATGACCGACCAATTAACCCAAAACAGCTTCCTAGGCGACATGCAAACAGTCATAAGAGGACAAGTTGAATCGTTAACCCGTTATGAAATAGATGGAGACAACAAAGGTGGCTCCATTTGGGTATCAAAACCCAACACCGGAAAAAACCCCAACAACCTCGGCAACGAACTAATCAAAGTCAAAATGCCGTTTGAAATGTTCGACCAGAAAAAAGCCGAAGTAGAAGCCGGAAAACTGTATTTCCCCTGTCAAATGGAAATCCACTGTGAAATCAACATGGGCGGCCAAAACAAAGCCGTCCTGACAGCCATCAGCATGAAACTTGACGGCCCGGAACCCGGACAAATAAAAGACGAAGACATAGACAAAACAACCGGAGAAACCCTCCCTGATAAAGACAAACCCAAAACCGGTGCAGCCCAGACAACAACCGGTACAACTTCCGCCAACAAACCATAAACAGGAGTTAAACCATGAAAATCCGCTCAATGGCCTGCCTGATAAAAAAGCCCGTAGAGTTCAAAGAGCGGGTTCTAAGCAACCAGGTACAAAAAGGCCGATTCATAAACGGCCATGTAATAAAAGAAAATGGACAAATAAAAGAAAACAAACCGAGGAGCATTACTTAAATGGCTGTTTGCGTTAAATCCGCATTACTGACTGCTGGTACTGCGGGTAATGCTCTTAAACAGGATGGCGTCATTATGGATGTTTACGCATTTGTTATTGATCCTGTTCAGACCAATCCTTGTCCTAATTACGCCATTCTAAGCGGACAAGACTTCGCGAATATTCCTACCCTAACCGACATCTTCACGATGCCGGTAGCGGAAGATTTGCAACAAATGTGGATGCTTGGCTTTAGCTTGCCAATCATCACATACCTGACGGCTTGGGGTTATGGAGTCGTTATCAACTGGTTTAACGAAAAATATCATCGTTAGACTTTAACTTAAGAAAAATAGGTGAACTATGAAAAACATCAAAAGAATCGGTGCAGTTTTACTCACTGCATTAGCCTTGGCAATGGTTGCAATTACTCCTGCAAACGCAGCGCTGGACTTTACAGCCTTAACAGCGGCAGTTGATGCTACAACCATCGTAGCGGCTCTTACAGCCATTGCCGCAATTAAAATGCTGCCCGGTGTAGCCAAGTGGGGCTTTAACAAAGTTATCGGCTGGTTCCGGTAACCAAGAAAAAGGAAGGGTGTCGAAAGGCACCCTTTTTTATAAACCAAAAAAGAGACCAAAAACATGATTTTTTTAACCTTGTATTTCCTAAGCGGCCTAGTTTGCGCCTATGCCGTCATATCGGGATTTGACAATGCGTAAAATAATCCTGTTTTTGGTTTTGACGTTTTCGGGTTCGGTTTTTGCCGATACATATTCGGCTTATCCTACATATTCAAATTACTATAATGGTGTTGCTTATTCATCAACTGTTTCGATGAGTGATTTGTGTTCTAAAATGCCTACTGTCTTGGGCACGGCTCCTTATTTTAAATCTTCACCTGCATCATGTGCTGTTTATACTCAGTATGGTTTTACGTTTGTTGTTATTAATACCTATTTTTCGTGTCCTTATGGTGGCACCGTATCCGGTGCTGATTGTATTAATGCGCCTGCCTGTGTCGCTCCACAAGTCCGTAACGCAACAACCCGTATGTGTGAAACGCCTCCCCCGGTTACATGCCAAACCACACCTACAACCACTACATCGGGATCAACACAAACCCTTTCTTGGGAAACACTAAACACCGGTTCAAACACCTGTGATCCTCATTCCTTGAATTGCGATTACCCACTTGCCGTAAACGCAACAACAAAACAATGCGACCTGACGTGTTCGGACGGCTCTACCGTAGACGTATCAGCGGGGGCGCAATGTCCGCCGCCATCATGCCCGAATACCGTACATGGAGGCATGATAACCAAGCAAACGTACAACACCGTTACCCTGAAATGTGAAAACTCAGACATTGTCTATTGTGACTTGCAATTGCAAGTTCCTGACGCTGCAACAGGCACCTGTTTACCTAAACCCGGTGTAATCGATTGCGGAAACGGTATTGTTGTCATAGCTCCGCTTAAATGCTCTTCTGAGCCGGATCATTCGCAGGATATAACCTGTCCTGACGGCACAATAATTTCACCGCCTCGTGTTTGTGCCCCTTTACCTCCTGATCCGGCAAATTGTCCGGGTGGCGCTTCAGCTGTTGAAACCACCGGGTACGTTAACGGTGTTCCTACATGCGTTATGAAAGACGGAACCAAAACAGCTGCCGCCGATGGCAGCCAGTCGCCAGCTGATGACAAATATAACCCTCAGGGTTACAAGGCCGGTGTTGCTTGTAATGCCTCTAATTCCTACCCCTGTGACCCGTCGCTTCCTGTTGTTAATACGCCTGGCCTTACAGGGATTGAAAAATGCGGCCCTGGAACTTTCTTTGTATGCGCAGATAAGCATGACAAGCCCGTTGTCCCTGATTTGCATCCTAAATCCCCTGCACCCACAACAGCGACAACCACCACCGGCACAGGTACTACAACCATAATAAATTCTGATGGTTCAACGTCCACGCAAACAACAACGACTAACAATACCGGGACGACAACCACCACGGGCGGATCTACTGCCGGATTGGCTACTGAAAATACAGCCCGTGAGATTGCCAGTCGTTTGGGCGGCAAAGCAAAAGGCACTGGTGCCGCCACGGGGGCGGGAATGGGGCAATTCACGGGTCGTGGAAAAAACACTAATCCAAACCTAGGCAAATGGTACGAGGCCACAACAGACACGTATGAGGGGGTATTTCAAACAAATGCTAATAGCGTAAAGGATTCACCCCTTATGGGATTTAGCCAGAAAATCTTTAACGTGTCTATTCCGGGCGGTGAGTGTCCGGTCTGGACGATTCCTGCAGTTATGAACATGCAAGCTATCCCGGTTTCTCCTCTTTGCAGTGATTTCATGGATTCTATTTTCCCGATAATTAGCGCACTTGTTCAAGCCTCTGCGGTGTTTATGGTTTTTAGAATCATTATTTCCGGCTTTAAGTCATAGGAGGCTATATGCAGGAACTTATAGACACAATATCGAATTATTACGACAAGTTTATATTCTTTTTCATTGACGCTTTTGCATCGGTGAAAAGCTTTTTTACAGCAATCTTAGACACCATTGATAACTACTATGATACGGTTCATACCTTTATTACTAATGGTTTTGAATCGCTTCGTCTTTGGGTTATTGATGTACCTATTTGGCTGCTAAAAAAGGGATTTGAGGGTCTTTTGTGGGTTTTGAATTGGGCGGCTGAAAGTTGTTCTTACTGTCTCGGTGGGGTATCTCATGCGGGTGAACTGGCGGACAAATTCCAATGGGCATGGAACACGATAGCAACTTATTCGCCGGGGCTTATTTATGTTGTTAACCGCTGTGGCGTTCCCGAGGCATTTCAAATATTAGTCTGCGGCATGGGCATTTGGGCAGTTGTGAAAACAATTATGATTATTAAAGGCCTATTATGATTATCTTCCATGAAGGCCTGCCCGGTTCCGGTAAAAGCTACGAAGCGGCCATTAATCAAATTATCCCGGCGCTCCAAAAAGGTCGAATGGTTTACGCTTATATCGAAGGCTTGAACCATGAAAAATTTTCTGAAGTAACAGGATTGCCATTACCCGTAATTCAAAATTTACTGCGTCAATTAACGAAAGAGCAGGTTAAAGATGTTCAAGTTCACGTTGCGAACGATTCTCTGGTTATTATCGATGAGCTTCAAGATTTCTTTCCGGCTGGCAAGGCGACTCTTGATCCGGGTATAACTGAATTTGTTACCCAGCATCGCCACCGGGGCATAGACATAATCTGCATGGGACAGGATTCCCGTGATTGCCATATGCTGTGGAAGAGACGAATTGATACCCTGATCCGTTTTGTCAAACGTGATGCTATCGGGCAACCTGACGCATACACCTGGACAACCTACAAGCAACAAGCGGGTAAATTCGTGCAGTTGCGTTCTGGTAAAGGGACCTATGATAAAAAGAATTTCGGTTTGTATGCTTCACATACTGAAGGCGTTAGCTCAATAGATGCTCATAAAGATGACCGGACAAACGTTCTTAAGTCTGCGGCTTTTACGTTTTACATTCCGCTTTTTTTAGTTGCGCTGGTTTTCGCTGTGTATTATCTCTACGGCTTCCTATCGGGGCGTAGTTCGCCAGTTAAGGCGAGTACGGCACCTTCTGCAGAAGTACGTCCGTCTACTCCTGAAAAGCAAGAGCAGTCCAAGGCAGCACCGCCACAACCAGCCCCGCAACCTAAACCGCCACAACCTTCAGATACCGATTATTTGGAAAAATATTTAACTGAGTATAGGCCTCGCTTGGTTGCACTGATTGAGGATAAAAAAAAGAACAAGATGGTTGCGCATATAGAATTTATTGATTCATCTAATAAAGTATTCGAGCGCCTTAACATCCCCCAAATTGTCGCGTTTGGTTATGTGGTCGAACGTAAACCCTACGGCCTGCTTCTTAAACGTGGTGATAAGCGCTATCCGGTTACATCGTTTCCCATTGAAAGGAGTGAAGGCGTTACGCGTCATCCTGAAGACTCTAGGAATTTTGCTGCTCGCTGATATGAACGTTACTGACCTGGCTCTTTATGCCCTGGTTCAGTAACGGTGAACTTGAGAGATAGCTTTACTTATCAAAGTCGCTGGTGAGTTTAAGCAGCGCGTCATGCGGTGAATGAAGATTAACCGATTGAATGAGTGATTGAGGTTAGTTATTAGACGCGGCACCGGGGGCGGGGGTGTATCTGACTGAGCATTCACGACGGCCAAAAACTTTAATGTTTAGGGTGAAATTTTTTGCCTGTTTGAGGTTGGGACAAGCGAGTTGCAAAAAATTTCCGGGTTCCCTGGACATTAAAATTTTTGAATAGGCGGCGTGGCGAAGGAATGGTACAGCCCCGCCCCCGGTGCCGCGCTAATAACTCCGAATGAGCGAGTGATTGAGGGATTGATGAATGAACGGCATGACGCGTGGGATCTAGTTTTCCTTCCCATTGCTGAAGTAAAGAACCACAAAAAAGGCTGTTACGCCCCTGTCACACGTAACAGAACAAAACACCACAAAGCCCATAAGAGCCGAAAAACATGAAAATTAACCAACGCTTTTCCCTTGAATCCCTTTCTCTTGGTTCTGATGAAGATCAGTCCGGTTTATTGTTTGCGAATGGTGATGAAATTACCGATCTTTCGGGTGTTAACATTGTTGGTGCTTCGGTGGATACAGTTAGGCAGTTGTTTCACGGTGTGCCTAAAGCTTCTTTTATTAAAAAACTTGAGCAGCATGTGGAAATGAAAGATGAGTTTGTCCGGTTAACCGCGAACGACTTGGTTAATGATGACCGTTGGCATTTTAGCCGGATGGGTAAAACTGGCGGTTACCGGTATAAACTGCAAAACAATGCTGTTGGGTTGGTTGTTCTGTTTGGTAGCTGGTACGGCAAGATAGATCAGGAAGGCTCTCATTTAAAAATAGAATTGTCCCCTCACTTTATTTCACAACGTACAGTCCCGGAAATTTGGGAATATCTGCATGGCGATTTCGTCGGTATTTCTCGCATTTTTTTAGAAGAGCCGGAAGCAAAAGGCGTTGCTGTGCATCTTGCGTGTGATTATCAGGGTTTTAACCTTCCGGGCGATTTTGTTCGTAGTCTGGTAACGGCTTCTAGGACTATCAGGGCTTATGACGGTATTGCTTCGATTGATCTTACCGACTTTACTGATGCGATTGGCACTTATGGCCGGGAAGGTCAGGCTAAAGATTATTTGATAGGCAAGCCAATTGCCGTACAGATGGCACTTTATGACAAAAGCTATGAAATGATTAAGTCCGATAAGGTTGATTATTGCCATGAAGAGTGGAACGTTTATTCTTTGGGCACTTATGATCCTACCCAGCCAGTGCGCCGGATTGAAGCGCGGTTGCATCATACGGTCATCCGGGAAATAGGCTTAGGCTTGGGTTTAGAATTTGAGGGCTTTAACCAAGTAGCTGACCATTTAACCGATCTTTGGCGCTATGCCTTGGAACGTAATCGGTTAATGATTGACGGTGATCCACGGGGTTATCTGAATCCCTTTTGGCAACTGCTTATGCAAGACGTGCTTTTTTATGTTCCCGCTCAAGGCGTGAAAATTTCGCGCAAAAAAAAAGAAGCAGTAGACCCTATCGCTAGGAACATTACTTCCGTTATTGGCAACTTGGTTTCAATCATGGCTCGCCGTAATGATTGCACGGTTCGGCATGTAATGCGCCAGTTACATAACTTGCACATATGGCCGGAAATTCAAACGTATTACAGGAGTAGGGGGAAGGATGACAATGATTTGCGGGATCAGGTTAAAGAGGGGCTGGAACGGCGTCGATTAGTGGGTAAAGCGGCATGAGAACTTTTCTTTATAACATTAAATCTGCTTTAATTGTGTGTCTTTTTCTGTTGTATTTCGTTTTTATTTTTTTCTACGTTGTGCCTCTTTTCTGGCATCAGTGGTTACAAAAATTATCGATCCTTGTTGGAATTCAAGGGTGAGTAACCTTTTTTCTATTGTGCCGTGCTCTGTCTGTCCAGGCACAACATTGCTTAAAACCGCTTTGATATGGAAAGATTCTGTTTTTTGCTCGGCTGACTGTTTGAGAAAACATGTTGATGTTATCCGGTTAAATAACGAGCCGAAAAAAAAGGAAGCTCACGATAAATTCTTTAGGTCTGCGTTATGATTACCAAGGTAGGTAAAAAGTACAGGTTGGACTTTAGGCCTGATGGCGTTGGTGGTAAGCGGATCGTTAAGCGGTTTTATTACAAGGCTGACGCAATTGAGTTTCAACGGACTTATGTATCACGTTTATCTGAAACTCGGGCCGTACAGGCCTTTGTCGATGATAGACGCTTAAATGATCTTATTAAATTGTGGTTCGATTTTCATGGCCGCAGTTTAAAAAGTGCCGTTGATACTAGAAATAGACTCCTTAAATTGTCTGAGCTTTTGGGTAATCCGCAGGCTAAATTTATTGATCCTGAACTATTGGCTGGTTACCGAACAACGCGGTTAAATCAAGGCATTTCACCCGCTACTCTTAATCGTGAACTGATTACCTTAAAGGCTTTATTTCGTGAGCTTAAGCGGTTATCCGTTATCGATTATGATTCGCCTGTTTTGACTGTTCGCAAGCTTCGTGAGGCAAAAACTGAGCTTTCCTATCTTACAGGTTCTCAGGTTGAGCTATTGAGAACACAGGTTGATCTGACTACTAATGAAAGTTTGCCTTTCGTGGTGATGATCTGCTTGGTTACGGGTGCAAGATGGTCTGAAGCCGAGGGCTTGAAGGTGAAGAATTGTATTAACCAGGGCTTTCAATTTGTTGATACTAAGAATGGCCATTCAAGGTTTGTTCCTGTTGAAGAATCTGTTTTTCTTTATATAAAAAATCGACTTGGCCAAGGTGATTTTCTGCCGTGCTATGGTGCTTATAGGTCA
>Ga0208629_101369_pt1 | contig 10155 bp, 12 predicted proteins | sample LakWasMet19_HOW5_2_FD_183865 | JGI IMG/M metagenome (GOLD analysis project Ga0208629, IMG submission 183865) | Freshwater sediment methanotrophic microbial communities from Lake Washington under simulated oxygen tension - Sediment Metagenome... | ecosystem: Environmental > Aquatic > Freshwater >...
GACGCATTTCAATCGACAGTGACCGTGAGGTACTTGCAGCTGCACCGTGACACCTGGTACGACTTGCTGGCAGGACAGTCTCATGCGTCTGGCACTGGTGCTGCGGTGTCTGCAAGCCACGGGGTGGCGATGCCGCTGTCGACTCCAGACCACTGCAGCCTGCACGCTGTGACAGACGTGCGTAGCTGTCTCGCGCTGCTGCTGCGAGGTGCCCAGGCTAAAGCTGTGGCGTCCACCATGCTCAACCTGGCAAGCTCGAGAGGCCACACGATATTTCAGGTCATCCTGCGCCGACGGCCGAGGTCCGACGCCGCAGCGTTCGGCAGCCCCGCCTCCGTCGCAGCAGCGATAGCCGCAGAGCAACAGACCGTCGAATCTCGCCTCACGTTTGTGGACCTGGCGGGCAGCGAGCGGGTGCGTTCCTCGGGAGCGCTGGCGGACAGCAGCGGCCAGCGCCTCAGCGAGGCTCGCAGCATCAACACATCACTGCACGCCCTCGGCCGTGTGCTCTGCGCCCTTGCTGAGCGCGCTGCGCTGCAGGCTGCGGCCGCCGCTGCCGCTTCCGACACTCCATCGTCGGTGCCCGCGTTATCCGGCCGTGGCCGCGCCGTGCCTACTGCTGGGGACTGGGCGGAGGCTGGCGCTGCCTCTGTCTACGACCGGCTCGCGTACGGCCGCAGGGCAGGGCCTTCTGCAGCCGGCACAGGCACGGCAGACACCGCAAGTCGACGGGCGGACGCGGGGGCATGGTCCGGGGTTGCATCTGGGGCCGGCGCGGGACGCCGGGGGCGGCCGGTTGGCGCCGGGAAGCTTGCTGCCGCAGCGGAGGGGATTCACATCCCCTGGCGCAGCAGCAAGCTCACGCACTTCCTGCACTCCTGTCTGGAGGGCAGCGCAGCCTCGGGCGCGTGCAGATACCCTTTTGCAGGCGGCACGCCCGCAGACAGCCTCGACACGGCGCCGTCTCTGACTCTCATCCTCTGCCTCGCTCCCGCAGACAGGCACGCCGACGAGTCGGTCTCGACGTGCATGTTCGGCAGCCGCGCGCGCGCCTTGGCGCACGCTCAGGCCGGGGACGTCCACGCTGCGAAGGCGCTGCTTTCAGATGCGACGTACCGGTCGCACGTTGACCCTCCGCCTGTGCAGCAGCGGTTCGCGTCGCCTGCCGGGGTTGCGGTTCCAGGGCCACGGGGCCGCAGCGCTGGCGCGAGCGGGCGCCGAGACCCCCCTCTGCGCTTTGCTGCAGCGGGGCTGCATGGCAACGCCAGGGGCCTGTCTACCAGCAGCCGCGGGTCTGCGTTGCCACAATCACACAGCTTTGCATCCTCGTCAGCTGCCCAGCGTGAGGGTACAGTCAGCTACTACGCCGCTGGTGAGCCGTACTTCACTGCTGATGGTGGCGGTAGCGGGCGTATGTATGCTGAAGATATAGGCCTTGAGGATAACGCGGAGGGTGGCCTCGTGGAGACTCCAGGCGGCCACACGGCAGCGCTGAACCAAGCGGGGGAGCTGGTCTACGCATCCTCGCCGTCGCGGCCTAGCCACCCAACCAGCCGCTCCGCGTCGGGCGCTGTGGCCCGGGGCGTGAGCCCAGCGCGGTACGGCACCCTCCACGAGCTCGATGCCGTGCTGGATGCGCAGCGGACGCAGATCGGCAGCCTCTCGGCACAGCTGGAGTTCGCGCTGCAGGAAAACGAGCGCCTGCGGCTTAATTTCGCGGGGCTCCTGAGTCGCGGGGCTGTCAGCGGCGAGATTCCGGCGCCGGTGCAGCTCAGCAGCGCCAGAACAAGTCAGCAAGTCACCGGTTTGCAGCGCGGCGAAGTTGTCGCTGACGCGGGAGAAGAGCTGCTCGGTGCTGCCTCCAGCGCTGCTGCGGGCATTCCACAGCATCATTACGATGCACATCCACAGCGTGTATCAACCTCAATACCGACTCCTGCGCCTCAAGTTGCTCGGTTGGCGCGGGAGAGTGGCCAGGCAGCTGCCGGCAGTCGTACCTCACCCACCCTGCTGCCTCCTCCTCCAGGTACTTTGCTAATCAAAGCCTCAGCTCCGCCCCACAGCCATTTGGACGGCCATTCGTCACACACAGGCTTGCCTTCAGTAGCTCGGTTGGAGCTGCAGCCGCGTCTCCCCTCCCCCTCCGCAGATTTCAACGCCAGCTTCCGGGACACAGCTCGCGAGCAGCCCTCGCGATTCGGTGACGCCTCCGACATCGGGCTGTCGCTGTCTGCGTTGGCGGGCTCCGCGTGGCACCCTCACGCCCCGTCTGATACGCTGATTGATGACGAACACGCTGCATCACCGCTGTCGCAATCAGCAGGAGGAGGTAACTTGGAGCCAGCACGTGCTGCAGATGTCGCCGGGGCGCAACTCAGCGCGCCGGCCAGTGCAGCCAATACTAGCAGCCGCGCCCCTCTTGAGTCGGCGTCGTCAACGCAGGTGGCCGACCGGCCTGCAGAGGTGCTCGGTGCGAGCGCGGTGTCGACCTCGGCGGCCAAGGCTCTTACGACGGTGCAGGCAGCGATAGCGAGAGCGAAGCTGGTGCTTGCCAAGCTCAACCCCCAATCTGCTGCTGCGCCCATGCGTACCGCTGCCCCTGAGCCCGTTCTTGCGATTCGCGCTGTGGAAGTTGCGGAGACACTCGGTACTGTCGAGGCGGAGGCTTGCCCTACGAGCCTGACTGCCGCTGTCTTGGGACGTGAAAGTGGCTCTTCCAAGACCATTGCTGTGCAAGATCGAGTGTCGCTAGCCGACACAGGCGATGACACCCGACCAGAGGCAACACCCGCTGCTGAAACGCAATGCGCTCCCGACGCAACTGTCCCTGCCAGTGTCGCTGTGGAGCAGCGCGCAGAGCTGCAGATGGATTCGTCTATGCGGCGGACTGTGGGGTCGTGCGACGAGTGGGCTGGCTCTAGCGCACCTGAGCCTGCATCGCACGCTGCAGCGCCCTCCGCCAGGCCTCCTACACCTGCGGAAGAACGGGGACTGGCAACTGCGGCCGTACTTGTCCAGCTTGTGTCCTCGCCCGAGGTAGCGCAGATCGATGCCGCTGCCGGTTCGGCAGAGACAACCGCTCTGCTGCGCGACAGCGACACGTGGGCTGATGCTCGCGCTCCAGAGTCCGGTCTTGAGGATGTCGATTCTACCGGCGGCTCCGGTCACGCAGTGCCTCCACCCGCCGAGCGAGCGGCGGCTGCGTCGCCCGAGTTCTCGCGCCCTCAATCCACCCTTGAGACGCAGGACAGCATCACTCATCCGGACGGCAGCATGTCGCCGAGTGACCGAGCATTTGAGGCGGCGCTGCGCAGCACTCGCCGCACGATCAAGCGAGCCTCCGATGCGATGCTGGGCGTTGGCCGGGGCCTGAGGGGCACTGGGGCAGCACTGAAGGCGCCTGAAGCAAATGCATCTACGGTCGAGGTTGGGAACTTGCGACGCAGTCCGAGTCCCGCAGAGCTGCTCGACAGCGCTCGCAGCAGCGGCAGCGTCGCGAGACCCGCTGCTTCAGGCACGGGTGGGCCCGCGCTTGAGCCGCAAGAGTCCAGATCTTATGAACGCATGTCCCGTCGGTCCGCAGACGTCGTCGACGCTGCGGTCCCTGCACTGCTGCGCCCTGCAGGTGGCGGCGCAGATTCTGCACGCTCCGAAGCGAGCGGCAGCAGCGCGGCCAGCTCCGGTGGGGTGCCCCGGCCAGCACTGCAGCCCACACCACCTCCCCGAGATCGCAAGCCCTCTGTTGCCCTCCGACTGCAGTCGTCAGCGAGCGGTGGCGTGTCCAGCGACCAGTCCGCCACGCCTGTGGAGCCCAGTGGCACTCCCTCTCCCGGAAGAATGCTGCTGCGCTCACACTCTCCGGGCTCTCCAGGTGCCCTGCATGCAGCTGTACCGCCGGCAGCTGCGGCAGCAAGGCCACCGCCTCCCACATTTGCGAGACCGCCTGCTGCAGCAGCAAGGCCCCCGTCGGCTGCCAGGCCACCGCCTCCCACGGTTGCGCAACCGCCCCCTGCTGCTGCAAGGCCCCCAACAGCTTCCGGGCACCCACTACCTCCTGCTGTCGGCGCTGGAGGCCGCTTCCCCGCACCCCCAGTGTCGCCGCCGCCAGCGCCGGCTGGCCTTCCGACACGCCCACCGCCTCCCTCTGGTGCTGGCTCCAGGGGCGATACCAATCGGCTGCCCCTGCCCGGCCCTTCGCCTCCCCCGCCTGTGCATGCTGCAGCGACTTCTACCGGCGCACCAGCAGTCTCTGCTGCCGGCGCTCGCTCGCCTCAGCTGCCGCCTGCATCCGTGCTCTCTGCAGCCTTGCCGCCACCGCCGCGCGGTGTCGCCGCCTCTGCTAAACCGGCGGCTCCATACCCGCCGCTGCCACCTCCTTCCCCACAAGTCGCCCTTTCGCAACAAGCTCCAGCTCCTCTGCCTCGCGATGCGCTGAAGCCGCAACCGCCGCCGGGCTCCCGGCTTGCCCGGCCGGTGAGCGAGGCTCAACGCGCCGGCCCGCACGTCAGCCCCACGGCCCTGCAACCTCGACCCCCACCCATGCCTGCACCCACGCCTGCACCGCCGGCTGCTCGCTTGACCGCGGCCTCAACCCATGAGCCGCCCCATGGAAAATCCCTTCCCGTGCCGTCAGGGCACGGGGCAGTTGTGCTGAGTGCAGAAGCTAGCGGTGCTCCTGTCGCCGCTACGGTGCTTCGCCCCCAGCCGCCCCCTCCGCGATCGGCGCGCAGCACCAGCTGAGCTGCGGTCGCGCGTTCGCAGCGGCCGTGCCCCGAGCTTGAACGCTGCATGCTCTGCGGTTTGTCGAATGCGAAACGTCGCGACCGTATATATGGGCTTCAGAGTTGGCCCCAGCTGGGCGAACAACCGCGGGCTGCCAGTGAACGTTGACATTGCATCCTCTGAATTCGAAGTAGTACTAGTCGGGGTTAGAGGAGCTGAGCTACCTGTTGCATTGCGTTTGAGACTCCGAATCGTTCAGGTTGCTTGCGACGCTCGTTTCGAATCACCGAGGCGCAGCCATAAACACGAATGGTTGCCATGGCGGCCGGTTCATGACTCGGTTTGACGATGGACATCAACAAGGTCCCGCAGTGATAGCAATCGCGAGCGGTCACAGGAGCAGCAGTACGGCTCGCACGAGGCTTGCTGACGGGCTGTTCAAAAGACTCCGGAAACATCCGAGACAGCGCCACAGCTCCACACAGCAGCCCGCCAGCGATACGAAGGCTCGGCGCATAAACGCGCGCTTGCAATTGCCAGCCGCCACGTCCCCCAAACATGCCCGATTCAGCATACTGGTATGCATTGGCAGAGAAAGGGTACGCTTCAAACCTTGAACTCGGTTGACCACCACCCGCCGGTGGGCCACTGGCAGAGCGCACTGGCAGACCAGATATTAGGGCTCGCTAATTTACAATATCGCCCCGCTGAACTCTTAACATCATGTTGATGCCCAGCTTCCCCGGCTGCGCAAGCTGCTCGACAGAGCGTCTGGACAGTGCGCTGCAGATCTCAGCACGGATACCGGATGTTGCATCGGCAGCGCGGTGTCGTTGCCCCTCGCAGGCTGAGTCAGCCACTGGCACGCCGCAACGAAAGCGGGGTGCGCGGCCTCAAATCTGGCGATGCAATGTGCTTTTGGCCGGGCGTACGTGGATGATGCGGCGCCGGTGCCGCACCAGCACCGCTCGCACGTGCCAGTTGTGGTGGGTTCCGCCGGCGCCGTACCCGATCCCCAACCATCCTTGCAGTGCACGCATCGTACCTGGACGCTGCGATGGGTCGTCAAGATGGCGCGTCACGCGCCAGATGCCTCTCAAAGGCTTTCAGCGCCCGCTGGAAGCCCGGGTTGGGATTCGCCACCTCCCGTCGTGCTTGCACGAAGCGCGTGGCACCGTCCGCGGACATGCCCAAACTCGACATCACGTATGCGATCACGACGGTTGCGCTGCGGGACACGCCGGCATGACAGTGCACTGCGACAGTCGCCGTCTCGCTGCTTGCCAACGACCCCTCGATCCATCGGACAGCGGCAGGAAGGTGCGGCAAGATGTCGAAGCCTTCGTCGTCCTCCATAGCAATCGACTGATACTGGATGGCGTCCTTGTGGTATTCGTGTTCGGATCCTAGGCAGCACAAGACGTGAGTGATTCCGTGCTCACGCAGCAACTCCAGCTCGGAAGCCAGCGTCAGGTAGCCCAGGTACAAGTGCGGAAGGACCAGGTGGCAGGGTTTCAGCAGGGCCTGGTACTTGCGCAGGTACTCCTCCTCTGACATGCCGCCCAGATGGGCCGATGTGACACCGCTGCCGGCCGTCGCCATTCTGCGGCGAGGATCCGGCTTTGCCTTCGGCGACCCGTGTCGTGAATCGCGAATCGCGATCTGCGAGAATTTCGAATGAATGCGCGGCGAAATGCGCAGCACCAGCCGCGTTCGAGGAAGACCAATGGATGCTGGCAGACTTGTTGACGCAACACAGCGCAAGCGCGATCCTGATGGGACTGGGCAACGCCACGTGCACAGCCCATTTCGGTAGCGAGTGTCATGTCATGTCAGTTCTGTCCGGCCGCTGCTGTATAGAAGCTTCAAAAGTTCGAGGACAAAATCGAGGTGATTTCAGAGCGAACCGAGCGTGGCGAACACTAAATTTGCAGAAAACTTGTAGATCATTTGTCATCACCAGCCACACCCGTTTGTGCAAATTTCAGCCTGCCGGTACTGAAATTGCACCGCCGGTGTATCGATAGACTCGGAGCCTGAGACTGTCACAACGGTTCCTACGTATACTGTGCCCGCGCCTCGCAACTCCCGCCGCCCACGAAACACCATGAGGAGCGTGATTTCATCGTCCATGATCGCCCACAAGTGGGCACAGAAGCACCGCGAGAAGCACGAGAACCTTCCGGTGGGCGCGCCTCCGCAGGGCGGCCTGGTTGGAGTCGTCGCTGCGCTCAAGGAGAAGGCGGCGGCCGCAGCTGAGGCCGGCATTGCCAAGATAACCGCAGTCCCCACCGAGCATGAAGACCGCTACGGGCGCTCGGCGCAGCCGGAGGAGCTCTACGAGGACGAGGACGTCCTGCTGCCGACCTACGCGTCTCGCTCTCTGACGGCAGCCATCCCGAAATACCGCCTCCAGAACAAGGAGCTTCCTGCGCGCGTGGCAGCTCAGCTTCTCAAAGACGAGGTTGTGCTCGACACAACGCCGCAGCTGAACCTGGCAAGGTGAGTGCCGCGCTGCGGCGGCATGGGCACAAGAGTCCGGTGTCTCCAGGGGCTGAACAAGGGGCTGTCGGGTTCTTAGAAGGCGATTCTTGCTGCAAGCAAAACCTCTGCTGGCGAAGTACCTTCCCTGCTGTCGCTGGCGCGATCGACCTCGTGCAGCTTCGTCACGACCTGGATGGAGCCCGAGGTTGAGGACATCATGCAAACCGCCGCCCGCAAGAACTTGATCGACATTGGGGAGTATGCGGCGACTGCGGACGTGCAGCAGGTGAGCGGCACACAGTGAGCAGAGGAGAAGCAACCCGCACGCACTTGAGCAGCTAAGGAGCTGCGGTTGCATCAGCGTGTCATGCGCACCTACATCCATGCATGTATATTGCAGAGGTGCATCGCAATCCTATCAAACCTCTGGAATCACCAAGGTAAGCGCACGCGTGCTGCACTGGCAGCCAGGAATGCCCCGATGGCTCCCGAGCACGCCTGGTGTGTGCTTGCGGCACGGCATCCTCAAAATGCGTCGCGCTTGTTGACCGTACAATCTGCAGGCACCAGCGAACCCGTGGGCACGTCCTGCGTCGGTAAGTGGGCGCTACGCAACAAGAAGGCACATTCCAACACCGCCATGAGTCGTGCCTATTGGTGAAATCCCATGGTGTTTCATGCTCATTCGCCGCTTGTGTGCAGGGTCAAGCGAAGCCATCATGCTCGGTGGGTATGCTGCCCGCGGGTTGCAGCAGCAGCAACTGTGCGCTTCAGTTTGCAGCCCCGCGCAATCTGAGCAGCGCAGTGCAACGAAGGAAAAGTCCATCCATCCCCTGTCACACTGCAGGTGTACTGGCGGCCAAGTTCTACTGGCGCAATGCGCGCAAGGCCAAAGGGCTGCCCCACGATAAGCCCAAGCTCGTGATGCCCTCTTCCGTGCAAATCGTGTGGCATAAGGCGTGCCGGTGCGTAAAACGCGCAGTAGAGATGCTGTGATGCCTTCCCAACGAACCGCTGACTGATGACATCGTGTTCGTGGCTTGCTTCCTGCCCCATGCAGATACCTGGACATTGAGGAGGTGATAATCCCGCACACGCGCGGCTGCTACACCCTCAACGTGGACGCTGCCGTGGCGGCGGTCGACGAGAACACGATCGCCGTGGCGTGCATCGTCGGCAACACGTACACCGGCAGCTACGACGACGTGGCCACCCTCAACCAGCGCCTGACGGAGGTGAACGAGCGCAACGGCTGGGACGTCGGCATCCACGTCGACGCCGCCAGCGGCGGCTTCGTAGCGCCCTTCGTCACCGCGCAGAAGGACATCGTGTGGGACTTCCGCCTGCCGCTCGTGCGCAGCATCAACGCGAGCGGGCACAAGTACGGCCTGTGCTACCCAGGCATCGGCTGGGTGGTGTTTGCGGACCAGAAGTACTGCCCCGAGGAGCTGGGCTTCAGCGTCTCCTACCTGGGCGGCAAGCAGAACCACATGAGCCTGAACTTCAGCCGCAGCGCGTCCGGCGTGGCGGGGCAGTACTACATGTTCCTGCGCCTCGGCATCGACGGCTACAGGCGCGTGATCGAGGGCTGCTTCATGGTGCGCCAGTACCTAGTGACCCAGTTGCTCGAGACGGGCTGGTTCGAGCTGCTGGGCGATCCCACACAGAGCACGGGCGTGCCCTGCCTCACCTTGAGCCTGCGGCAGAAGGTGGCGGGACTGCCTGTCGAGGCCGCGAGCGGTGCGGGGAGCAGCCTTGGGCAACCGCTCAACCCCAAGCCCGCCGAGGCAGCAGCGGGTGCGGGTGCGGGCGCAGCCGCGGGCACGGTGCACCGCAACGTTGTGCACTTTAACGGCAAGCCCACGTTCACCGTGTACGACTTGTGCCAGCGCCTCAAGGAGCGCATGTGGGTGATCCCTGGTGAGTATTGCGTTTGATGCATGCATCCCGGCTGCAGAATCAGCGTGTGCGACTCGTGCGAGCACCGCAAGACGGCTGCGTCGACAGCGCTGCACTCCACCGCGCATTTACCCCCTGTTTGCACCTCGCGGCTGCAGCGTACCCCATGGCGGAGAGCATGGAGGACGTGGACGTGATGCGAATCGTCGTCCGCGAGGGCTTCAGCTACCCCCTCGCGGAGAAGTTGGTGCAGGACATCAAGGCCACCATCGCCATGTTGATGAAGAAGGAGGCGGGTGCCGACGACGACGTCGTGGCTAAGATCCAGGAGGCAGACGGTCCCCGCGTGTAGTACCATGCTTCGCTGAAGCCGTAGCGTAGCAGTGTGTGTGGTGAATGCAGAACAGGGTCCGCTCGAACGTGGAGGGAGCAGCGCAAAGCGTGCGCAGTTCCGGAGCACACGATGATGACAGCAGCTATTCCACATGCCGGATTGGCGCGTGTCAATGTTCCCGTGACCGCGCGTGCTGCCTGTGCCAGTGAAATCGCTTTTAATCTGCCAATCTGAATTTTACGAGGTGCACTGGGTGCCGGGCACACCCGATGCCCCCAACAACACTGTCTGGCAGGTCACAACGATGAAGGGCGTCGACACTGGCCGTTGGTCTCCGAGGATCGTCGGCACAAGGCCGGCGCAGCTTTGGGTTAGGATCACAGGGTTAAGCGCCCAGGACTCCATGGCCATCAGCGGTAAGCGACTCACGAAAACCGACTCCGATGGATCCATCGGAGTAGTATCGATCCATCGGAGTTGGTATTGTGGTGCTTTCGCTGGCACTGTGGGCACACCGAGGGGACCAAACTTTCCTCAGCCAAATGTGGTAGAACATTCTCACAACTCACTAAGGATGGGACGAGGCGGGCGTGTAAAAAAAGACAGAAGTTCAAATCGCCATTGACTACCGCCAACGCAGCACGCGGTGCAGACAGCACACGTGCTCCGGCCTCAGGCGGCGCGTGCACCCTTTCAGGTGTCGCTGTTTCAGTCTG
>Ga0208629_101370_pt1 | contig 10150 bp, 5 predicted proteins | sample LakWasMet19_HOW5_2_FD_183865 | JGI IMG/M metagenome (GOLD analysis project Ga0208629, IMG submission 183865) | Freshwater sediment methanotrophic microbial communities from Lake Washington under simulated oxygen tension - Sediment Metagenome... | ecosystem: Environmental > Aquatic > Freshwater >...
ACCCGGTTTGATCCTATGGCGGCCGAATCCGGGTAAGCTCAGACAGGCGTTGACAATTAAACGCCATGCCAGTTTTGTACGCTTCAATTTCGACCTGCACAAAACTTTCGGCTTTTACACGGCCGTTATTCTGTTGTTTTTGATCTTGTCTGGCGTATTTCTTATTTTTCCTGATCAGGGCCGCGCTCTGGTCAGGGTATTTTCTCCCATCGGAGAACAATACCCAATCTATCAGAGCGCCCTGCCTGAAGGCGCGGCAACACCGATCAGCCTAGCCCAGGCTGTTGCGATTGCCGATGCGCGTTTTCCTGACGGGCAATATCGCTGGATCGGTTTTCCGCTGGATCGGCGCGGAGTTTATCACATAGGCAAACGCGAAAGCGGTGAAGTCAGCCCCAGAGCCCCCTACCGCCAACTTTGGATAGACCAATACAGCGGCAAAGTCCTCCATGCTCAAGAGGCAAGGACACGTTCCGCCGGCGATATTTTCATCCAGTGGCTTTACCCCCTGCACACGGGCGAAGCCTTTGGCCTGACGGGACAGATCATCATCCTGATTGCGGGGCTATTGCCTTTGCTGCTGTATGTGACGGGCGTTATCCGCTGGCTGCAAAAACACAATGCACACAAGTTAAAAGCAGCCAGACATGCACTGAAATAGCTCCGTTTTGGACGGGTTATTCAACCCGGCCCAAACGCTCTGTCAGTCTGTCATACAGCGTCGAAACAGTCAGGCTAGTGCTCAATCAGGAGTCTATCCCCCCCTTTGAAAAAGAGGGGCTAGGGGAGATTTTTTAAATAAATCCCCCTCTCAATCCCTCGGCAACCGCTCCCGGCGTTGCTCTACCTCTGTCCATAGACCACCCTTTAGTGGTGGCACCCGTGCAGTCGCCTTTTTCAAAGGGGGAGGATAAATAACCCAGGTCGGGCCACGGCAAAGCCGACTCTCACCTAACAACAAACGCCGATCCATGGGATAATCCGCGCTTTGCCTGAACCCTTCCTCCATGACCTTTGCGATCATCAAGGCCCGGCGCGGCCGGGCCGCCTGGCTCAAACTGCATCTATTGCTGGCGCTCGGCGCCGGCTTTTTGTTCGCCCTGTTGGGCCTGACCGGCAGCCTCAGTATCTACCGGGAAGACATCGACGAACTGCTCAATCCCCGGCTGGTGATCGACGCACCCAGCGGCGACTATCAATCCCTCGACAAGATCATCGCGGCGGTGCGCGCGGCGCATCCGGACCGGCACGGCGCCTGGACGCTCGAAATGCCGAGATCGCCGCGCGGCATGATCACCGCCTGGTTTGACAAGCCGCGGGAAACCTATTTCGAGTGGTATGCGCCGTTGATGGTCTCGGTCAATCCCTATACCGCCGAGGTCGTCGCCAGCCGCTTCTGGGGCTCCACCTTCACCACCTGGCTGCTGGATTTGCATAGCCACCTCCATCTCGGCCTGTCCGGTCGCAACACGGTCGGCGCCTTGGGACTCTTGCTGATGCTTTCGGCAGGCAGCGGGTTGGTGTTGTGGTGGTCGGGCCTGAAGGGAATCATCAAGGCGCTGACGATCAGGCGGACCTCCGGCATGCTGCGCTTTGCGACCGACCTGCACAGGATGACCGGTTTTCTCAGCGCCCTGGCCCTGTTGATGCTGGCGAGTACCGGCTTCCTGCTGAGCTATCCGAAAGCCCTGGAAAAACTGACCGGCGCGGCCGGCATGGGCCACGGTGAAGCCGACCGCACGATCATCAGCACCGCGGTGCCGACCAACAATCCGCTCGGCCTGGGAGGCGCCGAATTCATCGCCCGCGCCCCCTTCCCGAATGCCGAATTGCGGCGCATCACCACCCCGGTCGGCGACAGCGGCGTCTATGAAATCCATTTCAGGCAAGACAGCGAAATCAATCAGCGCCACCCTTTCACCACGGTTTGGGTGGACCGCTGGAGCGGCCATATTCAGGAGGTGCGCGACCCGGCCCGGTTTTCCGCGGGACAAACCGCCGCGACCTGGACATGGCCGCTGCATTCGGGCGAAGCCTTGGGGGCGACCGGGCGCCTCGTCTGGTTTCTGGCCGGCCAGGCGCTGTTTTTCCTGTACCTGAGCGGCCTCTTTAGATGGTTGTGTCGGCGCGGCGTCGTTGCGGATCGGCCGGTCGACTTTACGTTGTTGAAGGCCGCGGGTTACCAGGCCATGACCGTGACTTACCGCCAGCGCCTGATGCTCTGGCGGCTGGCCGTCAACGGGGGACACAAAGCGCTGCCGCAGGCCGCGGCTTTATGGCAGGCGCTGACGCGATGGCTGCTGATCATGAAAAAATCACTCCGAAATTAATTTACCGTATGCCGGCTTATGCCGTTCGGCACGGCGTGTCTGCCGCCAGCGGATCACGTCTGTCACAAACAGTAGCAGACAGGCCAGCCCGCACCGAAGTTTTGCAAGCGGCAAGATTAGCGCGCCGCCAGTAAAACCAAACGGCCGGGCAAACGGTAGGCGGCCAGCTTCAGCGTGTTTTCGATCACCGCCAAAGCCGCGTCCGGCTCACGGGGGTCAAAAACGCCGGTGACCCGTTGTTGTTTCAGGCTTTGATTCACGATCACGATTTTTCCGGGCCGGTAGCGGTTCAGTTCGGCGACGACCTGCATCAGCGGCACGTCGCGGAAAACCAGACGGTGCTCGCGCCATGCCTGCGTTTGCTTCAGATTGACCGGGAAGACCGGCGAGACCCTGCCCGCATTCACCGCGACCAGCTCGCCTTCCCGCAAGCTCTCGATCGTCGTACCCTGGCTGAAGATGACCCGTACCGCATGTTCGTAAACGGTCACCGCCATGTCCCGCTCGAGTTGCCTGACTTCGAAAGCGGTGCCGAGCGCCCTCACCCGGCCGTCATCGGTCTCTACATCAAACGGGCGCTCGGCATCCTTCGCGACCTTGAAATAGGCCTCTCCGCCATGCAGAGTGACCGTGCGCCGCGTTGCGGAAAAATCGACCGACAGCGCGGTTTCGGTATTCATCAGCACGGTCGAGCCGTCGCTCAATTGCACGGAAAGCTGCTCGCCGACCGCGGTTCGGTAATCGGCAAACCAGACCGGCCAGGCCTCGATGCCGACCCACACAAGCAGCAGCAAACAGGCAAATGCCGGCATCGAGCACGGATTGAAAAAACCCCGCAGACATTTTTTAGACTTCATATCGCGCCGTTTGCCGGCGCTGGATAGGCATTTATCGAGCAAGGCGGCTTGCTCGTCATTCAACATATCGAATTTTTTCCAGAATGCCCGCGCCTTGTCCCATTCCGCCCGGTTGGCCGGGTTTTCAGCAAGCCATGCCTCAAACACCTGGCATTGTTCGGGGCTGGCGAAGGGCGAGCTCAACAACACCAGCCAATAATTGGCCTGCTCTTGCGGCGTCTTTTTGTCTGGTTTCATGGAGTCCGGCGGCGTTGATTCATGCTGGATAAGACTATGACGTCTGCTGCGGCAAAAAAATCATCGGTGCTCATAAAAAAGACGGCGTCTTGCCGTCAATTTTTTTCTTCGAAACGCTGCCGGCAATGCGCCCCCCTCGCTTTAATGCTTGATCCTGAGCATGAGGAAGACGTGGCGGCAAATCGTCCAAGTATCGATCAGCCTTACGTAATCCAGTCCGGAAATAACCGCCTCTCCCTCAGCATTTCTTCAAATGCTGGATGATGCTAACGCTTGCCTACACGCTCAATCTCGGCATTTAAATTTGAAAATATGGTAGACGGCACTGAAATTAGGCCGACCTGCGTGAAATAATGTCATACGGCTTCATTACTATATTGCCGGCATCTCAAGTGCCGGCGACTATGTTTTACCTTGATTTTCTTGTTTTTGTGCAGTCGAGTTCGCATTAACCGATAAATCGATTTGCCAAAAGTTTTTAAGAACGATTTCATCAGAATCAACATAACAATGAGGATAAACCATTACACGTTTTATCCGCCTCGGTGGCAGACGCTAAAAATCTTGGCACTGTTATCGATCTTTGCCTCCACCCTGTTTTCAATGCCCGCCGCAGGAGCAGAACAGCCGCCGGTGCTTGTCGCCGCATGGGGCAATGAAAGCGAGGTTTTAAAATATCCCCAAAGCATAGCGACTGATGCGGCAGGAAATGCCTATGTCGTTGATAGCAATGATAACAGCATCAAGAAATTCGACAGCAACGGCAACGTCCTGAGCCAATGGGGAATCAGCGCAACCGCCGGCGGGCAATTCAACTATCCTCATGACATAGCCACCGATGCGGATGGCAACATCTATGTCGCGGATACTTATCATCACCGCATCCAGAAATTCGACAACAATGGCCACTTCCTCGGCACATGGGGAATAAGGATAGATGCCGACGAACAGTTTGACTCTTTTGCATTGGGTGCCGATGTTGGCATTGCAACCGATGCTTCGGGCAACGTCTATGTCGCGGATGGCAATAATGACCGCATCAAGATATATACTTATCAACCTCTATCCTAATTCACCGGTCTCACCGCCAGAAGAGCCGCATCCGGCAACTAGATCAACGTAAGTTGGGCCTGAAGTCAGCGGATCAGCCCGGAAAACTCGGCGATTATCGCCGACTTCTTTTCCGCAAAGTTGACCGCGCCGAATCAATCCGGCAAAAAAAAGGGCGCTTAAAGCGCCCTTTTTTGTGGATCAAAGCGGCTTAACGCATCGATTTGATCTTCGCGATGATGCCGACCGGGTCGAGGCCTTGGTGCGGGTATTGTTCCCACAAACCGCCGCAGCCTTCCTTGTGGGTGCCGATGTGCGCGAATTTCGGCGTGAAGCCGCGCTCCAACAGCCAGGAGCCGTAACGGCTGCCCAATCCGGTCTTACGGTTGAAGGATTCGACGACCAATACCAGCGGCGACATGCCGACCTTGGCCAGCATGTCTTCGTCGAGCGCGTTCAGGGTCGGCTTGTTGATCAGGCCGACATCGATGCCCTCTTCCTTCAGGCGCTCGACCGCATCCAGCGCGCGGTACAAGGCTTCGCCGAAGCTGACGATGTAACCCTGGGTGCCTTCGCGGATCACTTCATCCTTGCCGGAGACGAATTTGTAATCGCCGCCGAAGCGCTCATTGCCGTTCTCGTCCAAAATAATCGGAGTCTTGGAACGGGTCGAGAAAATGAAGCGCAATCCCTCATCGTGGAAGACGCTTTCGACGCAGGCGCGCATTTGATTCGGATCGGCCGGGAAATACAGGTTGGTTGCATAAGCATCGTCCAGACCGTTGTCCGCGAAAAAGCTGTTCAGACCGAAATGGCAGGTGTTGTCCGCCATGTCGTCGATGCCGGAATGCGAATAATGGCTCAGTACGTTCGAGTTGTTCAGACGCGCCATCGTGATTTCGGAAATGTTCATTTCCAAAAACGCGCTGAAGGTGCCGAAAATGCCCTGCTTGCCCTTTTCCATACCGAAACCGGCCGCCGCGGAGAAGTTGCCGCGTTCCATGATGCCGGAGGAAATGAAAATTTCAGGATAAGCGTTGTGAATCTTGACCAAACCGCAGGAGCCTTCGAGGTCGCTGTCGATCACGCGCACTTTTTCGACGCGTTCGGCTTCGCTCATCCGGCCCAAAACAGCTACTGCCGCATCGCCGAACACGTTACGGTTCGCATCCCATTTGTCGCTGGAGCCCTTGAAGGTGTAGTCCTGCTTGGCAGGCTTCGCGCTCTTCAAATAGTCGGCCGCCGCTTGATAGCCGCGCGCTTCGAGGTATTCGACCGCCAGTTTGACCGAAATTACGTCATGGCCGTGGTTTGAACCTTCGAGGCCCGGAATGCCTGGGCACATCGGACGGTGGTTGATCACCGCGACCGGGCCTTCGGTGTTGATCGCCTTAACGATGCGCGCGTACAGATCGTCGATGTCTTCGCCATTGCCTTCCAATACGGTCAGACCGTGGCCGCGCAGGGTTTGCGCAGTCGAGCAGCCCTTCAGGTAATGCGACGGATGGCCGGCGATCGTCACGTCGTTGTCGTCGATCAGCAGTTTGACGTTCAGTCCCTGCGCCACGGACAAGCGCGCCGCTTCGGCGTCGTCGCCTTCCTGCTGCGAACCGTCGGAGCCCAGGCAGAAGACCGTTTTGCCGGGATTCGCCATCGCCACGCCGTTCACATACGGCCACATGTGGCCCAGACGGCCGGAGCTGAATTTGACGCCGGGGGTAAAGCCCAGTTCGGGGTGACCCGGCAGGTGCGAATGCGCTTCGCGGTACAGCATCAATTGTTCGGCCGGCAGGTCGCCGCTCAATGCCGCCATCAGATATTGCGTGCCGACCCGGTGGCCGGCTTCGTCGAAAAAGATCGGAACGAAGTCGTCGGAACCGCGGAACAGCGCGTCCATGATCATCACTTCGGGAACGGTGTCGTACGGACCGCCGGTATGGCCGCCCACGCCGCGCGCGGCGCCGGTTGCGGTAAAGAAGATGATCGCGTCGCGGCAAAGCTGAATGTTCGCTTTCAGGGCCGCTTTTTGCTCCGGCGACAAGGTCGGGCTGCCGGCATCCAGCGAGATGCGGTTATAGGCGCCCAGATCGATCGGGAATTGTGCCATGTTGTGTTCTCCAAATTGTTTTGTGTTTTTGTTATTGGGTGGTGTTAGCGCATATCCTTTGCTTTATGTGTGCCTCGGGTTATTTTAACCTAAAAAAATCGCACCGCCGCTTAATTTTGCTGCAAACTGGCGCCAATTGCGCGCATGCATCAAGCTAGGCCGGCCGCGGCATAGAATTAGACTTGACGGCAAAGCTCCCACATTAATTGAACACTGTTTAATTATGCGCTATATTAATCTTCATTACGATGACTTTGATAGTTTGATAAGATGAAACGAGGAGGATTGCTATGCTGAAACAACTATTGCGTTTTACGGTAAAACTGATTCTTAAAGTACTGTACCGGGTCGAAATCCACGGCCTCGAAAATTACCATGCCGCCGGCAAACGGGCGTTGATTGTCGCCAATCACACATCGTTTCTCGACCCGATGCTGCTGTGGATTTTCTTGCCGGACGACATCACTTTCGCGATCAATACGCATATCTCGGAGCGCTGGTGGCTGAAGCCGTTTCTTGGCCTCTCGAAAGTATTCCGGATGGACCCGACCCACCCCCTGTCATTGAAAGACCTGACCCACCATTTGCAGCACGACACCAAAACGGTGATCTTTCCGGAAGGCCGCATCACGGTCACCGGCACCTTGATGAAGATTTACGACGGCACCGCGATGGTCGCGGACAAATCGCAGGCTGCGGTGCTGCCGATACGGATCGAAGGCGCCAAATATACGCATTTTTCACGGCTGCAAAACGTGGTGCGTCTGCGCTGGTTTCCGAAAATCACGATACAGATCCTGCCGCCGACCCGGATTCGGGCGCCCGAGGAGCTCAAAGGCAAGGCCCGACGGCAATACTGCGGCCATGTCTTGGCCGACATCATGACCGAAATGATGTTCGCGACCAGCCATTACCGGCAGACGATATTTTCCGCTCTGCTGAATGCGCGCCGGGTGCACGGCGGCAAGTTTGCGATCGCCGATGATATGGCGCGTAAACCGATCAGTTACAACACGCTGATCACCCGCACGATCGCCTTGGGCAATCTGATCGCTCCTATCACCGAAACGAGCGAGCACGTCGGCGTGATGCTGCCGAACTCGACGAATACGCTCGCCGTGATACTGGGTCTGCAATTGCATCAGCGCATCCCCGCGATGCTGAACTTTTCGACCGGTTCGGCCAGCATGGTCTCGGCCTGCAAAATAGCCTTGGTCAAGACGGTGATCACTTCGCGCCAATTCATCGAAAAAGGCAAATTGGCCGAGGAAGCCGCGCATCTTTCCGAACACGTCAATCTGGTTTACCTGGAAGACCTGGCCAAGCAGATGACCCCGACCGACAAACTGAAGGCCCTGGTGCAGAGCCATACCACCGGCCTCTGGTACAAGTCCGACCACATCGATCCCGACCACCCGGCCGTCGTGCTGTTTACCTCCGGTTCCGAAGGCACGCCGAAAGGCGTGGTGCTGTCGTATTCGAACATCCTGGCCAACCTGAAACAGCTCGAAGCGGTGATCAATTTCAATCCGCAGGACGTGGTGCTGAACTTCCTGCCGATGTTCCATTCGTTCGGTTTCACGGTCGGCTCGATGCTGCCGGTGCTGAACGGCATGCAGGTGTTCTTCTATCCGACCCCGCTGCATTTCGCGGTGATTCCGGAAATCGCCTACGAAATCAAGGCGACGGTGATGTTCGGCACCAACACCTTCTTGGCGGCCTACGGCAAGAAAGCCAATCCTTACGATTTTTACCGGATGCGCTATGTGGTCGCCGGCGCCGAAAAATTGCAGGAAAACACCCGCGCGCTGTGGGCCGAAAAATTCGGCATCCGCATTCTCGAAGGCTACGGCGCGACCGAAACGACCCCGATCACCTCGGTCAACACACCGATGTGTTTCAAGGCCGGCAGCGTCGGCCGCTTCATGCCGAGCATGAAACATCAACTGGAGCCGATCCCCGGCATCCATGAAGGCGGCCAGCTGCATGTCAGCGGCCCGAACATCATGAAAGGCTACCTGCTCGCGGCGAACCCCGGCAAACTGGTGCCGCCCGAATCGAAATACGGCAAGGGCTGGTACGACACCGGCGACATCGTCTCGGTCGATAACGAAGGCTATATCACGATCAAGGGCCGCAGCAAGCGCTTCGCGAAGGTCAGCGGCGAAATGGTGTCGTTGACTGCGGTCGAACAGCTCGCGATCGAAGCCTGGCCGGAAGGCCACCATGCCGCGGTCAGCCTGCCCGATCCGAAAAAAGGCGAACAGGTGATCCTCCTGACCACGCACAAGGGCGCGACCCTGCATGATCTGGCCAAATCGGCGGTCGGCGTCGCCCAGATCAGCCTGCCGAGGAAGGTCATCGCAGTCGATGCGATACCGTTACTCGGGGCCGGCAAGACCAATTATATCGCGGCGACCGAACTCGCGGCAGCAAAGGTTACGAATGCCGATTTGGGCCAAAGCCGGACTGAGGACGAACATCACTCCGATGCCCTGCATCAATGACATAGAAATCCAGGGTGGATAATGAACAAACAAATCTATCCCCTACTAATCGCGCAATTCCTCTCCGCCTTCGCCGACAACGCGATTTTGTTTACCGTGATCGCGATCATAATGAAGTCAGATCATGCGGCGAGCTGGTACGTGCCGGCCCTGCAAAGCTCGTTCCTGGTCGCCTTCGTGGTGTTGGCGCCCTGGGTCGGCGGCTTTGCCGATCATTATGCGAAGTCCAGGGTATTGATTGTGGCGAACCTGATCAAGGCCGTGGGCGCCGGCTTATTGTTCCTGCATGTCGAACCGTTATTGGCCTATTGCATCGTCGGCGTCGGCGCGTCGATCTACGGCCCGGCCAAATACGGCATCCTGCCCGAACTCGCCGGACATCAGTTTCTGGTCAAGGCGAACAGTCTGATCGAGGGTTCGACGATCCTTGCGATCTTGATGGGCATGCAGATCGGCGCGAAGGTGGCTGATCATTCGACCGATCTGGCCTTGGCCGGCACGATCGTGTTGTTCATCGTTTCGGCCCTGGTCACGCTGCTGCTGCCGACCCAGGCGGCCAACCCTCCTGCCACCGGTTCGAAAATCCTCGAATTCGGCCGGCAGATGGGCCAGTTCTTTACGACGCCGCGCTCGCGTTTTTCGATGCTCGGTGCATCCCTGTTCTGGGCCACCGCGGCGACCTTGCGCGTGTTGATCGTGGCCTGGGCGCCGGTCGTACTGGCGCTGAACAACGCGACCGAAATTGCCGAACTGACGCTGTTTCTCGCGGTCGGCATCATCGCGGGATCGGCGCTGGTGCCGCGCATGATTCCGCTCGAACATCTGCGCCGCGCGCGTCTGCCGGCTTATCTGATGGGGCTGTTCATCATCGGGCTTAGCTTTGCCGACAGCCTGTGGCCGGCGCGCGGCACGCTATTTTTTGTCGGCATGATGGGTGGCATGTTCATCGTGCCGGTCAATGCGGCGCTCCAGGAACTCGGCCAGCTCAGCATCGGCAGCGGTGCGGCGGTCGCCTTGCAGGGCTTTTTTCAAAATCTGACGATGCTGCTCGCGGTCGGCGGC
>Ga0208629_101371_pt1 | contig 10147 bp, 8 predicted proteins | sample LakWasMet19_HOW5_2_FD_183865 | JGI IMG/M metagenome (GOLD analysis project Ga0208629, IMG submission 183865) | Freshwater sediment methanotrophic microbial communities from Lake Washington under simulated oxygen tension - Sediment Metagenome... | ecosystem: Environmental > Aquatic > Freshwater >...
GTGGGGTCTGCTGTGGGCCAGCTCCTTCAAGTTACGACTCCCAGGTCCAAGTGCTAACAGCCGCCTTGGCACAGCGCGCACGAGAAACGCATTCTCAAAACAGCCGTGCCGCCGACAGGGCTGTTGAGTCGGCTCCAATCCGCCGGGCGGGCAATACCGAGGCCAACACACCGGTCCAGGCACGCTGATCATGGCGCCTTCTCAGCAGCGCTGGCAGGCGCAGACGTCTCCCCGCTGCTGCGCGCGGTCGCCCCCGGCGCGTCCTCCAGGGGTGCCCAAAACTTCTCCAGGCGCTGCAAGTACAGGCGCTTCGCGTGGCTGAGCGCCTTCGCTCCCGCGGCATCTGCGGTCGCGGACGCCGCCTCCTGGAAGTGGCCCGCCCGGTCGATGAAGGCGTACACCTCCAGCGCCAGCACGTCCATCTGCACCTCCTCGCCCGCACCGCCTGCGCCCGTGCCGCCGCCAGCGCCAGTGCCAGTGCCCACGCCCCTTGTGCCGGGTCGGTCACTGCCGCCAGTATGGCTTGCGGCCGCGGCATGGCCGCCGTCGGCGCCGCTCGCGCCCTCCGCGGTCAGCGGCACGGACATGTCGCTGAGAAACGTCTGCGAGCCGACGGCCGTGCCCAGGTCCCGGGAGAGGCGCAGGGCGTGCGACCCTGCCCGCCCCGCCACGCCGCCGACGCACAGGTGCTCGGGCAGGCACGACAGGAAGTGGTCACGGTGCAGCGTCGTGCGGTGGCCCGTGCCGGCCAGGTCCAGCGCAGTGAGGCCCATGCCGTACGACGGCTGCGCCGCCCCGCCGGCCGCGTCGGAGGTAGCGCTGACGACAGAAGCGGACCGACCCGTGCTGCCTGCCGGACTCCCGATGCCGCCGCCGCGCGCAGTGGTCGGCAGCGGAGTGCTCTCCACCTCGGCGTTTGACACTGGGAACACGTTCAGCTCGGGGTATATCTGAAACAGGAAGTCCGCACGTCCGCCGTACGACGCGCCGCTGGATCCAGAGCTGCTGGCGGCCGCCGCGCCGGCGGTGCCGCGCTGGCGCAGGCCTCGGGAGGCGTAGAAGCCGAAGACCGGCCGCTTTGAGGAAACTGCCGTCGCGAGGCGAGAGGCTGTGGAACCCAGCAGCGAGAGGCCGTCGACGGCGCTGCCGTGTGCGCCCGTCACGTCAGCAGATGCGCTGCCACCGCCGCCATTGCCGCCGCTGCTGCTTCCGCCACTAGCAACAGCCCCCGTGCCAGTCGCATGCCCGCTCCCGCCCGGAGCCCGCACTTGCGTCTGCAGCACTACCATAACGGGTGCAAAACCGGCAGCCAGCGAATACAGCGTGTCGAGCGACCACCCGTGCACATCCGTGCTGTAGAGACACGTCCAGTTGAGTGTCGCGACGCTCGGCGGCAGCAGGGTGCACAGCGACGCCAAGTGCGGGGAGGAGGCGACGGAGAAGGCGACGGCTTGCAGCGTGGGCCCGCCCGCTGTGTGCAGCTGGTGCATGGCGAAGGCAGCGTCCCCCTCCGCTGGCGGGGAGTGACTCGTGCCCGCCTGCGCTGCCTGCAGCCGCTGGTCTGCGTGCGCGTGCGCGGGCTCGTGTGCAAGCCCGAGACTGCCGCGCAGGGCAGACAGCCACCCCGCGGTGCGCCCGATTGTACCCGTCTCTGTCCCGCTGCCCCGCCGCCCAGAGGCACCTCCGCCTCCACCACCACCGTGGACGTGCTCAGCGTGAGTTCCGTCTGCAGCGACGCCGCCGCCCACGCTCGCCCCAGTGGCAGTCGGGCTCCCCATTGCACCCATGCCGTGCGCCCCCGCGCCGCCCGCAGAAGGGCTGGACAGACTGCCGGCGCCTGTGGTGCTGGCGCCGGAAGCCGGCGCTGGCGTGTACATGTCTCTCCGCAGCCTGCCGTGCGATGCTCGCATGCGCTGCAGCAACGCGGGCGCTTCGCACGGGCTGAAGTCTGCGCTCATGAGGCGCGTGCCGATGCCGACGACCTTGGGGTTGTACCAGGCTCCCAGAAGCACGGAAGCGGCAGGGTCTTCACCCGGCTCGAGGCCGAGTCTGTCGTACACAACGCCCATCTCCGTCGTCGTCTCGCCCGCACTCCCCGCGCGCGCGCTCGCGGCGGCGCCTGCCGCAGCGGCGCCGGAGCCCGACACCAGGCTGTTCTGGTTCGTCACGGTGACAGTGCCGTCAGGGCTGCAGACGCTGCCGGCTCGCAAGCCAGTCTTGGAGTCCGACGCGCCCGCAGCCGGCGCCGGAGCAGCAGCGCCTGCGGGGGAGCGAGCGCTTGCCGCGGCGGAGGAGGCGCCAGCGGCCGGGGACGCGGCAGGCGCCGCAGCTGCCGCAGTGCTGCTCGCGGCGGCCAGATACTTGTCCATCAGCTTGGTAATCGTCGCCCGCGACAGCCCGCTGATGCCGCCGAACGCCGTGTCGCTGAGCAGCGTGAAGGAGTACTCATCGGGTAGCAGCGGGTCGGCGGAGGCGGGGGAGGGCAGCTCCGCCGCCAGGTGCGGCGGGATGTTCAGAAGTGCGGGCCCGCCAGCCGCGACTGTCCGTCGCACGACAGCGCGTGCGACCCACCGCCGGAACACGCGGTCGATGTCGCCGCCGTGAAACGTGGCCTTCAGCCGGCGCTTCGCAATCTTGAGCAGCGCCAGGCCGTAGCGGATGAGCACCTTGGGGCCCTCGTACAGGTACGCGTCGATCACGCGGTGGCAGTCCTCAATGGGCAGCCAGCCCGTGAAGAAGCCGCGGAACCAGGAGGAATAGATCGCGCGCACGGGCGCGCCCAGCGCCTCCAGGTGCCCCGACAGCTGCGGGTAATAGCTCTTCACGAGCGTGCGGAACGTCTTGATGAAGGCGCTCTCATCGCGCTTGGAGAGCAGCAGCATGGGCTGCTCGCGATTGTGCCGCAGAAGGTGCTCCATCGCGCTAAACGTCTCGCTCTCCGACAGATACCCCAGCAGGATGAGCGCAAGGTTGGGCACTTGCGGGCAATAGCGGAGGCTGTGCAGCTGGGCGAGTACGCAGATGATGCGATCGTGCGCCGCAGACACCGCGATAGACGGTTGCGAGAGCAGCACCGTGGCCTCTTCGGGCAGCACCGCCGGCTCCACGCCAAGGAAGGGGATTCGAAAGATCTTAGACGGCAGCGGATCTAGATTCCCAAACACCTCGCGCAGCGCGGCACGATAGTAATGCTCACGTGCCATTTGCGAAGAGGCGGTCGACGCAAGAGGGCTGCTGAACCCGGAGCCTGCAGCCTCCGTGTTTGTCGCAAGCGCCATCCATGCGCTGCGCCGCCCAAATACATCGATGCCATGGCGGCATGCCGATTTGTCAACGCCGCACCGGCTGCTGGCGACGGACCCGTGTTGCATGAGGCTGCGTTTCAACACAACTCGGAACAGGCAACGTGTATTCGCACGTTCACGAGCCCGGGAGGAGTCCAGAATATAACAAGCGGACCTTAACAAGCTTTAGTGTCGGTATCGCTGGATAGGCCGACAGGTTGGAGTCTGCAAAGGACAGAATTAAGCCTTCGAGTTTGAGCCACGATGTTCATTCGCCACAAACAGAAGACCTCGTGCTCGAGGCGCTTCGCAACGCGGACGCACCGCTACGGGGTGTTTCAGCTTGAAATATGCTTTGCGGGAAGGTTGTAATTAACTGCGCCTGCAGCTGTAAGACTCGGCAATCCCTGTTCGTAATTCGCGTCCCAAGATGCGCGGCTTGTTTGTGCTGTTTGAGGGCGTGGATCGATGCGGCAAGACCACGCAAGCCCGCCGCCTCGTGGAAACACTCAATGGCGCTGGGCAGAAGGCTGTGTTCATGCGGTTTCCTGGTGTGTGCCGCGCGAAGGACAGCGGAGCGCCATCAAGGGAGAGTCGTTGGCACATCATAGACATCCCTCCGTTCGTTCTCCGAAGCGCAGATAGGGAAACCGCGATTGGCACGATGATCAACAGCTATCTTACTAAAGCCACGGAGATGGATGACCATGGGGTGCACTTATTGTTTGCTGCAAACCGCTGGGAAAAGAAGTGCGTTCTTGAGCAAGCTGGACAAGGGGCGCTGGCCCGCCAGCACGTATTCGCCCGCGCTCTGTCTTTCCTCACGCGGGCATGCAGAGATCCGTGTTTGCTTTCGCCGAGGACTGTCTGCGCTGCCTGCGTTTTTGGCGTCTGTGCACCTCTGCAGAGCCGACATCCTCGGCGCGCTCAAGGCGGGCACCCACGTTGTGATGGACCGATACGCATACTCGGGGGTCGCATTCTCGTCAGGTGAGATGGAGCAGGAACCGCGGCGCCGCTGCTCGAGTAGCGTGAAGGTTGAACAGTCTGCTGTGGAAGCTGAATGCTGCCTGCGTGGCGTCGCATGTGTCTGTCATCACGATCATGATCCGACACCCACGCAACACTCTCCCTGCCCACGTGGCCGCAGCCAAGCCGGGCATGGACCTCGAGTGGTGCAAGCACGCCGACGCGGGCCTGCCGCTGCCCGACCTCATCCTGTTCATGGACCTGAGCGTGGAGAAGGCAGCGGAGCGCGGCGGATTTGGCGAGGAGCGGTGAGTGCCCAACCCATGAGAGTGCGCCGACGACTTGGGTGCCCATGCCTGAGCACTTGAGTGCGCGCCTGCCGGCGTATTGTATCGGCCGTCGGCAGGGGTGTATGCCAAGATGGATGTCTTGGCGCTGCCTAGGCCTGTTGACCCGTGTGTCATGAGGGGACACCACGCACTCGAGCACTTGAGTACGGTGTGGGGCGAGCTGCGGATGCTGCCGCCGCACGGTGCACTGGTCGAGGGAATCCGAACCCTCCGGGGTGGAGCCTTGCCGGGGCACGATGTCGCTCGACTCGGGGGTCAGGCCGCCGCATGGCGCACGGGGCCCACGACGTTCAGCGGCGAGAGCCGCATTGCGGGAGGCGGTAGGGCCCCTGGGGCTGTGGTGAACGCCGGAAGATTGACAGGGTGAAACAGGGAGCCCGGTCTGAGCACAGCCATGACTTGTAGTGTGGGGTGCCTGGCTCCACCTCTCCCGCTTGGCTCGCCCCCCTCATCTGCTTCGTTTGCCTCCACACCCCTCCCTTTTTACCTCCACCCGCCACCCCCACCCCCGTCGTCCTCTGCTGCCGCAGGTACGAGAAGGAGGACTTCCAGCGCACCGTGCGCGGCAACTTTGCGGAGCTGAAGCGCGCCACGGATGCCGTTGACAGCGGGCTGTGGCACAACGTCGACGCCTCGGGTAGCATCGAGGAGGTCGCAGCCCGGATACAGCCGCTCGTGGACACGGCTTCCGCGTGTGTTTGCGGGATGGGGGAGGATGGGGTATCAGCGCCAATACGGCGGCTGTGGGACGGCGCTGCGTTGGAATGAGCCGCCGCATTGCTGAACTGCGCTGCCAGTGGCCAGCGCGTGCTGCAACCGGCGCATTTAATTCCTGTGCAGCGGCGCCCAACAACAGGCATCGGGGCGTCTGTGAAGATTCAAGGCAGCACTGGCCACGGCAAGCTTGTTGTGCCAGTGGGGTCGAGTGGGCACTCCCTTTGTGCGCTAAAGTAGCCACCGGCACTGCCAGTGGCAGTGACGGCGATCACTGGCAACAAAGGCCCCGGGTAACCGCCCGCTAACAGACTCTCTCTGGCAGTACAGTGGGTGATGGAGATGGCCGCCTGGCCTGCCAGTGAAAGCGGCCGAGGGTGAGCTCTCGGATCCTGAGGCTCGACTCCACTGGCAAGCTCGAAGCAGGCTCCAACTTGAACTCGCCAAACAGGCCACCGGCCCAGTAAACTGCACCGTGACGAACCAACCTTCCCGGCATCAATCAATGCAACCAATTATTACCGAGTACTACGTACGTGACACCATTCCGAGGCACCGTTGGCGCACCAACGAACAAGTTTTCAGACTGGCAGACTAACCAAACAAAAAAAAAACGGGTTTTACGAGAGGCGGGGGTCGGCTTCTCAGCAGAGGACGCCTCGCTGGGACTCTCCAGTTCGCTCCGTGCTCGAAACGGGGTGAATTCTACGTTCATAGTTTTGAGGCTTTACGGCGTTTCAAAACATGGGCGCTGCAACGACGCTGCTGGCGACAGCGGCCGCGCTGCTTGCGAGCTCTGTCGGTGCATACTCCGTGAAGTCGATCAAGACGCTCTACGAGGGTCTGCACGAGACGTCTGTGGAGGAGGCGCTCTCGCAGGCCTACAAGCCTCTCATCGGTCTCACGGCAAGCACAGCTCTGGACGCGCAGTGGTCTGCCGGCCTTGGTGCAAGCTTCGCGCCGCTGTACACCGGCAAGGGAGACTGCACCCACGCAAAGGATGCCAAAGGCGCGTTCACCGCGTGCTTCAAGCTGCTTGTCGCCAAGCTGGGAGCCGGCGCTGCGGAGCCCGACAACGCTGCATGCCCCGACACATTCAAGGGAGCGTCCATGGTCGCACAGCTCAAGTACGCCCCGTATGCGGGTAAGTTTGACGGCTGTTCCGAGCTTGCACCATGCCTGACTTCAGGAGGGGCAACGGCGAAGGGCTCTGTGAAATAGGGATGTGATTTTGCTATTCTTCAACGCTCAGGAATCAACTCGATGCACAATTCTCTGCTTTCGTGCTTCCCATCTGCAGCTGTGAATCCCCTGGGTCCGTGCCGCTCGGCCATCCAGCCCTACCATGGCAGCCCGCCCCAGCTGGTAATGGTCGACGGCCTCGCAAAGACGCAGCTCGGCGCCGCGGCGGCCGTGACGGGCGCGGGCATCTCCGTGCTGGCTCGGCCCACCGACGCGAACAATGCCCTGGTGAACCCGCCCCTCGCTGCGTCGATCGACAACATGCAGTGGCGCACCAACATCGTGGCGCGCATCGCGCACCTGGCGGCCGTCTCCGCGCTGCTGCCGTCCCCGCTCGCGGCGGCGGCCAAGATCGGCGCCGCCTTCCACATTCTGGGCGACACCTACTCTGCATCGCACGTGCAGCGCGCTGACGATGTCGCTGCCGTGGCGTCGAGCGCCCTCGGCGGCACGATTTCCGCCGGCGAAAAGTACGTCAACACCGCGGCGGCGTGCTCCGCGGCGCTGGGCGTGCAGCAGGCGTTCAGCATGGACGTCGTGCGCTGGATGAAGCACTTCGCGGCGGACGTGGACAAGAGCAAGACCGCGCACGGCGCGCGCCTGTTCCGCTGCCTGCAGCTGCACATCGAGGAGGTGCTGCTGGCGTGGATGACGGTGCGCGCCGAGGGCAGCGCCGCCCCGGGCGCCAGGTTCAACGCGATCGAGGCATCTGGGTCGGGCGCGTCAGCGCTGCGTGGCGGCGCCGCGCTGCAGCCCGCGATGGACGCACGCCTGTCTGACGAGGCCGCGTCCATGTCCGCTGCTGGCGCGTACAACACCCCGACCCTGGCGCGCGTCAACGCGTTCGTGGACGCTGTGGTCACCACCGTGTGCTCGGCGCTGCGCTTCAAGGGCGAGTCCCCCGCGGTGCTGGCTGCCCCCGCGGGCGGTGCGAACGACGCCTTCTCTTCCGCGACCGACATGTGGAAGCTCCTGAGGGCCGACCTGCCCGCCAAGTCCATGCAGCCCGCCGGCGTCGTCGCGGCCGCGGACTTCGTGGCCCTCCGCACGAAGTGGGACGAGGAGCTGCAGGTGTTCCGCGAGGTGCAGGACTCGGCCAAGCAGGGGCACGTGCCGTCCCGCTACTGGCTGCCCGCCCGCGGGTGGGACGCCTGCGCGGCGAGCGCCTCGGGCCGTGGCCACCTCGCTGTCACGGCAGCGGAGCGCACGGAGTGGAGCAGCGCCGCCTTCCAGACGGCTGTGGATGTCAACGGCGGCTACCTGCTGCCGCCCCGCGCACTGATGCTGAGCGATCTGACCCCGGTGAGTTCCCCCGGCGCATCACCCGCGCCACTGCACGCATGGTACCTGTGGCGGCTGTAACGGCTGGTTGGCAAGGCCGCGCACCGGCATCTCTCGCCGACGCGTCGCTCGCTCCTGCTTCAACCGATACGCGTCGTGTCTCTCTCTCTCTCTCTCTCCGCCTCCTTGCCCTGGCCCCATCTCGTTGTTTGCAGGCGCTCACGAAGGGCGACGCCAAGTGGGAGGCCGCCGCCGCGCGCCTCGCTGACGGCGTCAAGACGCTCAAGGCTTACACTGCCAAGGCCGAGGCTGCCAAGGCGGATGCGATCAAAAGCAACAACCAGGTGGCTGGCGCCGACGCCATGCCGGAGGATCCAGATATGCACGGCATCGGCGCCTTCGAGTAAGCTCGACGCGCCGGCTGGGCGGTGATTACGCGCAGCATTGGCTCGTTTTAGTGAGGCACGCCAGCTCGCGCTGCTGTGATTTGCTCTTGTGCGCGATACATTCTCGGCTGCGTGACATCTCGACGACCGACGGCTCCCAGCCATCGCTGCTGGGCTGCAGCGTTGTCCAGTGCGGCCGCCACGACAGGTGCACGCGCACGGGCAGGTTCATATGTCAGCTGGCACTCCGATGTCTGGCGCGGCAGCTGCGCAAGCATGCCGCCCAGAAGCCGCTGCCTCTGCGTTCTCCGCGGCGCCGCTCGAGGACCGCGTCCTTTCAGGCTCGCCATCTCGTGCTCGCCCCTACAAGCTTACCCCTACATACTCACCCCTACAAGCTTACCCCTACAAGCTCACCCCTACAAGCCTACCCCTACATACTTACCTCTACAAGCTGACCCTACAAGCTCAACCCGACAAGCTTACCCCTACATGTTTTCTCACCCGAGAGCGTGTGGCTCTTGTACTCTCGCTCCTGGAAAGAGAGTGCAAGAGTCGCAACGCATCGGCTTCGTGTCAACCTCAGCAGCGTGTGTGCCGCCACCGGCCCTCGGGCTAAACTCTCGCCAGGTGCGAAACCTGGCTCTGCACTGCCGGCCGCGCCCGCCAGCGCAGCTGTCAGTGCAGGCCCCTATACCGAGTGCCTGCGGTGGCGGCACCGATTGGCGCTATGTTATTCCAGTTGAAGACTGCAATTTGCATGCGTCAACACTCAGGCGATGTGCGCTCGACACTATGCAGAATTCGCGCGCTTATTGCAACAGGGCGCAGAGGTGAATTTTTCGCGACGCATCATCGATATCACGGTTGTTAAATAGCTGTTGCTGTCGAATCCATTTGCCTTACGCAATTGGTTTACGTTTCGACGAGTCTCCAGCTGCAGTGGGGCGGGCGCGCCCACGAGCGTAGGAGCCCTTGGGACACCGGTTGAGCGTGCGCCGGCGGCATCTCAGAGCTCGAGTTCGAACTGAACCCGTTGGAACTCTGCGGAGAGCATCATTCCGCAATATCGCACCGCTAGGTGTTGCCGGGCCTCGCTCGAGCTCCGAGCTCGAGGTGCCACGGCAGATCTCATGATCAGATGTTTGATTGTCCTCCAGCCCATATGCATCAACGCGCCATCAATTGCAACTTGACTGGCATTGCATGTGTTCCAGCGTGCCAAGGTTACCCAAGTATCAAGCCCCTGGTGCAAAGGGGCGGCGGTCGGCAAACTGCAGTCAACGGCAGCCCTCTCGTATGGCGAGACAGCGGCGAGGAACCGCCGGCGAGGTCCCAGGCGTAAACTGGATGAGGAGAGGTCAGACACAAGTCCGCCGCAACAGCCTGCAACGGACATACATGGCGTCACCAAGTGAAATGTCACGGGGTCTGCGACGCCCGCTCCCACTCTTGCACTACTCGCACATGCACGCTGCCGCTGCAGGACAGCGCAGCACCCGACCTCGACGGCGTGTCATGCATTACAGTGGCTTCACGGCGCGTTGTGGCCCGTGTTGTGCAGGCGTTCTGCCTCGAGCTGCGCCTCCAGGCCGCGCTCCAGGAACGGCCGAATCCGGGGCGTGAGCCAGTCTGCCTCCTTCAGAAAGGCGTCGTGGCCGAATGGGCTGTCCATCTCCAGGAACGTCGCTAAATTGCGGCGCTGTGCCGCACGGTCGACCGGCGCGCCTTGCTGTGCGCCACTACTGCCAGCCGCGGAGGCAGGGGTACTGACTGCAGAGTCACTCGTGGAAGCACGCTCGCCCGCCTCCTCCGCGGCACCGCTCCCGCTCGAGGGCGGCAGCTTCTGCCAGCACCCTCGGGCGACACCCTCCTCCATCTCACTCGCTTCCCCCCCGTCGCCAGCGTGGGCGGTGTTGAT
>Ga0208629_101374_pt1 | contig 10114 bp, 2 predicted proteins | sample LakWasMet19_HOW5_2_FD_183865 | JGI IMG/M metagenome (GOLD analysis project Ga0208629, IMG submission 183865) | Freshwater sediment methanotrophic microbial communities from Lake Washington under simulated oxygen tension - Sediment Metagenome... | ecosystem: Environmental > Aquatic > Freshwater >...
TGGGCTGATACTTGCAACTTCTAGCTTGTCAGGTGCTTGCACCTTTGGTCTCGGAGATTACCTGATCCGCAGACTTGGGGGCCACTGGAGCTGAGCCGCAGCCTGAGCGGTTGGGGGAGGATGTGCGGAAGGCTCTTGTGGGGTGCAGCTCAACGCTAACCGGTGAGCCGGTGTCGTGAATCTGACGGGATTGCGGAGGACACCAAAGGTCATCGGCACGGGGAGCCAACCCTCACAGAGCCTACCGCCAAGCACTGCGACGCTGCGCCCGTTTGACAGCGGTTGACTCTACGCCTCAGTAGGCATCGTCATTAAAGCTGCAATTCCCCCTTATTCCTACCCTCTGGTTGCACCGGTAAGCCTGACGTGGCTCCGGCTGGGCGTTGTCGCGAGTTGGACAGCGCGGCTGATCACGAATCGGAGGTTGAGATACCGGTGGACTCCGCCACTTTCGCAACGGAAAGCTTCGAATTCTGCATCTATTCACCCGCTGCGGGAAAAGTGCGATACAGCATCTTGACGTTGTGGTGTGTACGCGCACCGGTGGAGGGAATCAGCTAAGCTGTGCGCTGAATCTCGAATCGATGGGCACGGCGAACGCACTACGGTACTCAATGTGTGTGGAAGCAAAGAGAGGCCCCACCAGTGCATCCTGTGACCCACTGTGCCCCAGCCTCAAGAACAGTGCGAGTTCTCCAGCCAAGGGCCAACGAGGCATGAGCGCCCAAAGCTTTCCAGTCGGGGCTCAACCTCAGAAGCTCCCACACGGTCACCGTGTGGTACGACAAATGGTCTCAGCCACAAGAGCACACCAATGAGTGCATGTGCCCGTCGTCGGCTCCGAGGGCTGTGTTCGCGTCAACATGTCAACCCGTTCACAGGAGTTCATGTGATGTCGTGCAGACGGACACCTGTTTCCGCGACCAATATTCTCATGTCAGAGCGCTCCCTCTCGCTGACGAGCAGCCCCACACGCTTTCGCTGCTCAGGTTTCCCTTCTCTATTCTTCTGATCCCACTCTAGACTCTCTCTGAGGCAGGGCCCGGCCATCTAAACTGGCGCTCAGGAAGGGGGGCTTTCGGTTGCTGACTGGACAGCCACGCGGCACCAACAATGTCTGATGCATCCTCTTTGGCTGCAACACACGTTGGTGATGGGGGGCCATTGAATGCGCTTGGCGGCACCGCTGCCGCAGCGATCAACGGCGGGGTTGCGGGAGTTGCTGGTGACGGAGCAAGTTTGGCGCACGATGATGGGCCTGCGGTGCAAGCAGGTGCAGAATCAAACGGCGGAGTGCGCGAGGGGTTGGAAAAGTCCCATATTTCGGATGCTGCAGAGGGCAATGGCTCTAGTGGGGCGATGAACGCTGACGGGCTGGGCCGAGTTGGTGACGACGAAGCCTCTGGTTCTTCTTCGTCGTCGTCTGATGATTCCTCGGGCTCGTCTTCGAGCTCTGACTCAGAAGTTGACGCGAAGCACACTGCCGCGGCACGGCGTAAGCGCTTGCTGAAGCTGGGCGGCAAGGGACCCGGGAAGAGCGGGAAGAAGGCGCCCGACGTGCGCAAGCGGTACGCGGAGTCGGAAGCCGAGGAGTCGGGCTCAGACGCTTCGAGCGACGAGGACGAGGAAAGCAGCGCCGAGGAGAGCGGCAGCGATTCGGGGTCTGAGGGCAAGCGTGGCGGCGCTGGGAAGAGCGGTCGCAGGCGCTTCATCGTGGAGGCCCCGAGCAGCGGGGAGGAGGACAGCAGCTCTGGGGCCTCCTCCTCGGAGGAGGAGGAGAGCGGTGAAGGCAGCGGCAGCGAGTCGGGCTCTGACGCTGGCGGCGCGGCCCGCAAGCCCGCTGCGCCGCGGCGGCGCCTGCGCAAGCTGCACCGTGCAGGCGGCGCCGCTGCCGTGGACGAGGAGGACCTCGCCCTGATCGCGGAGGCAGCGGAGCGCGGGGACGTGGACGCCCGCCTCGCAGCCGCCCCGCTGGCCAAGCGCATGCGCACCAACGCGAGCGAGTCCGCGGCGGGCGTGGGCAGCGGCGAGGGCGATGCCTCTGCCGCGGGGGCCGGCGAGGGGTCGGCTGCTGGCGTGGGCGGGGGTCTGGGGGCGGCTGACGATGACGAGTACGACAGCGAGGGGCTGGACGAGTTCATCGAGCGGGACAGGCAGCCCGCAGAGGGCGGGGCGGGCGGTGCGGGGCGCAAGCGCAAGGCGCGAGAGATGTACGGATACGGGGGCGCAGGGGGCGTGGACGCGGTGGCCGCCTCTGACTTCGACGCGATCTTCGGGGCGGGCACGCGCGCCGCCTTCTTCCGGCAGCGCGAGGCGGCGGGTATGGTTGACGGCGGCGGGCGGGGCGGCGCGGAGGAGCGCGCTGCCGCCGCCGCGGCGTCTGCTGCAGCCAAGGGCGGCCTGGCCGGCCTGTACAGCGACGACGAGGACGAGGAGGCGCCGGCAGCCGCCGCAGACGCAGAGGCGGAGGCAGCGGAGGAGCGCGGCGGCGCGGGCGCGGGCGCTTCAAGCGCCTCGCAGCAGCTCGCCTCCCGCGAGGCTGTGCTCCGCTCCGCCTACGAGCCCGCCGTGCTCGCCGCCAACCTCATCGCCCGGTCCGACATCGACATTCGGGAGCGCGATGTGCCGGAGCGGCTGCAGACGTGCCTGCGCGCGCGCCGGGAGCGGCGGGAGCGCATCGCCAAGGCTGCGGCGGCTGCGGGCGCGGGGGTGACCGCGGGGAGCGGCGCTGCGGAGGCGACCACCGCCGCGGGCGCGCCCCTCGCGGCTGCGGTGGCTGCGGACCGAGCCATGTCCTTCGCGGGGGAGGCGGGGTGGATCGCGGAGCGCCTGCTCGTGGACCCCGCGGTGGGGGTGCTCTCCCCCGACCACGACCTGCCGCCTGCCTCGCCCTCCCTCTACGGCGTCACCGTGCCCTCGGCGGAGTCGGGCGCCCCCACGCAGCTGCGACCCGCTGAGGTGGCCGTGGCGGTGGAGTGGGTGCTGCGCGCGCTGTACGAGGAGCAGTGGGACGTGCCCTTCATCTGGGGCTACAGGCGCGACCACCTGCTGCCCTCCATGGGCCTGGGGCACCTGTGGGCCATCGCAGACGCGGACGAGGCGTGGACCCGCATGGCCGCACGCAAGGTGGCGGTGGCGGCGTCGCTGGACCGCGCGCGCACCGCGGGGGCGGCAGACGACGCCCTCTGCGCGCGCGTGCAGGACGACCTGGCCGCCGCCGCCACGGAGCGTCAGGTCGAGGACGTGGCTGCGGCCCTGCAGCTGGGCGTGGTGGCCTGCGCGGGGCAGCGCGGCATCGAGTACGACCACTCGCTGCTCGCCGCCTCCGCCGCGGCTGCCGCGCCCTCTGCCGCCTCCAGCGGCGCTGGAAGCGCTGGGCCGTCCTTTGGCCCCATCCCCCGCAAGGCCGCAGCCAAGGCGCCGCAGCCCCGCGACGAGATCGAGGAGCTGTTCGGCCTGGGCGACGAGGAGGAGGAGGAGGAGCAGGGCGCCCTGTCCGCCGGCATGGCAGCCCTCTCCGCCTCCAACTCAGCCTCTGCCGCCGCTGCCCGTGGCCGCGCCGCCCCTGCGGGCGTCGCCTCGCGCCACGACCTGTACCGCGTGGCGCACGCCGCAGGGGTCGGCCGCCTCGTGGCCGCCGTCTTCCTGCCCGCGCACCAGCTCGCCGTCAACCTGCGCTCCCGCGCAGCCGTGCACGCCGTGCCGGAGGGGCAGCCCGACCAGGGGCGCTCCCTCGCGGCGGGCCTGCCTCGCGAGGCGGTCGCGGAGGCCCTGCGTGCGCTGGCCTTCGAGTGCCTGAGCGAGGACTTCACGGGCGAGGCCAAGGTGCTCTCCGCCGCCTCGCACATCGCCGCCGTGGACATTGCGCGCGAGCCCTTCCTGCGCGCGTGGGCGCGGCGGCAGCTGTTCGAGCGCGCCCAGCTGTCCACCGACCCCACCGAGAAGGGCCGGGGGGAGCTGGACGCCTCGCACCCCCTCTTCGGCCTGCAGCGCCTGCGCCGCAAGCACCTGCACGAGTTCACGGGGGTGCGCGTGGCCAAGCCCGTCACCTCCTACGTGGAGCCTGCCGCGCCCGCGCCTGCGGGGTCAGCCGCCGATGCGGGCTCCTCCCTCGCCGGCCTCGCCGCCGCGCGCGTGTCTGAGGGCATGCTGCGCCTCACGCAGGCGGACGACCCGCTGCAGGGGGTCGCTGACGACGAGCACCCCTCCCTCGCCTGGGAGACCGCGCCCAGCCCGGGCGCTGACGTGCTGGGCCTGCAGTCGGGCTGGGGCAGCCACCTGGCGGGCGCCCGCCTGTACCGGGACCCGGTGCGCGGCACCATCGCCCGGCTGGAGGCGCGCGCGGGCGGATACACGCAGTTCGCTGCCATTGCGCGGGCGGAGGCGCAGGGCCTGCTGACCGTGTCCGTGACGGTGGACCCGCGGGCCGTTGAGGAGCTGGCGGCGGTGCTGGGCACCTTCTACCTGACCCCCTCGGGGGTCGCGAACCTGGGCGGCACGCGCATCACCGACCCCGCTGCCGCCGGCCTCCTCTCCGCGGCAGACGAGCAGCGGCGCGGTGCCCTCGTGGCCGCCATCGGCAGGCTGCTGCTGCCGGAGGCCGTCGCTGAGGTGCGCGCGCAGCTGACGCGCGTGGCGCATGAGGCGCTGGCGGGGGAGTATGCGCAGGGCATGCGGCGGCGGCTGATGATGGCGCCGCTGCAGCCGCCGCCGCAGCCCCTGCGCAAGCGCCGCGGAGGCGCGGGCGGCAAGGGCGGCGACGACGACGAGGAGGACGGCGCTGCCGGCGCCGCTGCCGCGTCGTCGGGTGCGGGCGCGGGCTCCGCTGCCGCTGCCAGCGAGCCTCCCTCTGAGATGCCGCTGGTGCGCTACCCGTGGCAGCGCGTGCGCGCTCGGGTGCTCTCCATCGCGCTGCCGCGCGCCGGCATCGACGCGGGGGCGCAGGCGGGCAAGGCGGGCCCCGCAGCGGGCCTTGCAGTGCTGCTGGACGGCCGCGGCGACGTGACGGATTTTGTGGTGCTCCCTCCGCGCCACGAGGAGCGCGAGGCGGCCCTCGCAGAGTTCCTCTTCGCGCAGGCGCCGGACGTGGTCGTGGTGGGCAGCGGCGGGGGCGTGCGCGTGCGCGACATCATGAGCCGCACCCTCGCGGCCGCGGCGCTGCGCTGCGACGCGCTCGTGCGCACGGCGCGCGCGCACTACAAGCGGCGCAAGCAGCTGCTGAAGCGGCACGGGCCCGGGCTGGACTCGCACGCCGACGCGAACGTGCGCGGGCAGTGGCAGGAGGCCGCCTTCGTGGACGAGCTCAAGCACCTGCAGCCCCTCGCGGAGCGCTGGACGACGGGGCGCTGGAAGTTCTGGCGGCCGCGCCTGCCGGCGATGCGGGAGGACGTGGACAGGCAGACGGGACAGCGCGTGCAGGTGCCGGACGGCGACGCGGCGGCGCAGGCGCGCGCCTCCCTGCAGGTGCACGCGCTGGAGGACGAGGTGGCGCGCGTGTTCGCCACGAGCGGGCGCGGGCGCGGCGAGTTCCCCGACTACTCGCCGCTGCTGCGCTACGCCGTCTCCCTCGGCCGCTACGCGCAGGACCCCGTCAGCGAGGTGGCGTACGTGTGGGCCAAGCGCGCGGACGAGTCGCTGCCGGGCGTGCGCGCCGCGCTGGCGAGCGGCGTGACGGCGTGCCCCGCCGACCTGCTGTCCATCCGCTTCCACGGCCTGCAGGGCGAGGCGCCGCAGCGCCTGCTGTACGCCGCGGCGGAGCGCGTGATGGTGGAGGTGGTCAACGGGGTGGGCGTCGAGCTGAACCTCGCCGCCAGCCGCCCGCACCTCAACGGCACGCTGCAGTTCGTGGCGGGCCTCGGCCCGCGCAAGGCGGCCGCCGCGCTCGTGGCGCTGCAGCGTCTGGGCAACCGCACGCCGTCCCGCGCCGCGCTGCTGGAGCGCCGCGTGCTCTCTGAGCAGGTGTACGCCAACGCGGCGGGCTTCCTGCGCGTCCTCCCCTCCACCGCAGGGCTCTCCGCGGGCAAGGGCGGCGCGGGCGAGGCGCTGGCCAACGCGTACGGGGCCGACGACGCGGTGGCGACGCTGCGCGCGCGCCGCTCCGCCGCCTCCAAGCACCGCTCCCACGCCGGGCGCGTGGCGGCGTCTGCGAGCGAGGAGGGCGGGGCGGGCGCGCGGCGGGCGGGCGACCTCGCCTACGACTACGCGGCCTTCAACCCGCTGGACGCCACGCGCATCCACCCCTCTGCGTACGAGCTGGCGGTGCAGATGTGCCGCGAGAGCGACCAGCCCGACCTCGCCGCCATGCCGGGCCGGTACGACGAGCTGAGCCTGCAGGAGCCGGGCAGCTACGCGGACCTGGTGCTGGACGTGAGCACGGTGGCGCAGGAGGCGCTGGCGGGGCTGCTGCGCGAGCGCTCCATCGCCTGGCACGCCTGGTGGCCGTCCTACCGCGACGCGTCGGGCGCGGAGGTGGAGGCCCCTGGGGACCTGCTGAAGGACCTGGACCTCGCGGCCTTCGCAGAGAACCTGGCGGCGCAGGGGCTGGGGCCCATGCTGCGCACCCTGGAGGGCATCAAGGCGGAGCTGCGCGCCCCCTTCCGCGACGCGCGGCGCCCGTACGAGCGGCCCTCGCCCGACGCGCTCTTCCGCCTGCTCACGCACGAGAGCTGCTTCAGCCTGCGCCCGGGCCTGCGTGTGCCGGTGCGGGTCGTGCACGTGGGCGGCCGGCGCGTGGGCGTGCGCCTGGACGACGGGCTGCGCGGCGACATATGGGACAACCAGACGGGCCTGGACACGCGCAACGGGGACGCGCTGTCCTCGCACTTCGCGCCCGACACCATCATCACGGCGCGTATCACGGAGGTGCGCCGCGCCGAGTTCAGCGTCCTGCTGTCCACGCTGCCCTTCGTGGCGCTGGAGCAGAACCTCGTGGACACGGGGTACGGCGCGGCGCGGGGCGCCGCCGTGGTTGAGATGGTGCCCGAGGCCCTGCTGCTGGCGCTGTCGCTGAACCCGCCCCCCGTGGTGGACGACGCGTGCGACGTGAGCGCCTGCCTGCGCGACCAGCTCGACGTGGCGGTCGCCACCGCGGCGGCGGCCAAGCTCGCGGCGCTGGAGAGCGGCGCCTCCGCCGCCATGCTGGCAGCAGCGGGCTCCAGCGCGGGCCCCGGGGGCCTCGGCGGCAAGGGCGCCGGCGGCGTGGTGCTGCGCGCCATCGCGCACCCGCACTTCCAGAACGTGCTGAAGGAGGACGCCCTGCGCTTCCTGGCGGACCGCCCCCTCTTCGACTGCCTCTTCCGCCCCTCCTCCCTCGGCACGGACCACCTCACCATCAGCTGGAAGATCGCGGAGCCCGACGTGGTGGTGCACCTGGACGTGGAGGAGGCGGACAAGGAGGGGCTGCCGCCCACCGCGCTGGGCCGGCGCCTGCTGCTGGACGGCAAGGCGGCCGCGTACGGGGACCTGGACGAGGTGCTGGCGCGCCACATCGAGCCGATGGCGGCGCAGCACGCGGCGCTGCGCAACGCGCGCATCTTCCGCGACGCGACGCAGGAGGTGGTGGACGAGGAGATCCGCGCGCAGCTGCGCGAGACGCCGCAGCGCATCCCGTACCTGGTGAGCCCCAACCCGCGCGCCCCCGGCAGCTACGTGATCAGCTTCATGATCAAGAGCGCCGTGCACCACGAGACCGTCTCCGTCACGCCGCAGGGCCTCAAGTGGCGCGGCGTGGTGTCCCCCAACTGGCACAAGCTGGTGGAGGACTTCAAGGCGCGCTGCAGGACGCGGCCGCAGCCGCCCAAGCCCGCCGGCGGCGCGGTCGGCGGCGCGGGCCCGAGCCCTGCTGGCGCCGCTGCGTCGGGCGCGCCCCGCGGCAACCGGTGGGACAGCATGCAGCCCTCTGCGTCCGCTGCTGCAGCGGCGGGTGCGGCGGGCTACGCTCCCATGCGGCCCTCCTCCTACGGGGGCTCGGCCGCCGACGCGGCCGCTGCCGCCTCCGGCTACTACGGCGCACCTGCAGCGGCAGCAGCAGGCCACTACGGGGCAGCCTACCCCGCTGCAGGCGGCCCAGCCGGCCCCTACGGTGCCGCGCAGCCGATGCCTTACTACCACCAGCTGCCCCCAGGCGCGGTGCCCGTGCACGCTTACCCGGGTGCCGGCATGCCGGCGGGCGCCGCGCCTGCTGCGGCCGCGGCAGCGAGCGGCGGGCGCTGGGACCGGTACGCCTCTGGCGCCCCCGCCGCGCCCCCGCTGCCGCAGCAGCCGCCCGTGCCGATGGCGTACGCTGTGCAGCCTCCGGGCGCAGGGGCACCAGCGGGCTACTGGGCCGCGGCAGCAGGCGGCCTCCAGCCCCCTCAGCCCTTCTACGGGGCCCCGGGGGCGGGCGTGCCGCCGCCGCAGCAGCAGCAGCGCTGGGACCGTCCGTACGGGTAGACCCGGCGAGGGGGCTGGAGGAAAGGGATTGGGCCCGCAGCGGCCCAACGGCTCATGCAGGCGACACCCCTTTCTGGTGCTATTTGGTGGCGGACCGTTGCACCCATGCGGGGGGCGGTCGACGAGTAATGGCAAGAGGGAGGTGCATCGTGGATCCAAGTACCATAGATGGGGGAGAGTAGATGGGGGATATCATCACGTAGGGTAACTGCGGCGCAGCGCTGGGCTGTATGGGGTGGTCGCTGGCGACTGCAGCCTCCTGGTTGGGGCTGCAGCCCGGCGCGCGCCGCGGGGACTCGAGTGGGATCCAGGTGTGGTGCCGCCTGCGGCACGGCACTTGAAGAACACAACTCGCGTGCTTTTTCAGCTCGGGTGCTGATCCAACGCAGCGTCCCACATCATGATAGTCAACCTGTCGGGCCCTGAAAGCCAAATCAGCGCGTTGCAATCTCCGTCGAGTGCACCTCAATGAAAGCGAGTTCCACAGCGGTCTATGACGTAATTAACGTCCTCACTCAGCTTGTCTACAGCTGAGTAGCGGATACCAATTGAGACCACGACGACTCGGAGTTACAACTTGTGTCTGGGTGAGATCTGCACCGTGAGTCAACGCTGTTGCCTGCAACGCCCAGTGAACTGCAGCAAGCAGCTCGTGACTCTCGTTTGGCTGAAAAACTATGGCAAGGGCATTCGTCGAGGCCGAGGTGGATCGCCGGAACTCGTGCCGGAAAACCTGTCGCTTCCGGCGGTTGAAGTTCGATCGCTGCGATGTCGGCACAGATAGATGCGAGGGGACCGTGGTGACTCAGTTGACGTCGAATCCTGTGCGGCTGCTGGCTTGCCTTGCAGAAAGATTGCTTTCGTCTTTGTTTCTCTGCTTCGCGCCGGTATTATCGGAGGAAATCGGAGCTCTTCTTGAGAATCAGTTCCGAATCCCTACCAGTCCACTGAGTCAGCGAGCATCGCGGCCAGGGCGGCACCCTTTCCTGTGCAACGACTGGGACCTCGAAGGCTGCATCGTGGTATGGCGCAGTACGGTTCTTTGTTTCTTGCTGGTCCTTTTGACTTCAATGAACCGCGTCGCACAACAGCCATCAAAGAGTTCCGCCTCCCGCCCGTCAAGTCGCTTGGGGCCACTCGAACCAACATCTATGCACTGCTCCACGATGGCCGTCTGTTCTCTGTGTCTGCTACGCTCGGCAGCTCAGGACAAGCATTCGTCCCTGTGGCTGTGGGAGAGTCTGTGTCGGAAATTTCGTGCGGCACCCGCCACATCCTGATGCTGAGCAGAAAGGACGGAGGCTCGACTCGGGTGTGGGGCATCGGCGACAACGCTTCGGGTCAGTTGGGCTTGACGGTGTCTGGGCCTCATACGAAGCCTGTCCCGGTGCCTGCGATCTCCCGGCTCCCCGTCCGTTCCGTGTTCGCCGGGTCAACATACAGCGCTGCGATCCTCGCGACAGGCAGCGTTGTGCTGTGGGGCAACCTCACGGGCGCCGTGGGAGCCAGTCCGAACGTCATCCAGATTCCGTCTGGTTGCTTCTCCGGCGCCAGCGCCTCGCGGGGCCAAGTCGCTGGCGGGGCCCTGTCCGGGGCGCCCATCGCCCTGGCGCTCGGGGATGCTGCGCTGCTGGTGCTGACCTCAGACGCCCTCCTGTATCAAGTGCAGCTGCCCGACCCCATC
>Ga0208629_101375_pt1 | contig 10108 bp, 13 predicted proteins | sample LakWasMet19_HOW5_2_FD_183865 | JGI IMG/M metagenome (GOLD analysis project Ga0208629, IMG submission 183865) | Freshwater sediment methanotrophic microbial communities from Lake Washington under simulated oxygen tension - Sediment Metagenome... | ecosystem: Environmental > Aquatic > Freshwater >...
GAGGCGGCGGGGTCGGGGCGCGTGCATAGGAACGCGAGGATGGTCAGAAGCCAGTGGCACGGCTGCAGCAGGAACGCCGCCTTTCCCGTCGGAATCTTGAACAGCAGCGTGGCAGCCAGCGTGGCGAAGCATGCGACCTGCAGGGCGGTGTCTGCGGCCGCGAGGGCGCGCTCGATTAGCCCAGACCTGCCGGAGAGCGTCAGGCGCGGGGTGCGGCCTGCCTTGTCGGCAGTTGGCGGGTCTGTGCGAGCCTTGGCCGGCACGGCGATCGTCCAGGGCGTTCCCCAGCGCAGCAAAGCATACACCAGTGCAAATAGCACGACCAAGCCCGGGCCGCACTGAAGAAACGTCTCCGCGGGTGACGTGAACCACCAGCAGGGCACCTGGTTGTCGCCCTCATCCGGGGCGTGGTCTGGCAGTGACGGGTTCCAGCTCCGCAGCATTTCGCCGCCCGCCCGGAAGAACGGCAGGTCTGCCCAAGCGGAAGAGAGGTTGTAGTGCCGCATCGTGCTTGGAGGGACCACGGAGCTGACTCTCGTGGTGCGTAACCTCGATGACGACGAAAAAGTGCGCGCCGCCCACAGCGCTCGCTCTGTTGCTTCAGAATCACAATGAGGGACCACAGTAGGGTAACACGGTTTACGTTTCGGTGATGCGAGTGTTTGTGGTCAGATATTTGTCCTCGCAGCGGAAATTCGTCGAGCAACGAACGGCGTCGTGGCGTCTGACCAATCGCGCTCCGACGAGCCTACCGTTCGAATGCAGAACCAAAACTCTTACAGACTCGGGTACGGCACTTGCGCCATAGCCGTGCTGTTACTCTAGTGTCGCTGCGGCACCCATCCAAGTTGCTGAGCGCAGGAGGCTCGACCCCGGCACTGAGCCTGTCCTGAGCCAACGGTTGGCTGTTTGCGTTGGTGGATCTGCGCCGGCCCCGCGTTGCACGACATGGCTGCCGCGATGCGGAAAGCGGACTTTTACAAAGACGTGAGTGGGCAGGGCGCTGGTTGCCGTGCAGTCGAGAAGTGTAGCTCTGCTGAGATCTTGCTGCGCAGCGATGTTCACACGTGCCCTGCCGATAGTGGTCGCGTGGCAGTAGGTCGCGGAAGTGGACACGAGCATCCACTTTTGCTGAAGCTCAGCCCCAGCATACCGGATCGGCACGATCCGCCGCGAATGGTGGTCAGAGCACGCTCGAAGCGGGTGTCCCACAAAGTTGACTGTCCCGCTGCACCGTGCGCGTTGCAAGCGATGGAGCCTGCAGTGGCTAGGCAGGACCATGCATTTCGACGGGTACCTCGAGTTTCCGTTCTGCGCCGGCAATAAGCTGAGCCCGCGGCAGCGCTGCGCTAGCAGCACAATCCAACGTCGAGGAGTCTACTTGGCCGCGAGCACGCGCAGGAGCACCATGCGGTCAGGAACCCGGGCCCAAGCGCCTGGATGGTTGCTGGTTGCAATCACGTGCACGAATGCCGGCGATTTTGAACCCGCTGACGAGCGCAGCGGGGCTCTACCGACGTTACTCGAGCATATGGTGCAGCTGGGGGCACGATTCGTGGCCTGGCTGCCACGTGGTACAGAGCCCAGGCTCCGGCATTGACTCGGATGCGACTGCGCTGCGGTGGGTTGGCTGAGGGCGGTGCCTCGCGTGCAGGCACGCTGAGACAGCCGCGCGCGTTTCCGCGCTGCGGCTCCAGGCAGGTCCGTCCGTAGGGCGCCGGAGCCATGTATTCGAAAGAGATTGCTGGCACGAACGCCAACACGCTGGCCTTTGTAGCCAACACGCTGTCTTCTGACGCCAACATGTTGACCGCTGCTGGCAACGCTCGCCAGTTTTTGTTGGCCAGTAGCAATCAAGCCAAGCTTGCACACTCACGAATGGGCACAGGGGACAGGAGGGGGAGGCAGCCTCTTCTGCCTGCCTAACCGTGAGCCAGCCTATCCTCGTGAGCACTGTGTGTGTGCCCTGCTGGTGCCGCGTTGGACAGCGTTCCCCTGCCCTGGGGCTGCAGGGCGCACTGAAATCGCTGATACCGTCCAGAAACCCTTGGTTTTACCCACAGCTCCGCCGATCCTGTGGAAGCAGAGCTCCTACTCCACCGTCAGCACCGCCACCACACCGCTCATTGCACAACACTCCATTGTCGAAACGATACTGGCTCCATCCCCTGTCTCGCTCCCGCTCCGACCCTCCCCCACTCCGCCGCACCCGCCCGCCCACGCACTCGCCCTCCCGCTGTTTGCGCGCAGGACGGCACCCTCGAGAAGCTGCTGGCGGGCGTGAAGGTGGACATGGACGGCATCCTGCGCTCCTTCGCGGAGGTGGAGCCGGGCCTGGAGGACGCGCCCAGCAAGGCGGCGCTGCTGCAGGGCATCCGCGCCTTCAAAGACGTGCGTGCGTGCGTGTGGGGTGCGGGGCTGCGTGTGGTGCGTGCGTGCGTGTGTGCGGGTGGATGGACGAACAGACGGATGTTGTTGTGGGGCACGAGGTTCGCGGGCCTGCAGGGTTGCATGGGTTGGCCGGCTCCTGACCGTCGCGCGTCCGGAATGCTGCCGGCGCGGGGCTGTGCGCGCTCGCCGTTGGTGATAACACGTCCTCCTCTCTGCACCCGCCCGTACCCCTCCTGTACCCTTGCAGACGAACCTGATGGGGGTGCAGCGTGAGATCCTGCGGTACGCTGCCATCCGCGCAGCTGCCGGCGACCTGGCGGCGCACGGGGCCTCGGTGCGTGTCAGCTGCTGCGGGCTAGGCGGCACCCCAGGCTGCGAACGCACACAGCACTTGAGTTGTAGGGTCTGCGCGCCCACGCCGTTGTCCTTTCACGGTGGAGTGCGGCGTGGCGCGCGAGAGACGCGGTGTAGCCGGGCGCGCCCAGCTGCCGGCAGAGGCCAGACAGCTGCTAGGAGCCTTTTGCCGTCGCGTAAGCCGACGAATACCTCTCTGCCCATGTGCACCCGCTCTAACTCCGCTGCGTACCGTCTCTCCTGCAGTCCCACGATTACGCGGCAGAGCTGGCAGCACGCACCAAAGCGGTGACAGACGCGCAAGTGCGGGCTCACCCCGAATATAAGGTGCGTGGGCACGTGCGAGTGCGCTCGTGGATGTGTGCGTGCGTGTTTTCGGGCGTGTGCACGTGTGCGAGTGTGGGTATGCTAGTACGGGTGCTTGAGCACGCATGTGCGTGTATGTGTGCGTGTGCCTGCGTGTGCCTGTGCGTGTATGTGTGCGTGCCTGCGTGTGTGTGCGCATGTACAGGCAGGCGGCTGCTGCAGTCCGCTTCTTTTCACGCCGCAACACGATACCATTACATCCCGCTGGTTGCTGTGCTCTTCAATCCACTTCGAGCATCTGACCTGCGCTACTCCTTGCCTACAACTAAGCCGCGCTACTCCTTATTTTGTGCCTTCCCCTCCGCTACCCATCCCCTCGACTCTCCCCCCGGTCCCCCGCAGAAGTGGAAGGCGGACCTGGACGCTGCGGTGAAGGATGCCATGGGCGGGGGTGCGTTACGACCGCCGCCGCTGTGGTGCCGCGATGCTGCTGCACTCCCTCCCTGCCCGTTCTGCTGTCTGCACCTGCTGCTGTCTGCATCCCTCCATTGCCCGCGAGGCCATCACTCCCTCGTGCGCCCCTTTACTTGTTCCCTCGAACCGCGCGCGCTGCCTGCCTGCCTGTCCCCCTCCTGCAGCGGACGACGTCGTGGCGTCGGTGGGCGGCGCGGACCTCGCGGCGCGCGTAAAGTGCCAGATCACGCGCAAGCGCATGACGGATCCCGTGCGCAACGGGCTGTGCAGCCACGTGTACGACCGCGCAGGCATTATGCTGCTGAACAGGCCCGGCAGGCCGTGGCTGTGCCCCATCGCCGGTGCGTTTGCGGGCGCGGGCGTCACGAGTGCGGGCAGCGCCGGGGGGCTGGCTGCGACAACCGGACAATGAGGCGGTGGGCTGTTGCTTGGCGGCAGCGGGTCATGCGCTGTCGGCTGCGACTCAAGCGACTCCGGGGGCATGCGGGAGCGCTGCTGCTGGTGAAGAAGGGCCGCAGGCGCTCCGCTGCCCGCCCATCCGCGCACTCCTCGCCGCTGCACACTTGCCTATTCCAGGGCACGGCTCGGGCTCGTTGCGCACACAGGTCGCGTTCCCAGATACGGGTACACGTGCTTCCTGGCCACCCCTCCCATCTCGCGCTCACTCTCATCCCCGCCACCCCGCTCGTGTTTCGCGGTCGCAGGCTGCAAGAAGCCCATCAAGGACCTCACCGCAGACGCAGAGACGCGCTTCTTCCTGGACGAGCTCGCGCGGCAAAAGGCTGAGAGCGGGGAGCCCGACTCGGACGCAGAGGGCGCCGAAGACGAGGACGACGACGATGACGATTGAGACCCCTGCGCTTCCCAGGGCCGCATTCGGCGGGGAATGTCCTCAGCTCCTCCGCCGACGTCGCTGCTCCTGTGGGTGCCCTTGCATTGCACTCGTGAGCGCTGTATTCTGACGCCCTGCATGTCATGGTGCGTGTTGTTGCGACCCAGCTTGAAGCCGCGCGGTCCCGCTGAGCGCTGTTCGGAGCGCTGCCCCTCGCGATGCTCAGTCGACGCGAGCTCGCTGCTGGCATGGCTGTGTCAGGCCGCAAGCGGCTCAGTTTTCGTTGACATCCCCAGGGGTAGTGGTGCCCTTGAAGCTGTCGTGCCGTGCCAGTTCTGTGCCGCTTCTCTCTGCTGAACTATGCGCACCTGTCTCGAGGGGCTCGGTCGAGCGTCGTGCTGGGGCCGGCGGTCGCTCCCGTAGTCGCTGGCAGCGACACAGAGCTGCTGCCAAGGCGGCTGCCAGCCCCTACGGAGTGCGGTAGTGATGCGGGCTCTCCAGTGAGGCCAGCTGGCGCCTGACGGCAAAGCTTGTGTGTGAACAACGTGTGCACACAGTGTGTATTTACCTGCGGCGTTGAGCCGCCGGGTTTGCTCGCAGTTCCTCAGGCTGCTGCGCCTCTGCGCCCGGTAGTCTGAGGGTCTGCGTGGGGGTCCTGAGCTCGGTCCTCGCCGACTCCTCAGTACGGTCGGCACGGCCGTTGACTGGTGTGGCGGTGGCTCTTTGCCGCCGGCGGTTGTGAGCGCCCCAGTCGGACTGGACCGACGCAGCCGGTGGTGCCGCCCGCCGGATGCCTCTGGCGGGCCGTCCGGCTGCCACGGTGCCGGCGATGCGGCCTCCGAGTCGGAGTGACTGAATCAACGACTCCGAGTGACTCGCCGACTCGGACGAACTTGAATCTTCCGTCGTTTGACGAGCATGTTGTCAAGCATGTAGCGACCGGATACCGTACCCTTGGTAACCCGAGTACCGAGCCGTTGGAAGACCCGAATACCTGTCAAGACGACCAGAGACTTCCCGAATCTTCGCGGCTCGGTACTCGGGTTACCAAGGGTACGGTATCCGGTCGCTACATATGTGAAGGCCTGATTGCGTACCTTGGTACGGTCTGAGGCTAAGTCCGTATCTTCTGTAGTCTCCGGTCAAGCGGTGCGATACCGCAGCCAGTAGCTTTTGCCGCACCTGGAGCGGGTTGGTTTTGTTGGCTGCTCAGTAGCTTCATTCTGCTGACAGCGGCGAAACCAGCTGTGACGCGCTAGGATGCGTATGCGCAAGTAAACTGCTTGGCGCAGCTGCTCATCGATGCTCACCTTGCGCAGGCTTTCGCTGCACTGAACATCGTGCGGGTGTCGGCGCTGCCTCATGCTGCTGACAGCGGCGAAACCGATCATTTGACGACTCGGCGACGAATCGCGCATCGATCAAGGCTCGGGCGTCAAATCCCGCTTCAATATTGAATCAAATCAAGCAGCCTTCACGGCAGTTGCAGCTGATGGCTACTGCTCGGGCGGCGAACGACTGGTGTGCATGATGGAAGTCGCAGCCACAGCATGAGAAACAGTCCAGCAAAACTACGAGCAAATGCTAAATGGGGCGCCCCGCGCGCTCGCAGCCGCGGCTGCCTGCTTGTTGCCGCCGTCAGACAGCTGTGTGCCTTCATGGAGTCTGCGGCGCCGTCCCCGGCCAAGCGCCACATGACGGCGCTGCGCTGACTTGCGAGCCGCCGAAGCGAGCCGTCGAAGCGAGCAGCCTGCGAGACGGAAACAGATGTGCTCAGTGCAGCGCCACCTGCCTGTACCACCGTGCCGGCCGGCGCGATGCTCTCCGCGGCCGCCATGCAGAGCAGCAGCAGCATGTCAGCACATCAGCGCCAGCGCATAGGTCGCTGCGCAGCCGGTGCGGCGTTGGTGTGGCTGCACCTGCGCTTGCGCGCGGCACTGCGGCAGGTGCAGGCAGCCCGTCGCCGTCGCTGGCCGTGGTGCGCCGCATCAGGCGGGTGATCAACAAGGACGAGAAGTGGGGCAGGCCGGCCCGCCGCCCAAGCCAAGCGGAATCCAGCAGTAGCTGCCGTAGCTGTGAAGATGGTATACTTTACAGCTCTGCCCATGTGGCGGCAGCGCCCGCGCCTTGGCGCTGCGACCACGAGAAGCCGAACACGGTTCCAGCTCGCTTCGCTGCGGCACTGGCAGGCTTGGGCTCGCCAGCCAGAATCGCGCAGCACGTCACAGTTGTGCTTGATGAGAGACCCAGCGCGTAGGCCTCAGCCTGGCGGTGCTTGCTGCGGAGCTCAGACGCAGAGTCGCCGCGCCCAACCTCGAAGATCCACGTCGCCGCGGGCTCCAGCGGGAACGTCACCACTATGTCGGTTCGGCCTCGCTGGAACTGCATCTCCGGCACGACAGTGGCCGACGCCCCGACACTCGCAAGAATGGCGCCGAGCAGCGCGCCATGGAACGGCGCCTCTCGCGGCACACCGACCTTGATCAGTGCATTGGGTACCACCTCCAGCAGGCGCGTCGCCTCCGCCTGAAAGGCCGCCCGATCGCGGGCCTCCAGCGCAGCTGCAAGCGCTGGCAGTGGCAGAGTGTCAGTCTTGACCGCCAGCGCAGATTCAAGCATGCGCTGAAGAGACACACGCGCATACTTGTTTGGCGGGCGGCATGCTTCTGCGTCGCCGGCGATGAGGGAAAGCAGGCCCGTCTGAAGCAGCAGAGGCACCGCGTGAACGCGTCCATCATTGAAGCCGGCGAGGTCCACGAGGTCGTCAGCGGGCCGCGGGATGCTCTCCGCCAGGAAGAACGCATCCTGCAGCACGGCCCCAGGCGTCAGGCCGAGCCAATCGGTGCCAGAGGCGGCAGCCATCTCCGTGGCAGTGAGACGCCCAGCGTCCAGGGCCAAGAGCACGGGGAACGGATTGAAGCACGATGTCGTGCCGTCAAAGCAGTAGCCGCTGCAGAGCCGGAGGCGAAGGTGGCAACCGTCACAGCAGCGTGAACAGGCGCAGCGGGGCCGGGCGCAGCGTGTTGCGTCTGTCGTCCTGCGGCAGGAACACAGCCGAAGTTTGCAGGCAAGTTGGCAACGCACTTGCTCGCACTCACTTGTACCACGTCTGCAGCTCGTTGAGGGCGGCCCTGCGCCGGTTCTTGACCACGCCCAGGCTCGAGGTCGCCATGCGGCGCAGGTGCTCGGGGAAGCTCCTGCGCAGCTCCGCCCTCGTGAAGCCCAGCACGCGGCTTGAGATCGGCTCGCCCGTCACGTCCGTGAAGTTGTTGGCGCCGGAGAAAAGAGATGTGTGCGAGAAGCGTGTCACCCCCGTGACCAGGCAGCGAGTGATGCGGCCGCACAAGTCTAGAGACTTGGTGGCCATCATCAGCGACCGCAGCGCCTTGATGCCCTCCTTGGCAGCTGGCCACAGTCCGTCGCTGACGTCCTGAATGATGGCCTGGTCGTACTCTGCACGAAGTAGGAGACGGGCAGGTGCATTGAGTCGAAGAAGTGGAAAGCGGCACATGGACAAGAGCGAGCCACTTAAGTTTGGAGTCGCTGAACAATCATGCAGTGGCCTCACCGCCAATCAGCACGGCAACGGGTACTTGATCGGGAATGGTTTTGATCAAAGCGCGCAGGGCGCCTTCAGGCGTCGGCTCGGCGCGCACCACCGCTGCGCGAACTGGGTCTCGGAAGGCGTGGTAGGCGATGTTCGCGATGATGGCGATGATGGCCTGCTTCATGTCAGTGCCCGTAGGGACGCCGCCGAGTGAGATCAAAACGACGAAGTGTGCCTGCTGCAGCAGCCCGCACAGCCCCTCAGCGTCTGTCTTCAAGCGCGCGTGCACCTCCATCCCGCTAAACACGGTGTCTACATCAACACTTTCAAAGGCAGGCCACGCTTCAACTCCAGCAGGCAGAGCGCCCGCTGCCAGAATTTCAGCGGCCGTGCTCAGCGTGAAAGTCTTGCCGAACTTGCGCGGCCGTGCGAAAAAGATGCGGTGCGCGTCGCCTTCGCCATAATTGAGCAAGTCGGCAATGGCCCCTGTCTTGTCAACCACAGGGAAGCCTTTGGAGCGCATGTCAACAAAGTCAAGGCAGTGCGTAGCTAGCTTCGGCACCTCTGCACTTGCGCCAGCACCGCTTGCGACTGCTACTGCCTCTTGCGCCTCGGACAAGCCGCTATCAACGCGCGCGCGTGACACTTTGCCCTCCATGCTGGCCGTGGCATCGTTGCGAGGCCGCTTCGACGCCATGATGCCCTGTTTAGAACCAGAAAAATTTGATGCGCCAGTTGCCGATTGGCCCAATAGGCGGCAGTCTGCCCCACCATGGCAGCCGCAACTTGCAGCCGGCGTCAACGCCGTCAACCGGGTCCACTCATCCGGCAGTCAAGGTCACAAAATCACGTTTCTGGGAGACATGGGAACACTGTGGTCGTTCCTGGTTTTGAAATGCGTCGCCGATCCTAGCGTCTGGTTTTCGGCCGCCGCTCAGGCAGCTATCGTAGTGTGAGTGAAACCCCGATTCCTCGCAGACCGTACCAAGGTACGCAATCAGGCCTTCACAAAGCAGAGGCAGCTGGCTTAATGGTTGGGTACCGCTCTACCTGACAGTTACGTCCACAGTGCGATTGCCGCTCACCACTGCCGCTTCGTCGCACACGAGCTTCAGCAAAAACAACGCTCCGTCCGTCGAACTCCGTCCCCGCGGGTGCTCACACGTGTCGTGCAAACCCCGACGTGTTGCTTCGACCGTGTTACTTTCTATTAGCCACTGGCTGCAGTTGGCCACAAAATCACCCTCGCTTGCGAGCAGGCGTGTGGGACGCCATGCAATCCGAGGCCTGAACACGCTTCTCCCCCAACCGAACGTCGATCGATTGCGCTCGTCGTGTGTGAGCGGAGCACGGTTATCGGCCGATGTCCTCCTCCGCGAGCTCAAGACGCTCTACCCGCCTGCACCCTGCCGATTTTCGGCAGTTCGAGAGCCCACCGAGTCCGATGAGCAGCCGCAAGGTTCGCGCGAGCTCGGCTGCCAAACAGCGCCGGCAAACCCGATTTCATGATGAACAAGAGGTGAGGAGTGACGCCCGTTGCTGTGATAGTGTGCTGTGACCGTGTCCTTGCTGGGTCGTGGGGAGCGCGGGCTTTCAGACAACGGCTGCTGTGCGCGGTGCTTCCTTCTTGCGCCCTGCAGGATCAGCACAATGTAGCTGGCGCTGTTGCGAGCAGCCTACTCGCTGCTGCGGGGGCCGCCAGTGAGGGCAGCAGCAGTGGCCGCTCTGTGGCGAAGGCTTCATCGTCCTCGAGCGCGCTGCTGGGCGCTTCGTCGCGGCGATCCACCAGTGCAGCGTCCACCTCCTCGCCGGAGCAGCCCGACGCTTCCACGTCGGCGGCGTCGTGGGAGCGCGCGCCAGTCAGTCGAGGCGGCGGCTCGGCAGCGGCTCCGTCCTCGAGCGGTGAGAGCCGAACGGGCGCGGCTCGCCACGGCGGCAGCGGGCTCGGTCCCCTCAGCGCCGGGTTTGCGCTTGAGTCCTCCTGGGGCGCCGCCGGCAGCGGCTTCGGCGGCGCGCGCTCGCCTGCGGGCCTGCTGAGCCCCGCCTCCGCGGGCATCGAGTTTGAGGGCCCTCTGTCCATCACGGAGCAGCACGTCGCAGCGCAGCGCGCGATCAACGGCCTGCCGCCGCTGTCGCGCGCTCAGAAGCGGCCGCAGGCGGCGGCGGCGGCAGGGTCGCTGCAGCCCGCGTCTGCTGCTGGTATC
>Ga0208629_101378_pt1 | contig 10099 bp, 6 predicted proteins | sample LakWasMet19_HOW5_2_FD_183865 | JGI IMG/M metagenome (GOLD analysis project Ga0208629, IMG submission 183865) | Freshwater sediment methanotrophic microbial communities from Lake Washington under simulated oxygen tension - Sediment Metagenome... | ecosystem: Environmental > Aquatic > Freshwater >...
CCATGCCAGAGTAGTACGAGCCCGCGAGGGCGGTGCCGGCGTTGAGCAGGCCCGCGATGCACATGATGATCGCGGACAGGTGCAGCGTGTCGCTGAGGGTGTTGAAGTTTCGGAGCGTGACCCACGCGGAGTGCCCGCGCTGCCGCCAGCGCTGCCCCGAGCAGCAAGGCGCGTTGTGGTGCACTGTGAAGTGATGCAGGTCTGGGGCCTCAAACGGGGCCATCTGTCGCGGCAGGTGGCTGCCGCGCGCGGTGGTCAGAACGGGTGCATGCTGTGTCTGACCAGACGCTGCCACGCGATCGAGTTGCAGCGGCGGCTGCATCTCGTAGGTGCCGACGCCGTCACCTGACGAGTTTGCACGCAGAACCAGAGCGTTTGAGCTGCTGCTGCCGCACGAGCCCACAGTGTCTCCGCGGATCAGTGAGTGGGTGGACGGCAGCAGCACATTGCTCGCGCTGACCCTGCCGTCCGCACCGCCGCTCGGTGGTGCAGAGGGGTCTCCGTTCGCGGACTCAGGCCGGGCGGGGAAACGTGGGGCATGCGCGGCCTTGCTGTCGACAGAGACCTCTGCGGATGGCGGAGCTGGAGATTTTGGGAGGAGGAACGGGTTGCTGGCGGCGTCAGCAGCTGGGCTTCCCGCAGTGCCCAGCGGGTTGCGCCCGCCACTACTCGATGTGGCGCTGGCGGGCGTTGCGGGGCCGTTTCGCACCTGGGCGCTCAGCGCAGCGGTGCTGCTGCTCGCTCCCACGGCGCTGAACTGCGCAGCGCCGGCGGCGCCAGCGTTGGCAGCGGTCAGAGCCAACGCCTCCCCGCCCGCCGCGCCAGCTGCCCCCGTCTCCTCCTCGTCGTCGTCGTCGTCGGCATCGTCATGACGCTCGCGGCGCCGCTCCGACGCAAAATACTCGTCCAGCGCACCTGTGACGCGCTCCCACGCCAGCGTGCCGGGCTCGATGCCGCAGCGCTGGATGTAGTCGGGCGTGAGGAACTGGTCGTCGTCGGGCACGAGGAAGGGCTTGGCGCGTATCTCAACGAGCAGCGAGCCCAGCAGCACGGTCATGATGGCCGTGATCTGCAGCACCGCGCTCTTGTTGAACAGCAGGTTCACGACGGCGATCGCGAGCTTCTTCATGAGCGTCATGAGGCTCCACCACCACAGGTGCGGCTTGAAGTCGCCGTACACGCCGCCGAGGCCGCGTCGCAGCCAGTAGGCGCGCGGGTTCGTCTTCAGGTCCCAGCCCGTGTCCGCCGCCTGCAGGAACTGGTCCTCGATAATCAGGCGCCGGAAGCGGTACTGCACGGCCGCAAGGGCGAGCGGGAAGCCCGCGCCGTAGATTACGATGGCGGCGAGGGCGTAGGGGAACAGCAGGGCGCGCACTCCGTCCGTCCGATCGCAGCGCTCGAACTGCACCTGCAGGTACGTGCTTCCGTCGTCCTGCTCCAGGGGCGTGCAGTAGAAGGGCTGCAGCGCCTTGTTGACGAGGGTGAGGAAGAGCAGGTTCATGCCACTGAGGGTGTAGCTGAGCACGGCCATGTGCGCCCCCTTCAGCTGCACGCGCGAGCTGCAGCAGACGCCCCTGCCGCTGCAGCAGCCGCCTCGAGCGGCGACGGCACCGCTTGCCGGCGGGCCGTCCACGCTGAAGCGCTTCGGCGGCGGCTGCTGGAAGCGGCTACTGGGCTCTCCCGCGGCTGGCGACAGGAGCACTCGAGGGCGGGCATCAGGGTGGGTGCCGCGAGCTGACGAGTCGTCAGTGCTCTCGCCCGGGACCGTCGACACAACCACCACGCCGCCGCCCAGGGCTGCTCCCCCGCCACTCTCCTCATCGTCTGCGCACACCAAGCCAGCGCCAGCAGAGTCTGTGGGCTGCAGCTGCGCTCGGCCCGACGAGCCGGCTGCAGACTCCGACCCCCCGGCAGCAGCCACGGGAGAGCGGGTAACCGTCGCGGCAACGTCCGCGAGGCGAACCAAGGCGCTCGTGCCTGCGGAGGCAGGTCGCGGGCTTGCGTCCTCGGCGCCACCAGCGCCCAGCACCCGCACCTTCTGAGGCGTGGCGGCGTCGACGGGGCTGTTGCTGTCTGCCGCCCGCAGCAGGCCGTCTGCGCTGGTGGGACGGACGGCACTGTACCCGCCGCTGCCACCCGCGCTCAGCAGGGGCTCACCGGACAGCCGGCGGCTGTGGGCGGGGTGGTGCACGCTGCCGTAGCTGCCGATCGCGCCGCGGTCGGGCCCAGAGGCTGACACGGGCCTCCGGCTCGCGTGAGCCGCCGCCGACGCAGCAGTGGTGCTGCGAGGGGGCAGGGGAGGCAGCCCGCTGCCCGTGCTGGCGCCCGGCGCGCCCGCAGCGCCGTCCACCTCCTCCGGCGAGGTCGGCACACCGGGCGGGGCAGGGGGAGCCTGCTGCCCCGAGGCGCTGCCCGCCTCAACTTCCATCGGGTGAACCCGCTTCTGGCGCCAGCCCCAGCCGGAGCGCGCCGGCGTCACAGACCCGCTGGCGATGAGCTCAGCGCCTCCACGGCCAGCGCCGCCGCCGCCCACGTTGCGGCCGGCGAGCGCGCTATCGTAGCTGCCGGCCGTCATCGCGCCTGACGTGCTGAGGCGGCCGGGGCGAGCGGCCCGCGTGTATCCGTGCGCCGCTGCAGCGCTTCCGTCGCCCCTGAGGCCGCCGCCAGCAGACGTCGCAGCGGCTTCCGGCGGCACGGGAGCGGCTCCCACGGCATGCACGATGGTGGTTCCTCCGGGGGACTCCGCGGTGCCGCCGAACTGCACCGTCCCCATCGAGACACCCGGCCCAAAGCGCGCTGTGCCGTGCGTGCTGAACGACCGCACGCTCGTGCTGTCGCCGCCTCCGCTGGATGAGTCATCGCCCCCTGCGCCACCGACGCTGCCGATCCCCGCAGCGGCTGCAGCGGCGCGCTCAGCCTCGATGGCTCGCGTCGCAGCGGCCGCAGCCGCCACGCCCCGCATGCGCCGCTTGCCGCCCCAGCCCCGCTGGCTCATCGCCGTCCCGACAGACGTGAGCGACCACCGGCGGCCATCAATTACACACCGGCAACACCAGGCTGGCCGCAGCGGCCACAGCGTAACGATAGACAGCATCAGCGCGCCCACGGCGAGCAAGCCCAGCGGCAGCGCCATTATCGCAAAGAACTCGTTGCTGAAGGGGAGGGTTGTGTTGAGCAGGCACTCCGGCGCCAGCAGCTGCGTGTTGAGCTGACTCACAGACATGCCTGCAAACATGCTGGTCAGCGCCGTGGGCCAGTTCAGCCGGTTGCTGCCCAGCGTGGACACGATCTGGAAGTAGTCAACCGCCTCCTTGATCACACCAATGTTCATGGTCATGTACAGCAGGGCCAGCGAGAGGGCAACGAAGGCGATCACGAGGACGCAGGTCGCGACGATGACGCCGGCTGTCACGGTGGGGCACTGCTGGCACAGCCCGTCGCTGCGGTAGTAACCGCTCGCGCAGCCGCTGCACCGGTACTCAGGCGCGATGCTCTTGTAGCCCTGCGCGCACGTCGTGCCTGCGTCGCACGCATCCGTCGGGTCGCAGAGGCTCAGGCACACGCCCAACTCCGCAACCACCCGGTTGTCCCCGTTCGCCTGCGATGTGACCGCGGCGGAGGGCGGGCACGCGGTCATCTCCGCAGTGGAGACGCCCAGGTCATACCACCCCGAGAGCGACACTGGCATGGGGTTGACGTACAGACGGTCGCCCGCCGCGTCCGCCGTTGCGTTGTAGCCGGCGCACGTGGCGGCGCCCGTCGGGCACGCGTAGCAGTGCGTGCCGACGCGACCAAAGTACCCGCTGCTGCAGCCGGCCGTGATATGGGCCTGCGACCCCGAAATCGCGAGCGCTTGGCCAGACACCGTGGCGGTCACATCATACGTGCCGATGACGGGGGTGGCGACCTTGCAGATGACGTACGAGGCGGAGCAGTAGCTTATATCGGAGATGACGCACGAGGAGTTGCCGATCTGCACGCGGTTGACGCGCTCAGCCAGGGGCCAGTTGTCTGCAATTGCGGTCGAGGGGTCCGGAAATCCCTGCCCCACCAGCTGCATCTCCGTGCCGGAGACGAAGTCTGCCGTCATGAGCAGGGGGTAAGGCCGCAGGTTGTTGACCTGGCCGCTGCGGAACCGCACAGTGCCGGAAGCAGTGCCGACGGAGAGCGGGATGCTGTCGTTGAAATCGCGCCAGACAACAGACACGATGCGGCTGCCCGCGCCCGTCGGGGGTGTGAACACGATCTCACGGGAGACGTGCGAGGTGACTGTGCGCCGGCAGTGCGCCAGCCACAGCGGAACGGTGCCGTCAGGGTACGTGCCATCAGAGATGCAGATGGGCGGTGTGGGCGAGCCGGGGAAGTTCCAATAGATGATCAGGGCCCCCAACCATCCGTACGTCAGTGTGCCCTTCGAATCCAGCGGCAGCGACGTGTTGTACTCCCAGGTGAAGGGATTGACGGTCGTGAGGTTGCTGACGTGAGTCGTGACCCCGTCTCCCATGATGGTGCTAACCTGTCCATCCGTGGCGAGGGCGCTGACGAGGGTGAGCGTGAATGCCGCCCCCGTGGAGAGCGCGCAGGGGTCAAGCTCGGAGGGGTTCGTCGTTTTGATGGTCGGCGTCATGCCCTTCACCTGGAGGCTGTTTGTCGTGCGCCGCCCATCCACGCAGACAGTCAGCTTGCGATACCCCAGGAACAGCGCCCCCTCCAGCTGGACGGTCAACCAGGCAGTTGTGGCGTCGTTTTGGCGGTTGGTGAATTGGGCCAGCACCTCGCCCTCCCCTGCAAACGCTTCCGCAGAGTCGCACTCACATGTGGTGCTCGTCGCCAGCGGCGATCGCGCGGCGTATGCGCCAAAAAAGACACAGTTGACGGTTTTGTTGAGGGGATATGGGTAGGTGGAACGGTCCCAGGGCTCTTGCACGAAGGTGATCTGCAACGAGCCGTCGGTCTGCCATGTGGCCGCCTGCAGCTGCGCAGCGATGTGGGACGACGCCCCACTGCTGGCGGCGGGCGTTGGGGTTGCGGTTTGGGGCGGAGGCCCGCCGCCGCCGCTGGTAGGCGATGCTGATGGAGTCGTAATGGCAGCACCAGGGCTCTGCGTCGGCGAAGGCGTGGAGGCCGCGGTGCCCCTGCTCGGCGTTGCCGATACCGATGAGCGTGACTTGGTAGAGGTGGCTGAAGCAGTCGACGACGGCGATGCCGACGGCTGGGCTTGCACCGCCGCCACCGCCGCGAGCAGGACCAGGAACCGCATTCAACGGGAGGGAGCTTGAGGCGCGGACTTCGAAGGCGGACGCAATACCGACGGCGCCGATGCCTCAGGACGAAGACATGCCCACAGCAGTAATGCAGCTATTGCACAACAGAATAACAGAGGCTGCAGACCGGCGCTGAAAATGCCTGCGGCAGCACTGGTCCTACCGTGTTGAACGGGCGTTTCGTTGTGCGGGGATGGCTCCGCCGAGATAGCAAAAGCCACGCGTGCAGAGAGTGACGAGATAATCAGCGCAGCACAGGCCGGAGAGCCAGATGGCGCGTAAGAAGGCTGGCTACGGACGCGTATTTTGCGAGTTTTCTTGCAAACCATGTGCAGACGGCAGACTCAGCGATAAAGTGGTTCAGTCGCCTTGCTCGATTTGCAGCGGAGTTCGCAATTGCGACGCATGCTTGCGCGCACATCTCGACAGTTCGTGCACATCGCCGTAGTGGCTTTGTAATGCTCTTGTGCACGCACTTGACGCCTCTCGGCTCCGTAGATTCGCCCAAGCATTTGTTCGGCGACGAGCGACCTTCAAATCCACACATCATGGCCTCGAGTGGGGCCACCGCTCCGTTCGGACCGACTGGAGCGCTGACGAAGGAGGACCTGCGTTCGCATGTTTATCATGCTGTGACAGGAGAGGAGGCGTGTCGGTACGTACACTGGCAGGGGGCCGTGTTTGATGTGCTGAAACACCGCACCATGCGTTTACCCGCATGTTACGCTTCGCGCCCTTTCTCTCTGTTGCTACAGCGTGTTGCGCTCGCACCACGCCCGCGGGCTCACCAGCAGCGAGGCTGTTGCGCGTAAGGTCGCTTTCGGTCCGAACCTCATGACTGCTGGCAAGCAGCACGGGCTGATGAAGAAAGTGTGGGATCAGGTTGCCAACATCCTCGTTGTTATCCTGCTCGCCGCCGCGATAGTTGCGGGTGTCCTCAAGGACTGGGTGGAGCTGGGTTTCATCGGCGCCGTCGCCATCATCAATGTGGTGATCGGCGTTGTTCGTGAGTCCACATGCGACTGGATGGATCTCGGCGCTTCAGGAGAGCTGGGCGCTTCACCAAAGCTCCGCGCTTCATGGGAGCTGCGCTCTTCATGAGAGTTGCGTTGCCTGGCCCGGATGCGGCCGCCCCGGTGCCCAAGATATCGTTCACGGAGCGTCGAATTGTTTTCCGCTTGCTCGATGCAGAGGAGTCCAAGGCCGAGAAGGCCGCCGAGGCCCTCAAGAAGCTGCTTTCGCCCTCCGCAGGTGCGTGCGGTCTCACCCTAACCATAACGCCCTCTTGTGCCATGGGGCAGCCCGTCGCTTCGCGGAGCGAGCGATTTGCCAGCTGGGACGCCTGCGAACACAGAGACGCTCTGGGACGCGTGCGCGCGAGCTGCTGGCACGCCTTCTCATGACTCGTCTGCCTGGCTGTTTATCTTCCTTCATCGCGCCCCGTCTCCTGCAGTCGTCATCCGCGACGGCGTGCGCAGCACAGTGGACGCCTCGGACCTCGTGCCCGGCGACCTCATCTTCATGGACGCGGGGGCCCGCGTGCCCGCCGACGCCCGCCTGGTCGACGCCTCCAACCTCGCCGTGATGGAGGCCGCCCTGACAGGCGAGAGCGTGCCGGCGAGCAAGGAAGCGGGCCTCGCGCTGCCCGCAGATGCAGTGCTTGCGGACAGACACAATATGGTGTACGCGGGAACCATGCTGACGGCGGGCCAGTGCACGGCAGTGGTGACGGCGACGGGTGACCACAACGAGATCGGTCGCATCAACCGCATGGTGGCTACTGTGGAGGCGGGCAAGACGCCGCTGCTGGTGCAGATCGAGCAGTTCGGGCGCTGGCTGGCCGTGTCCGTGCTCGTCGTCGCCGTCGTCACCCTGCTGCTCGCCTACTTTGCGCGCCACCACTCCATCGGCGGAAGCTTCAACATCGGCGTCGCAGTGGCCGTCGCCATCATCCCCGAGGGACTGCCCTCCATCGTCACCATCATCCTGGCGCTCGGCGTCCAGGCCATGTCGCGCAAGAAAGCGATCATCCGCCAGATGCCTGCCGTGGAGACTCTCGGCTCCGTGTCCGTCGTCTGCTCCGACAAGACCGGTGCGTGGAACTGCGGCCTGTCGCGGCTGTGTGTCGCTGCGCCTGCAGCGCATGGACCTTGAGTGGGAGCCGACACTCATGCTGGCTCTCCTGGCCCCTCTCATCACGTCTCTCGTGTGATTCGGCTTCGGCGGTGTGCGGCATGCTGTAACGGCTGTCTGTGGCCTGCGGTTTCTGGCGGCTTGACGACGGCGGCGCGCTCCCCTATTCTATACAGCGCATTCACTCTGTACCTTGTCATCCAACCCGCTCCATCTGTCGGTCTCGTGGCTGTCCGTCCTCATGCCCTCCCGCCTGTCCGGCTGTCCCCTCTGCAGGCACGCTCACCCGCAACGAAATGACAGCCGTGCAGCTGCGCGCCAGCATGGGCGACACGGGTGCGTTCCGCTTCACTGGCCAGGGCTTCTCACCGGAGGGCGAGCTGAAGCGAGGCGACACTGCCGTCGCCCCCGCTGAGCGCGCTCGCCTCATGTTCGCCCTACTCCCCGCGGTGCTGTGCAACGATTCGGCGCTGGCGTGCGTCCACACGGGCGCTGGCGGCGCCGGCAGCCCCGCCGTTGACGTGCCCATCACCGAAACGGCAGGCGACGTGGCCGTCATCCCTTTCTCAGACCCAGTATCCGTGCCCGGCGCAGCGGATGCCGCAAGCGCTGGCGCTGGGCCCAAGGCCGTGTCCCCCGAGCGAGCCGCCGCATCGCCGTCTGAGGATGGTGTGAATCACGCCACCTCCGCCTCCATCAGCGTGTCCGTGCCTGAGGCGGGTCCGGACGCCGCCACCACGGCCCGCAGCGAGCCGAAGGCAGGTTCTCCCATCTCCACCGCCCGCTCCCGCAGCGAGTCCCGCTTCCGCCACAGCCGCGCCATCAGCGTCGCCAGGGGCGTCTCTCGGCGCCGCATGACGGGCATCTCCGCCGTGGACGCGGAGCTGGCGCGCTTCGCGGAGGCTGGTGGCGGCAACTTCACGGCCACAGCGTTCGAGGAGGGGGTCGAGTGGCGGCTCACGGGCGACCCCACGGAGGGGGCGCTGCTCGTGGCGGCCATGAAGGCCGGCTGGCACGACCCCGAGTCTGCCCAGGCGCGCTGCCCGCGCCTCAGCACCGTCCCCTTCGACAGCGACAACAAGTTCATGGCGTCGCTGCACGATGTGCCGGTCCCGCGCGCCCTGCTGACCGATGCGGCCGCTGCAGCGGCAGCCGCCGATCCGCCCGTCCCGAGCCTGGGGGGCAACGGCGCCTCCGGCGAGCTGTCATCGACGATGCGGCGAATTCTGCTGGTGAAGGGAGCCCCCGATCGCATCATCGCCCGGTGCGCCACCCAGGCGCGCCCCGGCGGCAACCCCTTTGACGCCGAGCCTATCGACGCCGCGGCGTGGCAGGCGTGCGCCGACTCGCTGTCTGCAGAGGGCCTGCGAGTGCTCGCGCTGGCGATGGTGGAGGTGCCCACCACAGTCACGTCCGTGACGGCGGCGCACATCACGGGCGGTGCGCCGCGCCTCACCCTCACCGCCCTCGTTGGCATCGTGGATCCGCCGCGCAGCGAGTGCATCGCGGCCATCCGCGAGTGCCACAGCGCCGGCGTGCGGGTCGCCATGATCACCGGCGACAGCCCCTTGACCGCCAAGGTGGGTGACACAGCCAGCAGACTTCGTGGTGGGCAGCCGTGCGCTTGCCTGAGCGCGTCGAGCCGTGCCGAGCCGAAGGGGCGGGGGTTTGGGGGAATGCCGCGTGCTGTGGCTGCGAGAGGCTTCATGATTATGTGGCTCGCTCTTGCGGCTGGTAGTGCATGTGTGTCACATCTGCTGGCTCCACTTTCCGGGTACGCTGCTTCTCATTCCTTGCTTCTCAACTCCTGCTTCTGATTCCCTGCCTCTCATTCCCTCTCGCAGGCGATTGGCGCGTGGCTGGGCATCCCTACCTCCGAGGTGCTGACGGGCCAAGCCATGCAGGCCATGAGCGACGAGCAGCTCGCAGACCACGTGGGCGCGTGCAACATCTACGCGCGCGCCACGCCCGAGCACAAGCTGCGCATCGTGCGGGCGCTGCAGGGGCGCTACAAGCTCGTGTGCGCCATGACGGGTGCGTGTGTGCGCTGCTGACCGCAGGCTGCCGTCGCTGCACATCTGCCTTTGTGCCGCCACTGAGCTGGGCAAGCACAACCGCGCTGTGCGATTATCAAACGCCCGTTGTTGCCACCAAGGGCCTTTTAGCCCTCTCCTTGTCTCAGAGACTCCCCATCCCGTCGACGCTGCGACTTAATCCTTCGCTCGCCTCCCCTGCAGGTGACGGCGTGAACGACGCCGCCGCCCTCAAGGCAAGCAACGTCGGCATCGCCATGGGCATCACCGGCACGGAGGTCGCCAAGGAGGCCTCTCGCATGGTGCTCGCTGACGACCGCTTCGACACCATCGTCGCGGCAATCAAGGAGGGTCGCCGCGTGTACGACAACCTCCGCAAAGTGCTCATGTTCATCCTGCCCACCAACATCGCGCAGGGCCTGTGCATCTTCGCAGCCATCATTCTGGGCATGCCCTTCCCGCTCAACGCGATTCAGGTGCTCTACGTCAACATGCTGACCTCTGTGACCCTCGGCATCGTGCTGGCGCTGGAGCCCGCAGAGGCAGGCATCATGCGGCGCCCGCCGCGCAAGGCCGGCAAGCCGATCGTGGGCCGCCTCATCATCTGGCGCACAGCGTATGTGGGGCTGCTGCTGATCGTGAGCATCCTCGGCAACATGCAGTGGGAGC
>Ga0208629_101379_pt1 | contig 10097 bp, 5 predicted proteins | sample LakWasMet19_HOW5_2_FD_183865 | JGI IMG/M metagenome (GOLD analysis project Ga0208629, IMG submission 183865) | Freshwater sediment methanotrophic microbial communities from Lake Washington under simulated oxygen tension - Sediment Metagenome... | ecosystem: Environmental > Aquatic > Freshwater >...
GCGCCGCGGCAAAGGCGGATGCGGTTGCAGCAGCAGACGCGCGGCTGCGGGCACTGCATTCGACCGGCTGCGGCGATGCGCTGGCCGAGACATCGGTGGTGACGGCCGGTGAGGAGGCGAGCGGGGCTGCTGGCGGTAGCTCCGGGGGTCTGCTTGGCGCGATCAAGTCAGCGCTGGGGGTGGGGTCAGGCGGACATAGCGGCAGCGCGTCAGAAACCGGACCGACGGCTGCGGGCGATGCAGGCCTCACTGCGACGAACGACACAGGCGGCAGCGGGGCCGAGCCGCTGCTCTCCTTCCACGCGGGCACCGTGGAGGTCTGGCGCACCGCTGGGCCGGTGGATGCGTGGGTTCGGCTGGCTGCGTTTGACCTCGGGGGCGCCAGCAAGAGCGTCTAGTGTGGGCTGCTGCGATACTGTTGGTTGGGGCTGGAGGGGCCCACACTTCGCGCAGCCTGCAATGCACCGCTTGAATAGAAAGGCGCGGGATAGGTGAGTTCACGCGCAGGTACGCGCGCGCGAGCGATGCGCGACCCGCGCGTCACATGCTACAAACTGCCGGCTGCTGTTCTATCTCACCCTTTGCAGGGGCGGCGAGCTGTTGGCTCGCTGGGTCTGCGTTTTTTCTCAGCTGATCTTGCACACACGCATTGCTTGCGTCGCGGGGAGCCTACGTGGGAGGCGTGAGAGGGGGCGTGTCGCTACGCCCAGGCCTAGAAGACTTCAGCGCTGTTTGCACGCTGCATTCGACGCCAGCGTGTGGCAGCTGCGTGCATATTGCTGCATCGCCGTGTCTATCGCTGCGTTGCGACCATGGTGCGGCTTGTGTACACGCAGGGCCGCCCCACTGCGGGGTCCCATAGTAATCCACCCGACACTTTAAAGAACTACCGCGGATGCTCGTCCCCTCCTACCGTTCCCTGGTGATGGGTGCACGCGAAGGCGTCGGTCCAGCTCGTTGGCTCGAGTCGCTCGGGCACATCGATATCAGGGGAGTGGGGAAACAGGCCTGTCACCAGTCGACTCGATTTCGATCGATAAGGACCGCCGGCGACACCTGCAGCGCCCAAGCCCTCGAGCTCGCGGCGCAGGCCTCGCGCGGCCCGGGGCGCCTGACTGATATCGATGAATTATGTGGGTCCCGACATGTACATCCGCAGGAGCGAGCGCGTATGCGTGCCATGTAACGCTCCTGCAGGGGGCTGCGAACAGTCGGATCATGACCATGACTCCGAGTCAGCCTGCGGCGGCGTTTCGTCCCAAGACCGGTCGCCAGTGGCAACCCCTCGACGGCGACAATCTACATCCCACAGCTGATTCAACGTGGGCACTCGCCCGCTGTGCGTCGCAGACACTCTGTCTTCCGCACACGCCCAGGCTGTCACCGCATACCATCAGCGAACAGCAGCCGAACTGTCGTCCGTGAGGGAACGACAGCATCTAGATCCGGCGGCGAACACCCGCAGCTTGCAGCCCCGCGGCCACGCTGCCGCGGCGCCGCGTGGCCAGGAGATGGACACACGTGACACAGGCGGCGGCTGTCGCCGCGCTGGGATATCGATGCTGACGGCTGCATGCGCATCGGCTTCCGAAGAGTCTTCGAGTGCGGCGGACACGCGACAGGCCCTCGCTTCCTCCCTGGCGCGCCTGCGTGCGCTGAGGAGGCGAGAGGCCGCAGGGGCTGTGGTGGAGCCTGGTGCGCTGCGCTATGAAATGCGGCAGCTGGGGCTGCTGACGGGCGCAGGCCGCCGCACACCAGCGGCAGAGGCTGCAGTGAACTCGGGCGCCACAACAAGCCGCGACGCAGAGAGCAAGTCCGCAGCAGCAGTGCACGGAGCGCCCCAGCTGCTGAGCTCGCAGCCGCAGCAGGCAGCGGGTGCCTGCGCCGCCTTTCTCACAGGCGCTGCGGCGGCGGCGGCGGTGCTGCCCTGCGGGCCGCTGCTGGGAGCGGCTGTTGGTGCTGCGCTGGTGGCTGCGGGGCTGTCGCGGTGGGTGCAGGCAGGGCCGGACTCCTGCGTCTTCGCGGAAAAGCCTCGCGCAGGGGCCCCAGCACACCTGCACGCACCCGCTTCCGCCTCCGCTTCCGCATCGGCTGCGACTGCTGCTGCAGCTGCAGCCGAAGACCAGCAGCATCGCTCACTCGACATGACGCACGGAGCCGGCCCTCAGCTCGAGCCCGGCTGCATGTCGCTGCGCCTGCAGGCGGTGGCCTGCCTGCGGTCGCTGGCGCGGTCGCTGCAGGCGCGGCTGGAGGCAGCGCTTGCAGCTAGCGCAGCGGGCAGCGCCGAGCGGGCGGCCGCTGAGGCTGCGGTGCTGGCGTGTCAAGACATCTTCATCGCCCTCGCTGACGCACTGGCAGTGGCGGACTGTGCAAACTCACGCAGCAAGCATCCAGGCACGCCCGCTATTGGTGCTGCAGCTGCTACTGCTGTGGCGCCGCGTTGTGGTCCGAAGGAAGCAGACCGGGCTGGGTCGGCAGAAGCAGACGCAGCAACAACCGCGGCAGCTGCGATGCCCACCGCGTCGCACCCGCCCACCGTGCCGCCACTAGACTGCGGCTGCTGCGGAGGCGGGCGTCGCTGACGCTGACTAGCAGGCGCAAACGACTCTGCGGTGACGCGAAGCTCCGTGGTGGCGGCGGAACCCGAACTCTCCGCAGAGAGCCCACACTCACCGCCGCCCCGCCACCCCGCTGAGACCCGAGCTACCACCGCCCCGAGCCCCGCCGCCCCCCGACGCGGCGGCGGCAGCGGCAGCGTAGGCATCCACCGTGTCGAGCACGCTCTCAGCGGCCGCCTGCATGTGGTCTGCCCCCACCCCGAATCGCTCGTACCAGTGCAGGTAAGCCCGCAGCCGCAGCAGCTGCTCCACGCGCTCCACACACGCCAGCAGGCGCGGCGTGGCCACGTCGCTGTTGACTATCGAGGTGAGGGATCGGGCGCCCGCGGGCACGGCGGCGGCCGGGCCGATGAGGGGGCCTGCCTGTGGCGTGAGCAGCGCTGACAGCGGCACAGGCGGCGCAGCAGGGGCAGTGCCGGGTCTTGCGCCGTACCCGTACCCTGAGCTGAGCCCGCTCCCAGCGCCCCCGTAGCGGCCTGCGAGGTTGAAGCCCCGCAGCAGCTTCTGGGAGACCACCGCCCACTCCTCCGTGGCTGGCAGCCCGCCCCACAGGCCCGGGATGCCGCCTGCTGTGACGCCAGCAGCGCCACCGCTCCCGAAGCCGCCGGCGCCGCCGCTGGTGCGCGGGCGCAGCGCAGAGCCGACTGGGTACTCCCCAGACAGCGTGGTCGCCCTGCCGCCGCCGCCGCCGCCGCCGCTGCTGACCCCGCCACCACTCCCACTGCGCCCGCTGCCGCCGCTGCCGCCTGCAGCGGCCGGGGCGGGCAGCGTTGGGTCGACGCTGTCGCAGTCCAGCTGGCGTGCCCCCCGCACGTAGAGGCGACCTGCGAGCGTGGTGACCAGCCGCTGCGGGCCGGCTGCCTCGCCGCCTGCAGCAGAGCCGGCGCCGCCCCGGCCTCCACCGCTGCCCCCCGTGCGGGCCAGGTAGCGTGGGACCACGTCTGTGAGTCTGTCTGCGAGGTCGGCCCACTCCAGACCAGGGATCACTGACAGCACCCCTGCCCCAGCCCCTGCTCCAGCAGCGGAGGCGGAGGGGCCGCAAGAGCGGCCTGCGCGGGCATCGCTGCCGCCTGCAGCAGTGGCCGCTACCATATTGCTGACGGAGCGTGCGTCGAGGTACCGCAGGCGCGGCTGCGGCACCAGCTCCGACACGAGGGCAGCGGCGTCCAGGTAATGCACGCAGGCTGCTGCAGCTGCGGCAGAGGCAGAAGCGCCTGCGACGCCGCCACTGCCGTCTGCAGCATCGGAGCGGCCAAGAGCAGCCATGGCAGCTTCGACGCGCGAGCCGCCTGCCGCACCCCCCGGGGCAGCGGCCCCCGCAGAGGTGGCTGGGCGGCCCCCGAAGCCAGCGTAGGTACCCCGCACGGAAGCACGGATCCACGAGTCACCTCCGCTGCCGCCACCCTCCTCCTCCTCCTCCTCGCCATCCCTGCACCCGCCCTCCTCCACGCCGCGGCCCCGGGGCCTGCTGCCGCCGGCACCGCCGAAACGCGTGGTCCCTCCTCCTCGCCGCGCGGGGGTGGCCCCGCCGCGCCCTCGCTTGCCCTCTGCCGAGCCCTCGTCCTCCTCCTCGTCCTCGTCATCGCTGTCCCTGCCCACCTCGCCGTCCTCTTTCCCCTCCGCCTCCGCCCCCTCGTCGTCGTCGTCGCTGCCCTCTCCATCGCTGCCGCTGCCTCCGCTGCTGCTGAAAAGCCCACCCGTCGGCTCCCTGCTCACGTCCACCCACCGCTGCCGCCTGCCGCCGCCGCCGCTGCCGTCCCCGCCGCCTCCCCCTCCCCTCCCCTCCGCAGCAGCACCGGCGTCAGTCACGCTGCCGTAGCCTGGCCGCAGCATGCGCTTCCCGCGGTGCAATGTGGGCAAGAGCAGGCCCGCCAGCGCCTCCGCAGCCACGTCGTTCAGCTCCCGTGTGCCCACACCCCGCCCCTCCACGGCCCGCCCGCTGCGCTCCGCACGCAGGGCTGCGCGGGCGGCAGCGACGGCGCTGGCGCTGCCGCCGAGGCCGGTGCCGCCCGACCCGCCCCCGGCGCCGCTGGCCCCAGCGCTGCTGCCCCCAAGGCCATACGCTGCCATGCTGGCGCCGACCACGCGCCGCCTGTAGCGCGCAGCAGCCAGCAGGTCATCGTTGTCAAACAGCAGCACCGCATCGGCCACCTCGTTCGCGGTGGCGAGGGTGAGGGCCATGTTGTAGTGCTGCAGGGGGGTGTCGCCGCTCGAGAAGGGGGCCACCACTGCGGAGAGGATGGTCGTCCTATTACGGAGAGGGGGAGGGGGAGAGGAGGGGGAGGGGGAGGAGCACACAAGAGGGTGAGAGGGCATAGTGTTTGGCTGGGCAGGCAGACGAGAGGGTGAATGGGCTGGGTGGGTGGCTAGGCGGGCAGACCTTCAAAAAGGGGGCCCTTGCGAGGGCAGAGGGCAGAGGGCACACGAGAGCACAGAGCAGACGTCTGCGAGGCGCCCACGGAGCGCTCTGCCGTGGGGTGCTGTCAGGACAACGCATCACAAAGCCGCCGACACAGCACCTGTGGCCCGGGACAGGCCAGCAGCAGCAGGTGCAGCCCCGACCCCTCACGTCTGCGGGGCAGTCGGACCCCCGCGGCAGACGCGTGCTGCCCCCACTCCACTTCCCCTCTCTGCCTGTCTGTCAGCGCCTGTGCCCCCGCACACTCACTTGGGGAAGGCGTCTCGGCACGCCTCCAGCAGGCGCGACCCCAGCCCCGCCCCCGTGCCGCCGCCCAGGCTGTGCACCAGCAGCAGGGAGGAGGAGGGCGAGGACATGCCCAGGTCGCACGCCTCCGCCTGCAGGGCAGACAGACGGGGAGGGAAGCAACAGCTAGCGGCAGCAATGGACGCAGCGGCAGTAGCGGCAGTAGCAGAGGCAGGAAAAGAGGCGGCACAGTGGCAGCGCTGCAGCAGTGCGAAGCAGCAGCAGCAGCAGGCGCCAGCGCATGCAAAACGAGTCACCCAGTCAGCGGACCAGAGCAACAACGGCAGCACTGGACGCTCAACAGCGCCCACGCAGTCTGGAATCTGGCAGCGCAACACGAAAGTGCTGCCGAAAACCACCCCGTGACCCTGATGCGCTCACGCGCCCGCCCCTGCCGCAGCACCGCTGCCCGCACCTGGTCGTGAATCGCTGCAAGCGCGCGCTGCCAGAGCGGCTGGCCGCGCTCAGAGCCCAGCGGTGACTTCACAGCGCCGCCGCCAGCCGCGGCGGCGGCAGCAGCGCCCGGCCTATGGGACGCGAGCCCTGTGTAGCCCCACGCCCAGTTGTTACCGCGCCCGTTGTGGTCCCACACGACGCTGCCATTGAGCGACACGAACGGCAGGTACGAGTCGCTGCCCTCCGATACAATCGTGCGCACGACTTTGGGCTCGCTGTCCACAAATACGAATCCGGACGGCTTGGTCCGCCGCGTGCGCGCCTCCTGCTCTGCGAGCGCTTCGGCAGCGAGATCCAGGTGGGAGAGCGGCCCCGTGCGCCGGGCCGTTGAAGCACCAATCTGGTTGCCCGCTTGTCCGACGCAGACCATCATCTTGACGGAGCGCAATCAAACACTCGGCCGCCGAGCGTTACTGCCCCCACGGTCGGTGATTCTGCGCCTCCGCCTTCCGTTTGACAGCGCCGAGCAAACGCAGGGTTTGGTTATTGCTTCCGATTGCTGATCGCCGGGTGTTGACCGCTTCAGCATCACGCGCCCTTTGTCCGACAACGCGACCACGCGTCCCGACGCATGAAGATTGTCAAACTTGGAACTGGCGTGCTCGTGCAGGCTATGCGCTCGCCCGTGAACGTCGAAGAGTGGTTGTGCGCAAACTATTCATTTGAGTTCCGCGCTGGCAGCTTCGACGGCCGCTTCCTTCTGCCAAACGACGCAGTGGTAACGATGTCCTCTCCCTCGCATGGGCGCCGATGGCTGCCAGCGCGATACCTCTTCTCTTACGAACCGCGGCGGCCGTTCTGGTTCCGCGCTCTCGAGCTGTCGTCCGTTGGGCTCATCCCGGTGCTGTGTCTCTGGGGACTGTTCCTCAAAGCCCGCTGGAACCGCGCCGTGCGCCTCCGAAAGCTCGCAAAGGCTGCAGCAGCCGCCCCGCCGACCGCGAGCGGGCTTGTCGCGTGCCTGGTTGCGGCGCCAGCCCCAAACCACATGATGGAAGAGGTGCCGGGGGCGAAGGCCGCACCTGGGAAAGTCGTGCCGGATGCGCGCGACTCAGAGTGTGACCGAAGCACTGGTCGCCTCGGCATTGACGAAGGCTCAAGACTGCACACATGCGCTCAGCTGCGGTGACATGCACACTCCACGGCATCTCAGCTGCTCCGCCCATGGCCACGCCGTGTGTAGCCCGGGCGGGACGCACGATGCAACGGCCGCATGCAACGACCGACACTGGTGGCGAATTGGCTTAAGCTTCGAAAGAGACCGCGAGACCTTGAGATTGACATGGCCTGCCGTGCCCGGCCCCCGCCGTTCCTCTCGCAAAATAAATTTAAACGTCGTCTGGCAGCTGCCGGCAGGTGGCAGCGGGCCCAGCGCAGCGGGGGCAGCCCCCTCCGTAGCGCTGCAGCTGCCTGCCACCTGAGCTGCGCGGGGAGCTCCGCAGCACCCGTGACATGCACCCTGCCGCGACATGCACCTCCGCCGTGGCTGGCAGCATCAGCAGACGGCACCCGGCGCAGCAGCCAGCAGCCAGCGCTCCTCTGCCTCCAGCTCGTGTCCCAGCATCCCGTAAGGCATGCAGGATCCCGTATCAGGTATCAGTGTCAGGGCCGCTGCAGTATCCCGTCTGTGGCGGGGCTGTACACGCTGCAGCGGAACTGGGAGAAGAGCGCCTCCAGCGCTGCGGGCGGCAGTGGCGACTGGCCCTGTCGTTGCTGCGTGGACGCGCTGCCTTCCGCGCCAGCTGCTTGCCCTGGCGGCGGTGCAAGCCGCAGCGTCTGGCCCTGGCTGCTGCTGCTGCTGCCGGCAGCTGCAGCCCCTGCCCCCGCGCCGCCCCTCGTCAGCCGGCTCACATCGCAGTCCTTCATCCAGCCCCAGTGGAAATCCAGCTCGTTGGAGCAGTGCACGCGACCCCAAGTCGGCGCCGCGCCCGCGCCGCCCCGGAAGGAGGAGTACAACCCCCTGTGCGCTGACCAGCTGAGGCGCGATATGTAGTCGGGGTACCCCCCAGAGTGCGCGTAGCGCCACATGCTGACATCCACGTTCTCGGACCCGCGCCGCGTGACCAGGTAGGGCGTCAGACCCGACACGATCTCGTGCTGCACCAGCAGGCCGGAGCCCCCGTTCCCTACGCGGACCATGCCCCAGCGCGGGTCAAGGCCGGAGTCCAGCACGCCCGTGAAGGCGGCCAGCAGGCGCAGCGTGCCGTTGCAGGCATGCGCGTCATCCTCCCACACCATTGCGTGTGCACGCGGCGACAGCGCCGCCGCCGCGCGCAGCCCGCCCACAAAGTCAAGCGTCTGGCTGACCTTGCCGCGCTCCATCGACTTGCGTCTGTTGTCCGCGTGCCAGCGCGGCTGCCCGCGCCCCTTCGCGGGGGGTGCGGTCTCGCGCAGGCGCGGGTACGCCCCGTGCGACAGGAAGGTCACGCAGGGCAGGTGCCCGAAGCGCCGCCGCAGGTAGGCGAAGGCGTGGAACCAGTAGTCGGGCGAGGCGGGGCCGTGGACGTCCAGGCCGCCGCCGCCCGCCTGCCCCTGCAGCGCCCGCGGCGTGTAGCGCTGCGGCAGCACTGCATCGTGCGTGAGCGGCGCCACCGCCGCCCCTGCGGCTGCCCCAACAGCTGCCCCTGCAGCGCCTGATGATGCACTGCTGCCGCTGCCGCTATCGGCGGGCGGGTAGCTGGCGCCGCTGCCCTGCGGCAGGCCGTGCATCGCCTCAGGCGAGGTATCCACCACATACAGGTGCGTGCGGCCGCGGAAGGCACGAGACTGCCCTTCCGCCGCCGCTGCCGATGCCGCCCCCGCGCTGCTGCTGCTGCTGCTGCCAGCATTACTGGCCGCGCCCCCGCCACCGCCGCCGCCGCTGTCCCCGCCTGCGCCGTAGCACACGCCAGCTGCGCCGGCCCCGTCTATGTCAGCGACGCCGCCCCCCATCTCCCTCAGGAGGCTGATTACGGTGTCTGAGACGTAGTCCAGGGGCGGAATGGGGGTGCGGCTGAGGTACAGACCAGCGCCGGAGGCCCCGTCCCCCGCCATCGCGCCGCCTGCAAAGTGCAGCACACCGCTGTCGCTGCTGGTCTTGAACCAGCCGCTCGGCCAATGCACGCCCGCGCAGCCGCCGCCCCCACCGCTGCCGGCTGCAGTGGCAGGCGCAGCAGTGGCTGGCCCCTCCTTGCGGCAGTGCTGGGCGACGGCGACGATGTGGGCTGCATCCCCGCCCTGCTGCGGCGCCCCCTCCCCCGAGGGCCCAAGGTCCTCCTTGTAGACATCGGCGCCCGCAGCGGCCCACCACAGCTCAAAGCCCCAGCCCTCTGACGTGACGGTGGCTGCGTCGGTGACCGTGCGGGCCCCCGCGCCCACCGCTGCGGCGTTGGTGGCTGCGGCGCCGGCGCCGCCCACCAGCCGTACTGCACGGGAGAGGACGGCTGCAGCGTCCGGGCCCAGGCCTGACGCCAGCAGCGCACTGCGGCTCAGACCCACCTCGACGCTGCTGCCACCCCCGCTACCGTCACCAGACAGCGGCAGGGGCGGCGCCTGCCCCGGCGGGCGGGTTGGCAGCCACAGGGGGAACGAGTGCGGCGCCACGGTGATGGCGCTCTTGCTGTACACCCCACTCTCAACGCCCACACCCGGTCCCGCCCTCACGTCAGTCACCCCCGTGCAGCTGGCACGGTCCACCCGGGTGAGCAGGCGCCCGCTGGCGGGCTGGAAGCCGCGGCAGAGGGGCGTCGCATCGCACGCACGCGCCAGCGTCGCCACCCACAGCGACGCCGCCGCCTCCGCCGCCGCTGCGGCCTGCGTTCCAACGCCGGGGGGAGGCGGCTGCTGGCCTGCCAGGCCGCCTGCCCCAGCAGCAGTAGCAGCAGCTCCAGCCGCGCCAGCCGCAGAGGCGCCAGCGGCAGCAACAGCAGCGCCAGCAGCAGGCCCGACCCTTGCCCCTGCCGGCCGCTCCAGGGTTGCCAGCGTGGCAGCGATGCCGTCACAGCTGGCTGCCGCGTAGCGCCAGTACGAGGGCAGGGCCGTGTCCCGCGAGGCGCCCGCACCAAGGCGGGGCCCTGACACGACCACCACGGCCAGCTCCGCGGCTGCGGCGTGCTGCGCTCGTCGCTCTGCTACAGATGCGGCGGGCGCAGCAGCTGCTGCTGCCGCTCCTTTCTCCGCAGCCCCTGCACCAGCACCATCACCCCCTGCTGCCGCTGTCGCTGCTGCACCAGGCCGACCAGCGGCGCCTGCGCCTCCCTCCCCCGCCACATCCGTGCCCAGCCCGCGCGGCAGCGGCAGCGCCAGGGTGGGCTCTGCAGCGACCACCCCTGCGTAGGGGTCCT
>Ga0208629_101380_pt1 | contig 10097 bp, 8 predicted proteins | sample LakWasMet19_HOW5_2_FD_183865 | JGI IMG/M metagenome (GOLD analysis project Ga0208629, IMG submission 183865) | Freshwater sediment methanotrophic microbial communities from Lake Washington under simulated oxygen tension - Sediment Metagenome... | ecosystem: Environmental > Aquatic > Freshwater >...
GTGCTCAATCGCCCGGAGACTGAGCGCTCTTGAAGTATAGAGCCAGCCGAGCCGCCAGCGTCGCAGTGGCCATTCTGATGTGATCGACGCGAGTTGGCTCGGAGCTCGGGTGGGTCCGCTGACCGCTGTTAGGGCTGCATGGGCGTCAGTTTTGTGTCGAAAGCTGGGCAAGGTGGCGTGATTCCCCACAGATAACGGGGTAACTTATTGAATGTGAGCGCGAGCGGTCTCGTGCGAGATGAACTTCTGATTATGTGCGTCGACTCTATCTTTCCCTTGTAGCGCCCGGCCGCGGCGGCGAAGATTGATGAAGACATGCATGTCTCCGAGTCAGGCTGCGAGCGTCAATTTTTTCAGTGAGGCCGTGACCGCGCGTTTCCTTCAAGTTACGTCACCACCCGCCGCGGTTCGCGAGAATCTGACCGCACTCTGCGCGCGATCTCAACGCTCTGCTGCTTGGCGCCTGGAGAGCGTTTGGGGACTTAAAGCGGCGGTCTCCGAAGCGGGGGGCAAAATTGGTGCCTGTCTGTTCGTTTTTACCGGCCCCGCGTCGGTACGCCGGATCATGCCATGATGCCGTGGATGCTGCTGCTCTGCGCCGGCGTCGATGGATCTGGTGTTGCACTGAAGCTGCCAGTGGTCAAAATCCGCTGGCAGGTTTCGATTCTGCTGGCTCATCCAGAACGGGAAGCTACTGCACTGCAAGGATCAAGCGAGTTCAACTTGAAGGACTCCATGCACTGAGCGACCGACTCGGAGCTTCTGCCACAACCACCGCCGCATGTGTGACGCCGCTGGGAGGGAGTTGAGATCATTGGCAGCGCCTACAGTTTGCCGTAGCTGGGCGCGAGATTGCTTCAAGTTGCCGCAGTCTGACACCAGCGAGACCGTCACGGTACCATCGTGACGATCAAGACTGCCCAGCAGGATACAACGCTTCCGCGCGAACCTAGCTCAGCGACAGTACCTTGCCAGCCTCAATGCCCGTCGCTGAATTCGAGTGCCGTTAGCATGTGTGGGGCAGGTTGCACAGATCTTTGCAGATGAGGTAGTGCTGCAGGAGGGTACACGACATTCGCACACACACCTGTGGGTTGAGCGAGAGAGGGTAAGCCAAAGCGGTGGCGTAGTAGATTGCATCGCGGAAAGCAAGTTAGCTCTGGTTGCAGTGCACTCACAATTGCGTTGCGGCTGCAGGCGCCTAGACAGGTGGTGCCCGAAGCTCCAGCCGGAAATGTGTCGACGCGCGGTGGTATGCAACCGCCGACCCTTGCCGTGTGTGACATGATAGTGCGTAAGACCAGTATTGTTGACCACTCCGCAAGCAACGAGAGACGTGTGAGTAAGTGAGTGAGCCAGGGGGACTCCAGCCTGCCATATTCACAGGCTGCGGCCGCTGAGAAGCTCTCAACTGTGTTCAGGGACCCGGAGACGACGCCACTTGTTAAGGTACCGGGCGCTGCGCCGGGACACTCAGTGTGGTACTCTTGATCTCAGACGCACAGCGGCTCGTCAAGTTACCAGCGACTGCCGTCTGCCGTCGCAAAGGAGAGTGACACGGATACACTACAAGCCAAAATCGACCCATCGATTCGGCTGAACGCGCCGTGTATGAGATGTGTGGTTGCCATGACCCGACACAGCGCCTCAGCCAGAGTCGTCCTCAGCGCAGCGGCGGAGGCCCCGAGTCTGTGGAAAGCGCTGCGTAATAGCGCTCCCATGTCAAACGCCCATGCTTCCTCATACGGTGCATCACTTGCCACATGCCGACAGCCATGCTTGCAGGCAAGACTGCGTTGCCAGTGACGGCATCTCAGGCGGTGCGAGACACAAGAGCCGCTTGTGCGATCGCGTCGACGCGAAAGGCATCAACACCACGCCGCGCTTCTGCTTTTGGTGCGCGGGTGGCAATACGGGCCGTCGTGTGGCCACCACAATCATGATCGCCGTCAAAACAAGATGCGGCAGCACATCAGGGGTGCTTCGCGCACAAAGCGCCGTCAGCCTGTCACTTCAGTGAGCCAGTCGCTGGCCTTTCTGCTGTTGCAGCGGCTTTGCGCGCTTGCAGTTCGGCTGCCATAATCGCAGCCCGGCGCTGCTGAGCCTCCGCTTCCCCAAGCGGGTCCTGGTCCAGCGAGAGCGTCCACGTCTGCTGTCGTTTGCCGAGGTTGGTGTACTTGCGCAGTGTCTCCAGCCCCCGCACGGCCACCTCAATCGCATTCGCGACTTTCGCGGGATCTCGTTCCTTCGCTTTCTCTCGAAACTCTGCGGGAACATCGGTGAAATCACACGCGTGGTTCGGTGGGCACGATACGGCAGCGTCGCCACCACCACCGGATTCAGAGAAGCGGAGTGTGCCACTCACCGATTCGGATGTCCTCCACAATTGCGGCCCGCTTCACGGACGGAAAGGCACGAGCGTGCAGCAGTAGCTGTCGATACAGCCCTTTGAGCTTGACGGAAGGTAGGCTGGCGGGGTACATTGCAGCGGCGTAAACTCCACTGCTCACGGCCGGTACGAGAGTTCGAGGACAATGTGAGTGCAATGGTTGGAGGATATGGGTAGATTAGTACAATCACGCTCGAGGGGCAGCTCTAACTTGCAGCAGCGCATGAGAGCTTCAAGCTGCAAGAAACTGTTTTTTCAACCGCCACCCGACAACACACCACTCTCGCCTGTATTCTGCGTTCTTACGCCGCCGGCAGATCCACGAGAGTCCCTACAGGCACAGCGCATCAACGCGGGGCTTTGTAGTTGTGGATGGCTGTCCAGAGCGTCATCTTGAAGGAGAGGATGTCGGTGTCACCGCGGTGCGAACTCAGGTGTACTCCGTCTGAGATCTACGTAAACCATGATGGTGCGCGACAATCTCACCTGCTTGCCCGCTGCCGTGCCCAGAGGCGCGGATTCTCTGCTCGTATCGGCCAATACCATCACTTGCATTCCTATTTGCACGTGTACTTGCAGGCGGAGATGATCACGCCTGGTGGGCGTTTGCGACGGATGCCGCGGGCAAAGTGACGTTCACGAAGAGAGGTGAGGCGTGCCTCAATCCCACCCAATACAGTCGTTTCCAACGGGGTTTGCTTCGCATTGTTAGTACCTCCACTCATCCACAGTGCGTTTGTTCCATTCCTCTTTCGGCAGATTCGGCGCCCGTGCCCGCAACCGTCTACAAAACGCTGGTGGTCGACGCGCTGTACGGCGCCTTCCAGCTGCTGTCGGGTCCGTATCTGGCGGTGGTGAGCAAGAGCCGCCGCGTCGCGCGGGGCCCCTACCACGCGCCGATCTTCCAAGTGGAGGACATGAAGTGGCTGCCCATTCGCAGGCTCGCGGCCCGCAGCAGCAGCGCGGGGGACGCCACTGTGGCCCTGTCGCCCGAGGAGCGCGAGGAGGAGGAGATGTGAGTGGACACCGTCGTGCGCGGGTGCCTGTTGTTGCTTTGACACCCACTCTGACCTCAAGATCCCGTCGAGCCCGTTCTTCCTGGTGTCTGCCTTGCCTCCTCCTAACCCTGTGCAGCTACCTGCAGCTGCTGCGCGAGATCTCTGAGACGAGCTCCTTCTTCTACGCGGGCGGCGGGTACGACCTCACGAACTGCCTGCAGCGCAACGACTACCACGCTTGGAAGGCAAGCTCCGCAGGCGGGTCGGGCGACGCTGCCGGCGCCGAGGCGACGCGATCCCGCAGCGGCAGCGTGAGCCGCATGGCCGGTGCAGGGGGCTCCAGCGTCACGTCCTCCGGCTCCGTCGCCTCCTCCGCGGCCGCCGACGGCGGGCACGGCCGCCACGCCTCCCACCACCGCTTCGACACCGACGCGTGCCTAGAGGCCGAGCGGCCCGCCCCACCAGTGGGCGCCGTCGTGCACCGCGACGCGGGCGCCGCCGCCGCCGTCGACCCCGCGCACTGCGACGAGCGCTTCTTTTGGAACCGCCGGGCGCTGAACGCGGTGGTGGCCGCGGGCCCGCGCGCGCGCGGCTTCGTGACGCCGATCATGAACGGGTTCGTGGAGGCGGCGCACTGCCCCGTCGCGGAGAGCGAAGTGGGCCTGCTGCTCATTTCGCGCCGCGCGTGCACGCGCCAGGGCACGCGCTTCAACATGCGCGGGGCGGACGCGGAGGGCAACGTGGCCAACTACGCTGAGAGTGAGCAGATCACGACGCTGGAGGACGGGCGTCTGTCCAGCTTCGTGCAGGTGCGCGGCTCCATCCCCGTGCTGTGGGAGCAGCCCGTCAGCCTCAAGTACACGCCGCGCGTGCTGCTGAAGGGCGCGGAGGCCGCCAACCACGCGGTGTTCGGGCGCCACATGCGCTGCCAGCTGACTCGCTACGGCGCCGTGACGGCCGTCAACCTGATCGACAAGAAGAAGGATCAGCAGCGCCTCGGCGAGGCGTACGAGCGCGAGGTGGCCGCGTTCGGCCGCCCCGAGCTGCGCTACGTCTGGTTTGACTTCCACGCCGAGTGCAAGAACATGCAGTGGCAGAACCTGCGGCGCCTGGTGGATCTCGTCGCGAATGACTTCGCGAGCTACGGGTGAGTGTGTGCGTGTGTGCGTGTGGGTGCGCGTGTGCATGCGTGTGGAGGTCGCTTGTTGGAGCGGTGGGATTCTGCTGCCCGGCAGTTGCTAGTCGGCACACCCACTAAATTCGCAGCATCGTTCACGTGCCGACGCCATCACATCTCTCGGACACCCTCGAGGCGCAGCCTCCCACAGCGCAGTCGAACGTTAGCGATCACGTGCGCTTGACCCCGCGATGCGCCCCCTTGCCTGTGCCTCCCCCCTGTGCAGCTATTACGCGAAGGACCCGCGCGGCGCGGTGCTGGCGGTGCAGGCGGGCGTGCTGCGCACCAACTGCATGGATAACCTCGACCGCACCAACGTCGTGCAGTCCCTCTTCGCGCGCCGCGCGGCGCTGCTGGCGGTGCCCGGCGCGTGGGAGGCGACGCTGGCGAGCGGCTGCTCCGTGCTGACGTCGCCCTTCCCCGCCTTTGAGGCCGCGTTCAACAACGTGTGGGCAGACAACGCAGACGCGGTGTCGATGCTGTACTCAGGCACGGGCGCGCTGAAGACGGACTTCACGCGCACGGGCAAGCGCACGATGCGCGGCGCGATCGCGGACGGCGTCAACAGCATCAAGCGCTACGTGCTGAACAACCTGTCGGACGGTCGGACGCAGGACGCGTGGGACCTGTTCCTCGGCCGCTACGTCCCGCTGCGGCACCACGTGGCGGAGGCGCGCCCGGGCGGGCAGGCGGAGGTCGCGGTCACCGGCAGCAGCGTCGCCGCGTCGCACACGCCCGCTGCCCTGCGCAAGGACAGCAGGGTCAAGCACGTGTCGCCGCTCAAGGCACACCTGGCAGGCATGACCCCGGTGAGTGCCCCGCGCTGTGCTGTTGGCATGCAGCAAGGGCGGGCTGCGAAGTTGGCAGAGTGATGTGCAATGGCGGAAGCGTGGAGTTGCTGTTGCCGAACAGGTAGTGCTTGTGTATGTGGCCAGTGTATCTTTCGGCTTCAGCGGGCCTGTCGTTCTCTCACGATATCCTTTTTCCCCGCTTGACCTGTCTGTGGCTTGAATTCTGAATGCCGCACACTCCTTTGACACCCACTTCTCCTGCTTCTTTCGCTCCCCGTCTGCAGGCCGGCTTTCTCACCGGCGGCCTGCTCCTCTTCGTCGGCATCGCCACCACCGTGGCGCTGTCCTCCCACGCGCTGCTGAAGGGCCCGACCAACGCGCAGCGCCTGCTGTGGGGCGCGGGGGCGGCCGCGCTGCTTCTGGGCGGCTTCGCCTACATCGCGCTGAGCAAGGGCAGCAGCGTCGGGCGCAGCCTCGTGTCAACGCCCAAGTTCATCCGCGAACACCTGTCTTCCGCCTCCCTGTCTTCCCTCGCCTCTACCTCCGCGAGCTCTCACAGCGGCGCGGGCGCGTCCGCGTTCCACCTGCCACAGGTAGACGACGCGGCGGCAGCGGCGGGTGCAGCCGGCACGGTGGCGGGCGCGGCGGGGCCCCCATCGGCGCGAGTCAAGACGGCGTAAGCACCGCCATCTGCGGTGCCCACGCGGTGCTGGCATTCGCGCACTGTGGCGGATGGGGACGTCTCTGTGTGTGGCATGTGCCTCCTGGTGACGTTGAAAGAGCGGCCTCAGTCGACGTCCCGGCCCGATGCCTCTACTCCACCGAGTATGCAGGCGCCTGCCCCCGGGTTATGCGTTCGCGTGGATGCGTATGGTATGCGTGTACGCCGCTGGCCATGGGTGCGGCTGCGATCGACGTCGACGAATCTCGGGATCGAGTGATGACGGAAAGCTGCCCAGACTTCGACCATTGACACTCGGACGAAATTGGGCCGATGTCAACTCATTGGACTTCAGGAAGTCGGACAACGGCGGCTTGATTTTGAATCGAACCCGAAGCCCGAGTTTCGATTCCGACAGCACAAAGCCCCGCCGCACAAGACTACCGAGTCGAACGAAAGCGCAAGCAAGGTCGCACCCACTACCATACGTTCTAGGGTACCGCCGCTTGTGAAAATTCCAAGCGGTGCACCCGCCGAGGCGCATGAGACAGGCGTCGCAACAAACCAGCGACGCTCACTGCCCGCGCCCTCGAGCCGACCGCAAGCCTCATGCTTGGGCGTACTGCAACGTGAGAGGCCAGCCACACATACACGCACGTAGTGTCAGTCTAACGAGCGTCACTCGGCAGCCTCGATTGCGTCAGACAACGGGGTTGAGGCGAGCTCCGCAAGCACAGCGGCTGATCTCTCCCGTTGGCCCGCTGGGGAGCTCGTGTCAGCAGAAACAAGGCTGCTGTGCAACGCAAGAATGCGAGCGAGCCGCTCCGCCGGCAAACCCTGCAGCGCAGTGTCCTCTAATCGCACATGCACATGCGCAGCTGCTTCGGTGTCCACCGCAGCACCCAACTCTAGCAGCATCGGTTGTCCGATTGGCGCGACGGCAGGAGGCATCCCTCCGCCAGCACCGCCAGCCCAGCTCCCGGCGGCCCCCGGAAAAGGCAACCCCGCCCCACCGTACGCGGTCGCCGCTTGGTACGCGCTTCCAACTTGCGAAAACTGGCTGGGTTTGAAGACGGGCTGCGGAATCGTCTGCGGCTGATACCACGTCGTAAACATGTGCTGCGGTGGTGGGCCCCACTCCGGCGGCGTGGGCAACCTGCTCATGCCGAGCGAGAACAGACGAGGAGTGGGATTGTGTTGAGGAGGGATAAATTCGGCGACGACGTCGTTTCACAACTTTGGCTCGACACGCACCAGTACGGTGGTTTTTGCAACCAAGCGGGTACTTCCTTCGTTGTGGCCGCACTGCGAGAAAATCTCGTTGCGGCCCCCACCGCGGCCAATGGGTCGAGGTGTTGCTGCCGCTCCTCTTGGGAGGTCGCGGTCAGCACAAGGCCAGACAGCGCAATGGCTTGCAGCCACTTCATGACGCTTATAGCAACCGGTCACGCAACTTCTGCGTCACTCGCATACCGCATGGGGCATTTCGGAGTCGTGCGCGACAAACAACGGTGATTCCCATGTGCACGAGTCGTTTTGCAAATGTCTTCCGTGAGTCTGCCCCAACACTATTCCGCGGCAATGGAAACGTTGCAGTGGCCTCAAAGGCATGCCGGGTAAAGAATACGCGCTATAATTCGGCTGCTATAACGCCGGTCTGCTTGGAATCTTTCGTACGCGCCGAGAAGATGAGTGCTGGGCCAATCTGCCTCACCGCTGTGGTGAGGCAGGTGCTGCACGAGCACGGCAACAAGCCACTGCGGCTGCCACGAGTGTGGGAGCTCGTCTCTGCGCGCCAGCCAGATCTTGCGAAGAGCAAGACGCATTTCAAACGCTGCATCGTCGATCAGATGGTCGCGCGGGGCGAGATCGTGAAGGACCACGTGATGGAGGAGGTGAAGGGCAAGGGAGAACGCAGGTTCTACGCCATGCGCCTGAAGAATAACGCTGCCAACAAAGTCATCGATAGCCCAAAAGACCGGTCGAGCGCTATCTCCGCTCAGCTCTCGTGAGGCGGGTACTGGCCATGCCGAGGTTGCGATTGTCGGCTTTCAGTCTGCCGGTGACCGTGTGCCAACGCTAGGCTTGCGGCCCTGTGGCTGTTGGACAAGCGGTCTGCGGCTGCGAATGGTCCCGTTGATGTCATGCCCACGGAAGGTGCTGACGACGGGTGCCGCGCCATCACTGCTGCGCAGCGCACGCTGAGCTTGCGCAACCCAGTCTCGCGCAGCGCTGGCAGGTGGCGGCCACCAGCCATCTCGCTGCACCAGACTGTGCTCGACAAACTCTCCGATGGCAGGAATGCAACGCGGGTGTCTTACGGCGCGGCATGCGGGGCGGGGATCGGTGAAGCGCACAGGAGCCCGCACGTGTGGGGCACAGCAACCTTGCGCCATCGGTCGGTGGAGGGAGCGGAATCGCGTGTCTCACCGTGGCTCTAGTGCAGCGTGGAGGCGCGCCTCGCTTTTGCTGCGAACTTGATCGCCGCAGCACTCGCTCGGCAACTACTTCGAGAGGCGCCAGACCGCTCGTTACGGGGGCGCCGAAAGGCGGTCCACGCCTCGCGTCCGCGAAGCTGGCTCGCTGAACGATCTGCCAGGTCAGTGTTTGGACACCTTTCCTTCCCCGAACCACCTGGCTGGGCGAGTTGGCAGCACGATTTGGAGACAAGAGTTGTGCGCCCACCGCGCCGTCGCGGGCGGGGAGCCACGGCGACTGACGTGCGCTCTTTGGCGGCAAGCCACGTGCGGAGCTCGCCGAATCATGCGAGCGGCCAGCTTCCGTCAGCTGGCTGGCGCGAAGGCCGACCGAGTGCAGCTATGGCCAACTTGCTGGGATGACTGGAAGGACGTGCTGATCGGCTCCATCGGCGATCCTTTCCACTCGGACACCAATCTCGCCGACGCTGCTTCCCGCGCACGCCCAAGAGGCTTGTGTTAAGGGGTAGGTGCTTTGAAGTACGGGGCTATTGAAGCTGTGACAGCGCCCCGTCAGCTGGCGCAACACATGTGTACACATGGCAGCCCCTACCCGGAAGGGTGTGAGCATTCCCCTCAGTCGATGTCGAAAACAATTCGTTTCTTTTTTGCAGTTGCGTGTGCATGGTGTATTTGGCGAGTCGACGCGGGCGCGCCGATGTCTCAAATGATGTCGAATAGTATCGAAATCGTCGGATCACCAGTGACGCTGATAACGCGCAGAATCGATATCGATCGATGCATCGCTGTTCCAGCTGTACTTGTGTATTGCACAACGCAAGGAAGCAACCATCAAAATCGACTTCAAAACGAAGCCGAGAGGGCGGTGGATACGGGTGCAGCACTAGGTGACCCCGGAGGCAGGGGCCTCCACGCCTTCGAGCACCCAGCACATCCACCCAGCAAGGGCATATCGCTCGTGCCTGTGCAAAGCATGCCAGGCCGCGGGTTTACGTCCCACTATTGTGGCACACACCTGGGCACAGCTGCTCAGAGTGATGCTGTTGCATTCAGCGTTGTCAGCTCGAGTCGTGCCGGGACGAGAGCTCTGCGCTCGCCGCTACAGCACGACGGGCTCACAATGTGCAGCACCCCGGCTCGCCATGCGTAGCTCCAAGATCCACCAGTGCCCAGGGGAGCAGAAACTGAAGCTCTACTTCGGCTCCACGTACGCGACAGAGCCGTCGTCCTGCCCGAAGTACGCCGCCTTGGCCATGCCGCAGAAAAGCCCAGTCTCAACCACGCCAGGGATCGCCTGCAGGCGCGCGTCCAACTCCGCAGGGCGCGCTATTTCGCCAAAGTCTGCATCCAGGATGAAGTTGCCGCTGTCTGTTACGACGGGCCCAGCCTTGGCGACAGCCATCCGCAGCTTCGGCTTGCCGCCGAGCGCCTCCAGCCGCCGAGACACCAAGCGATACGCCATCGGAATGACCTCGATCGGCACACCCTTCTTCCACTGTGTGCCGAGTACTTTCGACTGCTTCCGATAGTCGGCCACAATCACCAGCTTGGGCGCCGCTGAGGCGATGATCTTCTCCTGTGTCTGGCAGCCTCCACCGCCCTTGATGCAGTTCAGCCCCTCGTCCACTTCATCCGCGCCGTCA
>Ga0208629_101381_pt1 | contig 10095 bp, 3 predicted proteins | sample LakWasMet19_HOW5_2_FD_183865 | JGI IMG/M metagenome (GOLD analysis project Ga0208629, IMG submission 183865) | Freshwater sediment methanotrophic microbial communities from Lake Washington under simulated oxygen tension - Sediment Metagenome... | ecosystem: Environmental > Aquatic > Freshwater >...
GTCCAGGCAGCAGGCGAGCAACGGGTTGCCGGCCGCTGGCGGGGTGGTGCCGAGGGCTTCGCACAGCTGGTCATGCCGCGCCTGCAACGTGGCAGCGGACGCCGCGGCTGCCTCCCGATGCTGCTGTTGCGGGGCGCCGAGCGCTGACGTGTCGTCCCCGCAGCCCATCCCGGACCCCCTCCGCGCGTCCACCCCGTCCCAGAGCAGGCCGCCTGCAAGCGCACTGGCGCAGGCACGCGCCTCTGCGGCAACCTGCGCCGCAGCCGCGTCTCGCGCCTGCTGGGCGGTCGCGCGCGCGTCCTCTCCACCCGCCACGGCCTCGCCTGCCCCTTCCTCATCGTCTGACGCCTCCACCGCAGCCACGCGCCGGTACGCGATGGCGCAGGCCGCAGCGAACGCGCCGTACAGCTGTGCCTCCGCCAGCACACGGGCGCCCGCGGGCGCGAGCAGGCCAGGCCCGAAGGCGTGCTCTGAGAGGCGCACGACGAGGTCTGCGACGCGCCGCAGGGCCCCCGCAGCAGCCTGCCACATGGCGGCCGCCTGCGCCCGCATCGTGCGCACCAGCGCACCCAGCGCCGCCACGCGCGGGGTCGCGTTGTGGAAGGCCACACGCGTCTCTGCGGGGAGGCCGCCTGCAGCAGCGGCGCCCAGCGCGTCCTGCTGCTCATCCAGCCCGCGCGACCGCCGCCCGCGGCCCTCAAACGCCTCCCCGCCCTCGTCGTCGCGCCGAATGCGCACCCCTGTGAATGGGGCCACCAGCTTGAAGAGGGCCGGCAGGTCCAGCACCGCCTCCGGTGCGAAGGTGGGGCAGCCCAGGGAGGCGTCGAGGGCGTAGGAGAACTGGCGCGCCCGCAGGCACAGCGTGCGGCCCCTGGCGAGGTGCGCGAGGGGGTTGAAGGGCTCGCGCTCCGCGGTGAGGGTGGCGAAGGACAGAAGGTCCACGGCCAGCTGCTGCGAGGAGGCGGCGGAGGCAGCGCCTGCGCCCGCGCCGCTCGTCTCCCGAGACGCCGTCCGCCCGATGCCGCGCGACGACACGGAGCGCTGCAGCTTGGGGACTGCAGGCGGGGCGACGAGACCCCCTGCGCGACCCCCAGCTGCAGATGCGGCAGCGGCAGCAGAGCCGTGTAGCAGCTTACCGACAGAGGCGGCTGACGAGGCGTCGCCGCCACCCACACCCGCCACCCCGCCCTCCGCCTGCGGCAGTACCAGGGGGTTCACGCTCTCCCCGCCCGCCAGCCCCCACGCGTCCGCCTCCTGCTGCAGCAGGTGCAGCGTGGCGGGCAGCAGGGCGTGCGAGCTGAGGGAGAGGTCGGTGGACAGCAGGAAGGCTGCAGCCGCCTGCGAGCCGCCCTCCGGGGCCAGGCCAGCCAGCACCGCGTCCTGTGCGATGAAGCCGTGCGTGAGCCACATGGCCTCGTTGTTGGGGTCCTTGGTCTGCGCCTGCAGCAGCACCTCCGCAGCGAGCTCCAGGCGCCCCTGCTGCACGTACAGAGCACCCAGGTTCACGAGGGCGATGCCGCCGCCCCCCAGCTGCACGGCCCTGATCAGCGCGTGCTGCGCAATGTAGGGGTCACCCTCAGTGATGGCGAAGCCGTTCCACGCCCGCGCGCTCGTGGGCAGCGCCCGCAGCGCCAGGCGGTGGCACTCGTGTGCGAGGGCGCGGAAGCCGTTGGAGGCCGCCACGGCGGCCGCGAACTGCGGGCTGCTGGCGGCGAAGGGGGAGGGCGCTGCGGGCTTGGCTGCGCCCGCACCCGCGCCTGCCGCTGCAGCCGCTGCCTTCTTGGCCGCGGGCCTGCGCTGCCCCTTGGCCGGCATGTCTTCAGAGGCGTCATACGCGGTGTCGCCGCCTGCGCCGCCACCCCCTGCTGCAGCGGCGCCTCGCCGCACCATCCGGGACGCCCGCGCAGACGCTGTGGCGTCCCGGTAAAGGTCTCGCCGCGCCAGCACCGCTGCGCCGCCGCTGCCGCCCAGCGCCAGCACGATCGCTTGCGACTGCAGGTGCAGCGCGCGGCCGAGGTCGCAGAGGGCCGTGCACACGGCCGCAGCTGCGCCGGCTGCGCTGTACGCTCCCATGGCGCTCACGGCGGCTGCGGCGCCGCGGCTGGAGCTGCCTGACCGCACCAGGTGCGGGCTGGACTGCGGCGCGAGCAGGGAGTCGGCGCTGATTTCACTGCCTGGGGCGCCAGACGCCCCGGCCGCCCCAGCGCGCTGAGGGAAGCCCAGGGTCTGCACGAGGGTGGCAGGTGCGGCAGCGAGCAAGCTGTCCACCTCTCGTGCCAGGCACTGGGCGGCCGCGGAGCCCGCACCCAGCGCAACAGGCAACTGGGCCATCGCACCTGCCAGACGAGGGCTGGTGCCCTGCAAATCCAGCAGCGCGCCTGCCGCCCCCGTGAAAGCAGGTGTGGCGTCCGTCGCGCTGCCGGACCCAGGCAGCCAGCCCGCTGAGAGGGCGCATCCTACGCTGGCTGCGGCGCGCGCCTCGATGCCGCGCAGCTGCCCCGTGAACCACGCAGCGAAGGGGGAGGCGCCGAGCCCGGGTGCGTCAGTCGCTGCGGGTGGCGGCATCACGGCCCGGGCGAGGACCCTGTCGCTTGCGGAGCTCGCGTTGAGCGCCGGCACGAGGGCAGCCGCCAGCGCATGTGCGCCGAAGGCGAGCGGTGCGGCGTCGTAAACGATGGAAAAGAGGTCGCCAGCGAGGCGCCACAGCGGAGCGGGGGCGCTGACAGCGGCAGGCCCGGCGCTGCGGGCTGAGTAGGTTGCCGCGGGCCCGGTGCCCCACCAGCGCGCAACGCGGGCACAGAGCACGGTGAGCTGCGGCGAGCGGTCGGTTGCCAGCGAGCCCGCGGAGGGACCTGCCACTGCCAGCAGAGCTGCGGCATCATCGGCAGACGCGTCGGCGTCCCCGCTGGTGGCTGCTGACCCGTGCTGTGTCGAGCCATACGTTGCGAGCTGCATGGCCGCGTCGGCTGCAAACAGGCCGTAGCACACGTAGCGCAGGCCGAGGCCCGCAAGCCCCTCGCCGATGTACCGGCGCGCTAGCCCGCGGCACACACTGCCAAGAGCATACCAGGTCGCCGTGTTGGCGGGCTGCGCGGCGAGGGCCACCTGCAGAGAGAGGGACGCCTCCTCGAAGGCCGAGACGCCGCGCTGGCAGTCTGCGAGCAGCGTGCACGCGGAGGCGAGGTGGCGCAGGGCCGCGTCCTCCGCGCTGTCGCGCTGAGCGGGCGCAGCGCTGACGGAGCCGGCCCCGGCAGCGGGCGCGGGCGCGAGCGCCTGCTCCAGCTGCAGCACGCGCAGACACAGGAGGGCCGAGTGGCAGCACTTGACCGCAGAGCCGGTGCGGCCCATCAGGCGGTACACCTGCGCCAGGCCCTGCCAGCACTGCGCCGCCTGCACGACGGTCAGGGGGTACTCCAGCAGCTGCAGGCGGTGGGCGTCGGTCTCTGGCGCCTCCGCGAGCTCCGCAAGGGGAGCCGCGGAGCCCGCGGGCCGTGCTGCCGTGGCGGCGCCTGCAGCGGCTGCTCGCTCCTCGAGCGCCTCCACATCTGGCGTCTCCTCCCCGCCATCAGCGCCCTCGCCGCCGGGCGGTGACGCGTCGGCTGTCCCCTCCCCGGCCCCGGCGCCGGCCTCCTTGGCTGCGCGCGCCGCTGCCGTGCTGGCGGCGTCTCGCAGCACAGACGCAGGCATCGCGCCCTCCGCCGCGAGCGCCTCCGCGGCGGCAGCGTCATTCAAGAGGACAGACTTGGTCGAGAGCACCGCGCGCGAGGAGAGGCGGCCCGGGAAGAGCGCCAACGCCTTCTGGTACGCCGCCGCGGCCGCGTCCATGTCCTCTGAGGCGGCCTCCTCCAGCGCCGCGGCGCGGCGCGCCTCCTCCTCCGCGAGGCTCTGGCTCATCGCGACGGAGTAGGACTCGCTGCCGCCGCCACCCGAGCCGCTGGCCAGGCCTGTGCTGACCTCGCTGCCGGTGCGAGACAGGGTGAGGGGAGCCGCCGCGCCGCTACGAGCCGCAGCGGAGTCAGCTGCAAGGCTGCCGGGCAGAGCCAGCGCAGAGCCACTCGCCCCGCTGCCTGCGCCAGCAGCGCCGGCGGCAGCTGTCACGCGTGCGCGCGCGGCGGCTGCGGCGTCTGCGAACCGCCGTCGCGTCTCCGCCTCGAGGATGCTCTTGCCCACCGTCTTGTGGTGCTGCGCCAGCGCCTGCGCGCAGGTGGCGCGCAGCAGCGCCGCCTGCGCGAGCCGCACCTGCGCCCAGCGGGCCTTGGGCGCCGCCGCCACGGCCGCCTCCAGAAGAGTGCTCGCAGCCTGCGCCGCGGCGATGGCGGCCGAGAAAGACTCAGCAGGCGTCGGCCGGGGCGACGACGCGCCGTCCGCAGCGCCGCCTGCCGCGCTGGGCGGCGCTGTGGCGGCGCGGTGCGCCGCGGCTGCAGCCTGCAGGTGGGCGTCCGCGAGGCAGCAGGCAGCGATGGGCTCGTCGGGCCGCACCGCCAGCGCGCGCTGCCAGCACTGGCGCGCCCTGTCGTAGCCGCGCGGGGCAGACACAGCCCCCTCGCTCCCGACCCCGCGACGGCCGGACAAGGCCTCTCCTGCGGTGCATGTCCCAGAGGCACGGGCGGCACGGCCAAGCCGGTCCAGCAGCGCTGCGGCAGGCACGGCCGCCGCAGCCGTCGCCATGGTCGACGGGGACGGCGGCGGCAGCCCGCTGGAGCCGCACAGCAGCTGCATCAGCAGCGCCGTCGCGTCGTCCTCGTCGCCCTGCACCGGCGTGATGTCAGCGGAGGGGTGCTGCTGCACCAGCCACGCGCTGCGCCCCTCACCGCTGCCGCTGCCGACGCCGCCGCCGCCGCTGTCCCGGGCCGGCTCCACGTCCGGCGCGGCGAACCACACCCCGAGCAGCGCGAAGCCGTGGGCGCAGCCGGGGTTGCGTCCCACGGCCTGCATCAGCGCCGCGTTGGCCAGCTTCTTGTCGCTGCGGTGGCGCGGGTCCGGGCTCTGCAGGTACGCCGCGCCGAGCAGGGCGAAGGCCTCGGCGAGGGAGGGGTCGTCAAGACCGGCGTGGGTCAGGGGGCTGCAGAGAGACGACCCCGCAGCGGCTGCGGGGGCGGCTGGGGCGGCTGCAGGGTGGAAGGCGCGGCACTGCACGTGCAGGTAGCTGAGGGGGGCTGCAGACTGCAGTACGGTTGCCGCGCTGGACAGCGCATCAGGTCCGTCTGAGGCAGTGAGCACGGCAGGCTCTGCAGCCGCAGTCACAGCGCTGCGGCTGCCGGCAGCACTGCGCAGCTCGAGCAGCCGATCCACGGCTGCCCGGCAGCCAGCGATCGCTGCGGCGCTGTTGCCCGTCAGCAGGCTGGCGTGCGCTTCCAACAGCTGCCCGTGCACCTCTGCGGCACTGCGCCAGAGGGCTGCGCCCGACCCGTCAGCCGCTGACAGGCCGCTTCCGGCAGCAGCGCTCGCAGTGGTGCTCCCAGGTATGGAAGCCAGGGCATCCCGCAGCGTGGCGAGGTGCACCCGCGCTGCCACGACGTGCTTGTTGGCGCTGGAGGCGCAGAAGACGGCGCCTGGGGCCGTGTAGTGCTGCTGCAGCGCTGAGGAGCACGCCTCCAGCTCCTGGCGCGCCAGCGCGAGGGAGAGCTGCGACACCAGGCCGTGCAAGCAGCGGCAGAGACCGCCGGCAGCGCTCTGGCCGGGTGGCGAAGCAGACGGTGCGGCAGGCGAGGCGCCAGGCCTCAGCGCTGCTGCGATCCGCTGCAGGCGGCGCAGCAGGCGCAGCGCATCAGGCAGCGTCGGCCGCGGCAGCAGGAAGTACGTGTATGAGGTGACGGCTGGCGCAGCGAACGTGGCAGCTGCCGCTCCCGCTCCCGCGCCAGCTACAGCAGCAGAGGCGGGCCCTGACGGCACCCCGTGTGACAGCGCGTGCATGCCGCCGCCCGCCGCCTGCAGCTGCGCCTCAATCGCCAGCGTGTTCAGCAGCAGGTCGCATACGGAGCTCGGCGCGGCGGGCAGGACGCTGCCGCCGATGACAGCGGGCGGGATGGCCACGGGGCCAGGCGGCGGGGGCGCGCCTGCCTGCAGCGGGATGGCTGCGAGGAAGGACGGACGCGCGTTCTCTGTCGGTGCGCAGTCCAGCCGCAGCAGGTGCAGGTTGGCCGCGGTGCCGTCCGCGACAGCGCCCACGCCCGGGGCAGCGAAGGGGTTCACGGGCGCGCCGGGGGGCAGCTTGAACGCCGCGTGAGTGCGGATCATCAGCAGCCGCTGCTGCTCCGTGGCGGAGAGGTGCAGCCAGCAGGTGCCCGCCGCCTCCACCGCAGCCTGCGCTGAGGCTGCCCGCTGCTTGTGCTCGGGCACCAGCCGCGCGTGCGCCATCTGCAGCCCCGCCACCGCCGAGGTGAGCCAGGGGATGGCGTGGCGGGAGGCGGGGGCGAGAGACGCCTGCGCCTGCACCGCTGACTGCATGCAGCGCGCAAGCACCGCCGCGTGCTTGCCGCTCTGCGAGGCCGTGGTGGTCGACAGGGTGGCGGTGGGCGGCGGCGCTGCGGCTGCCGCCTCCAGCAGCGCTGAGGCCACGAGCCAGACGGGGGACGGCCCGCTGGCGGCCCGACTGGTGGCAGCCTGCAGGGCGTGCAGCACGCCAGCAGCGAGGGCCGGGGCCAGCGCGTGCCAGGCGTAGGCGACGGTGAGCTCGCACACCACCTGCACGACCCGCAGCGTGGCTTCTGGCAGCAGCGACCAGGAGAGCGCGCTGCCCGCTGCCGCGGCGCCGGCGATGGGCGCGCTGCTGCCTCCGCTAGCGGGCGACCCCGGCGCGCTGCCTTCCGGTGTGCCATACAGCGCGGTGAAGTCGGGTAGCAGACGGCCCAGCGCCTCAGACGCCTCGCCTACCAGCGTCTCCACGGCTGCGGGGTAGCCAACGGGCTCGGGCAGCAGGCCGGCGCCGTGCGCAGATGTCGGCACAGCGGGCGCGATCGCAGCGGCCAGCGACGCCTTCGCCATGTCCGCAGCAAGCTGCACCCGCTGCTGCAGCAGCCGCGTCGCCTCGCCGCCGGCAGCGGTGCCCGCATCAACCACAGGCGGCGACGCTGCTCCTGCAGCGCCCGCGCCGCCGCTCGGTGCGCTGGCGGCGGCGGGTGTCCGTCCACCCAGCAGTGCCATCAGGTCTCGCTGGGCGGACAGCAGCGCAGGACCGAAGGACAGCACCCGGCTGCGCAGCGGCGCAGACGCACACGAGCGCGAGGACGCGGTGAGGCGGATCGAGTGCGCCTCCACGAGGGCACGCAGGATGCGCTCCTGCAGCGCCAGCCCCTTGCCTGCATCCGACTCGGGAGCAGCCGCTCCTCCGCCGGTAGATGGCTGTTGCATTGTCTGCCGAGCGGTTTCCAGCATGTCGATCGAAGCGTCGAGCTCCCCAAGGATGAACAGCACTTGCGCAAACAGGACCTGCCTCTCCGCCTGCGCAAATGCACTGGGCGCACCACCTGCGAGCTGGATTTGCAGAATCTCGGCTTGACCTGCGTAGTTGCCGTTCCGCGCAAACATCTCAAACAGGCCGCGCCGGGCCTTGACTTGCGCGGAGGTGAGCTTCGCTTCCTCCGGGCTGCCGGGTAGCACCCGAACCAGCTCTCCTCGTTCATTTGGGACGCCATCTAGGTCCAGCACCCTCCGATATGACGCTTCCGCCTGCGGCGCTTTTCCTGCGGCGTTGGCGGCATAACCAGCAAGCAGCAACAAATCGGCAGATGCAGGAGATTCCCGCAGCCCCTCACTCGCAAGGTGGAACGCCTGCTCCCACTGCTGAGCTTTGATCGCGCGGGTGACACCCGCGAGGTGACCTTGCAGCGCCATGAGGCGCGCCCCCGGATCAAGGCAGATTTGACTAATGCCGCAAAACAGACTGCTTGAAGGAGGAACACGCGCAGTCCCTGACCGACGTCGATCTACCCCGGTGAGCTGTCGCAGCTTCATCCGCCAGCTTCAAGAAAAAATGGGGTCTGAGCCCTGCTGACGAGCTCAAACTGTTGTCACAATCATAAAGCACGCAATGAGACAGCCCTTTCAATGCGCAGCTTTGCACGTGTCAGCTTCAGGGCTGAGCCTTGGCTGTCAACCCGCCTGGACCAACGTCGGGCGCATCTGCTCGCCGGCTAGTTTTCAGTTCATTCGCGAGCATAAGCCCAGCGAAGAGCCTCTTGCCTCAGCTCTACGAGCGCCAGCAGATCCCGTGTGGCGAACCGCCGCATGGAGCCGGTGGCGACCGCCCACCGCCGCTGTTCCATGCGTCCAACACTTCGCCTCGCAGGTCCAGCTGCGACAGCGTAGGTTGCACGCCCACGGGCGGCAGTCTCTCAGCATGTTGGGCCATCCATGCAAGATTCAGCGCAGGTTGCAGCGCATACGCCGGCTTTTCCACGATGAGGGTGGGCGTGGTCGGCGCGGATGCTGCGGCTGTCTCAACGCTGTCGAGGGCGCTCAACACTCCTCCTGGATCTCCGCCCAGGCACGCCAGCTTGAAGCGGTGCCGCATGGCGACGCCGCCGTCAGCCGCGATGTGCGCAGGCCTCAACCGCGGCAGGATCACAGCGCTGGTCGCGTGCGTTCTGGTGCAGGACTGTGGACAGCTCGCCCGTAAACTGAGCCGTCGAGGCTCCCCTGCCGCCCGGCCCCAGCACATTCTGTTGCCGCCCTTATGCGCTCGAGCCATCCGTCGGTGTTCATATACACTATTGGCGTCCGCATCCACTCCCATGCGACAGATTTGCCGTCGCCGAGGTGGCGGATTCATTTTGTCGAGGAACCACAGTCCGATGTCGCACTGGCGGTCGTTGCTGGACCACGTGCACGGATCCGGATGCACAAGCCGTAGTCATCGCACTGCGAGAGCCTAAGCACAGCCGACTCGAACCATACATACATACAAAAAATATCCATGAGAATCAATCACTGGCATCCGTTTGAGTCATGGAGCCTTTCGCGCGAAGATCGGTCATTAGTCTGACGTTCAGCATGAAAGTTTCAACGAAGATAGCCAACAGTGTGAAGACAACGTTCAGCGGCGTTGCGATGACACCGTTGCTTCTGTTCCAAGGGTACTACTGCCAGAATCTCTGCTACCAGACTGCCAAGGCCTCGCTGCCTATGATCTCTAGCGACCTCCAGGTCGCATGTTCCAGTGCTGCGAACGAGTCGACGTCAGCTGCGTGTTCAATGCCTGCATGCCCATGTATTCGCATGCAGCCGGCGAGGCGCAGTGTTACACAGTCTCCACACGCTCTCTCGACACAATGCAGCGGCCCGCTTCACTCCCAGCCATCGTCATCATCCTCTTCTTCCTCCTCGTCCCCTGACTCGTACACTTCATCTGCTGGCGGCACGTGGCGGGGCCGGGGGCGATGGGCCACGCGTGCTGGACGCTTTTGCGCTACCCCCACGGCCAGGCTCTCAGCATGGGGCAGCCCCTCAAAGTAGTACGGGACACGGCCGTGCGCAAGAGCCTCGTGCACGCCACGGGCGCGCGTGATCACCGCATCCATATCGATGCCATCGCACACCAGCGTCCACAAGTACCGGAAGGCGGCTTGCACGTCGTGATCCTGGTCCTCCAACAAAAAATCGAAAGCATCTGCCAAGCGAGCAGGCCACTCCTTCCCAGCGCCAAGAGCAAACTCACCAATGGCCTCTGGGCGAGGGACCATGACACCATCCGTGATGCTCTCCACGTGTGTGCTCGCGCGGGTTTGCCCCATCATGACAAGGAATAGGGGTCCATCAAACAGCTCTGCCATCCACGGCGCTGCCAACGGAAAGTTGTCGCGTTGGTGGCCCGCCCCTGCGCCTTCTCGCTCGGGAGCGGCAGGCCCTGCTGCAGCCGCTGGGCAGGCTGCTCCTGCGCTGCCTACCCCAGGAGCGGCAGGCCCTGCTGCAGCCGCTGGGCAGGCTGCCCCTGCGCTGCCTACCCCAGGAGCGGCAGGCCCTGCTGCAGCCGCTGGGCAGGCTGCCCCTGCGCTGCCTACCCCAGGAGCGGCAGGCCCTGCTGCAGGCGCTGGGCAGGCTGCCCCTGCGCCGCCTACCCCAGGAGCGGCAGCACGCTTCCTCACAGCTGCCATGGCG
>Ga0208629_101383_pt1 | contig 10091 bp, 2 predicted proteins | sample LakWasMet19_HOW5_2_FD_183865 | JGI IMG/M metagenome (GOLD analysis project Ga0208629, IMG submission 183865) | Freshwater sediment methanotrophic microbial communities from Lake Washington under simulated oxygen tension - Sediment Metagenome... | ecosystem: Environmental > Aquatic > Freshwater >...
AGAGCCAGCCGCCCATCCCCCAGCCGGCGGTCATCCGGCTGCTGGAGCGCACTCCCAACAACACGTTCGTGGGCAACACGATCGCTTTGCCCGCGAACGCAGATCAGGTGATCAGTTACGAGATAGCGGGCCAGAGCCCGAGTCCAGCCAACGGCACCATGGCATTCAGCGTGTCTGGTTGCTCGGGCAGTGTGCGTGTGAACGACCCTACGCAGTTGGACAACAACAGGAATCCCAACTTCACCCTCACCGTCTTCGCCTGGCCGGACACGCAGCGCATCAGCGGCGTCTACTCCAACCAGACCGTCTCCCTAATCAACATTCCTGACGCCCCCTCCCTGGTTGATGGCATCGTTTATGACGTGCCTGAGGGCGGCTGCGGGCCCGCGTTCTGGAACGTGTCCCTGCCCTTGTCCAACCCAGACGGATACAAGTTGGCGTTCAGCCTGCCGTCGGGCAATGCTGATGGAATGTGGGCGGTTAACGCCTCGACCGGGCTTCTGTACGTCTCATGCGCCGTCAAGCGCTGCCCAGCCCCCATCGCCTCTGCAGACTGCCCGCCCGGGCTGAATTGGGCTTTCTCGAGCTACTACAGTCTCCTGGTCGCCGTGGTTACGCCTGAGGGGCTGGGCAGCACTGCCAACGTGTACGTGAACGTGCTAGACCTCAACACCGCCCCGATCGTGCCCAGCGGAGGGAACCTGTACCAGCTGCAGGAGACCCTCGTAGCCCCGGGGACGTTGCTGGGCGGCCTGCTCGCCTTCGACACCGACCGATTCGACCCGAGCGTGCCGGCTAACTGGAGTGCCCTCACCTTCCAGATGCTGGCTAATGCGAATTGGACCTCTCCCCTCAACCCAGCTGTGGTGCTGCCGAACCTCCTCAACCTCACCGCGGACGGCACCTTGTCTCTGTCCTCGACCGCCGTGCCTGACGCAGGCCTGCCGTACGGCGATTACATCTGGTTCGAGCGGCGGCTGGTCCGAGGGGTGCTGCGTGCCTCGTTCCAGGTGTCTGACGGCGCGCGACCTGCCCTGAGCGGTTACGGGTCTGTCTCCATCGTGATCACCGCCGCCAACAGCACCGACGACTGGCCCACCATCACCGACATCCAGCTGCCGCAAGGGGGGCTGCTGACGCAGGGCGGTCAGCTCATCCTCCTCACGGGCAGCAGCATGCCCGCAGGCAAGTCCATGGACCTGCGTTACTACACGCCTGACGGTATCCTGCGGGTGGCCGAGGGCTGCGCCGTCGCCTCAGACACCACCGCCAGCTGCAGGTCCACCCCCGGCTTCGGGTACGCGCTGTCCCTCAACATCACCATGGGGGGCCGCCTGCCCAACTACACCATCCCGCTGGAGGTGAGCTACGCAGCGCCCCGCGTTGACGCTGTGCTGATCACAGACCCCGCCTACACCACAGCTGGCACCGCCACCAACGGGCTGGCCATCATTGGAAACTGTTTCGGTCCCCCCGGCACCCCCATCACTGTCAAAATCGGCGCGGCGGGCGAGTTCGACGCGGTGGTAACGCAGGCCGGACACACCGTGATCAACGCCACCCTCGGCCCCGGCTGCGGCGTGAACCTCCCCGTCACCGTCATCGTCGGCGGCCAGAACAACAGCCTGGCGTGGCTGGACGCGAGCGGCACCACAAGCGCGGCGAGCAGCGCCGCCGCTGCCGCTGCCAGTCTCAGCTATCCCCGCGGCAGCCTGGACATGGTGTATGTGCCCCCCAACGCCGGCTACACGCTCGACGCCCTCTCCACCCTCTCGCCCCAGTACCTGCGCCTGCGTGGACGCAACCTTGGGCCGGCATTCATCCGGCGCCAGCCCCGCACCCTCAGCGTGGGGTACCGGGACGCCTCTGGCACGTACGCTTACAGCATGCAGTGCACACCTCTGGCCGCCTCGCCCCACACGGATGCGGAGTGTATGACCATGCCTGGCGTGGGCTCGGGGCTCGTGTTCGTCGCAGACGTGTGCGGCCAGCCCTCCAGGCCCTCCGTCTTCAACGCCAGCTACGCGCGCCCCGTGCTGACAGACATCAAGGGGCCCGGTGCTTTCCGCGGCTCGACAGCGGGCGGGCAGCAGGTGTTCATCTGGGGCAGCGAGTTCGGCCCGGCGCAGCGGCCTGGCGACGTCCCCTCCAGCGTCACCGCTGTCCTGTACGCCAAGCCCGTCTCGGGCGCTGTGACGTTCACCGCAGCTGAGTGCTTCGTTGCGGTCGCCAGCACGGTGCCGGGAGCGAGTCAAATTACGTGTCTCACGGCCCCGGGGACGGGCGCGGGGCACGGCTGGACTGCCGTTGTCGGCCGCCAGCCGAGCAACGTGCTGAGCAAGGGCACGGGGTACAGCCCTCCCATCGTCAACTACTTTTCGGGCGGCGGGGCAGCCGACGCGGACACCGCAGGGTCGCAGGTCGTGACGGTGAACGGCCAAAACTTCGGAGCCTGGCCTGAGCTCATCAGCGTGCAGTACGGCAACAAGCTGCTGACCCCGCGCGTGAGCGACGGGCAGCTGCCCACCTCCCCGGGCCAGGAGGCAGGTGTCGTGCAGTACACGCCCGCGGCCTGCACCCTGTCCATCGCCCACTTCGCGCTGGACTGCGCCCTCGCCCCGGGCGCAGGCGAGTCGCTGGTGTGGAAGATCGCGGTGGACGGGCAGGCCAGCACGGCGCCGACCACGTCCTTTGCCCGCCCCGCCATCACCGACGTCTCTTTCTCCGACCCCTCCGTTTCCTTCGCCTCGGGCGACGGCGGCGACGAGGTGACAGTGACGGGATCGGGCTTCGGCCTGGACTTCCTGCAGCAGTCTGTCACGTACGGTCCCATGGGCAGCGAGTACGCAGTGCAAAGCTGGACGTACGTGAGCCACAGCGAGCTGCGGGCAGTGCTGGTGCCGGGGGTGGGTGCCAACCTCAGCTTCGTCGTGCGGGTGGCCGATCAGGCCTCCACCCCCTTCGCCAGCGGGGTGTCGTACGTGCTGCCGCGCATCACGACAACGGCACCGACACGCGGCGGCACCGCTGCAGACCCCGCCCGGCCCACCATCATCACGGTGGGGGGCTTCGACTTTGGGCTGATCAACCCCGCTGTTGAGGTGGAGGTGGCATTCGGCAACGACGCCGACAGCAGCGTGATGCGCCTGCCCGTGACAGCCCGATCCCCCTCCCTCGCAGAGGTCACGGACCCCACGTGGACACCTGCAGAGGTGCCCACGCCGCAGTCTGTCTCCTTCGCCCTGCCTGAGGGCCTCGGCGCGAACCGCACGGTGCGTCTGGTCCAGTACCTGCGGGGCACTCCCGCCAGCGCGGCGCAGGTGCGACTGACCGCGCCGCAGGCCTCCGCCCCGGGGGCCGGCCTCTTCTCCTACGACGCCCCTGAGCTGGTCTACATCAACGTGCGCAGCATCGTGGACGAGGCCACGTGCGCAGCGATGCAGGCGGCGGCCGCAGCAGCAGCGGCCACAGCGGGGGTGCCCTTCATTCCCTCCACCCTGGCGCAGCCCGCCACCGCAGGGGCAGCCGGCGGCGACGGCCCCGTCAGCGTGAACTGCTCCTCCTCCCGCATGCTCATCATCACAGGCCTCAACATGGGGCCGCCGCAGGCCACCCACAACGACGGCATCCAGCGACTCCTCCAGTATGTCGACCCCGCGGCAAACGTGACCGCTGCCGCCGCGACGCCGCTGGACTGGCTGCCCTGGCCCGCTGGCTGGCGAGCCATGCCCGAGTTCGCAGGCGGCGCCGCGCGCGGGGGCCCGCCCGCAGCGGACGCCCTCCCCCGCGTCACCATCGCCAACCACAGCCACACGCGGCTGGTCGCCTTCTCGACCGTCTCCTCGGGCACGCTCCGTCTGTCCATCGTGTCCAACGCCTGGACGGGGGAGGCCCTCATCCAAACCTCCAACATGCTGACCTTCGCTGAGACGAGCCCTGCGGTGTCCGCGGTGCTGGGGCAGCCCCCCGACGGCTTCCGCGCCGAAGGGTGGGAGAACGCGCTTGCGGCGGGGCTGGCCCCCCAGACCATCGCCGTCAGGGTGTCGCAGCTGCTGCAGTTCACCGCGCTCTACATCGTAGTGGGGGACGGGGTCACCGCGGCCCGCTGCCCCATCGTTGAGAGCTCAGCCACCGCCTCCCGTGCCGGCATCGTCCCCGACACCGACGTCTACACCCGCCTCGTGAGGCCGGTGACGGCAGGTGGCGGCGCTGCCGTGACCCTGACCTGCATGGTGCCGGAGGGGCAGGGCCGCCTGCAGCGAGTGGTGGTGGTGCGGGACCAGTCCTCCTCCAACGCTGACCTCACGCTCGACTACGCTGTGCCCGTCATCACAGGGATCGGGGGGGTGCCCCTCAGCACTGGGGCCGACACTGCCGCCGCTGCAGGCACCGGCAGCAGCCGCTTGCTTCAAGCGGCAGCGGGCGTGGCAGGCGTGGCTCCGTTCCCGGGCACCGCGGCTGTGACGGTGCCCACGACCAAGGGTCGCATCCGCTTCCAGGCGACCAACGCTGGCCCCTGCCCCACCCTGCGAGTGGCGAACGGACAGGGCCCTAGCTTCATCCCCGCCTGCTCCCTGCAGCCCGACCCCGCCACCGGCCGGCAGCGCCGCGTCATGAATCCTGACGTGTCCGTCCTGTACCACCCGGGCAGCCGCAGCTACGTGATTGACTTTAATGTGACGGACGGAGAGGGCACGGGCGTGGCCCCCTACAACCCGCTGGGGTGGACGCTGGTGCTGGAGTCAGGCAACCAGGACAGCACCAGCACAGGCGGTGTGGTGCTGCTGCGCTACAGGGCCCCCACTGTGGCTGCGATCTCCCCTGGCAGCGGGCCCACCGCGGGCAGCACCCCCTCAGCCCCCCTCTACCTCACCATCAACGGCAGCGACTTCGGCACGGGGCTCGCTGCGGGTGTCTCCATCACCCTGGTCTCCCCTCTGCGGGTGGGCACCCTGCCCTGTGCGCCCGTGCGCTACTTCTCGCACTCCCGCCTGCAGTGCGCGCTGCCCCCGGGCACCGGATACTTCTTCCGCGCCCGCGTGCAGGTGGCAGACCAGTCTGGCGTGGGCGGAGCCTTCAACTACAGCGCGCCCCTCGTGTCTCGCATCACGCTGCTGGCCCCGGGGGCCGTCATGAGCTCTGCAGCAGCGGCGGCTGCGGGTCTGACCTCGCTGGATGCCCAGGGCAGCTCCGTCAGCGCGCCGGTGCCCGCATCCTTGATGACACCGGCCCTGTGGGCGCAGCTGGCAGTCACGGGCCCCCTCAGTGCGGCGCTGGCGTCGATCGCGCCTGCTGCGGGTGCCGCGGCGGGGGCGGCACCCGCTGCCACCGGCGCTGCGGCAGCGCAGGATGCGCGCTCCGGCCGCTCGCTGCTGCAGTGGCCCACCTCGGGGGGGCCCATCGTTGTCGTTGACGGAGCCAACTTCGGCGGCGGCGGCTCCGCTGACGACTGCGCTGTGGTGAGCCCGCGGGAGGCCGTGCCCTCTGGCGGCCCCTCCTCGGGCGGTGCTGCGCTGGCGACTTCATCCTCCTCAGACCCCCTCGCCTCCGCCGCCCCGGTGCTGTGCAACGGCTTCGCGGACTTCCTCGGTGAGGGCGAGGTGCCTGCGTCTGCGGTCCTCTACTGGAACCACACACGCGTCGCCTTCACGCTGCCGCCCGGGGCTGGCTACCGCACCATCACTGTGGCGCCTGGGGGACAGCCCCCGCTCCCCTCCAGCGGCGTGCCCCCCACCCGGTACAACCTGCGATACGCCGACCCCGCCCTGCCCCTGCCGCTGCTGCGCAGTGGGGGCCGGGTGTCCACCGACGGCGGCGATGAGGTGCAGCTGCTGGGGTTGTCGCTGCCCTACCCGCCCCTCGCCCTGGTGCCCGAGGCGGGAGCCTCCGCCGCTGCCGCTGGGGGCGCCAACGGCACGGGCGGAAGCGGCTTCCCGCTGCCGCTGCCGCCGCGCCTGTGGACGATGCTGCCCACGGAAAACGTCCGTCTGTCCTTCAACAACCAGAGCCTGGGCGGCAGCTGCCTCGGCAACCCGGCCTCGGCGGGGGCGGCTGCTGGGGTCGTGGCGCCTGGCTTTGAGGGCTGCCACCTGGGCAGGATCGCAGAGCAGCAGCCCGCTGGCGCCCCCGGCAACCTGTTCACCAACCCCTCCTACAGGCGGGTGAAGCTCGCTGAGCTCCGCACCACCGCTGCCGCCGCAGCCTCCTCCGTCAGCGGCGGGGACGCCACATCCCCCGGGCCCTCCGACTACTCCTCCTACATCGCCTTCCTTGAGGCCTTCTCCCCCAACGCCAGCTTCGGCGCACCCCTCGACGTGATCTCTTTCCGCACCCCTCCGGGCGTGGGCGTCAACAAATCCCTCGTGCTGGAGGTGTTGGACCCCGCCGGAAACGTGGTGGCCGCCTCTGCGCCTGTCCTCTTCTCCTACGACGCCCCCGTCATCACCCAGGTGGAGACGGAAGGCAACGCGCGCATCATTCTGGACGACGGACAGGTGGGTACAGTGCCCGGACCTGACCGCATTTGCCGTGCCCTGCCTCCGTGTCGCGTGCTCGGGGGACGGTCTGCCGCGAGGCTGCACACGTGGCTCTCGCCAGTGCGGAAGCCTGCTTTCATCTGTCTGCTCCCCATCGCTGCTCTGTCTGCTCCCCATCGCTGCTTTCCTGCCCACCCTTCCACCTCATGCTTCCCGGCCCCACACTCGCATTTTGTCTGTTCCTCTCGTGCCTCGCTTCCCCGTCGTGCAGGGCGGTCAGTCCATCCGCATCCTCGGCCGCAACATGGGCCGGTACCGCGATGCGGCCAACTACACGGAGGCTGAGAGGCTGCTGGAGGTCTCCATCGGGGGCTGGCTCTCCGTCAACGCCAGCAGGCAGCAGGCGCTGTCGGGCAGCAGCGCGGGGGTCACAACCCTTGATTACATCGGCTTTCGCATGCCGCCAGCTGCCCCCGTGGGCTTCTCTGAGGTGCAGGTGCAGGTGGCAGGCCAGCGCGCGGTCTCCACGCCTCGCTCCTCCGCATCCCTGTTCGTGGGCTGCAAGCCAGGGTACTTCGGCCACAGCAATGAGTCGTGCGCGGCGTGCCCCATTGGCGCCCTGTGCGTGGGGCTCGGCGGCCCGATGCGGATCCTGCCCTCCGGACAGACGGAGCTGAGCAGCATCGCCTTCGCCTCCCCCGACCCCGTGCCGCACCCCTTCCTGTTGGACCCCGCAGACCCCTCGCAGCCGCTGGACATGCGCCGCCTCGCCAACTCGAGCGTGATGGTGGGCAACCTGGAGGTGGACCTGCTGGGCTACCACACGTACCCGCTGCCGCTGCCGGGCTTCTTCGACCTCAACGCGACCATGGGGAGCGCCTGCCCGCCCCTCGTGCGCAGCTACTTCCCCTCCCGCGACGTGTGCGTAGTGGCGTGCATACCGCCCGATGCGTGCACGGGCGGCAACCACTGCCAGGACGCGTACCGCTCCAAGGCGCCCTACTACCGCTGCGCGGACTGCAACCTGGGTTACTTCAAGAGTGCGGGTGACTGCATCAAGTGCCCCGACTCGCCCTACATGCTGTTCGTGGGGGCTGCAATGGTCATCCTGGTGGTGGCTGTCGTCGGCTACCTGCTGAACAAGTACCAGTTCGACATCCGCGTGGTGTCCATCGGCATCGGTGCGTGCGCTGCCGTGCGGGTGCGGATGCTTGCCTGCGCCGATGTGGTTGGGCTACTGTATCCTGGGCGCAAGCTGCGCTAACTCGTCGACAGAGCTGCTCGCCCCGCGGTGATGGCTCCAAAGATGCGGCCGTCCCCTCCGCTCGACTTCCCCTAGCCGCTCCCACGCTGCTGTTGCATCCAACTTCCCTTTCCCCTCTCCCTTTCTCGCCCCCATCCGTGTGTCTGTCTGCCCGCAGACTACTTCCAGGTGCTGGCCATCTTCTCCAACGCCAAGGTGGCGTGGCCCCCCGTCATCAAGCAGCTCTACCGCATGCTCTCCGCCTTCAACCTCAACATCGAGATCGTGGCGCCAGAGGTGAGGCTGTGCACGTGACAGACAGAAGGGGAACAGCGATCCGGCCCTCACGGGGAATCGAGCTTGCTGTGCGGCACGTGGTCGCAGTCGCCGCCGCTGCTGGCGGAGCTTTGTTTCACACACACACACACACACACACACACACACCGCCCCTTCCTGCAGTGCCTCATCCCCGACGTGTCCTTCGCCAACAAGTACTTTGTCATCCTGGCGCTCCCCTTCGCCGTGGTGCTGGGCTTCCTCGCCCTCAACAGCGCCCGCTTCCTGTTCTTCCGCTACGTGTACGGGCAGCGCAATTGGCGCGACCACCTGCGCACCATGGCGTCCTCGATCTCCATTCTGCTGCTGCTCATGTTTCTGCTGTACCTCTACGTGACGCGCACCATCCTGTCCGTCTTCCAGTGCGTCTCCGCCACGCCAGACGACGGCAAGACGTACATGGGCGAGGTGTTTGAGGAGTGCTGGAAGCCGGGGGGCATGCAGCTAATGCTGGTGCCCTGGTCGGTGGCAGGCATCCTGGTGATGGTGGTGGGGTACCCCGTGGCCGTGCTGCTGGTGCTGTCCCGCAACCGAGAGGCGGCCATGGAGGACCAGCTGCTGCGTGCGCTGGACATCTCGCCGCCCAAGGGCAGCTGGCTCATCACGCTGCGGGCCATGATGGGGCGCACGTACAACCAATTCAAGCCGCAGTTCTTCTTCTGGATCTTCTTCATCATCACGCGCAAGTTCTTCATTGCATTCTCAGGCCTCATGTTCAGCCGCAACCCGGCCTTCCAGATGGCCTTCTGCCTCCTCGTCCTCTTCCTCGCGTACGCCCTCCAGGTGCGCTACCGGCCCTACATGCCCGCCAGCGAGTTCGAGGAGGTGCTGGACGACGCAGCGGCACGCGCCAAGCACAGCCCCCTCTTCGCCATCCTGCGGGCCCGCATCATCGGGGTGGAGGCCGCCACGCGCAAGAAGCGCAGCAACAAAAACAACCTGTTCGCGAGCGGGGACGACGGGGAGGCGCCCTTCACCGCTGAGCGGGTGGCCTCCGGCCTCGTCACCTTCCTCACCAACTTCAACGTGGTCGAGAGCTTCCTCCTCTTCTCGGCCTCCATGGTGTCGCTGCTCGGAGTCATGTACACGGCGCTCTCGGCAGCCGTGGCGGGGCCCACGGGGGAGACCTACGCGGAGACGGCCCGCTCCAGCGTGACCGCTCTGCTGATGACCCTCATCGTTCTGTCCATCATTTACTACGTGTCCGTGCTGCTGCTGGACCTCACCGCACAGTACCAGGCGCGGCGCGTGGCAGCGTACCAGGCCAGCGCGGAGCTGCGGCGCAAGCGCGCCGATGCGGAGGCCCGCGCGAAGGGCGGGCGGGGCAGCGCGACGGGGGCGCGCCCCATCAGCATGGGGATGACCGCCATGGCCGCGGGTGGGGGCCGCAGCAGCCTGCGGCCTCGCCCGCGCTCTGCCCGCGTGGACCGCTTCCGCGACCAGGCCGAGCTGGCCGCTGAGAAGACGCTGACCAACCCCCTGTTCATGAAGCTGCAGGCGGCTGAGGCGGAGGGCGCAGAGGGCGGCAGCCTGGCCAAGACCATCTCAGCCCAGGTGGACCCGCCCACGCCTGCCCTGTGGGAGGTGTTCCGGGGCCAGTTTGGCAGCATGGCCGAGCAGATGGGGGGCCTCACAGCAGAGGCGGAGCTGGTCAGGGCGAGGGAGGCACGCATGGTGGCTGCGCTGGCTGCAGCGGGCCGCATGACGCCGCAGGGGGAGTGGGTGGACCTCAGCAAGCAGGCGACCAGCAACACCAGCAGCGGTGGTGCTGGCGCTGGCGGGGTGGTCATGATGAGCAACGCCCTCGCGACACGGCGAGCCGCGGGTGCGGAGGGCGGCAAGCGCACGTACAAGCCCCTCTCAGCCGCCGCCGGCTCGCAGGGCGACGGCAAGGCGGGGGCGTCCGCAATGCGCGGTCGAGTCGGCATCGTTCCGGCCAGCGCGGCCCTCCCCACGCGGCCTGCAGCAGCTGCGCAGGGCACCGATTTCCCGTCTGTCGTCGGTGGCGGTTTCGCGGGCAGCAGCAGCCCGCGCAG
>Ga0208629_101384_pt1 | contig 10089 bp, 7 predicted proteins | sample LakWasMet19_HOW5_2_FD_183865 | JGI IMG/M metagenome (GOLD analysis project Ga0208629, IMG submission 183865) | Freshwater sediment methanotrophic microbial communities from Lake Washington under simulated oxygen tension - Sediment Metagenome... | ecosystem: Environmental > Aquatic > Freshwater >...
CTCCCCCCTCTCCGTGCAGCCGCCTTCCCCTGGCTCGTGCCCCTCTTCATGGGGTGGCAGTACACGAGCGAGGGAGGGCAGCTGGTGGACGGCTTCAGGCGCAACGGGCGCACGCCGACGGACCTGAAGGACCGCTTCATGAAGCAGATACGGCGCAAGTACCTGGCGGGCGAGCTGCCGCCGCACCTGCAGGTGAGGGGGGAGGGACAGACAGGGGGTGTTGAGGCGGGGCGGGTGTCGAGCGCCAGAGGGGACGGCCGCTCGTGTGTGTGTGCGTGCGTGGGGTTGCGTCCAGCCGGCCCAGGTCGAAAGCCATCTTCTCGCTCACCGTCGCTCCCCCTCCTCTCGACTGTTTTTCCCCTCTACTCCCCTCTCCGCCCCGCCCCGCCTCGCAGGCCCAGTCTGCTGCCATCGCTGCGCTGGTGGAGCGTGAGGATGCGCGGGAAAAGCGCCCCACCGCCACGCACCGAATCAAGACACAGCAGCAGGCCGCGGGGGCGGGTGCGGGGGCAGGGGCCAGCGCGGGTGCCCTTGCCGATGGGGAGGAGGGGGCAGACGAGGAGGATGACAGCGAGGCAGCGCGGGCGGCGCGGTCTGCCCGCCTGGAAGCAGAGTTCTTCGGGGCTGGCGGCTACGCGCACAGCGCGCGCGGGCCGCAGCCGCAGCAGCAGCGCTCCGCTGCACAGCGCGCGAGCGAGGCGGCGGCCGAGGCAGCTGCCCTGGCAGAGGGCCTCGGCCTGGGCGTTCCTGCTGGTGGTGCTGCTGCTTCCGCCGCTGCTGCTCCCGTAGTCTCGAGGTCGTCTGCGGGTGCCCTGCGCGAGCTGGCGGGTGCGGCTGCGGTTGAAGCCCTGCTCGCTGCCCGCCGCCCCGCAGCCGCCGCCGCAGGCGCCGCGCGGGCCGGCGGCGGTGCCCGATCTGCTGCCTCTGCTGCCGCTGGTGGCGCTGCTGCTGCTGCTGCAAGTGCCGTCAGTCCCTCCCGGGCTGCGGGCATGCGCAGCGGCCTCTCTCCGCTGCTCCCCTCGCAGCGCCGAGCGCTTGGCGGCGTCGGCGCTGCTGGCGCAGCAGCGGGTTCGGCTGCTGCTGCTGCCGCGCCCGTTGGCGCTGGCATTATCGGCGACGCAGAGGCGGAGGCAGCAGCCGAGGCTGAGGCGGCAGCTGAAGCAGCCGCAGCCGCGCAGGAGGTGGAGGCCGAGGTGGCCCTGCAGGAGGCGCAAGAGGAGCTGCTGCGGCAGGCGGAGCTGCGGGCGCGCTACGCCAAGCAGTTCGCGGCGGCGGCCGCAGACCTGCGCGCGCTGGAGGCGCAGCAGCGGGACGGGGCGCATGGCGCGGCGTCTGCTGCCTCTGATGCTGCTGCAGCGGGCAGCGGCAGCGGCGCTGCTCGCCCCTTCAGCCCGGGGGCCGCGGACAAGGCCGCGACTGCGGCGCGCGCCCGGCTTGACATCTTCGACAGGCGGGAGCGGGAGGCAGCGCGCCAGTGCGCCGCTGCGAAGGCGAAGGTGCAGGCGCTGCTGCTGGCAGCCCGGGCACGCAGTGGAAGCAGCTCTGCCGCAGCGGCGGCGGGCGTCGGCGCACCCGCACTGCAGCCTCTGCAGGTGGTTGGTGCTAAGCGCAGCGCTGCCGCCGCTGGGCTGGAGGGGCCCCTGGGCGCGCAGCACCCGCAGCTGAGCGCGATCCGCGGCAGCAACGGCGGCGCAGCGAGCAGCGTGGGCAGCGCCAGCGCCGCGCGCTCCGCTGCTGCCGGTGTTGTGGGCGCAGGGGGTGGCCTGCTCGGCAGCGCATCGGCCCGCTCCGGCCTCGGCCTCAGCGGAGGCGCAGGGCGGGCGGTCGCCCCCGCCACTGCGGGCGTGTACGGCGCAGCGGCGGCCTACGGAGGGGCGCTGCCGGGGTACGGCACAGGGGCAGCTGGCTTCGCCTCTGCGGCGGAGCGGCGGCGCGCTCGAGAGCTGCAGGCGCAGCTGCGGCACCAGCATGGAGCCGGTGCGGGTGCAGCAGCGGGAGGGGCTGCGCCGCCCCCGCTGCTGCCCGGCGCCCCAGGCTTCGTGGGCGTCCGCCCCTCCGCTGCTGCTGCTGCGGCGGCGGGTGCGCGCCCCCGCGCTGCAGGCGGCCTGCGCCTCGGGGCCCGCGCAGGCGCGATCTCCGCTTCAGCTGCTGCGGGGGCTGCCAGCGCTGCCGTGCCGCCCGCCCGGCCCGCTGCCGCCCCCTCTGCCGCCCCTGCCGCCCCCTCTGCCGCGATCCTGCGGGCGGGGGTGCGGCCGGGCCCAGCAGCAGCAGTTGCAGCCACAGCACCCGGCAGCTCGGCTCAGGTGCCTCCTGCAGGCCCAGCTCCCACCGGCGCTGGCGCTGCACTGCCGCGCCAGGAACAGCGGGCCCCCTCCGCGAGTCGCACTGCTGCCGCTGCAGCAGCAACTGCACCTTCCGCCTCCGCCTCATCATCGTCGTCCGCGCTGGCAGCGGTTCCCGCACAGGCTGCCGCTGAGAGGCTGCGCGGCAAGCCGGCCGCTGCCGCCGCCGGTGCCGCAGCAGCAGCCTCTGCTGCGCGCCCCAAGGCTGGAGGTCTCGCTGCCGGAGGCGTGCGGCACCACAGCACCGTGCTGTGGACGGGTGAGTCAACGCCTTTCATTCGCACAGCGGAGGGCCGGGGTAGTTGTGCGCCAGCAGAGGCCGCCCTGCTGCGCGGCAGCATGACTCTGACACTCTGCCTAGGCTTTGCACCCCTCTTCTGTCGAAACAGACATGCACTCAAACCCACATCTTCCGTTGCCTCCCCTCGATATCTCTCCCATCTGCAGTGCACTTTGTGGCGGAGGTGGCGCGGCCCGGCGAGAGGGGCCCAGACGGCGCCCTGCTGCCTCCGATCCCACCGATCAAGGCCCAAGTTGATCGCACATTTGTGCCGTCGGCGCTGCTCAAGACCGTCGCGACGCAGGGTGCGTCGCGTGCGCTGGGGGGTGCCTGGGGGGTGCCGCCGCTTGCGGCGCTGCTGCGTGGCTTCGAGGGCTGTGTGTGTGTGCTTCGGGGGGTGAACAAGCTTGGGGCAGGGTGTGGGTGTGGTGCTCCGGGTCGTGTGTGTGTGTGTGTGTGTGTGTGTGTGTGTGTGTGTGTGTGTGTGTGTGTGTGTGTGTCGCTGCCTAGGGGCCGGTTGCGGCCGCTCATTGATTAATGAATATTCGGTCCACCTGCGTGTGCATGGCTCGTCACCTGCCTTGCCTCACCTGCGCTCCCGCCACCGCGTCTGCAGTCATGAAGCTCATGTTCGGCAACGGGGCGGTGGACTGCCTGCTGCGCATCGCTGCAGCGCACTCGCCCTACGCCTCGCAAGGGGAGGGGGGTGTCGCAGAGGAGGAGGGCGAGGGCGAGGACGACCCCTGGCACGGGCAGCGGGAGGCGGGGACGGGGGATCGGGTTGTGTACCTGAGCGCTCTGTCCGAGCTGGAGAGCCTGCAGGACGCGCTGTCCCCGCTGGGGCTGAGCCCCCGTGTGGCCATCTGCATGACGGCGTGCAAGGCGGGGGGCGTGCTCGCGTCGCCGCCTGCGGTGCCGGCGCAGGCCGCGTCACAGAGCAAGCAGCAGCAGGCTGCGGCTGCGGCCCTCTCTGCGGCTCCAGTAGCGGCTGCGGCAGGGTCGCAGCCGGCCCGTGGCGGGAAGCGCCGCATGGGTGCGGCAGCAGTCCCAGCCGCCGCCGCAGCCAAGGGCCCAGCGGCGATGGCGGCTGCGTTCACGTCCCCGTCTCCGTCCGGCTCTGGCTCCGACGAGGAGGAGGGGTCGTCAGACATCGACAGCCGCCTCGCCGCCCACGGACCCCGCGGTGCTGCTGCGGCGCGGCAGCCGAGCGGGGGCGCGGCCGCAGGTGCGGGTGTTGGCAAGGCGGCTGCTGGTGCTGCTGCTGGCGCTGGTGCGCCGGCTGCTGGCGCTGGTGTCGGTGCAGCTCGCAGCGGCTTCTGGTCCGCAGTTCCCGCCCCAGGTCTGGCCGGGGCGGCAAAGGCGCCCGCGCAGCGGCCCGCTGCTGCTCCAGGCGCAGTGGCCGCTGGCTCGGTCGCTGCCGGAGGCGCCTCGTCGACGGGCGCGCAGGCAGTGCCTGCGGGTGCGAGCAAGGCCGCTCGTGGGTCAACCGGGCCTGCGGCCGCGGGGGCGGGGAAGGCGGCGCCCAAGCCGGCTGCTGCAAAGCCGGCACCGCCGCAGCCACGGCAGCAGCGCAAGCGAGCGGCGGCCGCAGCCAAGGCAGCAGAGGAGGAGGAGGATGACGACGACCTCGCCACCGAGCCGGACAGCGATCGGGAGCGAGGCGCCTCCAGCGCTCGTGGCGGGCACCGCTCCGACGAGGAGGAGGAAGAGGAGGGCGCCGGGGCCGCCACGCAGCGCGTGGAGCTCCCTGGTCGCCCTTCGCGCTCCGCAGGCAGCAGGTCGGCGGCCTCCAGGGCGTCTGCAGCGCCAGCGGCGTCTGCAGCGCCGCCGCCTGCGAAGCGCCCCCGCCGTGGGGCATCATCCGCCTCCTCCTCTGCCGCGGGCGCTGGGGCGGGCGTAGGCGGCAGCCCGGCGCGGTCGGCCTCCGGGGCGAGCGACCGGCCGCACCGCGCCTCAGCCACCAAGCCACCAGGCGCGTACGCGGAGCCAGCAGAGGTGAGCGACGAGGAGGAGGAGGAGGAGGAAGAAGTGGAGGAGGAGGCGGGCAGGCGCGGCACAGCGGGCGGTGCGAGCGCCAAGAGGGAGGCAGCTGCGGCTGCAGGGCCGCAGAGGGGGGAGGCGGGCAAGAGGCGCAGACGGGCGCGGGAGCTGGCTGGCCTGGCAGAGGGCTTTGCGAGCTGGGACAGCGCATCGGGCGCTGCATCAGGCTCTGCTCGTGGCGTGCCCTCTCGGACTCGCGCTCTTCGTGGCAGCACCGTCGCTGCAGCGGCAGCCACACAGGCGGATGCCCGCGGCAAGGGGGCGCCTGCAGCCGCCGCCGCAGCAGCAGCCCCCTCGTTGCCGTCCTCATCCTCCGCCGCCGCCGCCGCGTCGTCATCGTCGTCCTCTGCGTCATCTGCCGGCGGCCCCGCAGCCGCAGGAGCAGGCGCCGCTGCCCCGACTCGCCGTGGACGCCAGCGCGCTGCCTCGGCCACTGGCCCGGCGGCTGCGGCAGCCGCCACGCAGCCGGCTGCCGCGAGCTCTGCGGCGGCGGCACTGCCGGACCGTCGCCGCCGCAAGCCCGCCAGCGGAGTGCTGGTCACGCGAGCTGGCTCCGGGGCAGGCGCGGCTGCTGCCAGCAAGGAGGCCGACGGCTCAGCCTCCGCGTCTCTTGGCGGCGTTCACTCCGCTCGCTACCCTGGCCGGGCACGGCGCCCGCCGCAGTGAGGGAGATGCTCTGCTGCGTGGCCTGGTTCGCCGGGAAATAGCAGCCGTGCGCTGAACGTGCGAACGTTAACGTGCACGGCTGCATGCATACTTTTTGAACTTTGCATGTGCGTAGCAATGCCTCCCGCTCTTCGCATGACAATGACTGTCGGCGAGCGGCGCCACCTCTTGCACCGCAATGGTGGTTTGCACGCACAAATCACTGGTCATCTCCGCGGTCGATAATCTTCCGTGGACCAGGTAATTACAATTATCAGCTTTGTTGAACTCGAAATTTCAGTTAACACGGGGCGGCCGCGGCGGGCAGGCCTAGGAGTGCTCGCTGGTCGCGATCGGGGTCGCGTACGCGTGCGGACGTGTACTGCACGCACGAAGCTTAGCTCGCAAAGTAAGCTCATTTGCAATTGAGAACCCACAGGCATCGGAAGTCCGCATAAATATCACAGTCACGCGCAAGAGCGACAGGTCCCGGGCCCACTCGCCGCCGGAGCTCGAGCTGCTCACCTTCGAATTCACAGTAGCTGAATGCCAACGCACACGCCATCGGACTCGCGCTGGCCGGTGATGGCGATAGGGTTGCGCATTATGCTGGTTCGCTGCAGTATGCGGCGGCCGCATGCCTAACTATACGATGCGGGCGCTGGTGCGCTGCCCACCAGCGCATCAATCTCAGCCAGCGCCGAGCGCTTCAGCTCTGCATCCTCACAGAACGACAGCTGGAAGCTGTTGCGCGCAAGCTGCGCCAGCTCGGCAGCAGTGAGGTCGCAGTCGGCGGCGCAGCGTCTGAAGTTTGCGTTCAGGTCCCCTCCGAAGAATGCGGGGTCGTCTGCAGGAGAGGCATGGGAGGCGGGCAGCACAATGCATACACACGGCAAAGCAGTGCTGTCAACAGCAGCGGCGACTGCAGAGCTTCTCCATTGGCCATATATGCGTCGCATCGCCGGGCTGGATGCAGGAGTAACGTGCCGCCCAGGGCTGTGTTGCAACACACACGAGCAACAGCCCGCCGCACGCACCAGAGTTCAGGCACAGCGGTGTGCCAGCCCGCAGCAGGTCACCTATGGGGTTCGCGCCCCCGCAGAAGCGCTGGTAGACCTGCAGTCGCCAGTTGGACAGCGGGCAGACTGCTAGCCCGATCCCAGTGTCGGCCAGCTGCCGCAGCAGCGCTGGGTCCTCGCGGGCGCGGATGCCGTGGTCAATGCGGTGCACGCCCAGGTACTCAATCGCCTCGCGCACAGAGTCTGGGCCGCCCTCCTCCCCTGCAAGAGAGCTTGCAAAGGAAGCGGTTGACGCGGGAGGGCAAGCAGACGATAAGGCGGGCGGCAGTGGTTCTAATGCTGTGCAACAGGCGATAGCGGGCACAGCCTTGCGCCGTGCTGCAAAGCTATGTCTGGATATCCCCCACGTACCTGCGTGCGAGACGATCTTGAGGCCCTCAGACCGGGCTAGGTCCATGACCGGCGTGAACATCGCGTGTGGGAACCCCACCTCTGCAGCGGCAAGGCCCACGGCCGCAATATCTGCACGTCCAAGCATATGACAGTTGCCGGTAGTTGGAAAATGGTCGCGCTCTTCGTCGCCCCGTGCGGGGCCGACCTCCACTGAACTGTCGCGCCGAAGGCGGCACGCATCCATTCACGCGCACTTCAGGGCGACGCTTCATCGCAGCCGTGCCACCCCCATCCCCCTCATCGAGAAGGGAGCAGCAAGCTCCCGCAGCGCACGCACCTGCAAGGCCGCGGTGTCGCAGCACCTCCCGCAGGCTCGCGACCGAGTCGTCCACGGGGGCGTCTTTGACCAGGTCGATGATCAGCCGGGAGCTGATCGGGGCGGCAGCGCCGTCAACGCCAACCGCACACTCTGCCATCGCCCGGTGCATGCCGCTCAGGAGGGTTGCAATGGGCACGCCACGCGTGGTGTGCTCCTGCGGCGCCACCTGCAGCTCGGCGTATCGCACGTTCTGTGCGGCGGCGCGGCGCAGGTAGGCAAGCGTGACCTCGTAGTAGTCCGCCTCGGTCATCAGCACGCTGCACGCCTCCCGAATTTCGGTGATGAACTCCCCCAGGTCTCGAAAGGTGCGCGCTGCCTCCGCCTTCTCCACCTGCAGTGGGGCAATGACATCACGTGTGCGGCTCACGGCGCATCATGTTGAGCGCTCCGGTGTCAAACACTGCAGGTTGCAGCAAAGCCGTGCTGATGCCGCCCGTTGCCACAGGCCCAACGGCTGAACAGCAAGATCGGTAATTCTCAGGGCCGCCTCCAAGTTGCAGTGCCGAATGATCGCCCCCGGATTCACATTACGCGCCGTTGCTTGACTGATGAGATGGCGCCTCTCGTTTCTATCGGCAATGCTAAATACATCGACGGGCTCCAGGGTACCCTCGATGTGGAGGTGCAGCTCCGCCTTTGGCAGACGCTCGATGAACGAGCATTGCTCTGGTGAGCAAATTTTCGAAGACATTGTGTAAAGCAGATTAATTTGCGTGGGACAAAACAAAACAGCAAGTCTCGCGCTCGAAATACTGCCACGTGCTGCGAATTTCTCTGTAGGTGCAGCGAAATCCGCAGACAAAAAAAGTCAGAATGTTCAGCTCGCCATTGACGCAGATGAAAGCAACTTTTTTCAGACTCAGGCGCCGTGCGCAGCACGAACGGCAGAAACGAGAAATGAGTGCGCAGCCGCGACTGCCGACGTGCGCCAGCAACATACGATGTCCAACAGGAGGACGAGGAATCCGAAACGCTGTCACTCCACTCTCCACCCTGACGACCGTTGGTTCCACTGCCGCGTGGTGGGCGCGGTGCACGCCCGAGTGCGGCGCATGCCCTTGGTGTGCGCCGTGCAGCGATTGCGAATGCAGCGGTCGACTGCAGATGCGGCGACTGTCGAATCGGAGTGAGCGTCAGCGGCCCGGGCGTGGGTTGATGGTGATGTGCACTACCTTAAGCTGGACGCCGCAGCGTGTTTCCGCTCTTGGTTACGCCTCGTGGGTGCACGCTCACGTGCCCCGACCGAAAGCCGACTTGGAGGCAGCGAGACCGCGCATGTTGTAAGGAGCATCTACGGAGACGAAGCTTCAACTTGGACGGGAAGCAGCACATGCAGATCACGCTCGAGAACGGCAGTCAGCAAACGGAAACATTGCACGCAAGCCCGCGGCTTACGATCGGTGCTTGGCTACAACAACAGAGATAATAATAATAAGCAGGAGCGCCAGCAGCACGCCTCCGAGGATGACCACGTTGCGCAGCGTGCGCTTCGTCTTGGCGGTGGGGCCGAACTGTACCTCGAGGCACAAGTCGCCTTGCTCCGAGGTCATGATCGCACCGCGCGCGCTCGTAATGTCGACATATTGCAACGCCTTCTTGAGCGCTGGCGGCGGGCCTGCAGGTGAGGGCGCACATATGCAGCAGTAAGCAGGCGATAAATACATGCTCGTGACCGGACCACGCAGGCCCTGTACCGCATACTCTCGCGTGGACTGCTGCTTGGTCGAGCCAGTTGGGCCAGCCTTCGCGCGTGTCGTCACCGCGCCGTGGCCTTCTGCCCCTCGCTCGCCCCCCACGCACCGTATCGCTCCAGCGCCTCCGCGTCCTCTGCGTGCGACGGCTGCTTGCCGACGGTCTGCTCCGCCGCCGCCTCCTCGTCCGCAGTCTGGTGGATGTGCGGCGCGGCAGCAGCAGAGCCCACCTCGCGGCTGCCAGCGCCCGAGGCTGCCTTTCCCTTCATGGGCGGCGCTGCTGCGGATGCCGGCTCGCCTGCTGTGGGCGGTTCCGTCGCTCGGCCGGCCGTAGCCAGCTCCAGTAGCGACTTGCCGTTCAGCTCGTCGTCGAGGGCGTTCTGCATCGCGTGCTGCAGGTGCTCTTCCAGCTGCAGGGGGCAACGACGCAGGAACCAAGGTATGCGCACGATTGACACCAATTAATTGCCGGAACCCCCGCGGATCTGCCCTCTCGTGGGGCGACAGCTCGCAGCTGGGTGGGTGGGTGTGTCCCACAGCGCGCTCCTGAGGCCAGCCGCTCAGACCGTGGTTGCATGCCAGCCCCCTATTGTTCGCTTCCCCCCTCTGTTCCCGGCAGGCCAAGCAACGCCCCCCGCCGACGCTTTTGGACAGACACAGCGTGACACGCTGCGAGCGGGGGCAGCGCAGCGCCCAGCACTCACGTGCAGCTTTTCCTTCACCCACTTGAACCCCGCGCTCACCACGCGGCCGTAGTCCTCTGCGGGCTGCATGTCCACGTTCTGCACCCGGATGTACACACGCCCAGCCTCCACCCACAGCGGAGCGGTCGCGACGGAGGCGTGGCCTCGCACATGGGGCTCCAGTTTCAGCGCTGCATGCACGGCACGGGATGCATGGGGCGAGGTACGGAGAGGCGGCGATGGGTTCGGTGCAGCGCCGAGCTCATAGGGACCCGGCTGCCGTGTGCGGTGTGCTCCATCTGGCGGCACGAGCGAGCGGGGAGGTTGCAGGTGCCACAGTGAGCTGCTCCGCTCAAGTCCACTACTTGAGCAGTATTAGCGCCGACCAGGCGACAGCCGCGTGATGTCATCGTCTAAAGCCTGCTGCCCCCTCTCCACTTACAGCACCGCAGTGCCAGCCAGCCCGCCAGCAGCCCCGGCGGCCCCCGGCCACGCACCTGTCGTGAGGTCCACGTGCAGCTCCGCCTCAAAGTCGCAGTCTATCGAGATGCCGTTCACCACCGGCCGCAGGCGCACGTCCTTGAGCCACAGCGTGTAGTGCTCCGCGCGCGCCGCGG
>Ga0208629_101387_pt1 | contig 10076 bp, 9 predicted proteins | sample LakWasMet19_HOW5_2_FD_183865 | JGI IMG/M metagenome (GOLD analysis project Ga0208629, IMG submission 183865) | Freshwater sediment methanotrophic microbial communities from Lake Washington under simulated oxygen tension - Sediment Metagenome... | ecosystem: Environmental > Aquatic > Freshwater >...
TCTTCCGATGTTTTAATAACGGGAACGGCGCTGGGTTTGAAATCGCCTTGTACGCCGATCAGTTGATCGTTATCAAAGAATAATGAAATTCTTTTTTGCTGTCTGTCGCCGCCTTCGACTTGGGCCGAATAGAGGTAGTCCCAACGTTTTTGGTGAAAAAAATCAACCAGCATCGGTGAGCCCATTATATAAAGCACCTGGCGCTTGTTCATGCTGGGTCTGAGTTGATCGATCATGGATTGATCGACGATATTGCCTTGCTGGACATCGACTGTGTAGACGCCGGGCAGGTTGGTCAGAATGGTGGTGCAAGAGCTGAGTGTCAGGCTTGCTACGACTGCAAGGATGCAGGAGATAAAGCAATTACCGGATAGGTTTAAAGCGGAAAGCGGCTTTCTCATTTGAGGCTGCGGATGAGTTGAAAATGCAAAATCATACAGGATGTTAAGGGATTATCCTATAAAACTGTCATGCCCATACTGTCAAAAAAAGGCTACAATGCGCGTAATTCTATATAAAACTGCCTGCACAAAGGTATAAACGGAGATTAATGTTGGATACGCATGATTTAAGGAACGCAGGCCTGAAGGTGACTTTACCTCGGGTCAAGATTCTGCAAATTTTAGAAAATCAGGTTAACGAGCGTCATTTAACCGCCGAACAAGTTTATAAAATTCTGCTGAGTGAGGATGAAGAAATCGGTTTGGCTACGGTTTATCGTGTTTTAACTCAATTTGAAGCGGCCGGACTGGTGAGTCGACATCACTTTGAAGGCGGCAACTCTGTCTTTGAGCTTGATAAAGGCACCCATCATGATCACATCCTGTGTATGAAGTGCGGCAAAGTGGATGAGTTTACCGATGAGGTTATTGAGGCCCGGCAAAAAGAAATCGCTGCAAAACTGGGCTATGAGTTGACCGATCACGGCCTTTATTTATACGGTTTTTGCGCTCAGTGCAGGAAATCCTGATTTTTTTATTTTAAATTGTAGGCTTCATGTTTAAACCTCTCATTTTTTATATCGGCTTGCGTTATACGCGGGCCAAACGCCGAACTCAGTTCATTTCTTTTATTACCTTAACTTCCGTGCTGGGCATAGCCTTGGGCGTTACTGCGTTGATTGCTGTGTTGTCGGTGATGAACGGCTTTGAAGCCGAATTACGCGAGCGGATTCTCGGCATGACTTCACATGCAACCGCTACCGGAAAATACGGTCAGTTGGATAATTGGCAGGACCTGGAGCGGAAATTAAAAAACTATCCGCACGTAGAGGGCACCGCGCCTTTTATTAATGGACAGGTGATGATTAACGCCGACCGGCGCGTCAGCGGCACCATGCTGACCGGGATTCTGCCGGAATACGAGTCCAGAGTATCGGAAGTCGCCGATAAGATGAAAGAAGGCAAGTTGTCTGACCTGGTTCCCGGCGAATACGGCATTATTTTAGGGGTAGAGCTGGCCAATTATCTGGGCGTTTTCATGGGTGATAAAATCACTGTTATCAGTCCGCAGATTAATTCCACTCCGGCCGGTATTGTGCCGCGCATGCGGCGGTTTACCGTGGTCGGTATTTTTAAGGTGGGCATGTATGAATATGACCGCAATATGGCGATGATTCATCTGGATGATGCGGCCAAATTGTTTCGTTTAGATGATGCCGTTTCAGGCCTGAGAATCAAGCTGGATGATCTGTTTAATGCGCCGAAAATCACCCGGGCGCTTTCCAACGCTTTGTATGACGATTATCAGGTCAGCGATTGGACGCTGGCGCACAACAACTTTTTCCGGGCTATACAGACAGAAAAACGGGTGATGTTTATTATCCTGTTGCTGATCGTGGCGGTGGCGGCTTTTAATATTGTTTCCACGCTGGTGATGGTGGTCACCGATAAGCGCGGCGACATTGCCATTTTAAAAACCCAGGGACTGACATCAAGGTCGGTGATGGGGATTTTTATGGTGTTGGGAGCGGTCATCGGCGTAGTCGGCACCGCGCTCGGAACCGTAGGCGGGGTATTGCTGGCGTTGAATGTGGAAACCATCGTTCCGGCCATTGAGAAATTATTCCATGTCCAGTTTATGGCCGCCGATGTTTATTACATCAGCGAACTGCCTTCCAAATTGGTCTGGACTGATGTTTATGTGATAGCGGGTATGGCCTTTTTACTGTCATTATTGGCGACTATTTATCCTGCCTGGCAGGCAGCCAAAGTAAATCCAGCGGAAGTTTTAAGATATGAATAATACCAACATACTGCAATGTCAGCAGTTGACCATGCGCTATGACCAGGGCGGGCTGGATGTTGATGTTTTAAAAGGGGTCGATTTAAGCATCGGTGTCGGTGAGCGTGTCGCCATCATGGGCGCATCGGGTTCAGGTAAAAGCACCTTGCTGCATTTGCTGGGCGGACTTGAAAAGCCCAGCGGCGGCAAAGTGGTTTTGGGCGGCGTTAATCTTAATGAAGTCGGCTCAGGCCAACTGGCTAAGTTAAGGAATAAATCCTTGGGCTTTATCTACCAGTCTCATCATCTGTTGGGCGAGTTTACCGTGCTGGAAAATGTGGCGATGCCTTTGCTGATCGGCGGACATTCGGTAAAAGAGGCGAGTACTCGTGCGACAGCATTATTGAAACGGGTAGGGCTGGGGCACCGCATTGAACACAAGCCCGGCGAGTTGTCCGGCGGGGAAAGGCAGCGTGCCGCAGTCGCTAGGGCGTTAATCAATAAGCCGGGTGTGGTGCTGGCCGATGAACCCACCGGAAATCTGGACAGTAAAACGGCGGATCAGGTTTACCAGTTAATGCTGGAATTAAACCATGAGCTGAATGTCAGCTTTTTGGTGGTGACTCATGATCATGAGCTGGCTGCCAGAATGGGCAAGGTTTTGCATATGGAAGATGGGCTGATTGTAGGCTAGGAAAAAGCATAAAGCCGCGAGCAACTGTATTTATGCAGTCGCTCGCGGCTTGGTTTTAATCAGTCTAATTCGTTTTTTATGTCTTCAATCTGCGACTCTTGTGCAGCAAGTCTTTTTTCCTTTCTTTCCGCCCATTTTTTGTTTACATGGTATTGCCAGTAATAATGGATGCCGAAATAACCGGCGGTGGACGAGACTATCCCCATAATCAAACAGCCGGCCAGAAAAGGTTGCCAGATATCGCCAAGACTGGAGAATATGTTACTTAGTGAAAATTCGGATTCATCGGCACTGGTCGGCTGATTCAGAAACGACAGCCCGACTTCATAAGCGAAATAGTACAGCGGCGGCATGGTGATCGGGTTGGTTATCCAGACCAGCGCTACCGAAATCGGTATGTTAGCCCGGTAATAAATGGCACCCATAGCGGCAAAAACCATTTGCGCCGGGGCAGGAATCCAGGCGCAAAAAAGACCTACCGCAAAAGCCAGAGCAATAGAGCGTCGGTTCAAATGCCAGAGGTTAGGCTCGTGCAGTTTATCGCCGAGAAATTGTAGGCTCTTGTGTTGTTTGATCACTTCAGGATCGGGGATGAACTTGTCGATCAGTTTTTGTATAAGTTTCTTTGGCATCGTTATTTTTATTATTTAAGTTACACTCAAATTAAGTTTATCAGGTTTTTGTTAGCCTAAAAAACACCAAGGTGCTAAATGGTCATTTCCGCCCTGTCATTTTTAGCCGGATTGATGCTGGTCCAACAGTTTCCGACATTGCCGGATGTTAAATGGCTGATAGTCGGCGGCGTATTGGCTGGCATTATTGCATGGTTGCGTTATTGGCGGTGCCTGTTTTTTGTAGTCGGCGTGCTGTGGGCGATAGTGTTTGCAATGCACCGTTTGTCCGACCGGTTGCCTGAACAGTTGGAGGGTGTAGAGGTTCAGGTGACCGGCACCATAGCCGACTTGCCGGAACAGGATGAAAAGCGCGTCCGCTTCGATTTTATCCCCAGGGATGGGGTGTATGCCGCAAACCCGTCGGGAACGGGTGCGGCGATCACCAGGGATGGTGTGTATGCCAAAAGCCAGTCGGGAACTGGCTTGGCGATCACCAGAGATGGTGTGTATGACGCAGGTCAGTCTGGACAGCAATTACCCGCCAAATTGAGATTAAGCTGGTATTACCCGGATCAGCCCATCAAGGCCGGTCAGCAGTGGGTTTTTACCGTTAAATTGAAACGCGTCCACGGCACCATGAACCCCGGCGGTTTTGATTATGAACGCTGGCTGTTTACCGAAGGTGTGGGCGCAACCGGCTATGTGCGTCCGAGTCCAAAGCCGGTTTTGCTGGGGCGCGATTCGGCCTGGGGCAGTATTTCCGTCTGTCGTCAGAGCATCACCGATCAGCTTTCAAGCGCATTGGGCAATAGCGCAAGCCTGGCGCTGATAAAGGCGTTGACTATCGGCGACGGCAACAGCGTCACTCAGGAACAATGGGAGGTTTTTCGTAAAACCGGCACCACGCATTTGGTGGTGATTTCTGGTTCGCATATCGGGCTTATTGCCGGGCTGGTTTATTTCCTGATGCTTAAGTTGTGGGTGTGGACGGGATGGCTCGCCTGGTCGCCGCAAAAGGTTGCGGCAGTTTCGGCTGTGCTGGTGGCGATTTTTTACTCCGGGTTGGCCGGTTTTTCCGTGCCTACCCAGCGTTCGGTGGTCATGTTGTCTATTGCCATGGCAGCCATTATTTTGCAACGCAATAGTCGTCCTTTTAATACCTTGTCCATCGCCCTGTTTGCAGTGCTGATTGTCGATCCGCTAGCCGTTTTATCGGCGGGGTTTTGGCTATCATTTCTCGCCGTGAGTGTGATTGTTTATGCTGTTTCCGGGCGCTTAGGCAAACTTGGGCCCGTTTGGGGTGCAATAAAAATAAACGGGGTCACGTCGGTGGGTTTATCGCCGCTGCTATTACTGTTTTTCCAACAGGTTTCATTGGTTGCGCCATTGGCTAATTTGATCGCCGTGCCGGTTATCAGCCTGCTGGTTGTGCCGTTATCGCTGCTGGCTGCCATCATCATGTTTATCTTGCCAGCGTTGGCGAGCAAATTGTTCTTTTTGGTGGGCACTGTCTTGCAAGGCTTATGGTGGCTATTAGCCCATTTGGCGGAAATTCCCATGGCGTCGATAAACCATGTACTGCCCTCGTATTGGGCATTGCTTTTCGCTGTGCCGGGTATTTTACTGCTGCTTGCGCCGGTCGGCATTCCGGCCCGGTGGTTGAGCTTGGTGCTGTTTTTGCCGCTGGTGTTTACCGATGTAAAACAACCTGAAGCGGGTGACATCAACTTGACTCTGCTGGATGTCGGGCAAGGCTTGTCGGCTGTCGTGCAGACCACTCATCATCTGCTGGTTTACGATACCGGTGCTAAATTTTCCGAGCAAAGCGACATGGGGCAGAGCGTGCTGCTGCCTTTTTTGCGCTCGCAAGGTGTAGCTAAAATCGACAGCTTAATTATCAGTCATGGCGATAACGATCATGTCGGCGGCGCTGTATCGCTAATGCGCGGCATGCCGACTGAAAAAATTTTGACCAGTGTTCCGCAACAGTTAAGCGAGTATGCGCCAATCGAGTGTGTCGCCGGGCAATCGTGGTTATGGGATGAGGTCAAGTTCACTATGCTGGCTCCTCGACAAGCGTTTGTGTCGGAAAACGACAATTCCTGCGTGCTGAAAATCCAGTCGAAACACGGCACGGCATTGCTGGCCGGCGACATAGAGGCAGCGGCGGAGTCCTGGTTGGTTGAGACTTACGGCGAAGCATTAAAAGCCGATGTGTTGGTTGCCCCGCATCACGGCAGCAAGACCTCATCAACATCCGGTTTTTTGCAGGCCGTCCAACCTGGCTACGTGTTGATTCCTGCGGGTTACCGGAATCAATTCGGCCATCCGCATAAAGATGTTTTGGCGCGCTATCGGCAAGTCCATGCTCTTTGGCTGAATAGTGCCGACAGCGGGGCTATTGTTGTTAATGTTAAAAATAATGTACTTGCAGTGCGCGGGATGCGTCAGACGGAAAGTAAATATTGGAATATTAAATGATAATTACCAATGACTTTACTCTGTAATTAAATAGGACTAGAATAGTCCTCAATTATTAGGGGCAAGGTATGTTACGGCTGAGTAAGTTAACTGATTATGCGACGGTCATTTTAAGTTTTATGGCCAGAGAAAAAACGCAAGTGCGTGCGGCTATGGAAATATCGACGGTGACCGGCATCGCTCTGCCTACAGTCAGTAAAATCCTTAAGCTGCTGGTTAACGCCGGCGTGTTGATTTCCACACGCGGCGCCAAGGGGGGCTATGTTTTAGCCAGAATGCCGGAGGAAATCAGCGTTGCCGCTGTTATCAGCGCGCTGGAAGGACCGATTGCCCTCACCGAATGCAGTATTTCCCATCAAGGCTGCGAACAGGCTTCGGGCTGTGATATTTTGGGGAACTGGAGTTTGATTAACCAGACCATTCATAACGCATTAGAGTCGGTGACCTTGGCCGATTTAATCAGACCCGTTGTTGTACCGGAAGAAGTGTTGATTCCGGTCTCCAGTTTATATAGGTAGAAAATTTTATGTCAGCAAGTGAACAAGAAATCAAGAATCTGATCGGTAAGGAATACAAACAAGGGTTTGTGACTGAATTGGAAACCGACACTTTCCCGCCCGGATTGGATGAAGAGGTTATTCACAGGTTATCGAAGGTCAAGAATGAGCCTGAGTTTATGCTGGAATACCGGCTGAAAGCGTTTCGCCATTGGCAGACCATGAAGACGCCGAAATGGGCGTTCGTCAAGTTCGATCCTATCGATTATCAGGCGATCAGTTACTATTCTGCGCCTAAACGCAAGGAAGACGGGCCGAAAAGCCTGGACGAGATCGACCCGCAAGTCTTGGAAGCCTACAAAAAGCTGGGTATTCCGCTGGATGAGCAGGAGCGTTTGGCCGGTGTTGCGGTCGATGCGGTGTTCGACAGCGTATCGGTAGCGACGACGTTCAAAGGCAAGCTGAAAGAAGCGGGCGTTATTTTTTGCCCGATTTCGGAAGCCTTGCGCGATCATCCCGAACTGATCAAGCAATATCTGGGTTCGGTCGTGCCGCATACCGACAATTACTTTGCCGCTTTAAATGCAGCCGTATTTACCGACGGGTCGTTTGTCTATATTCCCAAAGGCGTGCGCTGCCCTATGGAGTTGTCCACCTATTTCAGGATCAACGCCGCCAATACCGGGCAGTTCGAGAGGACTTTGATTATCGCCGACGAAGGCAGTCATGTCAGTTATTTGGAAGGCTGCACCGCGCCGATGCGTGACGAAAACCAGCTGCATGCGGCGGTGGTCGAGTTGGTCGCGATGAAAGATGCGGTGATCAAATATTCGACCGTGCAAAACTGGTATCCGGGCGATAAAAACGGCTTGGGCGGCATCTATAACTTTGTGACCAAGCGTGCCGATTGTCGCGGCGAAAACTCCAAAGTGTCCTGGACGCAGGTGGAAACCGGTTCGGCGATTACCTGGAAATATCCAAGCTGCATCCTGACCGGCGACAATTCCACCGGCGAGTTTTATTCGGTGGCGCTGACCAATAATTATCAGCAGGCCGATACCGGCACCAAGATGATCCATATCGGCAAAAACACCAGCAGTACCATTATTTCCAAAGGTATTTCAGCGGGTCGTGCGCAGAACACTTATCGCGGTTTGGTCAAGGTGTTAAAAAGTGCGGAAAACGCCCGTAACTATACCCAGTGCGATTCGCTGTTAATCGGCGATAAATGCGGCGCGCACACCTTCCCTTATGTGGAAGTCAAGCAGCCTTCGGCCCAGGTCGAACATGAAGCGACGACCTCCAAGATCAGCGAAGACCAGCTGTTCTTTTGCCAGCAACGCGGACTGTCGGCGGAAGATGCCGTGTCGATGATCGTTAACGGTTTTTGTAAGGAAGTATTCAGGGAGCTGCCGATGGAGTTTGCGGTAGAGGCGCAGGCGTTATTGGGGTTGAGTCTGGAAGGTTCGGTCGGTTAGTTAGTTTAACTAATGAGAGTTATCAAAATGGCAAAGTTAGTACATTTGCATAGTAATCAGGACGAATCGCCAGGGTTTTTTCGTGGCGCCCTAATGTGGCGAGGTTCAGTTACACCACGTATTATGCCCACTCTGCTGATAATGTCTTGTTACTCATTATTGTTAGTGCTGACTGATCATTATTGGCAACCCTTGCCACATCTTGATGTGACTCCGTTTGAATATACGGGGGTTGTGCTGGGTTTGGTGCTGGTGTTTCGTACCAATGCCGGTCACGAGCGCTGGTGGGAGGCTCGAAAATTATGGGGAGGCATTGTTAACCAGAGCAGAAACATAGTCGTCGAGGCTTTGCAATATGGACCTCAGGATTTTGCCTGGCGGGAAGCCATGGTGAAGTGGACGATAGCTTTTTCTGTTGCGGCTAAAGAATCTCTTCGCAACGGCAAAGATTTCGAAAGCCTAGCCGGTTTGCTCAACGAACAGGAAATTGATGAGCTAAAATCCGCTGAACATATGCCACTGATTGTTGCCAGTAAACTGGCTTTTTTAATAAAAAAAGCACGGAAGGGGCATCAGCATATCGATGGTTTTGAGTTTTGGGCATTGGAAGGACAGCGGATTTTGTTGATTGATTTCATTGGTAGCTGTGAAAGAATCTTAAAAACGCCAATGCCATTGGTTTATGCAATTAAGACCCGGCGCTTTATTTTAATTTTTTTATTATTGCTACCCTTTTCTTTAATAGAAAAGGCGGAATTTAGTACGGTACTTGTTTTTTCTCTAGTCGCTTATCCCTTGCTGTCTTTGGACAGAATCGGTATTGAGCTACAGAATCCATTTGATATGAAAAACTTAAGCCATTTACCCTTACATACTATTTGCGACACGATCAAACTTCAATGCCTGGCATTGTTAGAGCAGTCGCAAGTCGAACACGTTTTCAATTTTGACCAGTCAGGTAACCAAGTATGCTCAGCATAAAAAATCTTCACGTCAGCGTCGGCGATAAGCCTATTCTTAAAGGCATTAACCTTGAGATTAAAGCCGGTGAAATCCATGCGATTATGGGACCGAACGGTTCCGGTAAAAGTACCTTGTCGCATGTGTTGTCAGGCAAGGGCGGCTACACTGTCACCGAAGGTTCGGCGACTTATCAGGGCAAAGATTTACTGGAAATGGCACCTGAAATCAGGGCGCGTGAAGGCGTGTTTTTGGCATTCCAGTATCCGGTGGAAATTCCCGGTGTCAGCAATATCTATTTACTGAAAGCGGCGCTGAACTCCATACGCAAACATAATGGACAGCCTGAAGTCGATGCGATGGATTTTCTGATGCTGGTTAAAGAAAAAGTACGCTTGCTGGAAATGGATGAGAAATTTCTCTACCGTGCGGTTAACGAAGGCTTTTCCGGCGGCGAAAAGAAACGTAATGAAATCCTGCAAATGGCCATTCTGGAACCCAAGCTGTGCATCATGGATGAAACCGATTCCGGCCTGGACATCGACGCATTAAAAATCGTCTCGGAAGGCGTTAATTCCTTGCGTTCGCCGGAGCGCGCGTTTGTGATGGTGACGCATTATCAACGCTTGCTTGACTATATCAAACCGGATTTTGTTCACGTTTTGGCGCACGGCCAGATCGTCAAATCCGGCGGTGCCGATTTGGCATTGGAGCTGGAAGAAAAAGGTTACAGTTGGGTCGAAGATAATCAGGCGGCAGCGTAATGAATACGGCAGCAGCAAGCCGTTATGCGGCTGAATATCAAACGATAGCTCCAGTATTGCCGGGGCAAGCCTTGCCTTGGTTGAAGGCGTTAAGGGCTGAGGCGCTGATGGCATTTTCAGCGCACGGTTTTCCATCGCCGCGTGAAGAAGAATGGCGCTATACCAATGTGTCCGGCATTGAGAAGAAGCTGTTTTCACCATCGCTAAGTTTAACCGCCGGTGATCTCGATTCCGAGTGGTTGAAATCGTATCAGCTGGAAGATGCCTGGTCTGTGGTTTTAGTGAACGGGCATTTCTCGGCAGAGCTTTCGGTTTTAGACGGTCTGCCCGAAGCCGTTTCAGTGATGAGCATGGCTGATGCGTTG
>Ga0208629_101388_pt1 | contig 10074 bp, 3 predicted proteins | sample LakWasMet19_HOW5_2_FD_183865 | JGI IMG/M metagenome (GOLD analysis project Ga0208629, IMG submission 183865) | Freshwater sediment methanotrophic microbial communities from Lake Washington under simulated oxygen tension - Sediment Metagenome... | ecosystem: Environmental > Aquatic > Freshwater >...
TGCAGGTCCGAGTGCTGAGTCGCCTGAACGAACGACGCGCGCCACACCCCGACTCGCATGGTGCGATGCCACCGATGACCTCGTCCTAAAAGCCGCTTCGGCGAGCAGCTGGCAGCCCCGAGAGGGCACTTCAGCCTCGCCTCTTCTGCCGTGGCTGTCCCCGTCGACGACGGAACCGCCACTCGGAACGGCCAATGTCACACCTGCGCTTGCTCACGCAGGCGCCGCAATTCCGAGCCTCAACCGCGTCGCTTCTGGCCCGCGGGCCGCAGCCACTGAGGTTGAAGGCGCCGCAGCTGCGCTGCAGCCTGTGCGACCGCCCGCCTCCTCTCTGGCGCAGCTGGGTGCATCGCTGCGCTCGCCTCGACCCCTCGGGACGCTGCTGCAGCTGTCCGCTTCTGCTCGACCCCTCGGCACACAGCTCGCGGCCTCATCGCCGAATCCACACCAGTCCTCCCCAGCCACACACGTGGCCCCGACGCAGACGAGCGCAGCGCCTGTCGCCACTGCTGGTGCAAGCCCCCTCATTCGTGCATCAGCCCTGGCGCTGCTCGACCCCTGCGAACTCGTGTTTGCGGCGCTCCGCAGCGTGCTGGCCACCTATGCAATCCCCAGCCCAAACCTCGTGGCTGCGCTGCTGCGGGCCGCGCTGCGTGTCGGCGGCTGGACCAGTGGGTGCGGCCTGATCGTGGACGCTCTGTCGGCCGTGGGCACGCTACCCTCCGCGGCTCCGCACCAACATCCGTCTGCGATGGCAGAGTCCAAGCCGTCGGGCGGCTGCGTCGCCTCGGCCAGTACTCGCAGTGTGGCGGGCAGCACTGCGGACGCCTTTGGCTCTCCAATGGCCGGCAGCGGCGAGGCGGCGGCGAGCGCGTCGGTTGCGCTGCCGTGGGCTGCTCCTCCAGGTGGGCTTCGCCGCGTGCCTGAGTGCGCCACAGCTCCTGACGCGCGCATTGTGCGCGTGGCTGCATCGGCGCAACCAGAGGCAGGTGCATTGCACGTCGCACGCGCAGGCGCTGGCGCGGGCATGGAACGTGACGATACGCCTCCCGGCGCTGATGAGGCCGCCCCCTCGCGTTCGGACAGCGATCGGCGGCCCGCACTTTTGAGCGCCGCCTCTGCTGCGCCGCACGGCACCCGTGGCTCTCTGATGTCGATCCCTCAAGATGCCGCCACTGCACCATCTATCACTCGTGCCTCTCAGCTGCCGTTCTCTCTGTGGCACGAGGCCGGCGCCTTTGCGGCCCGACACAACACGGCGGCACCGCTGAAGCTGCCAGCCGCAGCCGCAGATGCGCGTGTTGCAGCTGCTGTGCAGCAAGTGTGTGTGCAGGGCCTGGTGGCGATGTCGCACGAGGCATGTGTTGGCATCAGCGCTGCGGCGCGGCGAATGCGACGCTGCCATGCTGCTTCCGTCCGTCTCAGCGGCGATACGGGGGCTGCGCCTGCCGCGCTTGTCAGCCGTGCTGGTGCTCCTGGTGGCAGCAGTCGCGACGGCGCTCTGCCTCCTCGAGCAACGGTCAGCACCTTTGCCGCGGCGACCGTTGCAGGCAGTGCAGAGGACTTGCACCGCTGGTGGCTGCGCGGCGCCGCGTTGCAAACGGTGCTGGCAATCGTGTTGCACACTGCACTCCCAGACGAGGCTGCCGGCGCACACCACACCGCTGGCCCCTCGAAGCAGGCTGCGTCTGCTGTTGGGGGATCCGGGAAGCGCAAGACCTCGAAGTCAGCTGTGGATGTTGCAGGCACCCCGTCCTCTGCCGCTACAGACGCCGACGCTGCGCGCTTGTCTGCAATCGATGCCGCTAGCCTTGTCCTGCACTGGCTGTGCGTGTGGGAGTGCATGCTGTCGGCTGCGCTGCAGCTGCCGTGGCCGCCAGCGGCGCTGGGCGCTGGCAGGGCTGCGGTGCAAGCTGCTGGCACCGCGTGTGTCCCTGCCAGCCCCGCTATGGGTGCCACAGCGGCGTCTCTCAGTGATCATCCCTCTGCGGATGTCGGGATGCTTGAGTCCCGCACCCCAGGCGCCACCGCAGCTGCCGGCGATGAGACGCCGGATGCGGCAGCCACGCCAGCGGGCGCGGCAGCGACGCTAGCAGGTGCCCTGCACACTGCGGGCTTCGTTGCGACGCTGCGGCGTGTGGTGGGCTGGCTAGCTCCACCAGCAGCAGAGCCATTATCGGGACATCTGACTGCAGAGTCTGGCGGCCTTGAGTCTGTCTGCGCTGCGCTGCAGCCCCCAGGAGCCGGTCGACGGTTTGATGATCTACCGGCGTGCTGTATGACCTCTGATGACGGCGAGATGACTCCACTCGCCCGTGCGCAGGCGGCAGCCTGCGCGTTGTCCGACCCCGCAAACGAGGCGCAATGGGCCATTGGACCGGCAGGTGCCGTCGGTGCCTCCATCGCGGCAGCTGTAGTGGCGACCCGGCTGCGGGGCCTGCGCGCCGCATGCTCTCAGGTGCTGGCCACTGTCCAGCCGCTGTTGAGCCCGCCTGCTCCTGTCGCAGCGCCTGCAGCTTCACCGGCCGCATCAGCGCTACCATCCACTGCTGCCCCTACCATGCTGGTCGATGCGGCATCTGCCGCAGAGCCGTGTGACAGGGCAGCTACGGCAAGGCCAGCTATGGCTACAGCAGCACACGACAGCGCGAATTGTGTGCTTGCGGAAGCGCAACTGTTGCAGCGGGCTCAGCTGCTGGCCATCGAAGGCCAACTCATGGCTGCGTTGGCTGCTCTGCAGGCCTGCACCAGTGGCAGCGGCCGCCCAGACGCTGCAGCTGGCGATGCCGGTGACCTATTACAGCCAGAGGACGGGGGCAGAGGGGCGGCGCCGCGCGGTCGTCGTGGCAGGGGTCGGGGGAGAGGCGGCGGGACACGGGGCCGTGGCCGAGGCGGCGGCGTGGGGCGAGGCAGCGGGCGCATGCGGTCAAGTGCAAGCGAGAGCGCAGGCACTGGCAGCAGCGGAGACGAGGGTGGGGTGGAGGACGGGGAAGGCGCTGCCGCTGGCCTCCCGAGCGCAAGCAAGCGATACCGCAGGTCTTCTGCAGAGCGAAGCCTGGGGCGCGATAATTTCGGCAGCAGCGACGGGCGCAGCGACGCAGACGGTGACAGCGCTTCCGCTGGGAGCGGCGCTGAGGACACTGAAGACGACGACAGTGGCATTGGTAGTGCCAGTGCCAGTGGCAGCGGCAGCGAGAGCGACGCTGCTGCCAGTGGCACCAAGCGAGGCCGAAGGCGAGGGCGCCCCCGCGGCCGCGGCCGTGGCAGGAGCTCTGCTGCTGCAACAGCCGCCTCGAAACCCGGAGCAGTCTCTGGCCGTGGTAGCCGCGGAGGCCGCGGCCGCGGTCGCGGGGCGCGTGGGCGGGGTGGAAGCGCCTACGGCCTGCTGGCATCTGGGCTCACAGGCGGCGGCCTCGCTGCCGCCGCCGCAGCAGCTGCAGCGGTGGCCGCAGGGCCCGCGCCCGCCTTCTTCAGCCGCAACCCCGTCATCGCACGGTGGGCACGCGAGGATGCGGAGGTCCTCGAGCCCGGCGCGTCCGGCTCTGGGCGAGGGCGCAGAGCAGCCTCTGCCCGAGGGGGCGGTGGGCTGGCGAGCACCGCAGCGCTGGGGCGCCGGCCAGCGCCGCGTCGCGACGACTACGCCGATCTGGAGGACTTTATCGCCGACGATGACGACGAGACGTGAGGGCTTAAGCTTCGGCTGCACAAGCAAGCACCCACGTGTGAGGGCTGCTTGTGCGGCTGCACACCCACGTGTGAGGGCTGCTTGGGCGGTTGCACAAGCAAGTGTGAGGGCTGCTCGGGCAGCAGACGACGAGGCGTAAGGGTTGCTGCGCAAGCAATTCCAAGTGCCTAGCTCGAACCACTTCAGTTCGTGTACGTCTACTCCGCACGCGTATCCGTAGCACTCGCGCCTCAGGTAACTTTACCCCATCGCGCGATATGAGTGGCTGTATTCGCATAGGATCCCCCCGAGGAATCGTTGATCGGCTGATACTTATACTGACTGGCAAGAGCCGATGCAAATGCGCATACCGTGGGCCTTGCAAATGCCAATTGGAGATCTAATTCGAATTCGTTCGAACTGAAATCAATCTTGGGCGCGTCCCGGCGTGCGGCCACATGCATAGGACCACTCGCGCTGGCAGCCGATGCGCATATATGCATGCGGTTTCAACTAATGGCAGCTGCGCATTGGCCGGCAGCGTCACCGTACACGTGACAAGTCACCACAAGACCAGCGTCTCACGGAGGTCGGCCACATCCCCGAGGAACAAGCCAAAGCCGGAACAGCCTGACGACAGCAACAGGCAGGAGCGACCTTGTCGCCGAATGACACCGTTGCAGCCGCCGAGGGAGCTCCAGAAGGGAGGTGCCCCCCTATGAGCAATTGCGGGAGCTCCAGACGGGAGGTGCCCCCCTCATGAGCACTTGAGTGAGTTCCAGAAGGGAGGTGCCCCCCTCATGAGCACTTGAGTGAGTTTCAGAAGGGAGGTGCCCCCCTATGAGCACTTGCGGTCCACAACGTTGGCGCCCTCCTCCTCGTACTCCAGCTTTGAGATCCACATCTGCTGGAAGGTGCCCAAGGAGGCTGCAGACAAAGGCGGTCATCGAGGGACACGAAACACGACGGGTGAAGTCGGAGCGTGCGACAGAGAAGCATGTCCGCAAGGGAGGCAGCAGCTGTGACAGAACGCACGACACAATCAGCAGCCTGCGAACACGCTCTGAGGAACAAGGCGACACACAGTACAGCTCATGCTGCTCGCAGGTGCCTGAACGCAACAGCCTTCTGTCAGACGGCATACTGTTCTGCCAACAAAGGGCTGTACCCTCTGCTAACGGGCCCACCCAGTGTAGCCGCCCGTAAAACACGCACCAAGCACGGAGCCGCCGATCCAGGGGGCAAACTCCCGCTCCACGGGGCTGGGGCCCACGACGCGCGGCTTGAACGCCGCGGGGATGACGGCGAGCAGCTCCCACTTGAGCCGCTCCTGCACATTGCGCAAGTTCGCGCCGCCGCCCGTCAGCAGGACATTGTGGCACAGCTCGCGCCGGATCTCGGGGGAGCTGTTGAGCAGCGCGCCGTGAATCATCTTGGGCAGCGGGATGGGCAGGGAGCTCGCCGCGGCGGGCTCGGGCAGGCGCATGCTGATGCCTGCGCGGAGAGGGGCAGACAGGGGCAGGGGAGGGACAGGGGAAAGGTGAGGGGTCATGTGCAGGCGCATGCTGAGGCCTGCTACCACATTATCGCCGGGCGATGCAGCAACCAGCTGGCCGCTGCACGCCACAGGTGATCCCACACGCTGCACAGCACATGACATCGTCTCACGCTGCGCGGCACACTCCACATGTAATGAATTCAAGAGACAACCAGACATAATAGACTCACCCGCGTTGTAGTAGAGCAGCCAGGCGCTGGTGGAGCGCAGGCTGAGCAGGTGGCGGAAGGGGTCGGTCGCCTCCGCGGAGAATAGAAGCTCCGGGATCGTCTGCCGTAAGCCGCTCAGCTTCAGCACGTTTCCGTCCGGCAGCTCATACGACCCCTCGTCGGGCGCGGGCCCGCCGCTGCACAGCCGAGGGAACACACGGTACACGATGCGAGTTTTGCGGTGAGAGCGAGTGAGAACGGGCGACGTGTAGAGGGGACTGCAGCCGGCAACAGGCTGTCCCGCAAAGCCGACGTCGTGAGCCAACAACCTTCCGAGCCATCCCTGGGGCGTCAAGGCTGCCGACGAGCAAACGCTGCCGAGTCAAGCGTGCCGCGCCGAGCCTGCCGAACCAAGGCTGCCGAGTCAACACTGCTGCCACGTGTGCGTGTTTGCTCACCCCTCCACATATCCCGTGTCGTGCACGTTGCACAGCGCGCGCTTCATGTCGTCGATGACTTCCACCTCCTGCGTGTGCCGATACATACTGGTGAGCCCAGCGACGGGCGGCAGACGGAACACGTCGAACGACCCCAGCGAGCGGACGAACACCTCTGCACTGACGGCGGCGCCGATGCTGGGGCCGCCGGCTGCGACTGCGGCGATGTCGGCAGCGCTGCTCGCAGCCACGCCGGCAGCAGAGCCCGCCGCAGACGACGCCGCAGAGGCTGCCGCTGGCCCTGTGACACCCGCAGCGGACCCCATTTCCACCTCATCGCTGGGGGCTCCCACTGCGCCTGGTGCCGATGGCCCCGCAGCGGAGGACGATGCGGCAGACGACGAGGACGAGGAGGAGGAGGAGGCGAAACTGGTTGCCCCTCGCGCTCCCTTGCGCGACACCTTCTTGTAGGCGTACCGGGCTGGTACCTCGTTGCCGGGCAGCATGCCCGCCCGCAGCAGCGAGAACTGCAGCGCCTCTGTCAGGAAGCCGCCGCCGACCTCTGAGAACTGCATCCCCTCTGCGGGGAGGCGCGATGAAAACACGCAGCGGGACAGACAAAGGACGGCAAAAATGTACAGTTGATTGCAGCTCGGCTCAAGAGTGGCAGCGACACACCGCGCCACGCATGGAGCAAACGCAGCCACGCACACGCGGAGGAAGGCGCAGCCACACAGGACGGCGACAGCACAACGCAGCTGCAGCACAACGCATCAGCAGCGCAACGCATCAACACCGCAGCGCGGCTGCAGCGCCAGGCAGCGCATGCGACACTCACTGTTCAGGATATACCCGTCGTGCACGGGCGTCACGCGCGTGCCGCAGGCGCCGATGTCCACCACCACGGCGGAGCTGCGGCCCATCGAAAACGCGCTCAGCACGGGGGATCGGGCGAGGTACATCGCTGGGGCGCGGAAGCTCTCGAACAGCAGCTCCGCCATGCGTTCGCGCTGCGTGGTCGTGCTGTACGCAGGCTCGGCCACCAGCAGCGGGTGCTGCGACGCGTCCGCGTGGATGGCATTCAGCCCGTACTCCCATATTCTCTCGAGGGCATCCCACTCCTCGACTGCAGGAAGCGGGCACGTGAAGGAGGCGGGGTGGAGCCAGGCAGGGGGTAACAGGGACAGCACTCGCGCAAGACATACGAGCCGAAAAAGGAGAGCGAATCAGCCGCCGTGAGCAGCGCGGATAGGGTGCCGCTCGAGTGCCATTGTGCAGCCGGCAGAACGGCGCGCGAAACACCGGCACGCCGGCGATAGAAGCGGGCGGAGAGTTTCTACCTCGACGTGGCGCCCAGGAGGGCGCAGGCGGGCAGCATATGGATCGTAGAGTCCAGGCGGCTGCAGCAGCAACCTGGGCGGTGCTTCGGGCGACAAGCAGGCCGCAGACACACTGTGAGGCTCAGATGCATGCGCCCACGTGGAAAAGTCGCATGGCTTTGGCAGCAACTCCGGGAGCTGGATAACAGCAGTGCTTCGTCCCAATCTTTATCAAGTCGGGCTTGAAAAAACGTCCCATTTCGGCACCCTGGGGACACAGGCTGGTACAAGCCACTGCATGACCCGTCCTGCGCAAGTAACCTGCCCCCCGCAATGAAGCGAAGCGCATCCGCAACATGGCTGTCAGGGAGTATAAATCGCATGCGCTGAGCGACGCCGCCCAGGAGCAATTCACACTCGGTCGTCTGCTGCGCCGATCGCCCGCCTCTCACGCACGGCGTCAGAGTCCCCTTTCCGCTGCATTGCCTCGCACGATGCACCCACCAAATCCGTAATCAAATGGCGACTTCACGTCCATATGCGGCCGCGGAGCTCGCGCCGCTGAGCCCACGCGAATCACGCGAGCTCCGGACCTTCCGGGAACTGCTGCGACAGCGGCCGAGCTGCTGCTGCTGCTTCGAATCGACGAGCTGGCGCCAGCCCCAGCACCAATACCGTCAGCGGCCGTAAGCTCCCCGCTGGCGAGCGTCACACCAACTTGCTGCACACACACGAAGCGGAGGGAGTGAGGCGCCCTGATGGCCGGGTCTGACTAGGACAGTGCTGCCCCGACGGTCACGATGGTCGGCCGTTGCCCACATACCGACGAAAATACGCTCTTTGGTGTATCCTCGCCAGCCCACCCAAAACGGGCGTTGTACGACCCCACATCGACGATAATGCCGCCAGTCTCATCTGCAGCGCCGACGGCTCAGCCAGATTCGCGGTTTGTTGATCAGCGAGCAAGCGAGGCGGGGAGAAGCCCAAAGACTCATTCCAGCGCGCACTCCCACCTCCACAGTACATGGCTGCTCAGTGACGGGCAAAGGTGCAGGCGAGTGTTCAGCGGTGTTGTGCTCGAATAGGCCTGTCAGATCGGCACGTCCCGGCAGCGACGCGCAAGCAGCTGGCGTCACAGCCACCACAGCAAGACCAGCTTTGCCGCCGTATGCATCGTTGCATTTCGAGGATTACGTGCGAGCTAGACTCCTTCACGTTGAAATCGTCCGAAAACGTCAACCAAACACGTCCGTCTCGACGCCCAAGAGCCGCTCCGAATATTGAATGCATGCGGGATGATCCGGGCGATTGCAACAGCGAATACAACCGCAGCGCTAGTCTTTCGTACAGCACATGCGCTGTGCTGGCCTGGTTTGTCGTGTGGCGTGACTGGGCCTGACACTCACGCCAACAACGGCTCGGTCGACAACGTGACGCCAGTCCAGAGTTCCGGGAGTTTGGGCGCCATAAACAACCGATCGTGCTGATGCCTTGCAAGTCTCCACGCCCGAACCGCAAAGTCTAACCGAACGAACGACTGACTGACGCAAGCGCTTAGAAAAAGCACATGCAAATGTTCAACTTAGCAACTGCCGCAACCGCCTCCGGCGCAGCCTAAGGTATGCTCATCACCCAAACGCTATCTGTCACCGCCTAGTACCCGGTCCGGTGGGTCTGCAGGCCCTGCGCCTGCGGGACCGTCGTGGAGCTGAACGTGGTCGGCTTGCTGAGGCCGCCCGTGTCGCTGGCGCTCTGGCTCACGCCCGTGGTGGTGAGGCCGGAGATGCCTGCAGGCTGGCCCATCGTCTGCACGCCGCCGATGCCGCCAGACGACACGACTGCGGGGGCGCCCAGCGGGAAGGTCTGCACGCCCGAGGACGTGGCGCTGCTGCTCTGGTACACGCTGCTGTCCACGCCGCTCATCCCGCTGCTGCCGCCGCTGTACCCGCTGCCGCCGCCGACCGCGGTGGTGGCTGGCAGGCCGCCTGCGCTTGTGCCGTAGGCGCTGGGGGCACCCATCCCTGCGCTCGGCACTGCAGACGTGGTCCCCATGCTGCCGTAGCCACCGCTGGTGCCGCTCACGCCGCTACCGTAGCCTGCGCCAGTGCCCGTCACTCCGGAGGGTGCGCTGCTGTAGGCGGTGGTGCCCGGCTGCGCGGTAGCGATCTTGGTGCCGGGGCCGAGGCCAACCTGGCCCGCAGACAGCTGCGCAGGGTTCGGGGCGAGCCCCTGCTCCTGCAGCAGCTGCCCGCCCATGCCCGCGGCGCCCGCAGGGCCGAGGTTGCTCTGCATACCAGTGAGGGTCGTCAGAGAGGGCTGCCCAGCCATCGGGCCGGTGCCGCCGACCGTGGCCATGGCGCCGCCCTCCACGCAGGTCAGGCGCAGCGTACCGATGATGTCGCCGCTGCCGCTGCCGATGGCGCCGGGCGCACCGTAGCCGGGGCACTGGCAGCTGCCCAGGCCGCCCGCCCCGCTGCCCGCCGTCATGCCCGTCGCGCTAGTGGCGCCCACGCCACCCAAGCCCGTTGTGGTGCCGGGGGCCGCATCCATGCCAGTCGCCGTGCCAGCGACGGGTGCCATACCCGTGGCTCCCACACCACCGGCGCCTGCGCTCGGCGCCATGCCGCCTTTGGTGCCTGTGGCGTACTTGCCGGACGCTGCGGGGTCGTGCCACACGCGCAGCGGGATGGCGGGGGCGCCCATCAGCTCCGCGACGCTCACGTCCGCGTGCGCGATGCGGCGGTCCCTAATGAAGCCGTCGTCGAACAGCACGAGGGAGATGCGCTCCGCGGGGTTGGCGAATATGCGGATGCTGTTGTTGAAGCCGAGCTTGTTGCCGGCGAGCACGCCGGGCTTGAGGCTCTCAGTCTTGTTCAGCAGCGTGTTGCCCGAGTTGTAGACCGCCACGTAGGGCTGCAGGCAGGCAGGCGAGTGATCGGGGAGGTGA
>Ga0208629_101390_pt1 | contig 10058 bp, 5 predicted proteins | sample LakWasMet19_HOW5_2_FD_183865 | JGI IMG/M metagenome (GOLD analysis project Ga0208629, IMG submission 183865) | Freshwater sediment methanotrophic microbial communities from Lake Washington under simulated oxygen tension - Sediment Metagenome... | ecosystem: Environmental > Aquatic > Freshwater >...
GCGTCCGTGCGTTCGCATAGTCGCCCAACCGAGACAGCGCCGTCGCGCGCAGGGCGTACGCTGCCGTGTTGCCGCCCTCCAGCTTCAGCACGCGCGCCGCGTCGGCGACCGCGTTGTCCAGGTCCCCCAGCCGCAGGTTCGCCTCCGCGCGCTGCAGCATGAGGGCCGGTGCCGCGGTGGCGTGCTCCGGCTCCATAGCAGCATTCAGCGCCTCCCGCACCGTGTGCCAATCGCCACTGCGGCGGGCGTACTCGGCGCGCTCCACGGCGGCAGCGCACGCGTGCGCGTGCGGCATGCGGGCCTGCGCGTCGCGCTTGGTCGGGTCTAGCCGCAGCACCGTCTGATAGTCCTCCATCGCATCCCGGCACCGGCCGGTCAGCAACAGCAGGTTTGCACGCTGGGCGTAGGCCATGCCGAATCCCGGGTCCTTCGCGAGGCTGGAGGTCAGGTCCGCGATGGCGGAGGGCAGCTTTGCGAGTTTGAGGTACGCCTTGTGGCGGGCATACAGCGTGCGGGGCGACGAATCGATGGCGAGAGCCTCCGAGTACAGTCGCACCGCCTGATCGAACGCGCCATTCCGAAACTCGCGGTCAGCTGCGGCTATCAGCTTCGGCGCGCTCTTCTCAGTGTTGCCCGCCACCATGCCGAACAGCGACAGCAACAGCCCGACAGTCGATGCCCGTCCCATCCTTCGTTGCTGCGTTTCCGGAAGTTGGTGCCCCTGCTGTTCCGGCGTGGGGGAAGCGTCAAGGATCGGCCAAGCCAGCAATCACCGCGCGGGGGCCAAAATGAGGTGAAAAGTGGGCCCTGCTGACGCTACACGTGGATGTTGGTAACGCTGCACAATGACAGGATCGGACGAGGACGCTCGCCTCAGGGGCAATCGCCCAACCCTCCGCGTAAGTGGGCCAGAGTCTGGTAGAAGAGTGTATTTACTATTAGATGTGAGCCGCAACACCGGCTGCAACACATCTGGACGCTCCGATTTCCCGATGCCGCGTGTCACCCACTTTTCGTGCGTCTGTCAAGGATTTGCTCATCAGTGGGTGACACGCGCATTGTCGATAGCTGCCGCGCGGGCTCGCGCGGACTTCGCCAATACTTGTCGCTGCTTTGAGTTGTCCAGCGATTTGAATTGTGCTGATTGGACGTTCGGGTTGGGTTCAGAATTTCCACTTGCCCGCACCCGCTCGCGCTTGGCTTGCTAGGACGGCACGCAACGCCGCATGTTGTACCGGCTCTCGCGTGCCGCGTGCTCGAGGCAAGCATTCAACGCCCTCCGAAGGCCGCCACCGGTGCTGCTGCGGTTGTCCGGCGCAGCTCTCCTTGTTACTGCGGCATCTCACCAATTCTGGAGCATGACAGCAAAGGCGCCAGCCGCCGGCCCTGTACCGAAGGCCGCGAGCGACGCTGTGGATTCTCGCCCGGTTGATTATGCGTCTTTCTATGGCGAGTACCACGGCCACACGACTGCCGACCTCTCTCGGGTGTTGTCCGCTCTCCAAACTCGCAAGAGTGGCAGGAAGCCCGTCATTTACCTTGCGGGTGACTCTTCTCTGGACAACAAGTATTGGTTCGATAGGACCGCACGCGAGCCGGCGTGCAACGGCTATGAGCACGCTGTCACGCCCCCGTTCAGCCGGCCAGATGTCGCGTGGGCGATCAACCGTCGCGCAGCAGATGTGCACGCCCCATTTGTGTGCGTCAACGGCGCGATCGAGGAGGCCACCATCTCCGACAGGTGCGCACGTCACCGCTGACATTTGACTGCGGCCGCTGTCGTTGGGGGTGGCAGATCCTACCCTTTTTTGGGCAGCACCAGCTCGCAGCAGCCAGAAGCTCTTTGAGAGAGGGGCTACGTTTTACTTGCTCTGACCCCGTGCGCCACTCTATCCAGGCGTGGAACGCTCCGCGAGCAAGACATCTGGATACGCGAGCACATCACGGAGGAGGATGTGCTGATTGTGTCCGTGGGCGGTGCGTTGAGGATCGAAATGTGCCGTGGGTGCAAGTCAGTCGGGCGATGCTCCAGGCCCTTCCCTGCCTGCTGACAGATATGCGCTGGCGCTGACGACACTGGTGTTGGATACCTTGACGCGCGAACTGCTACCACCAGCCGAACTGCGTTTCACTTCCCGCTATGACTGGTGCTTCGCTGCATTCATTGGTGCAGGGAACGACATCGCTCTGCGGCCGTCTGTCGTCACTATGGCATGCATGGGCTCGCTCGCAAAGCTGTCCTCCGACCACGCCATCGACGCGGGCACGGCCATGGGGCTGGGCCATTTCGTCACCATGTTCAAGGATCACGTGGCGGGTGCGTGCAGCCGGTCAACGCACTCACTTCCAGCGCTGGCAGTCTGCGCAATGAACGTCGCTATTATCGAACGATTTGGGGCCTAGGTTGCTTTTCGCGGGAGCTCGCCAGCGGCATGATTTGCTCGTGCCTGCTTGTGGCTCTCCTGCCTTTCGTGCCCTGCCCTGTCTGCCCCTGCATCCTGCGCCCCATCTCTGGCGTATGATCTGCTGCTGCTCCGAATCGGTGCAGAGTACATTGATTCCATGACGTCCAAGCGCCGCCCAAAGCTGGTGATTGTCTGCATGATTTACTACCCGCACGAGCGCGTAGGCGGCTCGTGGGCGGATAGGGGTAAGTCGGGCTGCCTGACTTGTTGTGCGGCAGCCCCTGTGCAACAGCATAGCGTGTTGCTGGCCGCTGCGAACTGCCTGGACAGACCGCGTGCAGTTTGCCGATTTTATGCACTTGTATTCCCCATGTTTTCCTCCCGAGTTGACGCTGCAGTGCTGTCTCCGTTGGGATACAACAGCAACCCGGGCCGCCTGCAGCGCCTGATCCGCAAGATCTACGAGTTGGGCACCTGCGAGGTACGCGTGCCAGGCACTCGCGTGATTCCGTGCCCGCTCTTCGAGATTTTGGACGCCAGCCCTGACAGCGGAGACTACATTCAGCGTGTGGAGCCGAGCGAGGCCGGCGGCATCAAGATGGCGCGCTGGTTCGTCGACACCGTTCAGCGCGAGTATGGGCGCGATGCTACCGACGCCGCGGCTGCGCCCGCTGCAGCAGGTACAGCCGCCACTGGCGGCAGCCTCCTAGGCGGCTCGACTGCGGCGACCGGTGCAGGCGGTGCCGGCGGGAGCGGCGCCGCTCCAGCCTAAGCCCCTTGAGCCAGCTTTAAGGGAAGCACGACGCCGCTGAATTTGGAGGCTGAATGCAGCCTCCTCCAGTGTGATTGCGTTTGCAAACAGGGCCGAAGTGGCGGCGCCACGTGCGGGTTTGCTGCATTGCCATCGTGTGCGCAACGTCGTTCAGCGGTACTGCTGCTTCGATTGCTGGCTAATCAACCTCGGTGTGAAGAACGCGTTGGGGCGAAGCGTCTGCTGGTGCAGTTTGCAAAAGGTCAGTGTGCATCATCACCAACATGCACATCCAACCAGAGTATGTGAAATGCTTGATTAACTGAATTCAAGTGTTGAAGTTGGGACATGTGTGTGCCCCCGTATGAAACAGGGGGTCCGATATGATGGATCCGCAAGCTCGACGTCAACATTCACGCTGGCCAGATGGCCGCCTTGTGTTCAGCTGATCAAACCATTCCCGCGCCGCGTGCGCTTGCGAACTCGTGTGTCCCATCGGGATCGATATCAACCCTCTCGGACTCGAGATCTAGCTATAGAGCCGTCATCGATGGATGAAATTTCAAGGCTAGCGCTCGATGTGCGCCTCACGACCCTCAGAGCCCGCCCGGAGTACGCCCGACGCATCTGTACATGTGCGAGCTGCCAGCTCTGCAGTCGACTCTTAGCCAAATTTGTGGAGAAGTATGCTAAGACCTGAGTTCGACGCAAGGATGTCTGCAGGAATCTTGAACGGGCAGCTCAGTTGCAAGAATTTCATCTTGCAAGGCAGCGTTGCAGGGCTGTCACGTCATGAAAGCACACCTCTGGTCCAGAGGGCACTACTCGGCGTCAACACATTGCCCTCGTGAGCCTCGGCACACAAGACAGCGGATGTGTACAGCAACAGGGAAGTTGCAGCACCCGCGGGCTCATGAAAAAAATCACTCACATACTAAATTGGAGACGTTGCTGCGGGCTGTGAGGGGCGCAGGTGCCGGACGACGGCAGCTGTAAAGCGCCGATGACTAGCTCGCGTCCCGGTGCGCGGGGAGTCCGCCCAGCCCCTCACTGCCGCTTCAGCAGAGCGGTCGTCGCGTCGTCGTGCGCGTCGCCACTCTCCGCGTCCCCGCGGCCCGCCGGGGCATGATGCCCGCCAGCTGCCTCGCTGAGGCTCCCCTCCCCGCTGCGAGCCGCCCACGACACGCTCTTTTTCACGCGCCCGCCCTCGCCAGCAGAGTTCGGACCATGGTCCTCGTCATCCGCCCGCCCGTGGCCGCGGCGCCGCCGGCGCGCCTCCCCTTCTGGCAGCGGGGAGCCGCAGGTGCAGCCGCAGCAGCGGTAGCACGTGCGCCGGCTGTTGTTGCGCAGCAGCACGCAGCCGCAGGAGGAGTAGTACGCCACCTTGACCGCGTCGCCGATGAAGAGGCCCACCAGCAGCGACCACACCACGATGATGAAGCTGTCTGCGATGGGAATGGCAGGCATCTCCGGGGTGCCCACCGTCGCCAGCACAACGGCCACGATGGAATCGATGACCACGAAGAACAGCAGCGGCCAGCCCGGGCGCGAGCTCCAGAACCAGCGCCGCTCGCGCGTGACGAACACGTTGGTCGCGCAGAAGAAGAAGATGAGCTCGAAGCAGAAGGTGCGCATGCGCGGGTCCTGCGGGCTGTACCGCAGCGCCGCGATGGCGATGTAGAAGAGGGACAGACAGCCCACCAGGCCCACCAGACCCACCAGGACGCCCACGGTGAACAGGGGGCCGAGCTGCAGCGCAGAGCGGTGAGACGTGGAATGGGGAACAAGTTGATGATAGGGCGGAAATGGGTGTGCGCAGGGTGACAGGGTGCGTTGAGGAGCGGGTGGCATCTGACAGATCGCAGCACCGAAGGTTTCAACTGCCGCTGCCAGCATCAGCCACCAGCAATCACACCACCTTCCACGAGGCTCGGAACGCTGCACCATTGCAACACAAGGAACGCACCTCCCACTGCTGCGGCTTGTCTGACCCGGGCGCGTTGTCGGCGGCGATCGAGAGCGTCACGAAGTCGATGAGGAGGAGGAGCAGGCCGAGCTCGAAGGCGCCCACCACCCACGTGCCCGTCGCGAAGTACAGGATCACGATAAAGAACGCCATGATGAACTCCTTCGCCGTCTTGTTGAGCACCCACGTCTCGATGCGCTGGTGGATCGTGCGGCTCACACGCACGAGGTCGATAATACCGCTCAGGCCATCGTTGACGAGCACGGCACGAGCCGCCTTCTTCGCCACGTCTGTCGCGTTGCTGACGGCGACGCCCACCTCCGCCTGCGATAGGGCGGGGGCGTCGTTGATGCCGTCGCCCGTCATACCCACGACCACGCCCTGCTCCTGCAGAGCCCTCACGAGGAGGTGCTTCTGGTGCGGGAACACCTCTGCGAAGCCATCCGCGCGCGCGACGGCGGAGAGAAGAGCGGTGTCGTGAGCGAGCGACGCATCTCCGTCGTACGCCGCTGCCTCTGCAGCCTGCTTTCCCTTCGCAGCCGACATGGCGCGCTGGTGGTGTTGATGCTGCTGATGGTGGTGATGAGCATCGTGAGAGCTCCCCGCAGGAGCAGCAGCAGCGCTGCTCGCGTGCGTGCCGGCATGAGGCATGTTGACGACAACAGTTCCCTGCTCGCTCGCGTGCCCCTGCGGCCCATGTGCAGCCCCTGCCGCATGGCTGCCGCTCGCCTCGCGCTGCCGCTGCAGCTCCTGCAGGCTGACAAACTGCTCTCCCAGGCCCACCTCCTTCGCAATCACACGCGCAATGCGGCCGGTGTCACCCGTGATCATCACGGTACGGACGCCCAGACGGCGCAGCTCCGCGAGGGAGCGCGCGGTGTCGGTGCGCGGCGGGTCGCGCAGGCCGACGACGCCCAGCAGCTGCAGACCGCCCCCGGGTACTGCTGGTGTTGCACTGAGCGGGCCGCTGCCGTGCTTGGAGATGAGGTCAGAGCCGGCGTCTGCAGACGCGGGGACAACCGCAGCAGCGCTCGAGGCGGCGGCCGGGCCGCTTGCGCCGCCGGGCGCGGGCCGCTGCGCAACGGGCATCTCGACTCGCAGCGGCGCGAGTTCAGAGGCCGCAACGGCGATCGCCCGACACCCCGCCGCTGAGAAGGCGAGTTCAGCTGCCTCCAGCCACTCGCACACGTCCTCGCGGCTGCGCAGGCGACGCTGCGGCAGCTCCAGCGCAGCAGCGACCGAGGCGGTCGCGCTGACGGCGGGTGACGCGGACGCCGCAGAGGATGCGGAGGGCGAGGAGCTTGGAGACCCGTTCAAGCTGGCGCCGTTGCGGGAGCGCAGGGGACCTGCAGCGACAATGCTGTCTGCAGCCGCATCTCCCACACCGCCGGCGGCCGCATCCGCGTCGAGGCCAGCCGCAGGGGCCGCAATCGCCGCGGCGGATGGGTCGTCGCTCGGATAGACAGGCGCCTCGCATAGGGACAGAATCTCCTTCACAGCGCCTTTCACCACTCGCAGGCGCCGGCCGCTGCCCACGTGCACCACCACTGCCTCTGTGCGTCGCGTGGCGGGGTCGAAGGGACGGAAGGACTCGACGTGCCACTCGCCGTGCGCCGGCGCGCTGCTGCTGCTGCTGCTGGCCTCTCCGTCTGCGTCCGCCGCAGCCGCGCCCGGGGCAGCCGCCGTACCACCAGGGAACAGCTGCCGGGATAGCTCGCGGTCCCCCGACGCGCGCGCGGCGCCGATGATGGCGAGGTCGATTGCGTCGGCGTTCGCCTCAGCGGATGCGAGGGTGCCTGCGAAGAGCACCGCAGCCTCCCCACGGGGCAGGTCGGGGACGTGCCGGCAGCCCGCATACGATAGCCGATTCTCCGTGATCGTCCCCGTCTTGTCCGCGCACAGCACCGTCATGCGCGCGGAGTCCTCCGTGGCCTCCAGCGACGTGATCAGCACGCCGTGCTGCGTGAGCTCCTGCGAGCCGAACGCCATCGTCAGCGAGAACATTGCGGGCAGTGCGGAGGGGAGGCCGGACACGACGATCATGACGATGTTTGGCAGCGCCTCCAGCATGCTCTCGTGCTGCGCCGCCACCACCACGACGACGGAGGCGGCAACCACGAGCGTGGCGACGAGGAGGATGAAGGCGACGCGGCCTGTGACGACCTGCGCGTGCATCTGTGGCTTCGACTTGGCCACGAGCTGCACCGTCTTGCCGAACACCGTCTGCGCGCCCGTGCGCAGCACGGTGCACGTCACCTCGCCGCGCACCACCTGCCCGCCCGAGGACACCTCCGAGCCCTTCTCGCCCGGGATCTCGCGGGGCTCGCTCTCACCCGTCAGCGCGGACTCGTCCGCCGTGACGTGCCCCTCCGTCACCAGTGCATCCGCGGGCACAAAGTCGCCCGCCCGGATGCGGATCACGTCGCCGGGCACCAGCTCGCGCGCGGGCAGCACCTTCCACGCGCCGTCACGCTTGACCTTCGCCTCGACGACCAGCCGCTCCATCAGAGCATCGACAGCGGAGGCGGCGCGGAGGCTTTCCCACGTGCCGATGATGGAGTTGGCGAGCAGCAGCGCGGTAACCATGCCCAACGATTCCCACTTGTGCAGCAGGCCCGTGATAACGATGGTGAACATGAGCATGAACGGCACAGGCCCGTAAAACGTCTTGATGAACTGCAGCAACGGAGAGGTCTTCGCCTCCACAATCTCATTGTAGCCGTGCTTCCGGCGAAGGTCGTCAACTTCGTGTGATGACAGACCGCGGTGGCTCACACGCACGGCATCGCCACCGGCCGGCGCTGGACCGCCCGCTGCGAGCGCGTCGCCGTCCATGCCTGGGGTTTCAAGCTGGAAGTGCTAGAGGTACGAAACGCGCTAACCTGCCTATTGCAAGCTTGCCAGAAGCACGCAGCCAAAACCAAACGAGGAGTGCATCCGGCGGCAGCAACACCCAAGTGACAGCCGAGCAGCCTTTCGTGTTGTGCAAACTCGTCACAAGTGCAAGCCGCAAGCCGATCTTTAAAAGGTCGGTGTGCGCTAACTACGCGAACACCGGGCACGTGAGGCGCCTCTCCCTGCACTTGGCGACGAGGTTACTGGAATAGCCGGCATTATGGCGAAGACCACCTCGAAGACATGTTGTTTCGCACGATTTTTCCCCCATCGTCCGAGCGTCTGAAGTCGAAGTTTTCTGACAGCGTTGCTCGCGACTCGCCGACGTTTACAGTCTTGTGATTTTCAGTATCGACGACGATCGTTGCCTGAGACACGGATCATCGAGGTCTCAATCATTGCGGTGGAACGAACTGGTGGGTCTTGAGGAGTCGTTGTCAACGACTCGTTGACGAAGGGACCTTGCACGGGACCACTTCCGCCGCGGAAGTTCCGCATCCTTCGGATCTTGTGGGCGCGCCTGCTGGTTTTGTTCAGCGGATGGCTTCGGCTGTCAAGGCAGCCGGGTCCGCGCGCGGAATGGCCCCGGGCGCTTCGAAGCTGAGCTTCGCTGAGGGTCTTCGAGGCTGGTGTGCGTTCGCCGTTTTCGTGATGCACTTCACAAACTGCTTCTATCCGGAGCGGTGGTGGCTGGGCTACCACCAGGCGTTCTTAGGTGTCCTCGCTGTCCGCATTTTTTTCGTCCTCAGTGGTTTCGTGCTGAGCCTGCGGCACTTCCGGTCTCCCTCGCTCGATGGCCTTGTCAGCGCCGCATCCCGCCGCTTCCTGCGCCTGTTTTGGCCAGCATTTTCTGCGCATGTTCTTGCTTTCCTCTGCACCAAGTACGGGGGCTTCAACAGCGGAGTTACGCTGGGGACGGTTATGAATACAGGCTGGCCGACGGTGGTTTTCCAAGAGCCCGCGCCGCACTCTGCCGCCACCCTGCTCCAGTCCGGACTTTTTGACATCTGGTTCAAGCTGACTGCCCCGTTGCTCTACAACCGCGCCGTGATCTGGACCATGCACTACGAACTCGTCGGCTCCTTTCTGGTGTTTCTGACCATGGCCGTCGCTCGCGGCGTGCGGAACCGCTTCATGGTCTACATTTTTGTGGGCGCGGCGGCCTGGGCAGTGGACTGGCTCTACGTAGACTTTGTGGCAGGGCTGGTGCTCGCTGATGCGTACAGCTGTGGCTGGTTCGTCACGATGACCCCGGCCTTTGCGGGAGGGCTGAGCGCGACGGAGCCGACCGATGCTGCCGCTGGCCAATCACGCCCCATCTTCGATCAGGGCAGCGTCGCGCTTCCGTGCTGCGGCCGCCTCGTGCGTGTGAACGCAGCAGCTCTGCTCCGCGAGGCGGTGGCGCTTGGACTCGTGGCGTGCGGCCTGACTCTCGGTTACTTTGAGATCACGTCCCTCTTCTACCTCAACCGCACGGCTTTCGTGGGCGAGGCGGTGTGCATCGTCTGCGGTGTACTGTTGAGCCCGCTGCTTCGGTGGTGGTTCTCGACACGCTTCTCCGTGTGGCTGGGGAAAGTCTCATTTTCCCTCTATCTGTTGCACGGCACCGTCATAGGTCTGGTGTCTAGCAAGATGGCCCTGGCCTTGCACGATGCGGGCTGGACGCGCGGGTCACTCTTCGCACTGGTCCTGGTACTGACGACGGTGATGCTGGTGCCGCTGGTGGTGGTGTTTGAGCGATTTGTGGACAGACGAGGCATTCTGCTTGCGCAGTTTGTGTTCGACCGCGCGTTCAAGCCTGCGCAGCTCGGCGCAACGCCGGGATCGGGCCAAGGTTCAAGCGCGGGTGCAAATGTGGGCGCCAGTGTGACCATTGCGCTGCCGGCAAAGACTGGTGGGGAGGAGGGAGCTGCACGTGTCTCGACCAGTCTTACCGCGAGTGCTGCGGAGGCCGCACCGACCCTGCAGACGAGTACCGCGGCAGCGCAGGGCCCCGATGCGCTTCCTGACACGTCGGAGTGCGTGGTAGTACCACTCGCCG
>Ga0208629_101391_pt1 | contig 10050 bp, 2 predicted proteins | sample LakWasMet19_HOW5_2_FD_183865 | JGI IMG/M metagenome (GOLD analysis project Ga0208629, IMG submission 183865) | Freshwater sediment methanotrophic microbial communities from Lake Washington under simulated oxygen tension - Sediment Metagenome... | ecosystem: Environmental > Aquatic > Freshwater >...
GGCGCGGCCGCGCGCCGCCTCCGGGAAGGGGTGGCGCGAGTGCTTGTTGCGGCTGCCCGTGCCGTCCTCGCCGCCGTCGCGGCCGCGACCGAACCCGCCCCTCCCCTCGCTCGAGCGGAAGCCGCTGCCGCCGCTGCGGTCACCGCGGTCGCTGCTGCGGCGCTCGCCGAAGCGCGGGGTGCGGCGGTCTGCGCCGGAGCTGAAGCCGCCCTCACCGGCGCCTCCGTCCATCTCCAGCGAGACGGCCATCGCGGACGAGGAAGAAGCAGGCGCGGGGGACGGGAAGCCGCCGCTGCTGCCGCTGGACCCGCGGCGCCCGTCCCTGCCGGCCCCAAAGTCGCGGCGCCCACCGCGGCGGTCGGCTGGCGCATCGAAGACGCCGCGGCGGCGCCTGCCACCGCTGGCGCCGCCTGCTGCGCCCAGAACCTCCTCCGCGTCAAGAATGGCTGCGTCGTCGCCGTCGTCCCCTCCTCCGTCTGTTCCGTCTGCATCCTCGGCGTCCCAGACGGCCTCGCCCGCACCGGACCTGCCGCGGCCTCCGCTGCGGCCGCCAGAGGGAGCATCCCCGCGCCTGAGCCTGCCGCCGCTGCGCTCCTCATCGCCATCCATTGCGTACCGGCTGTTGCTGTTGCTGCGGCTGCGACTATCGCTCCTGTCGCCCCGGTCGTCGCCGCGGCGGCTGTCGAAGGCGCTGCGGCGGGCGTCACGGCTCTCAGGCCGGCCCAGCACGGCAGGAAACTCCATCTCCTCGTCCTCCTCCTCCCCCTCCTCCTCGTCTGCCTCCGCATCCTCACCCCTGCGCGCCGCAGCCGCCTTTCGCTGAGGGGCAGGGCGAGCCCCGAACGCCTCTTCATCGAACTGAAACATGCCCCCCTCAGCCTTCGCTGATGCGGCCGTTGCCTGCCCTGCCGTCTGAGGCGCCGCGTCTGCAGCGCCACCCTCTGCCGCCTCCTCTCCCTCGCCCTCGTCGCCCGCCACAGGCCGCTTGGCTGCCGCAGCGCCCACCCGCGGCACCTTCGCCCCCGACTCCTCCCGCGCCGCGGCCACGAGCCACGGCGGAATGCCGACCCGTAGAGCGGCGCCGCGCGGGATGCCGGAGAGCTTAAAGGGCCCGTAGGCGGTGCGGGTGAGGTCGTTGATGACGCAGCCGAAGAAACCGAAGACGTGGCGCAGCAGGCGGTTCTGCACGGGGGAAGGGGGGGGGGGGGGGGGGGGGGGGGGGGGGGGGGGCAACGGCAGGTTGGGGAGTGGTGAATGGGCGGAGAAAGGGTGAGCGGCGGGCAGAGTGAGAGCAGAGCCGGCGGCGGGGCGTCGCACGGCCTCCCTAAGCCTCGCAGGTGAGTGCAGCGCGTGCGTGTGCAAGGCAGCCACACGCATTCACGAGGGACAGCAATCAAACATCAGACGCCACGGACTCGTGGCACCTGCACAGCACCTCCAGCAACAGGCCAGCAAGACGTCAGGACAGCGGCACACTCACGTTGCCCTCCGCCATTGTGATGCGCAGCAGGGCGATGCGGGGGGGCAGGTCCTCGTCCTCCTCCCCATCGCCCGCCCCCTCCCTCCCCTCCTCGCCGTCCCCGTCCTTGTACGGCACCGCGTCCGCGGGCGGCACGCTGCGGCGCCGCTCGCCGTCCTCCTCCTCGTCCTCATCGCCCTCAGACTCGGCGTCAGACACGACGCCGGCGCCTGCACCGGCGCGCCGCGCCGCGCTGCCGCCGCGCGCCCCCTCGCCACCAGCCCCTGCCGCGGGCGCGTCCGCCTTGGCGCCCTTCTGTCGCTCCGACAGCAGCTCCACGTCGCTGGGCGACAGGCGACCGATCCCCTCGATGCGCCCCCCGTTGCGCAGCGCGCGGATGGCGCGCCCCAGGTGCCGCCCGTACACGCGCACCTCGTACGTGCGCTTGAACAGGCCCGCGTTGACCTCGTGCTCTAGCACGCGCGCGAGGGCGGGGTCGGTCGTCAGCAGCTGCAGCCCCGTGGAGCTGAAGTCCAGGCCGCCCACGGGGATTAGGCGCTCTGGCAGCCCCATGAGGCCCGCGCGGTCCAGCAGCGTCAGGCGCTCCTGCAGCCGCCGGTCGCCCGTGCGCCGCCGCTGCGCGTCGTCCCCGCGGGCCGCTGCAGCGGCAGCGGTGCCGCCGCGGCCGGCCGCGGAGCCCTCGCCGCTGGCGTCCACGCCCGATGCGCTGATAATCTCCCCTTTCAGCTTGTGCACGAGGAAGAGCTGCGGCCGCGTGCGCGCCCCCACCACGCTCTTGCCGTCCAGCTTCACGCTGTCGCTGCCCGGCTCCAGCTTCGTGCCCGGCTCGAGCACGGTCGCACCGTTCAGCGTCACGCGGCCCGCAGCAATCATCTCCTCCGCCTGCCGCCGGCTCGCCACGCCGCAGCGCGCCATGTACTTGGCGATGCGCACCAGGCGGCCCGCGTCGTCGCCGCTGCGGGCAGCTGCGGCGAGCACGCGGCTGCTGCTGAGGCTCTCAATCACCAGCGCGGCAGCAGGGGCCGCCTTGCGACCGCTCTTGGCCGCCCCGGCTGCCGAGGCCGCAGCAGAGGGCGGGAACCCACCAGGCGCGCTGCCCTCCGGCAATGGCTGCACGCGCTTGCCGTCAACGGTGATGGCGGCGGCATCAGGCTCGATCTTGAAGCCGGGCGCATCCACGGCGACGCCGTTCGAGCTGACGCGACCCGCAGCGATCATCTCCTCCACGTGACGCCGACTCCCCAGCCCACACTGCATCAGAAACTTGCTGATGCGCAGCTGCGCGCTGGAAGCGACGCTGGCATCTGCAGCCCTTGCAGCTGTTGCCTCGGGTGCCGGGACGCCGACCTCGGCAGCAGCACCCCCCACCGCTGGCGGCGGCTGCGTCAGTTCGCCGGATTCACCGGCGGCCAAGTCGCGCGCTTCGGTCACAACCGAGCGAAATCCAGCGTAAAGATGTGCTGGCGGCTGAACTCGACGGAGCACGGACGAAATCGTAGCTGCTCGAGTGGCCAGAACGCACCGCCGGCTCGTTAGCGGCACCTGCGCTGTGGCTCGTCGCAGCATTGTGGAAATAAGGTGTTATAAGGCGGCTGCGCTGTCCAACGTGTACCGGCGGGTACCACGCCTCGTGCGGCAAACCTGCTGTTGCAAGTCGTGTGCTGCGATTCGGTGGTTGCTGCACCAGCACAGAACAGCGAACGCAGTATGAGCAGGTAGCAGTCTTTCTACGTAAAACCACTAGCAGGCAAGTTCAAGATAATACGTGTGCCGAAACTTTCGGTGTCGTTGTTGCGCTGTTGCAACAGACGAAAAAGCGATTCATCCGCCGCGTGGCACGTTTGGTGGGCTCGACCGCCGAGTCAAGCTGGTGCCGATTTCACATGTTGCTGTGAAATAGCAGGACGCAGTCCGCTCACTTCGACGGTAGCGGGTTGGGATACTGCCCCATTGGTCATCGTCGGTCTCGAACCGCACACCTCCGCACGGCGGCTCCGAAACTCCTCAACCCAGATTCACGCGTGCGCGGTGGTACGGGTTCCGAGGCGGCAGCCGGAGATGCCAGATCCATCGCACTGCAGCACATCACGCCAGCGGAAACCGCCTTCTTCGGCCTGGAGAACTGTCAATCGTACGATGGCTGCGCGCGTCCTTCACGTGTCCTGGTTCCACGCCTTATTCAACACAGCTGTGGCTCTCCTGTACGTGCTGCAGAGCTGCCTGCTACGGTTGTGCTCCAGTCGCAAACAGAAGCGCGCGGCGGTTGCAGCGACGGACCACCGGGTGTTCGCTGACGACGTCACGGGCATGAACGCGGCCGCTGTGCGGTCCATCGTCTACCCGCTTGACGTGGAGGACGTACGCGAGGCGGTGCTGCGCGCCGGGCGCGAAGGCGCCAGCATCGCTGCGCGCGGCCAGGCACACACAATGGGCGGACAGACCGTCCCTGCAGGGGGCTATGTCCTGGATATGCGATTTCTAAACCGCGTCACCGCGATCGACCCTACTGCGCGCACCGTCACATGCCAGCCCGGCGCTACGTGGAGCGACCTGATCCAGGCGCTGGATCCGCTCGGCCTCTCCCCGCGCACCATGCAGTCATATTCTAGCTTTTCTGTGGGCGGCTCTCTCTCCGTCAACGCGCACGGCATCACCAACGACTTCGCCTTCCACGAGTGCGTGCTAGCGCTGCGCCTCATCGACGCGGCTGGCGAGGAGCTCACCGTGACGCGCGGGGACCCCCTCTTCGGGCACGTGGTCGGCGGCTTCGGCCTCTTTGGGGTGGTTGTGTCCGTCACTCTGCGCGTGGACGCCAACTGCGGCCTGGAGCTGGAAAACATTGAGACGGACGCGCGCGCCTTCCCGGCGCTGTACGCGCGCGCGCTGGCGGATGCGCGCATCGCCGTGAAGCTGTGCCGCATCAACATCCTGAACCCAGACCAAATCTTCATGTATCTCTTCCGCGCGGCCCCGGGCAGCGAGTGCGCTGTGTCACACATCGGCGACCACGCGCGGGAGATGGGGCCCGCATCTCGCCTCATCTACAAGTGGCTGTCCCCCACCTCCGGCTTCCAGGCCCTGCGGTACGCGCTGGAGGCGCTGCTGCGGCGGCCGCTGGACTGGACGGGCAGCGCCACGCGCAACAGCCTCATGTTCGAGAGCGCGAGCCCGCTGCAGCAGCTGTACTGCCCGGTGCTCAACCTCGACAGGTGCGTGCGGCTCAAAAGGTGTAATATTGCCTGTTCCGCGCGGATCTGCTGGTGCGGATGGGTTGAATTTGGCATGCGTGGCTTCAGCTGCCGTGTTGCTGCTGCCGTCGCCGTGCATCGTTGCGGTGTGGTTGCCTTCGCCCACCATCGTCATTCCCCCGTTTGGGTGCCTTGTTCCGTTTCTCTGCACCCTCCCGGCTGCAGCACGCACATCCTGCAGGAGTTCTTCATCCCCAACTCCCCCGACGGCGGCGCGTGGTCGCACTGGCACGCGCATCTGCGAGCAGTGCTGGCCGATCACATCGCCAACGACAGTCTCGTCCGTCTGCTCAACATCACCATCCGCTGCGTGCAGCGGGACGAGGTCACGCGCCTGCCGTACGCGGCGCACCCGCACGGCGTGCTCGCGTTTGTCCTCTACTACCGCACCCCGCGCACAATGGCGGCAGACGCACAGCTGGAGCGCCTGCACACGCGTCTGGCGGCCAAGGCGGTGGAGCTCGGCGGGACCTTCTATCTGCCGTACCGCCACCACTACACGGCGGGTGCGCTCACGGCCGCGTACCCCAGTGCCCGCGCCTTCTTCGCTGCCAAGCTGCGTGCTGACCCGCACGAGCGCTTCTCGAACGCCTGGTACGCTGCGTATGCGCCGCAGGTGCTGAGCGATGCGGAGCGAGCGGCGGCGAGGGCGGAGGGCCTGGCGCTGCGGTGCCAGCAGCAGGAGGCTGCGCAGTGCTCAGCTGGCGTGCTCGCGATTGCCGACGCTGCGCAGGAGGCGCCTGCAGCGCGGGCTGGTGCTGGAGCAGCGACGGGCACTTGGCCTACACCGACCGCCCCAGCGGCTGCTGCGTCTGTTGAGGCTCTGGCCCTTGACGTGCGCGTACAGCGGCAGCACAGCTACAGTGCAGTGATGGCCGACGCTGCGCTCCGCTCCTCCCTCCTCCGCTTCTTCGCCAACGTATTCACGGTCGAGCCCGCGGCTGCCATGATGGCCCATGTCGAGGCGGCATTCGCTGCCGCTGCGGCTGAGGCGGAGGAGGACGCATGCACCCACCCGCGAGACGCCACCCACGAGCTGGCCGCTGCAGCAGGTGCGGGCAGCGCAGGCGCAGGTGCTGCTGCCATGCCCACGCCGACTTCCTCCTATCGCTCAGAGGCAGCGCGCACGGTGCGCCACCGGCACGCTGCCGCAGGCTCTGCGGCAGGCCCTGGGGCAGGGGCGGAGGCGCCAGCGGGCAGCATTGCCGCTGGCAGTAACGGGAGCAGCGACGGCCCACTGCCGACGGACGTGGCCGTCTTTCGGCAGCTCGCTGCGCGCCTGTCCGCCTTCCGCGGGCTGCTCAGCACGGCGCGCCGGCTGCAGCGCACGCTCGCCCAGACGGCCGCGACGCGCCGACAGATCACGGGCGAGGCCGCGCGGGTGCTGTCGCAGCTGGGGCTCAGTGACGGAGGGGTGGACGGGTGGGCGGCCATCGGCGACGCTGGCCGGTACGTGACGGCATTGCGTGAGGCAGCGGGCATCGGCGGGCGCCAGTTTGTGGTACACGACGGGATCGGGCTGGCGGGCGTGCTGGAGCGCGGCAGCGTGACCCCCGTTGGCGAGTTTGTGCCCATCAACTACGCTACCGCTCGCATGGGCGCAGGGGCACTGGTGCACCCGCCGGCCGCGGGCGTAAACGGCGCCCACAACCTCACCCCCTCCCGAGCAACCGCTGTGCCTCCAGCGACCAGCGCGGCACCGGTGCCGCCTGCCAGCGTGGACCTCGTCACAATGTTCCAGGGACTGCACCACCTGCCCCCGCACACCCTGCCCCACTTCCTGGCCTCCGTGCATGCGATGCTGCGCCCCGGCGGAGTCTTCATCATTCGCGAGCACAACGCCGAGGGCGCAGGCGTGGCCGCCATCGCAGACCTGGCACACAGCACCTTCAACGCCGTGACGGGCGCGAGCGAGGCGGAGGAGGCGGCGGAGGTGCGTGCCTTCCGGCCGCTGAAGGCCTGGCGCGCCCTGCTGGAGGCAGCCGGCTTTGTGGACGCGCGCGTGTATGAGTGCCAAGCGGACGACCCGACGGTCGACATTATGATGGCGTTCGTTAAGGTGGAGGGCCCTGCGGTGGCTGCGTCGGTGGCCGCCGCGGCCGCTGCGGGCGCGCCCTCTGCGGTGCTGCGGCGGGCAGCGAGCGAGAGCGGAGCCAGCGCAGACGCTTCAACCCGGGGCCTCGTGCGACAAGCCGGCGCCGCGGCGGCCAGCGCTGGCGCTCGTGGTTCTGCTGCACCCGCGCCCGATCGCCACGCCCCCTCCTCCGCCGCTGTGGCTCAGGTGCGGGCGCTCCTGGCGGCCTCCGGCGCCGGCCCGCGCGACCGCCTGCCTGCTGCCACGTGGCACACGCTGACGGAGTGGCTGCTCGTGGACGTGCCAACCCGGTACGGCGCATTCCTCGAGCACACCCCCTGGTTTGACTACCCATACCTGGCGGTCGTGGGCCTCTTCTGGCGCCTGTTCGCGCGGGAGGCCGCGATTGCCTGGCGCAAGCACGGGTTCTTGAGCGGCCTCTGGAACGAATATACGGTGATGAACGTCGTCATCGGCGGCGTGCTGACCGCAGTGTTTGTGCAGCTGGCGGTGCTTGCGATTTACCCGCGCTGGGCCACGCCGCCCGAGTCTGTCGACACGCACGTGCAGCTGCTGGTGGCCGCGCAGCCCCGGGTCGGCACCGCCGTACCCACCACGGGATCTAAGCCACCCATTGCGCCGGCTGCTGTCGATGCGGGTGAGCGTTCGGATGCTGTCGGCAGCGCCGTTGGCTGTGTTGACGCAGCATGGACCGCATCTGGCCTCCCAGACCTGCTGTCAATCATCAACAATCCGGCGGCGGCTGTGCTTGTCCCCTGGCAATCGTCGCCCTCCGAGAGCCTGCGCCTGCCGTCCCGTACCCTCCTGCCCGCCTTGGACGACCCCCGCTGCTACGCGGCCCTCTCCGTCCCGCGCTACAAGCCCTTCGGAGCTGCCGTCAAGGCCCTGGCGCGGGCAGGGGTGCAGGTGGTGCAGGTCGCGGGCCACTCCCTCATGCAGGTCCGTGTGGTTGTGGAGAGCGACGCTCAGGTAGCGCTGCTGCGGGGCCTGGGGTCGGACGCAGAGTTTTTGTTCGAGTTTACCGACCCCGCGACCCCGACCCACCGCGAGGTGGCGCTGGCAGTGCATGTTCCGGCGCTGTGCGCGCTGCTGCTGCAGCTGGAGGCGGCGGGCATCCCCCTGTCGCGCCGCGGCGCCTCCGTAGATCAGGTGCACCTGCACGACTTCTAGAGGGACTGACTGCGTGCGTGGAGCCGTGGCGGGTTGAGTGGCAGTCAGGAGAGAGCACAAACATGGCAGGAGCGCAACACAGCGCACGATGCACGAGGTGATCAGGCTGGACTTACAGCCTCATCAGCCTCATGCTTGCGTGTGCGCGACAGCCTTCGCGCTCCTCTCGGTACATCTGCTTGCAGGCAGGGCCACCCGCCTGTTGGACCTGCTTGTGAGTATCGGGATGATTGTCAGTGGGCTTGTTGGGAGGATCGCACAGCCAGTCGCTTGCGGCGGTGTACGTTCAGCTTTGCGTTTCTCAACTTGTTCGTAGGATGCTGCATTTGAGGCATGCAACTCACGCTCAAATTTCAGAAGATTGAACTCATGAAGTTATGACGCAGCAACAGATTGAACGTGTTGCTCCATGGTTGTGTGATCGAGGTCAGTCGAAACGTATTGACTTTCGACTACGTGCGTGCCAAGAATATGAGCTGGCCATACGGCCGTCGAAACCTTATCTCAATCGGGGAATGCACCTGGGTTCGAGGGTGGTCGGAGTTTCAAGCTCGGCTATCATACAACGTGCAGACGGAAGTCGGGGAGCAGTGCAAGTGGGGCAGGCAGGCCTAGGCGACTAGGTGGCCAGGGACAGGAACAGCCACAGCAGAGCACACGCTATACGCCGCTCTGTGCTCGCAACGCTGGCGAGCTCCGGCGCTGCAGCGAGTAGATCACGTGCGCAACACGCTGCCACGCAGAGCGCCGTCGAGCACGACAGTTCGCGATTGTTGTTGACGCAGTCGAGTCTAGGCGAGGGGCTAGCGTTCAAGGGCAAGAGTGGGCAAAGCGCTGCAACGGAGCGGAACAGCAGCATCGGTAGTAGAAACGTAGGCAACATCAAGCAATCGGAGCGGGCCAATGTTTATCACCACACGTCAGACGGTAGCCTGGAATTTCGAGAAGGCGCGGCAGCAGACACGCGGCCGCCAATACCTGGTGTCACGGATGCTTCGAAGAGCGCAGACACGACATCACCAGGCACGGTGTCAGTTGTTGTTGACGACAGTGTGTCGGAGATTCGCTGAGACGCAGGCGTCGACAGCGGTTCGGCCACGGCCATGCCTCGCGCTGCTCCAGGCGTGTGGGTGACTTCGCCGGCCGCTGCGCCGCTCGCCAGTCGCAATGTGCTCGCTCGGGCGCTTGAGCTTCCTGGCGTGCCCATGCTGCGCCTTGCAGTGAGCCCTGATATCGCAGCGTTGTCGCCAATCGCCCTGACAGACAGTTGTGCAGACTCTCTGGCAGCAGCCGCGAGAGGACGCTGCGCACTGGAGGGGGCGTCAGCGACAAGCTCAAGCAGTCCGCAGGGCGGAAGCACTGAAAAACTCGGGGCGCGGGGTGGGGGGCCCACACTGGCAGCCGACGGGCGCCGGAGACCAGCCTCGGAGGTGCGGGGTTGCGGCGCGGGAGCGGCGAACCGGCGCTGCTGCGGCAACTGGGGTGCGGGGACCTTGCCGTCAGCAGCAGAAGCAGCGCGCAGTGCGGACGCAGACAGCGAGGGCGCCTCACGGACGCGCGCCAAGCCAGGCACTGGCATTGCAGGAAAGGCGGCGAGGGCTGATGTGCGCCGTGCCATTCCCGCGGGAAGAAACGAGCTCGCTCGTCGTAACAGACCGTGCGGCTGTGCTGTTATTGTGCTGACGGCGTCACCCGCGACGGGGGTAGCACGCATGGCAGCCGGTTCAACGTGGCGGCTCTGGGGAGGCCCAGCGAGCTCGCTCAAGGTTGCTGCAGCCGTTGAGACACCTGCCATGGAGCCTGCAGTCACCGAGCGGCGCAGCGGCGGGTGCGGGTTCGCACTCTTCGCTGCACTGACAGCGGTAGCACTGCGACCGCTCAATGCGGCGGAGCGAACTCGCAGTCTGGCGACTGCCGCGGCTCCCTTCGAAGTCACTAGCCGCCGCACGGTTGCGGCTGCCTGTCCCGCAGTGCTTCGCAGGGCGGCGACCAAGCCAACGAGTAGTGCGAGCAGGACTGCGGAAGCTAGCAGCGCGATACAGGCTGTGATGGCAAGG
>Ga0208629_101392_pt1 | contig 10048 bp, 7 predicted proteins | sample LakWasMet19_HOW5_2_FD_183865 | JGI IMG/M metagenome (GOLD analysis project Ga0208629, IMG submission 183865) | Freshwater sediment methanotrophic microbial communities from Lake Washington under simulated oxygen tension - Sediment Metagenome... | ecosystem: Environmental > Aquatic > Freshwater >...
GCCGCCGCCCGCGCGCGCGCCGCAGCGCTGCTGGCTGCGGTACCCAAGACGGTCATCACGACCCACTTCCGCGAGGTCTTTGACCACGGCCTGCTGGCGCTGGAGGGCCTCGGAGACGCAGACGGCCCCAGCGGCGGCGCCGCCGCCTCCTCCTCCGTGGCCGACCTCTCCTCCAACGTCTCCTTCTACCAGATGAACGTGATGCTGGGGGACCGGCCCGCCTCCGCCGCCGCTCCTGGCGGGAGCGCCTTCGCGCCAGGCAGCCGGGCAAGCACTGCGGCATCCGGGACGGGCTATGGGTTCAGCGGCGCTGCGGGCGGCAGCGACGGCAGCTTCCGCGCCGGCGACGACGCGGGCGGGGGGCTGTCGAGCGCGCCCGACTACGAGGACGACGTCGTGCCGCTCTTCAGGCTCGTGCCCGGCCGCGCAGCGTCCTCGTACGGCCTCGCCTGCGCGCTGCGAGCGGGCGTGCCGCGCTTCGTGACGGACCGCGCCGCTGCCGTTTCGAGCATGCTGAAGGGCAGCGCAGCGGTGTCGCCGCTCGCGGGACACCTCGAGGATCCTGCCCGGCGTGCCGTGGAGCGTGCACAGCTGCAGCTTGTGCGCGCGCTGCTCACGCCGGCAAGCTGGCACGCGGACGATGATGCAAATGCGACGGCGACGTTGAGTGCTGATGGTGGCGGTGGTGGCAGTTGCCGGGGGCAGGCGGCGTCATCACAAGACGTACAAGAGCTGGTCAGGCTGCTCTCTGCGGCGTGCGGCGTGTTCACGTGATGCCTCACGGTGTGGGGCCGTGGGGCGCGCTGCGGCAGCGAAGCAACTTCGAATTGAGGCGGATGTGAAGCCACACGAGCATGAAAAGAAGAGTTCGGGAACTCCAGTCGCTCCAGCTCGCCGCAGTACTTGCCTTGCTTTTATCCCAGGAGTTTGCAGTGCACGTGCAGAGTCTGTCGTGCAGACAGACATCGTCTCCGTTCGTGCAAATCCGACCTTCGCGAGCCGTTGCGGTCGTTAAGGCATGCGCTGCAAGCCTGCACGCGCTGCCAGCCGCCTCTATTCGGCAGCATTGGTCGAGATCAAGTGCGAGCAGGTGCACGTCTCCCACCAAATCATCACCCAGTGTTTCTCAAGTTTTGAAACGGCTCTTGGGGGGCGCGCTCGACATGGCTGACGCTGCTGCCGCTCCCTCTGCTGCGGCCCCGAAGGTTACGCAGCGCAAGAAGCAGGCTGACGAGGCTGGCGCCGCCGGCAAGGATGCCGCGAAGGACAACGCACCCGCTGCCGTGACCAAGCCGGCGAAGAAGGTCGGGTGCAGCGCTGGTGCCATCTCCGCCAACATCAAGAACGTGATTCAGGTGTCCCTGGTGGGCGCTGCTGCCGCCCTGGTGATCTTGTTCCTGTTCATGTGGTGGAAGAAGTCTCCGAAGGTCACGTGCCTCACCGAGGTGCCTCAGGCGTCCTTCGGCCTCGGCGCGGCGCTCTCGGTGCTGTTCCTCAGCACCCTCGCGGACCTCCTGGTGACCATGATCGGCCCCCACGAGCAGGAGAAGAAGCCGATCGCCCTGCGCGCCTGCGAGTCCCTGCGTCTCTCGCTGCTCGGCTGGGGCCTGGTGCTCGGCGCCCTCGGCTGGCTGGGCTACGAGCTGTTTCGCAACAACATGTGGAAGCAGATGAGCGTCGCCACCCCCACGGCCTGCGACCCCACCCTGTACCGCGTGATGGTGCGTGCGCCGTGATCCGAGAGCTGTGGGCTGCAGCGCAGAGAAAATGGGGCAAGGCTGTGGCGCTGGGCCGTGTAGCATTGGCCACACACACGAGTACAGCCGCGGCGCTCGCGCGAACCGCCTGCTACTTTCCCCCCTCTCTCCCTCTCTCGTTGTCTCCCTCGCGTGTGCAGAGCTACGTCGCCTTCGCCCTCGTGGGCACCGTGGTCCTGTACACGATCCTCGTGATCGTGGTCGTCTCCATCGCGTGCTGCTGCTCCAGCAAGTTCAAGCCCGCGGGCGCGGGCGCCAAGGTGTGGGACGGCACCCTCAACTTCTTCGGCCTGCGCGAGCTGATGCCGGTGGCCCCCGCGGCGGCCAAGGGCAAGGGCGGCGACGAGGACGACGTCGAGGCCGGGGCGGGCGGCGCGGACAAGGACGACGCCAAGGCGCAGAAGCAGCCGCTGCTCGGCGGGGACGACAAGAAGGAGAAGAAGGACAAGAAGAAGAAGGAGAAGGAGGTCGCCGTCGCGTCCGGCACCCCGGCGGCGTACGCGGAGGGCAAGCCCGGCTCCGCGTAAGCGGACCTCCCGTCTGTGCGATGAGTGTTTCCTTACCCGCGCCCACCTCAAACTTCACGGCTCTGCTGGACCGCCCCACCCGGTGCCAGGGGCGGCGGCGCCGTCAGATCCTGCCGGTGCCGATGCGTGCTGACAGCACTGCCAGCCGGCAAACCAGCTCCGGCTGCCAATGTTACTGGAAGGATGGGCGGACGGCAGGCAGGTGGTAGTTTCCGCAGCGAGCCTGTGCGCTCGCGGAAGCCCTGGCGCGCTTCTTGTCGAGCGTGATGGCGCTCGTCGTCGATCCGTGCACGGAACACATGTTCCACCCGCTGCCATACTTGCAACTTGCATGATGAACGACAGATGGTTGCGTGTGGTGTGCAGTGTTGCGGACCGTGCCACCCGTGTCATCGATCGCGACGTTCGCGAATGGCACCGTTGCGGTCGCGGTATCCGAATCGACTTCGCAAGTAACGATGTTAGAGCCACGAGGCGCTCGAGCTCGTGTGCGTCGACCTCGAGAGTGTGTACACGCTCAATCACCACATGCTTACAGGCGACGTCGATGCATCCAGCGACGGCACGGCTTTCAATGCCGTGAACTTGAAGGTGGCGAACGCAAATCGCGGTCAGAAAAGGCGACACCGCTGGCCAGCGTCGTGTGTCAAGCAAGTCGCGCATGCTTGTCGACACCTCGGGGCATCGAAAGGGGCCGTCGAAATGGCGTTCGTCTCAAAGCAGCAGGCTGTCCACAAAACATGCAAGCAGACGACCAGCAACATGCACGCACAGCTCAAACTGACTCGGAGGAGCAGAAGCGCAGATACCATTGGGGGCTGTGGCTGAGCGGCTGAGAAGGGTGACTTGTTGAGGAAGAGGCGGCGTCCATGCGGAGGAGCTCGAATGGACGCCGTATGAGCCACCCAGGGCACGATGCGCGCTCATGACCATGCTTGCGCGGCAGACGACGCGGTGTGCTGGTTCGACTCTTCTGCAGGAGAAGCCTCCTCCGAACCTGCGAGATGCGCGTGGCTGCGGTGGGAAAGGGTGCCTTGCGGCTGAGCCCACTCTGTGAAAGCGCTCGCAGACGGGTGTCCCTGATGAGCAGGCAATTCTATCTGCGCTGAGTAGTCTGCGTTGAAAGGAAGCGGGCTGCGGTCAGCTGCCGATGCTACGGCATCAGAGCGCGGTACAGGCACGGCGACTGTCTCGTTCGCGCTCGCGCTCCCGTCTCTCGTCGCGTGATGACCGAGGTACCGCTCTCGCTGCGCCTTGAGGGCAGGCCCCGTGCGCCGCAGCACCAGGTACGCAACCAGTGTCAATACGCAGGCGGCGGTGTTGACGGCAATGAACACTGTGCGCGCCTTGTGGCCCGCCTCCACAGAGACCTCGATGGCACCCTCCGACACCGTGCCGCCCATCGCCGTGGCGATGATGAACGGGAAGAGCCACTCGCCTGACGCCCCGCCCAGCACAATGGCGGTGTCGTGCTTGCCCTCCACCTTCACGTAGCTGTCCATCAGCGCAACTGCGGTGGGGTACGTGGAGGCCATAAACAGGCCGTAGACGATGGTGGCGATCCACACCCCAAGCACAGTCGACTGCAGCATGATCAGCAGCAGCATGCCGAACACTGAGCCCACCACGTCGATGAGCAGCATGCGCTCGGAGGAGAGCCGCGTGGACAGCGGCACGGCGAGGAGCCGGCCCACCATGATGGCTCCCCAGTACACAGCGGTCATAAACTGCCCCTCTGCCTCCGTCATGCCGAGCGAGAGCACGGAGAAGGCGGTCAGGTAGAACCCGTAGCCGCACTCCGCGCCGACGTACGCGCCCATGAGGCACGCCACGTTGGCCACCACCAGCCAGGTGTTGAGTGACATGCCCTTGGCCGTGAGTGGCTGGCCGGTGGCATCAGCGGCGGGGCTGACGGTCTCAGCCGCGCCTGCGCCAATCGTGCCCACAGCGACAGACGCGCTGGCGTTCGTCGGAGTCATTTTGCCGGTGGTGGCCTCGGGCGCACCATTTGTAGGTCCAGCTCGGAGGCCCGCATCGGTGCCGCTCGCTACCGGCACGATGGGTTGCAAATTCCACGTCCCCTCGGTTGCATCGCCTCCCGCAGGGTGCAGCGTCACAGCATCAGACGCCGCCCCCTGGCTTGGCACACCCTGCTCCTTTTTGAGCGCCAACGCGGACTTGCGCGGCTTCGGGTGCGGCAGCAGCTGCAGCGCCAGCGCCATCACCACGCACATGGCACCGCAGAAGTAGAACGCGAGGTTATATGCCGCCTTATCGACAAGCACCTCCTCTGTGGCGGTGGCGGCATCGAACTGCACGCCACTCGCCCCGCCGGAGAGGGACGCCGAGGCGCGCAGCGCCAGCGGGGACAGGAACGCCCCCAGCGCAAAAGCGAAGTGCAGGGCCTGCATGTACTGCTCCATGCGTGGGTGGCCATCCAGTGCCCACAGAATCATGATGTTGCCACCCGTGTCAACCTGGCACATGAAGAAGCCTTGCACCATCACCACGATCGCAAGGGTCACCAGGCTGCTTGTGAGGGGAATAAGCGCCGTTGCAAGGCCTCCAATCATGAGAGACGCCCCGAGAATCCAGTGCCCGGGGATCCGATCGTACAGGAAACCCATGAATCCGCCACAAAGATACGCAAACGAGCGAATGCCGAGAATGTACCCTGTCTCGGTCACGGTGGAGTTGGTCTGATACGCGAGCTGCAGAATAGCCGGCCCCATCGTCGCCACCGCCAAACCCAGCGTCACGAAGCAGACGCAATACATCAGCGCCGTTGCTTCCGGCTTTAGGCGAAAGGCACGCCAGCCGGATAAACTTGTCGGTGCCGGGTGCGATGCAGACATCCTGTTCGCTCGATGCTCATGCAGAGGGACGTCAGATTTGGAGCCTTGGTCTGTGCCACTCTGTGGCACGTGGCAAGGGCAACAGCTGGCACGATTAGTGATGGGCACAAATGGCGTGCCCTACAAACAATAGAAATGCTCGCATTACGCACAGCATACGGAATACGAACTCAGCGGAGGCTGCTCCCCTGCTCGAAGTGCGCTGTCCACAAAAGCTGATTCAGGCCGATGAAGCCTGTGGAGTGCGCCGCAAGCGACACGTCTCGTCGCTGCGGCGAAAGCACAAGTGGTGACGGGGTCGACCACGTGTGTGACTGCAAAAACCCATGACCAGGAGCTGATCACGCAGCGCGAGTTGCAATAGTCGAGTGGAGCACGCTGTGTTCCAGCCGCTGTTGACAGCTCGAGTTGATCACTTGGGACCCCAATCGCTCGCGTATCAACAACGAAGCCGGCGAATCCTCGTACCTCGTTACCCCAGCCCTGAGATCCAGCGAATCGTCCCCGTGTAGTTGCGCCCACTACAGGTAGGAAGGGGAGCGGCATCGACAGCATGCGCATCACAATCTTTGGCGCCACCGGTCGCACCGGGTCGCACCTTGTGTCATGTGCGTTGGCACGCGGGCACACCGTGCGTGCAGTCAGCAGGGATCCAAGCGCAGCGGCTGGCCGCGTGCCGGAAAACCCAGCACTGACCTGGGTACGCTGCGACGTCACAGATGCCGCCCAAGTCGTTGCAGCCGTGGAGGGCGCTGACGCGGTGCTGAGCGCGCTGGGCGTGCCCAACTTTCGCGAGCCCGGCACCCTGCTGCCCGATGCGGCCCGGCACATCGTCGCTGCCATGGCGCACTGGGGCGTGAAGCGGCTGGTGGGGCTGGCTGGCGCGGGCATTCTCGACGTCACAGGCGGTGGCGGCATGCTGCGCAACGAGCGGCCCGGCTTCCCCACGGTGTTCAAGCCCGTCAGCGCGGCGCACAAGGCGGTGTGGGATGTGCTGGCCAGTAGCGGTGGCGGGCTGGTGTGGACGCTGGCGTGCACGCCTGACCTGAAGGATGAGCCCGCAGGGGACCGGGTGCTGCTGGAGGCGGCAAACTGCCTGCCCGCGAGTACGAACGAGGTCGCCGCCGGGGCCGTCGCGGAGTGGATGGTCCGGGAGGCGGAGGAGCCTCGGTTTCCGCAGGCGCGTGTGGGGCTGTGCTTCTGAGGCAGGTGCCGCCGCTCGTCGCGCTGGAGGCGGCACGGTCATCTGGCGTGCTGACCGAGTCCGCTGCCAGCCACTCCACTGCCGCCGCCGTGCGGACGCGTTGCAGCCGATGGGGCAGATATAGAGGCTGCAGCGCCGCCGGCTAGCCCTGCAGCGGAGGCAGTGGGCAAAGCAGCTGTCTGGAGCCTGTACGCGTCTTGATGCCCGACGGTGCCAGCACACAGCAGCCGCGGGTCCGGGAGCGCGCCCGCAAATTTGGCCCACGACCGGGTGGCCGCGGGGATTCGTGCAGAGCTCTTGGTGTGCTGAGGTACCGGTCGGGCGTCTGTCACTCCCCCCGTCGACCTTGTCGCGTGGGCGGCAGGGTGCGGCACGCCGCCTGCTCGAACAGCGACACACGAGGCGGACGCAGAAGCAGAGGCAGACATAAGCGGGGGGCGAGTATCGCTGCCGCTGATTCCATCATATATCGTTGCACCTGCCGATATCGGCCGCGGAAGCTTTCGCCGTTGTTCGTGCCTGTCAGCGCTCGCAGGGCACTCGCCAGCGACCTGTCTGCGAATTGATCCTCCTGCGGTATCCGTTGAGGCGGCGCTGGATTGCGCACTGCTGCCCTTGGTGTCATCCGATACACTTGCGGCTGCGGCGGCTGCAGCTGGTGCTGCGCCGTGTTGCGGTTGCTGAGCCCCGCCTGCGCTTGCCGACCCCAGTTTACTGCACCCAGTGTGCGCCGTGCCGCACTCTTCCATATGAGAGCGTCTCTCCACGCCGCGTCTCTCCACGCCGCCTGCGCCCGCTGCTGGACGTGCGCTGCCGCGCAGGCCGGCTGCTTTTGGAAACACAAGCGCGGGTTGAAAAGAGTCGTCGATCGCGCTGAACTCTCGCTCACTGAGGCGCCGGCCCGCGGCCACGGACGCGTAAATGAACTGCGGCTTGACCACGCAGATGTACTTCGCGCCCGCACGCCCCACCATCGCGTCGATCTTCGACGCGTTAAGATTCTCAGCGACGATGTGTGTGAGGGAGCCAACGGTGGGTCCAAGAGACACCCCGGCGCCATGCTTGTGAATGAGGTGCCGAAGCTGCGCACCGTTTTCGCAGCACGTATTGACATAGAACCTGCAGTCGCGAAATATGGAGCTGCATGTCGCCCCGCCTTGATCTTTGAGCTTTGCGGAGCGCACTGCGAAATAGCTCGCGATGTCCAACCCTCCGCCAGCGCTCGCTGCAATCGTTTCTCCGCCACGTTCGTAAAGCCGGAGCCTTTTGGTATTATGAGGGCGTTCTTCGGCGGACTCGCCGTCTGCGTTGCGAGCGCCCGGCTTTCGTTTCATCTGGGCACGCAGCAGAATACCTGAATACCTGGTAGATGCGTGCGTTCCACGAATGCACACTCAGCCACGAGTCGGCTTGCAGCACCCGAGCGTCGAACTACAACATGGAGAGTGGCGGGTAGTTTCCGATGCAATGGGGGAGCTCGCACCAAGCGATGCTCGTTCGGACATGCGCAAACGGTTGACCCGATCCCCGCCTTCAGCGAACATCACGCGCTGGTTTGAGGCTAATAGAGGGAAGACGCCAGCGCAATTTCGTTGCTTTACGCACACTACATACGAAATATACTGCGTGGACTGACGGGGGCCCTGCTGGTTGCGTCGCTGTGGTCGCACGGCGGCTGCAGTTTCAGAGTGCAGACCTTCTCCAGCGGCTCGATTGCGAGCAACGAGAGAGAAGCATGGCGTGGCCAGCCCCGAGAGCCGGTGCCCTTGGCACGCTGCATGACTCTAGCTTGGCGGACAGCGTGCGACAGCAGCTGCGCAGCGTGGGCGGCCCGAAACTTAAGTCGCGGATTGGCTCAGACGTCGAAAACGGTCGGTGCCCAATTTGTCAGGGCAGGGGTTCCCGCCCGCAGAGCGGGCCGTCAAAGCAATGGCATCCTGTTCTGTCATTTGGGATGCGGGTGTTTGCTTCTGTGTTGATATTTTATTGCAGTTTCGACAGGAGCGTGCCCGCCATCGGCAGTTGCCGCCCCTTCGAGTGTTGGCTCGTCTTCCCCATCACGGCGCCCCCTCAGTGACATCGCTGGGTCAGTGGCAAGTGTAGGCACTGTAAAACCGCTTGGGGCTGGGTGGGGAGGCCTTGGGGCTCTGCGTGCTCCAACCACGCACTCAGCAAAGCCTGTTGATTCTGCGATGCTCGCGGCGGCTGCTGCCGCGGGCGCCAGAAAACCGCCCATGCCGCCTCGCCCCTTTCCCGTTTCCTCGAGCGGGGCTCCTGCTCAGAGTACCGGCCTGCTGCTGCCGGGGCCTGGGGCTGCTCGGCGCCCGGAGGCGCCGCCGGCGCGGAAGCCGACCCCTCCTGAGGCGCCGCCCCGCGCCGCAGGTGCTTGCGCCTCAGTTGCCTGCCCCGCGCCCAGCGGCACGGGCGCCACGCCCGACGTGGCCACGTCCAGCGCGCTGCCGGCTGCAGGCGTTAGCGGCAGCTGTGGCGGCGCCGGAGCCGGCTTCGGATTTGTGGGTGGCGCGGTCATCGGCCTCGCAGGCGTGCAGGCAGCGCAGCAGCAGCAGCCCAAGAAGCTGCTCCGCCGAAAGAGCAGCGCGTTCGTCGCCGGCGCGCCGCTGCTTGCAGCGGCAGGGGCCTGCGCCCCAGCTCAGCCCTACGGAGCCAGTTTCGAGGCCCCGCGCGCTGGCGCAGCTGCAGAAGCTGCGGCAGCGGCAGCGGAGCCCGCCTTCCCCTTCCCGTCCTCGTCCTCTGCACGCTTCATTTCCATGGCGAATGGCGCTCTTGCGACCGCAAGCGCGGCGGCTGCGCCGGAGACAGCCGCCGGCGCTGGCGCGGACGCGGGGCCCTGGCCGCCCGCCGCCACCGTTGCACGCGGCGGCGTGACTGCACGCCCATCATCATCCAACGAGGCCATGTGTGAAGACATGCCACCTCCGCCGTCCGTCTCTCTGGCGGCGCGCCAGCGGCGCCGCAGCAGCATGGGGATCGGGCCCCGCAGCGCGAGCGCTTTGAGCGGGGACGCCACGCCGACCCCTACCCCAGAGCCCGGTGCAGCAGCAGCAGGGGGCCGCGCCAGCGGCGCCGCTGGGGCGGGAGGCGCTGTAGGGGCCGACGCTTCGTCCACGCGAGAGGGGCGCCCCTCGCAGCACGCTGTCGGCCTCTCCCTCCCCATGGACCTGGGGGGCCCTCACCCCGCTGGCGACGCGCCGTGGCAGCACCTCACCGCCGCTGGGTTCACCGGCAGCAGCAGCAGCAGCCTCGGCGGCCACGAGCACGCCGGCAGCAGCGGCGGCATCGGCGGCCTGGGCCTGTCCCTGTCCATCGGTCTGCCAGCCCAGCACAGACGCTTGGACGTGGGCGCGCCGCACCGTGAGGGGGCCGCCTCACAACAGCAACAGCAGCTTCAGCAGTTGCACCTGCAGCAGCTGCCCGCCAGCGGCCGTTCCTCAGCCCTGTCTGATTTCGCCGACACGCCGCTGCCGCCGCTGCCACCCACTGCGCGCGCCACCTCTGAGCCTGGCGCAGGCGCGGCGGACGGGGCAGGGCCTGCATCTCACCACCTGAGCCTGCACGAACCCGGCGGCGGCAGCACCCTCGGCCGCAGCGGGAGCGCGGGCGGCGCAGGGCAGGCGTACCCGCCCCTGCCAGAGTCCTCCCGCTCAGCCTCCGCGGGCTCCGACGGCGCCTCTCGCAGCCGCAGCG
>Ga0208629_101393_pt1 | contig 10045 bp, 7 predicted proteins | sample LakWasMet19_HOW5_2_FD_183865 | JGI IMG/M metagenome (GOLD analysis project Ga0208629, IMG submission 183865) | Freshwater sediment methanotrophic microbial communities from Lake Washington under simulated oxygen tension - Sediment Metagenome... | ecosystem: Environmental > Aquatic > Freshwater >...
TTCTCAAGTGTGGGTAAAACATTCCGGGCATCTCAAATGCGCATATTTGTGGGAACCCTTCCGTCGAGTTCCCCGTCAATCTCCTAGTAGAGGCGTATCCAGTGTTTTTGCCGTGCAATTTCGTGCACGCGAGTCTGCAAACTTGATTCGTATGGGGCAGTCGTGCAAAAAAATGTGGGGTTTCACCCATACCACTCCGATCGCGTGTCCATTGCTACGCGTGGTTATACTGCAGCTGGTGGGCGTGAGCGCAGCCATATATATGAGAATTCAAGAGACAACCAGCCACGAACGGGCCCTGCTCTCGGGTGGCAAGCCACCATTTTCCGGCATGCTTTGCTCAGCAGGCACAGCCCTCACTCGAGCTCATACGATCCTGCCATACTCAGCAGGCACAGCCCTTACTCGAGCTCATACGATCCGCCGCTTCTGCGGCGCGAAAGAAAAGCGGGCCACCCGACGAGGTGGCCCGCGGTGCGATTGGCCGAATCGCTACGCCAACCAGGGGCGACACCTGCGATCTCGCAGGGGGCACCCTCGTGGTGGCCCGGAGCCCCTTGCTGGGTGCTCCGGGTTACGGCGCGCGGGCCCGAATATTGTATCAACGGGGATTCAACTGCATTTTGATCCACGGGGCTGGAAGCAGGGTGAAGCGCCAATAGTCCTGTTCGGCTGGTACCGGTGGGCGCGCGTCCTCCGGGTCCGGATCCGTGACGCGCAGGACAGCGATGTCCAGCGCTCGGGTTTTGGACGTGCATGCTCATAAGTTCGAGTGTAGGGCTGTATCCGTCCTGAGAAAAGTAATGGTCAAAGGATGAGGTGCGCGTGTGCATCACGATATCGAAATCGATAATTCATGCCCACGAGCTCGAGAGGTACCGTTGCAATTGCCTGTCGACACATGCATGCCCATCGAGCTCGAGGTCTCATATCCGAGGCCTCGGCGCGCGCACCCCGCAGCTCCGGCGGCTTTAGATCCTATTCGAAATCTGCGCATCAGTGACATTCCTGGCTGACGTACCAAAATTTGAGTCAAAGCAGGGATCTGCTGGACACGGAACCGCCTCCTCGAAGGCCACGCGGCCAAGAGCACCACAGCCCGCTTTCGGCCAGTAGAAATAACGAGTTAGATTGCAAGGGGAATGGGCTCAGCCACACCTGCAGTACCCGGCACACACCGCGTAACGCGGTGCATCCCTGCGCGGGCCGTGCAGCTCACTGCCATCCGGGGAGCGTCTCGGAAAGCACGTTTACATGTGCTTGATGATCTCCTCGCCGAACTGGGAGCACTTGACCTTGGTCGCCCCCGGCATCATGCGGTGGAAGTCGTAGGTGACCGTCTTGGCGGCGATCGCGCCGTCCATGCCCTTGATGATGTGGTCCGCCGCCTCGTTCCAGCCGAGGTGGCGCAGCATCATCTCGCCGGAGAGGATGAGGGAGCCGGGGTTCACCATGTCCAGGTCAGCGTACTTGGGCGCCGTGCCGTGCGTCGCCTCGAAGATGGCGTGGCCCGTCTTGTAGTTGATGTTGCCGCCCGGGGCGATGCCGATGCCCCCCACCTGGGCCGCGAGGGCGTCGGAGAGGTAGTCGCCGTTCAGGTTCATGGTGGCCACCACGTCGAAGGAGTCGGCGCGGGTGAGCACCTGCTGCAGCGTGATGTCGGCGATGGAGTCCTTCACCATCAGCTTGCTCTTCCACGCGCCCTTGCCGTGCGTGGCGGACAGCGCCTTGATGGTCGCCTCCACCTCCGCCACGACCGCCTTCTGCTGGCCCTCGGCCATCATGTCGAAGCCGGGCTCCACGCCCTTGGCGTTCTCCACGGCGCTCAGCCCCGCCTTGCGGTCCAGGTTGTCCAGGATCCAGCTCTCGCGCTCCGTCACTACGTGCTCGCGGAACTCGCGGGTCGCCACGGCGTAGCCCCAGTCGCGGAAGCCGCCCTCCGTGAACTGCATGAGGCGATGGCGGGTGGGGAGGCAGAGGTGGTCGGCAGAGACGAGTCGTGAGGTACGAGGGGCTCGGTTGCGAGCGCAGGCAAGGGTGCTGGTGATGGGAAGCCCCATGGGTGGGGAGGTACGCTGCGCTCAGCCCGCAGCGCAGCGCGCCCCCCGCAGAACCCCCGCAGCCCGCCGCCGCGCTCCAGGCACGCACCTTCATGATGTTGCCCTTGTGCACGATGGTGAGGTTGCGGCGCTTCTGGTCCAGCGCGTACTGGATGGCGGAGCGCACCAGCCGCTCCGTGCCCTCGCGGGAGATGGGCTTGATGCCGAAGGCGGAGGAGTCGGGGAAGCGGATCTTCTTGCTCAGCTTCTTGGCCTTGAGCCACTCGAAGAGCTCCTTCGCCTCGGCGGAGCCCGCCTCGAACTCGATGCCGGCGTAGATGTCCTCCGTGTTCTCGCGGAAGATGACCATGTCCACGTCCTCGGGCTTCTTCACGGGGGAGGGCACGCCCTTGAAGTAGCGCACAGGGCGCAGGCACACGTACAGGTCCAGCTCCTGGCGGAGCGCGACGTTCAGGGAGCGGATGCCGCCGCCGACCGGCGTGGTGAGCGGGCCCTTGATGCCCACCAGATACTTGCGGAACGCATCGAGGGTCGCCGCGGGCAGCCAGTCGCCCTTCGCGCGGAACGCCTTCTCACCGGCCAGCACCTCCAGCCACTCGATCTTGCGCTTGCCCTTGTACGCCTTCTCCACCGCGGCATCAAACACGCGCACGCTCGCCTTCCAGATGTCCCGACCCGTGCCGTCACCCTCGATGAACGGGATGATCTGCCCAGGCGAAGCGCGGCAGAGAGATGATGAATTTAAGCGAAGAGGAAAGCGGGGGTCCGTGAGCGTGCTGTTATGAACCTTCATGCGGAGTTGTTGTGGAACGTCGGCCGCCCACTCCGCGCACACGGAGCGGCATCCAGGTTGCCATCTGGGAGACGTGACCGATCCATCACGACTGCACGTGATGCACACAACTCACAGGCTGATCGGGCACCTTCAGCACACCGGCGGAGTCTACGGTGATCGTCGATGCAGCGCGCACGCCCGTCGTCGCAAAGGCCTTGGCCCGCGAGCCGATGGCCCGGGAAACGCGTACGGCGGACAGCATTTTCGCCTGCATGACAAACTATCCAGCAAGACTGAGTGGTAAGGCACATGCCAGTGCAGCAAAGCATTGCTGGTTCGGCGCCGGCGACGCAATGTCAACGGTTTTGTGACGAGTGGACGGACCGATGTGTGGTGAATTGTCGAGGCGATATCTGTGACTCACGGCACGCACGAAGGGTATGGGCACTGTAGCCATGATCAACGAAGCAAACCAGGCGGCCGGCGCTTCATTCGAGTAGCAACTCGGCCGCGTCAATGAGAGCACCGTTTTTGCCTGATTGAGTTTCTCAGGCAGCTGACAGATCGATTGGCCCTCTGCGCGGACGGCCAAGGCGGCCTGGCACGGCACGTTCAAAAAGGCGCTCCTAGCAAGTCGAACGGCGTCAGGAGGCGGTGTCCAGAGCGGGTAGCATCCCGGGCAACGCAGCATGCAACGCTCCTCGCATGTCAGACGCAGAGGCGAAGCGTGACGCCGGATCGGGCTGCATTGCGCGCAGCAGCACCGCCGCAAAAGCTCCCGCCTCAGGTGCACTCGCAGCACTGCCAGGCGCGCTGCCACCAGTCGGCGCAGCAGCACCGCCCTCGCAGCCGCAGCAGGCGCGGACGTGCCCCTCCAGCAGGGCAGGGGAGGCGCGGAGGGGGTGGTCACGCGTGCCTGCGACGGTCAGACGCGGCTTGGACCCCAACCCGCCACCGCTACCCCACGCGGCGAGCCCGCCCGGCGCGGCAGTGGCAGGGCTGAAGGGGGCTACGCCAGCGAGCAGGTGCGCCGCGGTGGCTGCTGCAGCGAAGGTGTCAGCAGCAGGGGTGAGCGTCACCGGACCAGTGGCGTAGGGCATCTGCGGCCCGAACTGCTCGGGAGCCATCGTGTCCCAGCGCCCGCCCCGGGACGGGCCGTGGTAGGAAGGCTGCGCTGCGCTGCCTGCCGCCGCTGGGGCGAGCGGCTGCACCGACCCCAGGTCGATGAGGCAGGCGGAGGCGGGCAGGATGCCGTGGGGGGCTGTCGCTGAGCCAGCCCCGCCGCTGCCCGCTGCTCCTGCGGGCGCCCGTGCTGCCTGCACCATGATGTTGCCCGGGTGCAGGTCGCAGTAGAGCAGCCCCTGCCCGTGCAGCAGCTGCAGCGCAGCCAGCACCCGGTCAAGCACGATAGCCACCTGCCGGAGGGGCAGGCGCCCACGGCCTCCTCCACCTGCAACCCCGCCTGCCCCGCCTCCTGCTGATAGGGCGGGCAACAGCTCCTCCAGCGACGACCCTGCGTGCGGATACACCACGCACGACTCCTCGGGGCCTGCGATACTCTCGCACGCGAGCAGGGGCAGCGCAATGGGTGCTGCTGCAGCACTTGCAGCGGCAGGAGACCCGGCGAACGCAGCATCTCCGCCTGCCCTTGCGGCAGCAGCCAGCAGCAGGCCCACCGCCACCTCCTGTCTCACTCGAGCGTCCAGCGGCTGCAGCTTAGCAACCAGCGGGGCGGCGTCAGGCAGCCCGCACGATGAAGCGGAGGCAGCAGCGGATGTACCAGCAGCAGCAGCAGGGCAGCGCACCCTCAGCACCTCTCCCCGGGCACCTTTGCCCGCCAACCCCTCCCCAACTAAAGCCGGAATGCCGAGGGCACGCGCAACAGGTGCAACGCCCGCCCCGGCGCCTGGCTCGCCCACCAGAGACCGCAGCGAAAGAGCCACCGCGGGAGCAAAAAACAAGGGCGCCCAAACACTTGCGTCTGCGCCAGGTCGGCTGGCCCTCGCAGCGAAAGACACGGCGCGTTGCACGAGGGAGGAAGCCTGCGCCTCCCCTTCCCGTGCCTTGTCTGGCTCTGGCGCCAGCAGCTCCGGCAGCGGTCGCCACGCCATCCGCAGGCCGCTGAGAGCGGCTAGTGGTGACGGCTCCGAGGGTGACCCAGCCGGGGCTGCTGACAGCAGGCGAAGCGCTGCCGCGGGGCTGTCTGGCGAGGGCGGCAAGCCCTGTGCACACAGGCAGAGGAGCCCCGAGGCCTCAGCCCCTGACCCAGCTGCAGCGGCAGCGGAGCGCGGCCGCAGCAGCAGCGTTCCCTGCGCACCGTGCTGCGCAATGGTGGCATGCAGCAGCAGCAAGGTGGGTCCGACCGCCGCGTCGCTGCAGGCAACGTCAAAGCCGCCGAAGAGGGCAGACGACTCCGAGGCGGCGGACCAGTGAAACGTATGGGGCTTCGGCTGCGTGCATAGCCCCTCTACTGCTCCCCTGACGACCGGGTTCGGAGCGAGAAAGCACCCCGCAGGTAGCAGCGCGAGACCTGCCTCCCCTGCGCCAGAGGCCGCGTGCCGGACAGGCACCGGCAGCAGCAGCTGAAGCGCCGACCCCACACTGCCCGCGGGCGACACAGAGGTGGTGTTTGTCCGCTTCGCAGCAGGTGCGCTGCCGGCCTCGGGCCCGTCGGCCGCAGCGCCCGGATGCGGGCGCTTTGAGCCCGTCAACGGTGCGGCTGCCGCAGCGGAAGCTGACGCGGCGTGCTTGGCCCGCGCAGCTGCCTCCGCGTGCGCGAGACAGCTCTGCAGCAGCGGCGGCAACACCCTCGGTACTGTGGTGCCCGCGGTCACCACCAGCAGCAGCATTTTCCACTGCTCCTCCACGTGAGAGACAGACGCGCCAGACCCACACTGCAGCAGCTTCGCCCGCAGGCCAGCCACGTTGTAGTTGGTTGGAGCCTTCAGCACGACGAAGCGCGCAAGCGGCCGGCTGGTTCCGCCGCCAGCCGCCCCGCTGGCTGCACCCACAGCTGCCGCGGGCACCGGGCAGGTGAGGGCAGCGATGACGTCAGCCACGTCCGTGCGTCCGAGGAACATATCCAGGCTGGCAGCCGACTTGTACTCGGGGCCGCCCCACGGCGGGTCGAAGAACACGACGTCCTGCCGCAGGACGCCCATCGCCTGCAGGTAGTCTGCGTGGTGGACAGATACCTTGGCGCCCAGGCCGCACACGGCTGCGTTGTGGGCGAGCATGCGCGCGCGCTGCGCTGACAGCTCGACGGCATGCACGTGCGCGAAGTGGCGGGCGAAGGAGAGCGTATTGCCACCCACGCAAGCCGTCGCATCCGTGACGGTGATGCCCGGCCCCCCGCAGAGGTCCAGCATGAGCCGCGACTGGCGCTCCGCGAGCCGAGCCTCCGTGATGCTGTAGAGAGCCACCTCGTCCACCTGCAGGCGCCAGCGCACCTCCGGCGGCACCGAAGAGAACAAGTAGTCGCGTTTGCTCGCTACGGCGGGCGGCACGTTAGCGCCTCGCACGGCAGGGCTCTCGTCCGGGATGTAGGCGGTCGAAACAAGGTCATCGCCCGCAGTGAGAGCCGCCGTCAAAGCGAGTGCGGTGCCATCCACAGCACCGGTTGCCCCGCCAGCTGGAGTACCCAGGGACGGCTTCGTTGGCTCGGTTCCAGCCGCTGCCGACGGTTTGTCGGCTTGCTTGTGTCCGGTACGCAGATTGATGAACCATTTTGCTCCAGCCTCCGAATCCTTCCCCCAAGCCCACCCGGGTGGCAGCTCTGCGTCTTCCCAAACAGCTTGTCGAGTAGCGACATTGAACCAATACCAGTTGCCGGTGGAACGCGACTTCTGGCGCAACCAGTCCCCGACCTTCTGCTCGGCGACTGCGCTCATCTCGTTCGGGTCGCTGCCCTCTGCGTTTTGTTGATCGCAACGAGGCGAAACCCCCAAAAGAAGCAAACAAACGACGGGCGCCGATGACAGTGATGAGTTCTGTTCAAAATCGATGAATGCAGCTCCCGGTTTAGTCGCGAAATGAGCGACGGCACGCCGGTCACGAACCGTGACGACAGTGATGTTGAGTCGATTGGCCTCAATCCGTTCACGGCAAGCATCGAGGATTGCAAACTGCGATGCACCCAAGCTCCTGTTCCGCTGGATTGCGGTCGTGAAGCCACAACGTCCGTGGTTCGCTGCAAATCGACGCCTCCGAGGTCGCCACCAAAGGCATTCAGCCATCATGCTGGGACGCTCGCTGCGCCCGCTGTGCGCGCTTGCAGCGCCTGGACATAATGGCGCTATTGCAGTGCGCTCGGGTCTCTCATTGAGAGCGTTGACGTCGTTAGCTCGTGCGGGAACAGCATGTCTGGCGCCGCGCTTCGCTGCCTCACGGCCCGTGATTCTTACTGCTCGCCATCTGGCCACGAATGCCAGCGGCGCCGATGCGGCCCAAAAGTCCGCGAGTGCAACTAGTGAAGCGGCAGCCGGGAAAGCAGAGGCTTCCGCTGCTGCAGCAGAAAAGGAGGCGCCCGGCAGTCAGGAAGGGCAGCAGGGAGCTCAGGAGGAGGTCTTCGAGGAGGAGATCCAATACGAGGATGAACCGCTCATGGCAAAGCTGTCGAGATGTGAGCGACTTAGCCCTGGATTTCGCGCCACAGTCGCCAGTGTCTCTGAGAAGCACTCTTTTAGAGGCCGATGTCATGAGCCGTTCGCCGCGACTGCCGTTGTCGCCGCCCGCCCCTGCAGTTGTTTGGACGAGCATAAAGGTCGCGTTCGGGGGAGGCATCATCGTGCTCATCTTTTACGCTGGCTGGACCATTGTGACGACGCTGGCGCCGTCCGGGGCCTCCGCCAACGCCATTATGCGCAAGGCCAGCGACATCCTCAAGCACGACCCGGAGGTGAGAGGCGTCGTGCGACACCGCTGCCTCAGCTGCTGCTGCGGCTGCTGCTCTGCGCACGCCGCAGGCTTCGCTGCATATGCGCTGCCGCCCCCTTCGCTCGTCGCGCGCTCTCTCACCGGCCACCCGCCTTCCCCAGCCCGTACCTCCGTCCTGCGCTCCTGCAGCTTGTGACGTACTTCGGGGACATCAAGACGTACGGAGAGGACTTCGGGGGCAGCCGCGAAGGGCGGCGGTACTTTGTGCCGGACTACGAGTACAAGGACGACATGACAGACGTGCCATACCGGCGCGTGCGCTTCAACCTGGAGGGCGAGCGCGGGCGCAAGGGCACGGTGTGGGCCGAGCTGCGCGCGGGGACGTCAGACTTCCGGTACCTGATCGTGATGAGCAAGGACCACTCGCGCGTGTGGAGCGTGGTGGACCACCGCCCGCCGGAGCGCACCCTGAGCGAGCGGCAGGCGGCCGTGACCACGCTGCTGCAGGACGCTGGGTGGGCGTTCTGGGCGGACAACGAGGTCGACATGGCCGAGCAGGCGCGGCAGCTGGGGGACTACTGGCTCAAGGTGCGCACGGTGCGCTGCGACCTGGACAAGGAGCGCTGCGAGAAGGAGGTCGTCACCGGCACGCCCGCCTGGAGCACGGGCCCTGCTGCGAGCCCCTCCGTGCTCTCTCGGGTGGGCGGCGTCATCTCCGAGTGGACCGGCGTGGGCGGCAGCGGCTCCAGCGGCGCGCCCGCCGGTGCGGCGGACGCCAAGTGGCGCCTGGCCAAGGGCGTCAAGACCCTGCGCGAGCTGGAGGTCATGACCAAGGAGCTGCACAAGTCGCGGGTCGGGGCGGGGGCAGGCGCGAGCGCCTTCGAGTCCGTCAAGCGCGCTGTGGGCATGGCGTGAGAGCGACGGCGAAGGGACGTCTAAGCCCGCTAGTCTACTGGCGTGCTGCTAGCGACACCCCTCTCTGGTGCTGGCACACCACGGTACGAATATGCCGCAGCCTTACTGGCGTGCGCATGCAGACCCGATGGCCCGAGCAGTTAAGGACCTCATTCAAAAACAGCGGCCTATCGCCTGAGGCACTCGTGTAACCGGTGCCTGCAGCACGCACGCGCTGTCGGATGTGTGAGTTCAGCGCACAAGCTTAAGGATGCGGGCGCGTGAGCTCAACTGCCAATGTGTCGCGTTCTGATGTATGGCGACTCACCCATGGTGACCCCGCTGGCCAGTGACATCACATGGGGTGCCGCACCCATGTCGAACTCGATTGAGATCCTATTCGCATGCTAGGCGCGTACGCCTGGCTTTAGATTCGGATCCGCCGCGTTAACGTTCAGGCCGAGCCGTGAGATCGAATTCGAGCGCGAAGCCAAGCTGAAGAGAGCCAGCCCCGACCCCTAATGCTGCGGCTGGTTTCTCGAGATCGATATATATCGCGTGCTCTGCTAGTGGCGTCCGAATTCGAAGCGCCGACCCGAAGAAAGGGGCGGCGCCGTACACGCAGATGGAAGGCACATGCAAGAATCATGCAGGCAGTTATCAAGCAGGGGCAGAGGGCATGGCAGGCAACTGCTCGAACACAGGAGCAGACAGTCAGCCGCACCCCTCACATCTCAGCCTCCGCCATCGAGCTGGCGGCAGCAGATTTGTCAGCAGCGCCGCGTTTCCCCGCGGCGCGCTTGCGGGCTGCAGGCGCGACATTGTTGGCGGCGGCTGCAGGGGCCGCGCCGAGCCCCTCGGCTCTCCCAGCCTTGCCCTTCCCGCCCTGCCTCGGCGGCTTGCCGCCCGCACCGCCTCGCCTTCGGCGCGAGGTCGAGCCAGCAGCGCTTCGGTCGCTCTCGCTGCCGCTGCCTGCCTCTGAGCTGTCATCGCCGTCCTCCTCCGCAAGGGAGGCGCCCTTGAACGGCGAGGGCGGCACCGCGACCTTCCACACGCTCGGCCGGCGGCTGGCGCGGGCAGCGGCAGACGCCTCGTCGTCAGGCTCCTCGGGGGACCGCATCTGAATCAGGGCGGCCCTGGCCTCGGGGGCAGCTGCGGAGGAGGAGGAGGAGGCGGCACCAGCGCTGCCGGAGCGAGAGCGAGATGCCACCCCGGTGGCGCCTGAGGCAACGACGCCCGCTGCTGCGCTAGCGGGGGCTGCAGTAGCAGCCACAGCCGCCGACGGCGCCCCAGCCGCAGCCGATGCGTGCCTCTTCAGCTTCGGCGAGATGAGGGCCCCAAAGCCACTGCCCGGGGCAGCGGAGGCGGCGGAAGCCCTGCCAGCGCCGCCTGCGGGCACTGCAGGGCCAGGCGTGCGGGGCGTGGCAGCGGCCACCGGAGC
>Ga0208629_101394_pt1 | contig 10042 bp, 10 predicted proteins | sample LakWasMet19_HOW5_2_FD_183865 | JGI IMG/M metagenome (GOLD analysis project Ga0208629, IMG submission 183865) | Freshwater sediment methanotrophic microbial communities from Lake Washington under simulated oxygen tension - Sediment Metagenome... | ecosystem: Environmental > Aquatic > Freshwater >...
CTTTGCGTAATCCCGCCAACGCCACCAATTGCACTTGCCGTTGTTGGCCGGGCTCAAAGCGCACTGCTGTGCCAGCTGGAATATCCAACCGAAAGCCTCTGCTAGCGGCGCGGTCAAATTGCAAAGCCGGATTGGTTTCAAAAAAATGGTAGTGCGATCCGACTTGTATGGGGCGGTCGCCGCTGTTTGCCACTAACACGCTGATTTTCTGCAAGCCGACATTTAATTCAATATCACCGTCAGCACAGATAATTTCACCAGGAATCATGCTCGGCTCCTATTCGATCGGGTTATGAACGGTCACCAGTTTGGTGCCGTCTGGAAAAGTGGCTTCTACTTGTACATCCGGCAGCATTTCAGCAATACCATCCATAACATCATCGCGGTATAACAAGGTGCGGCCAAATTCCATCAATTCCGCCACGGTACGGCCATCGCGCGCGCCTTCCATAATCGCCGCACTGATATAAGCCACGGCCTCCGGGTAATTGAGTTTTAAGCCACGGGCTTTGCGGCGTTCGGCTAATAATCCGGCTGTAAATATCAACAGCTTATCTTTTTCGCGTGGTGTTAATTGCATGGTTTCTCCAATCAAGTCGACCAAATTCGTGGTGCGCAAATTAGTCGTTGCGCGGTATCAGGGCGCACAATTGCCCAGACCTGTTCAAAAAAATGCCTTAATTGATCGCTACGTTCATCTAAAGCCCGGCAGATTAACAGGTCATCAATACTGGTAACGCCGCGACCAGGGCTATCGCCAATTAAGGTTTGTACGGCTTCTAAACTTTGCGCCGAAGCCGGTGTTGCAAACAAGGTGCCGCAAGCGGATAAGCCTTGCATGCCCCAGCGCGCCGCAAAGGCTTGGGCATCCAGACGTAAGCGTTCTAATAGCAGTGGTTTTTCATCGGCATAAATCTGCCAGTTTAGCTCGGCTAGCCCATCGGTAAATTGTTCCGCACATGCTGGTCGGCCTAACGATAAAATTTCCCAGCCGATAAACCGTGCTCCCGCAGCTAAATCTATACGCACGCTGGATTTTAAGCGTGCGCCATCATAAATAATGGTTTCTTGCGGCAGCCATTCCAGGGTGGCACCAGCCTCCACGGTTACGTTGACTGTTTGTGATGCCAGTTTACCAGCGCTACGATAAAACTTGCCCGCAGCGGGCGTGGTAATTAAAGCATGGCTGCCAATGTCAGCATTAATATCAATCTGTAGTTGGTCTCCCCCAACAATGCCGCCTGGTGGATGCAAAATATAGACATGGCAGACATCGCCCTCGGGGTAAAACGGACGTTGTACCGTTAACGGCCCCAAATGCTGACGGCGTACCAACAAGGTTTTATTGGTACTGGCCGCAAAACCAAGTTGCAGTTTAGCTTGCCAACCGGCTTCGGTTTTCTGGGCAAATGCTGGACTTGTCAAAACCGGTTTAGCCCGCCAACAAAACCACGCCAACGGCTGTGCAAACCAGCCCTACGATTATGCGCAGCCACAACAGTGTCTTCGTGCCCAATAAACCGGAACCAATGCCTAAGCCATGCAGTAAGGCAGTGGTTAATAAAAATCCTAAGGCATAACCGATTTGATCTGAGCCCGCGCTAAGCTCGGCGGCATGCACATAACCGTGGCACAAGGCAAAAGCACCGACCAAACTCATGGCCAAAACCATAGATGTTTTCCAGTTACGCCATAAAATCAGACCGAATACCAACAACGACAAAGCCACCCATTGTTCCGCTGAATGCAATTCAAAACCGGCAAATCCCAAGCTTGCGCCAATAGCCATCAATGCTAAAAAGCTGGCTGGTACAGCCCAAATCATCCGCCCGCCCAAAACACAAGCCCAAAGCCCAACCGCAAACATGACCAGAAAATGGTCAAGACCTTGCCACGGATGGCTGAATCCATCCATAAAGCTATGGGTTGTGGCTATGCCGGTGTGGGCAAATGCCGGTGAAGTGGCAATCAGCAGAAGACTTGCCGAAAAGAAATTTTTCAAGTTAGATGTTTTCATAAAGCCTCAATATTTAAACCGTCAAATAACGTTTAACCATGTCCTCGCTTAAATCGCCCATGGCACCGGCCGCTACACCGCGACCTCTGTCCATTATATAGAAGCGGTCGGCGACTTTCCTGGCAAATGGCAGTTTTTGTTCAACTAACAAAACGGTCACCCCCAATTCGTTTTTAATTCTGACGATACTGTCGTGCACTTCGGCATCGGGTTTATACAATGGCGTGCTGATGCCTCTGGCGCGGTTTAAACGGATAATAACATCACCGATTTCACTGACGATATTAGGTTGAATGCCTTCGGTTGGTTCATCCAGGATCAATAATTTAGGATTTAACACCAAGGCCCGACCAATGGCTAACTGCTGTTGCTGGCCGCCGGATAAATCACCACCCCTGCGTTTAAGCATTTGCTTAAGTACAGGAAAAATATCATAAATATGTTCCGGGACTTTTTTAATGCCTTGCTTACGCACTGCGCGCAGGCCAATTTTTAGATTTTCTTCCACGGTTAACAGTGGAAAAATTTCCCGCCCTTGCGGCACGTAACCAATGCCTAATTCGGCGCGTTGCTCCGGTTTGGAATAATTTAAAGCGGCGCCGTTATAGCTTAACTGACCGTCGCGCACGGCAATCAAGCCCATAATGCACTTTAACAAGGTGGTTTTGCCTACCCCGTTACGGCCCATTAAACACACGCAAGAACCAGCCGGCACTGTAAAATCGACATCCCACAAGGTATGGCTGCCACCGTAAAATTGATTAAGATCTTTAATAGTCAGCATTAGTCCCCCAAATAGACTTGTTTTACGCGCGGGTCATTTTGTACTTCATCCATGCTGCCTTCAGTAAGCACCGAACCTTCGTGCAGCACCGTAACCCGTGTTGCGATAGAGCGTACGAATTCCATATCATGTTCCACGACGATTATGGAGCGCTCGCCGCGTAGCGATAACAGCAGTTCTGCGGTACGTTCGATTTCTTGATGAGTCATGCCTGCAACCGGCTCATCGACCAGCATCACTTTTGGTTCTTGCATTAATAACATGCCGATTTCCAGCCATTGTTTTTGGCCGTGCGACAAAATGCCTGCTTGTTGTGAGCGGTGCTCTGTCAGCCCAATGGTTTCCAAGGTATGCTCGATGCGTTCGCGTTGGTTGCTGGTTAATTTAGCCAGTAGTGTGGCCCAAACGCCTTTGTTGGTCGCCAAAGCCAGTTCTAAGTTTTCAAATACGCTTAAGTTTTCAAACACGCTAGGTTTTTGAAACTTGCGGCCAATGCCTGCCTGCGCGATGGCTGGCTCATCCATTTGCAATAAATCAATGGTTTGGCCGAAAAATACCGAGCCAACATCCGGGCGGGTTTTGCCGGTAATTACATCCATTAAGGTGGTTTTGCCAGCGCCGTTAGGGCCGATTAAGCAGCGCAATTCACCCGCATCAATATACAAAGATAAATTGTTTAAGGCTTTAAAGCCGTCAAAGCTAACGCTAACGCCTTCCATGTATAGAATGGGGCCGTGACTGGTATCAACTTGGCCGGGACTTAAGGCTATGCCATTCATGATTTTTGCTCCTGTAAATGTTTTTGCCAAAAGCCGAGCAAGCCGTCCGGCAAGAAGACGGTCACTAACACAAACGTTGCCCCCAAGAAAAACAACCAGATTTCAGGTGCCCAGCCAGTTAGCAAGGTTTTGGCGTAATTAACCAGCACTGCGCCAACAATTGCGCCATATAAAGTGCCGCGTCCGCCGATTGCAACCCAGATAACAATTTCCAGGGAATTTAACGGCGAGAATTCACTGGGGTTAATAATGCCCACTTGCGGTACGTATAGGGCACCGGCAATGCCAGCTAACATGGCAGAAAACACAAAAATCCAGAGTTTAAACAATTCCACCCGATAACCTAGAAAACGTACCCGAGATTCTTGGTCGCGTACCGCAGTCACAACACGGCCCAACTTGCTGTGCATAACCCAGCGACTGCCCAAAAATGCCAGGATTAAAGTTACGCCGGTTGCCATCAGCAGAAATCCCCGCACGGCTTCGGATTGGATATTAAAGCCCAGGATTTCTTTAAAATCGGTAAGGCCGTTATTGCCGCCAAAGCCCATTTCATTCCTAAAAAACGCCAGCAACAAGGCATAAGTTAACGCTTGGGTGATGATGGACAGATACACGCCAGTGACCCGCGAACGAAAAGCCAGCCAGCCGAACACAAAGGCCAACAAACCAGGCGCTAACACCACCATTAGCATCGCCAGCCCAAAATGATTAAAGCCAAACCAGTACCAAGGCAGTTCCTGCCAGTTAAGAAACACCATAAAATCCGGCAGTTCTGCATTGCCGTAAACGCCACGGTTACCAATCTGGCGCATTAAATACATACCCATCGCATAACCGCCCAAAGCAAAGAAAGCGCCCTGACCTAGTGCCAGAATACCGCAATAACCCCAAACCAAATCCAGTGATAAACCCAGCAAGGCAAAGCACAAGTATTTGCCCAACAGCGAGACGGTAAAGGTTGAAAAATGTAAGGCAGAATCGACCGGAAATAGTTGATTGCAAACCGGAACCAGCAGCGCAATGGCTGCAATAATAGCCAGCAATCCACTGGCAACTTTGTCTTGTTTATATAATTCCATCAACATGGCTTAGCCCTCCACGGCACGGCCTTTTTGCGGAAATAATCCACGCGGGCGTTTTTGAATAAATAAAATGATGAATACCAACACTAATATTTTGGCTAATACTGCACCAGCAAAGGGCTCCAGTAATTTGTTGGCAACGCCTAAAGAAAATCCGGCTAATAAGGTTCCCCATAAGTTACCAACGCCGCCGAACACCACAACCATAAACGAATCGACGATGTAAGCTTGGCCCAGGTTTGGCCCGACATTAGTAATCTGGCTTAAGGCCACCCCTGCAATGCCAGCAATACCGGAACCTAAACCAAAGGTCATGGCATCAACCCAAGCGGTGGGAATACCCATGGCTTTGGCCATATTACGGTTTTGCGCTACCGCCCTAACTTCCAAGCCTAAGCGAGTGCGTTTTAGAATTTGCAGCAATAGCGCAAACACCAGTAAACAAAACACCAGGATGTAAAACCGGTTCCAGGTTAGGGATAAAAAATCGTTAATCTGCCAACTGCCGCTCATCCATTCCGGTGTGGCAACGCTGCGATTTAACGGCGAGAATATAGAACGCACGGTTTGCTGTAAAAACAAACTGACACCAAAGGTGGCTAGCAAGGTTTCTAATGGTCTGCCGTATAAAAACCGGATGATACCGCGCTCTATAGCAATGCCAACCAGCGCTGAAATCATAAACGCGGCTGGGATAGATAAAATTAATGACAAGCCCAAATGGTCCGGCATTAGTTGTTGCATGACATAAGTGGTATAAGCACCCAGCATCATTAACTCGCCGTGCGCCATGTTAATCACGCCCATTACCCCAAAGGTAATCGCCAGACCAATTGCCGACAGCACCAATACGGCACCTAAACTTAAACCAAAAAACAAGGTTTCTGTAACCGAATACAGCTGCAATTTGGTGTTAATATCAACCAGTGCCAGTTTTGCCTGATTACGCACATCAGTGTCAGCTTCTAAATACTTGCCTTCACTGTCCTTTTCTTGCAGGGCATTTAATCGGTTAACCACTTCCTGGCTGGCGTGGTCTTTTAATAAATCAATAGCTTGCATTCGGGCATTTTTGTCAGCGTTATCCAACTGCGCCAAGCCCAGCACTAATTTAATTTCAGCCTGAACTGCCTTGTCGGTTTCTTGTGGCAATCTGTCGCGTAACAAAACCAGGCTTTCTTCATCGACGGCTTTGGCAATTGCCTGCACCGCACCTAAACGCACGTCGGCCTGTTCAGCGGTTAGTTGTAAGCGCCCAATGGTTTTTCGCAAAGCAATTCTAAGCGTATTATTTAAAGTGATTTTTTGGGTGGCATCGCGTTCAATCAAACCCAAATCCTGGCCGGTTTGAGCATCACGCATGTTATATCCGGCATCAACTTCCTTACCGATTGCCAGTTTACCTGTGGTTTTTAGATTAAATAACTGCCCGTCCAGCAAGGCTTGCAGCACGAGTATTGCCCGGGGTTCTTTAACGGCAGCCAATTGTTCGATAGCAGCAGCGCGGTCTTGCATGGAAGGTGCGTTTAATTTGGCCAAGGCTGAGTTGAATAGTTCGCTACTGCCGTTATCTTGGCCTAGTGTCAGACAGGGCAGGATGAGTAATAACATTGCCATCATATTCAGGCATTGTTTGCATAATTTAAATTTCATATCTGCTCCGAAAATCACCAATCAGAATTTGGTTGGTACAGCATTTTTGATCTGGATGTAGGGTGGGCTAGACATGCTATGGCTAAAGTCAGTTACCAAAATCCTTGCCAATGCGCGTCTAACCCACCCTACGGATTGCTTACTATTTAAAATTTTGACCGGAACACTTCTTGGTTTTGGTGTTGTAATTGCCGCAACTAATCGGTGCTGTCCAATCGGCCAGTATCGGTTTGCTTTCTGGTAAGAAATCAGACCAGGCATCGCCATCAACAACCTTATTGGTTTGCCAAACGGTTAAAAACTGGCCGTCATCCTGGATTTCGCCGATCAACACCGGTTTGCTGATGTGATGGTTAGGGAGCATTTTGGAAGTGCCACCGGTCAAGTTGGGAAACTCAACGCCGATAATGGCAGCCTGCACTGCAGCTGGATCGGTTGATCCGGCTTTTTCTACCGCTTTTACCCACATGTTGAAGCCGATGTAATGCGCTTCCATTGGGTCGTTAGTGACCCGTTTTGGATTTTTGATGAAATCATGCCATTGCTTGATAAAGGCGGCATTTTTGGTGGTATCCACGCTCATGAAATAGTTCCACGCGGCCAAGTGCCCAACCAATGGTTTGGTGTCCATGCCGGACAATTCTTCTTCACCTACTGAGAAAGCAATTACCGGGATTTTTTCTGCAGAGATGCCTTGGTTACCTAATTCTTTATAAAACGGGATATTGGCATCACCATTAATCGTAGAAACCACAGCCGTTTTCTTGCCTGTAGAACCAAACTTCTTAATGTCTGCCACAATGCTTTGCCAATCAGAATGTCCAAATGGCGTGTAATTGATCATGATGTCTTTTTTGGAAACACCTTTAGCAATTAAATACGCTTCCAGGATTTTGTTGGTAGTGCGCGGATAAACATAATCTGTCCCAGCTAATACCCAGCGTTTAACTTTTAAATCATTCATTAAATAATCAACAGCCGGAATTGCCTGTTGATTTGGTGCAGCACCCGTGTAGAACACGTTTTTTGATGACTCTTCACCCTCATATTGCACGGGGTAAAACAACAAGCCATTTAATTCTTCCACAACCGGCAAAACGGATTTGCGCGATACGGAAGTCCAGCAGCCAAAGATGGCGGCTACTTTGTCTTTGCTTAATAAACCACGGGCTTTTTCCGCAAACAACGGCCAGTTGGAGGCTGGATCAACGACCACGGCTTCCAGCTTTTTACCTAGCAAGCCGCCTTTTTTGTTTTGCTCATCAATCAACATCAGCATGGTGTCTTTTAAGGTGGTTTCGCTGATTGCCATCGTGCCGGACAACGAATGCAAAACCCCGACCTTAATGGTTTCTTCTGCCCAAGCATTGCTGGCAACTAGGGTTAATGCGGCAACTGAACCGGCTAAGGCCAGTTTTTTAAGTTTTATAGATAATTTGTTCATATCGATAATCCTGGATGTCTGCTTTAAATTAAATTTGCCATTGGAAGCCCAGCTTCACAGCATTGCCGTGATCGCCGGTGGCTGTGGAGCTATAGTTCAAGCCTTTTGATTGCAAGTCGCCGTATTCCCAGCTTAAAGAGACACGGGCATTGTGACCGTCGATGACGTAGTTGACACCGCCTTCATAAGAGTTGCGGTTTGTGCTGCCGCTAGGCATAACGTTGACATATTTAAGGTAAGGCTGAAATTGGCCGATACCAATTTTTTGTGGGAATAAATACATACCGCTCACATCGTAAGCATTGCCTTCAAACATGGTAAAACCGCCGCCAGCATCACGAGCTGCTTGGCTGTAGCCGGTAATGCCGTAGTTTTTATACTCACCATTTACAGTGACCACGCCTTTGTTAGGCAACACTTTTTCAAACAAAATGTCTGCGCTGGTGCCTCGGAAATTACCCTGGCTAGCACGGGTGCCAGCGCCACCTTCCTGATATTGATTAGAAACTGCAACGGTTAAAATATCGCCGCCTTTACCATAGTAAGTGCCGGATGTGTAATACCCCGGATTCTTTTCTACCGACAAGAAGTTGTAAGCAAAACGCTGTGCATATAGCAGGTTGTCATCAACATTAGCCCCGCCTCTTAAGCCACGGAAAAAACCAACTGCGTATTGAAACCGGCCACCGAATGCCGCACCCCAGAAGGTAGCACCATCATCACGGCCAAAAGAGCCAGCGGATGTGCCGTCGGATTTGATGGTTAAGTTAAAATCGGCTGGTTCAAAGGGCGTGCCGGTACTAAATACGTTGTAAATAGCACTGTAAAATGGGCCGTTCATTTCCCGACGTTCCGCAGGAACCAACATTCGACCAACCCATAAATTAACGTAAGGGTTATATTCAAATTTACCGATTGCATCCAACACCCGCACTTCGCCGCCATTGCTGCAAGTTTGGCAATCGGTGTTAAATTCCACTTTTAGATATTTATGGATTTGGCCGTTAACATACAAACGGATGTTATCCAGATTAAAATCATTACTCCATTTATCACCCTTAACCCCCGCACCCGCTTCAGCAGATTGAAAGCTGGTGCGCAAGCCTGCACCAATGCTAATCCATTTGGTATCATCAATTTTAAAAGTGGCCCCAGCCTGCGCCGTTGGCACCTGACCCGCAGCCAGGGATAATAGTGCGATTGCCGGCAGCAACTGCTTACTTCGTTTCCCAGATAGGATTGTTTTAATATCACTCATGTCGGTTCCCCCAAAGATACAGTGTGATTTGATAAAGCATTCAGCCTATGCAAATGCAGCCTATGTTTCCGGCTGAGGTGATTATTTTGTTTTGGGGGCTTTTGCACAATGCGTCATATGACTCATCAGTTAAATGACGTATGGGGTGAAGTGGGGGTTAGATTTGTTGGGGTTTGGTAAATTATGGGGGTGTTACTGGCGTAACTGAGACTATGATAGTTTTTTATAATTACTGTGCTGCCGGAAGGAGCTTCTAGTCCCCTCCTAGAGTTAAACCTTGGTTAGTCACCTTCAATGGCAAAACCTGAGTGGCAGGGGTAAACATCTCGTCATCCATCAGTGGATGAGGGAAGTAAGGAGCTGTTGCCGTGAGGGTCGGGTGACTGGAATTCAGTCCGAACAAAACTTAAGATGTAAGATTTTTTTTAGCGCAGCAGAACACCAAAAAGCCGAAACAATTCTGAGAGTTGTTTCTAACACATCCTAAACTTCAATGCTGACCACTAAAACTCGGCTGAATAATCCGCTCGGCCGACACATTGCTGCCTGGCGCCATTAATCCTGCGATACACATGGCTAAGGTTAAAGCTACGATCATTGCTGTTTTCATTGTTGCATCTCCTCATAATAATGAACGCTCTGCAAGTCATTTGCATATCTTAAGGAATTCTTAAATTCTTTCAAGTTAATTGTAGTGTAAATAATTTATTGCTTGAATGCTGTGAAGTTTTGCACTTGATTTTTATGTTTATTACCCGAAATACCAGCCATTTTAGTACTAGCCATCAGTTAAATGACGTATAGGCACGGCCAAATGGTTTGCTTATTGTGGTAGTCAGCAACTAGCTGGTTCATCCGCTTTTGGAACGCAGCTAGGCTATAAAATCAACCTAATCTGAGTGCATGGATTTATGTATAAGCAATTTAATTGTTACCTACTTTTGCTCGCGGCTTGCGGCCTGGTGGCTTGTGCCCCAACCCAGGTAAAAAAACAGCGCGCCTTTGATTTCAGCACGGTTGGC
>Ga0208629_101395_pt1 | contig 10034 bp, 11 predicted proteins | sample LakWasMet19_HOW5_2_FD_183865 | JGI IMG/M metagenome (GOLD analysis project Ga0208629, IMG submission 183865) | Freshwater sediment methanotrophic microbial communities from Lake Washington under simulated oxygen tension - Sediment Metagenome... | ecosystem: Environmental > Aquatic > Freshwater >...
GCTGTGGGGTGAGTGGCTCGCAACGGAACGGCCGAACCGCGACGCAGGGCGTCCCAGAACCATGGCACGGCACCTCGGCATGGCAGCTGTCTCGTAATGCTCGTCGTTGGAGCTGGTGCGGCCGGAGTCGCCAGCTCGCGGCTCGGTTTCGCAACGGTCCGGCGACAAGTTTCGCCTGACTGCAGCCCAGCGAATAGCGTGCTCCGGACTGCCGCTGCCGCGCCTCCGAATACGGGTTTCGACGCCGTGGGGGCTCCGCCCGTGCTTTCGCGTTTGTGGAGCTCCGCCGAGCCGCCTCGCCGGCCTGACGACTGGGATATCTATCATCGACGACCGAGGCGTTTCATCCCTGCCTCGCGCACCCACTGCAGTGAACCTTGTGACCAAGCCCACCGAGTTCGTGGACACGTATTTCATGCTCGTCAAGGGCAACTACCGGCAGGTCACGTGGCTGCACATCAGCCATCACGCGGTGATGCCGCTCATCATGACGATCCTGCTGCAGCTGGTGCGTGTGCTGCCGACCCCCAGCGCCGGCGCGGTGGGCAATGCAGGTGCTGACGCTGCCGTCCGGGTGCCGGATGCCGCTGCCGGTGTGCGAGTCCGCGCATCAACGTTGATTCCGCTGTATCGTTGATTCCGCAGCAGCGTCAATACCGCAGCAACGCTGACGCCACATCGTCTCAGCCTGCTTCACTCTCGCACCTTGCCCCACTTCAAATCTGCAGTACCCCGGCGGCAACAGCTACTTCGGCCCCTGCATCAACTCCTTCATTCATACCATCATGTACGCCTACTACGCCGCCTCCGCCCTGGGCATTCGGTGCCCGTGGAAGAAGTACATCACAGCGCTGCAGCTCATCCAGTTCGTGGCGGTGCTCGGCCAGAACGCCTTCTGCCTGTGGACCGGGGACGCGTACTGGCCCGTCATCGTGAGCTGGATCTCCACGGGCCTGATGTTCCAGATGATCGTCATGTTCACCAACTTTGCGATCCAGGCGTACTGCCCGCGCCGCGCCGGCAAGGACGGGAAGGGTGCTGGCAAGGCGGCCGCTGCGTCTGCGGTGGAGGACCTGCCCAAGAAGTCGCAGTGAGGCTGCGGTGGAGGGCCTGCCCAAGCAGTGCCCGTGAGGGCGTGGCGGTGCCCCCTCACAAGGACGATTGCGGCACGCTGGGACCGCTGAGTTTGCCTGTTGGAAATTAGACCCGGTGTGTGGACAAGACGTTTCACCTCGAGCCACCACTCCCGGCCGAGGTTGTGTGCCCACGTCTAATATTATCATATGCTTTCGAATGCAAGGCTGCGCGGCGAATGCTGCACGAATGCGCGCTCCGTCACCGCCTCCCGCGGGCAGTCGGCAACGCGACTTGCGAGCGCTTCAAGTTCGCAACCAAACAGAATGTATTACAGACCGGAGAACCCCAGAGCGGGGCGATATTACTCGCAACGGATGACTCTCCACCTATGATTCAAAGGGATTAAATTTACCCTGTATTTGGGTATGAGGGGGCCCCCCAACACTTGAACACTTGAGTGTTGAATCGACGCAAATTTGACGTCGTACCTCCGAGTCTTGCAATTGATCTTGCCGTACGCGAGCTGATCAAGGTTCAAGTAACATTCCTGGGTCACGTACGATACAACGTATCGGACGCATGGCTGTTGTGGTATGGTCGTGCATGTAGGACTGGGCGCTCGAATATTAATGTCAAACCCTATCAAAATTGCGCCTAATCGGACAGTCCATATCGAACGGGCAGGTTAATATTCAAGCGGTCGCCCACGTGGTCGGGGCCACGGCCGCAGCAAGCGCACGCTAGCCAACACAATCGACATCCGGCGTGCGCCGCCGATACTCTCAATGCTGCGGTGATACTCATCGCTGAGCTGCGGGTGCCAATTCCGCTGCTCACAGGTGCCAAGCGAGCGCGCACACCCCCCACGCACAGCGCCGCAGGCTCTTTCAGGCGGGACCATCCCTCTCAGATGTCAACTCGACAACGAGAGCACGGGGACATCAAGGGAGCTCGCGCAAGCCCGCTGGGGCAGCAATGACCGATGGCAGCATGAGTGGCTCCGCTCGTCATCTGCCGCCGCGGGTAGCTCCCTGATGAAGAGCCTGAGGCTAGTCGTCGCACGTGCCGAGCCCGCACTCTTTGTGACCAATGTCAGTCCGCACACATCGGCAGCAGGAGGACATGGCGAGGGGCGTTGGCTGGCCCCACGACGAATCCAACGTTATGTCAGCAAGGGCAAGAGAGTGTGCAGGGACGGAGTGGCAGACACAGTGTCGCGACTCCGCCTGAGTTGTGTGCGGCCAGTTCACAGAAGGTGCAGGGGATGCTCTCCGGCTCTACGCCAGGTGCGGCAGCTCGTCAGCAAGCAAGCGCGAGACAGCGAGCGCACGACGCCAGAGTTTGAGCAGCGCTGACTGACACACCCGACGTTACCAGAGCATGTGTGCAAGCACACAAAGTCCATGCGGCAACACCTTGCTTGCACGCATCCCCGTCGCAGCAGCGTGCGCAATCGACAGGGGTAGATATGGCGACATCACTCAGCCTTTGCTTCAACGTTCGCCACGGCTGCAGCGGAGCCCTCCTTGCCCCTCGGCTTCCGGCGCGGGCAGTACGCCTGGATCGCAAAGTTCGTGAACATCGTAATCATCTGAAACATCAGCGCTGTGCAGAGCCAGCTGTTGATGCGCGGCCAGTACGCGTCCCCCGTCCACAAACAGAACACGTTCTGGCCGAGCACCGCCACGAACTGGATGAGCTGCAGCGCAGTGATGTACTTCTTCCACGGGCACCGGATGCCCAGACCCGAGGCGGCGTAGTAGGCGTACATGATGGTGTGGATGAAAGAGTTGAGGCAGGGGCCGAAGTAGCTGTTGCCGCCGGGGTACTGCAGAGGCGCAGAACGTAATGGGGCGTGTCGGAATCAAAGGCGGGATGGAAGCACGCAGGCGCCAATATGGCACCAGCGTACAGCTAGTTCACTCCTACCGCGGCCTGATATCGAGGATGGAGGCCCGCGCGCCCCGCTGCACAATAACCCACCATCTGCAGCAGGATCGTCATGTTGATTGGCATCACGGCGTGGTGGCTGATGTGCAGCCACGTGACCTGCCGGTAGTTGCCCTTGACGAGCATGAAATAGGTGTCCACGAACTCGGTGGGCTTGGTCACAAAATTGACTGCATGGGGAGGCAAATTGCATGGAATGGTGGTCAGCACTGAGTCACACGGGTGGCAGTGCAGCACCTCGCGAGCGAACGAAAAACAGCGCACGAAAATGAGAAGTATCATACAGAGCCGGGACGCGACGCAACCCACAAGGATCACAGCTGCGCGGCTGCAGGCAACCTGAGGGTCGGAGTCTCCTGCGGGAGAACGTCTGAGCAAAGGGACTACTCGGAGTCTCGGCACACGGAGCAGGCACTTCCGCGAAGACTTCCTCGGCAAGGTCACCCGGCTTCTACGAGCTAGTCTGCCGAGCTCACATCCCCTCCGTCGTGCGCAGCACTTCGGCCGTTCCGTTGCGAGCCACTCACCCCACAGCAGGTACGCCAGCCAGCTGCCCTTCGGACTCGTGTCGCGCACGTTCCACCAGCGCCAGGTATCAAGGGCGATCACCTCGTGCACCATGCCCGCAAACATGACGAACGACACTAGCGTCATGTACACGTTATAAACCAGCATCGCCTCCGTGATTGAAGCCTGAGCGCGTGGTTGGCCCGCAGCCAGCTCTTTGCCCTCCGCGACTGCTGTCTCCTTTTTCCCCTTCCTCGGCAGCGAAGCTACCACAGCCATCAAATAAGAGCCACTAAGGATCAGCGACGCATACCAGTTCACTGAAACGGTGGCATCCTTCGCGAACTGAGCCCGGATCGGCTCAATGTTGGAGATCAGGTAAGCGAGGTGCGCCGCGACAAGACCCAGCGGAATGACGAATCTCGACGCATGCAGGGTTCGGGTGGTGCTGTCTACGAGCCGCTCGCCACTGTCAGTCTCGGAGCTCATTCTGCAGCGGGATTGCCCAGCTTGACGTCGGTCTACCACCACCTCACGGAGTTTCGCGGCGCCGGTGACACGTCAGATGATTCCGAGGTTGAAATCCACCACGATCAGGCCAGATGCGGTGCGTAAAAGTATGAGATCGACGGTTGACGTTGCATTCGCTTGTACGATCCTCCGTTTCACAGCATACGAATCGACAAATTCATTCGACTGTCCGAGTGACAATTTGGGTATCTTCCGTCAGTTTCTTCCAGGACTGCCTCAGGCGGTCTGCGAAAAATTCAACCCCGCAGTGTCTTGGAAATCTTTCTCGACGAAATACAAACGCCGACCAACGATACCTGGAAGTTCGTTGAAAAAGCGCAATATTGATCGTTCGCGCCCTCAAACGGCCATACTAAATACCGATTTGCCTGCCGCTCGCTCCGGCACCCAGGATTCGGCGTCCCTCTCCGATACATGTGTTGAATGCCTCTGCGCGGCGCCGGGCACCCTTCGAACAGTACCGGGTTCTGGAACTGTTGCAATTGGCTGCCCCTTGGTTCCGGACAGGCCCAAAACACGACAGCTGCAGTTGGAAACCCAACGATAGTTTCCGCCCGAGCAGCACACAAGCAGGCGTACGATGCAGCCTGAAGGTCTGGGTCTCTTGCGTGGTTCAGTGACCCCGCAGATGCGAGCTTGAGCTGCCGAAGCTAGAGCCGTGCGGTACCCGCGCCGAGGGCGACTCGGAAGGCGAACTTCTTTGGGAAGGCATCCGAATTCACAGCTGCCAGCAGCGCCAACTCGCCAGTGGCATGGCACTAACTACATACTGCCGTTCCACCCCTGTTACAACACGGTATCTGCAGTAACGCCGCTCCAGCACCCTGAAGCTTCGGCGCCACACCACGACATTGGCGTGCGGCTTGCAGTCGCCGAGGTCACCGAGTGCGGACACTGCATACATCACTCAGTGTTGTGTCGCACAGGGGGGGCCATGATGCGCCGAGCGCGATGTCATACAGTGTGCAGTGGGCGAGGTTCAACGACGGCCCCTCGCACCCGGCAGCTGCTTGCCTGTAGCGAATGCTGGACTGCCGACTGCGCGCCCGCCGCTCGGAGCGCGGGGCCCGCATACCAGCTGAATTGCAGGAGCTGATGTGGGCATTGAAGTCTCCCTCTCCGCGCTGCTACAGCGCTGCAGCCATTCCCTGATAGTATAACCGGTCCGTGTGCGAGGGTGTGCGGTCGGATGCCGCTCTTCGCAATGCAGCACGGTGGCTGCGCGGCAGTGCGGGGCTGGCGGTCTGTTTGCGCACCATGATACGGCGGCTGTTCGGCGGTGTGCTGCTATGGGGCGCTGTTGCCGAGGTTGCTCACAACTGGCGTCTGCATGGATTCCAGGTCAGGCTCCTCCTCATCTTTGCTGCCGGGTAGCACCCGTGCATCGGCGACGGTTTGGAGGGCGGGGATTGCACCTCCGACCGCAGCTGTTAACCCTGCAGCCACAATCGCATCCGCACTCGTGGCCCCGGCTCCGACGAGAGTTGCGTCGGCAGCCTCCGCGTCCGCGGGCTCACACGGCGCAATGTCGCCTTCAGCGATAGCGGCCCTGCCCGCCTGCCACCCGCGATTCATTCCCGCGCCAGCACGCCCAGCGGTATCCACCCCTGTCCCAACTGCGCTGACTGCAGCAGCCTCGCTGCCAACACCGGGCGCTCCTGGCGGCAGAAACATCGCGGTAGAGCGGTGCAGGCCTCCCGTTACCTCCTGCAGGTGCTCAGTGATGCCCCACTCCAGCAGCTCCCAGCGCCCGAGCACGTCCGCAGCGACGGTGGGGTCGACTTTGACCGATGGGTTCTCGAAATGCGCAGCGACAGCGCCTGCAGCATACGAGAAGCGGCCAGGGGCTCGATCACGCAATATTGTTGACACGCCGAGCTCGCCTGTAGCATGTAGCCGGTCGTCAGTGCATTCAGCATGCCATCAGCCCTGTCTTCATCTGCAAGCTGGTGCGACTGAACAGGATGAGTGTGTGGATTACTCACGAGCAATAGCTTCGGTGGTGATGGGGCAGCAGTCGGTTGGCTCGACGCTACCGCATGCAGCATGAACTTTGCTCCAGTCGGGCGTAAACCGCAGTATGTGCAGAGCGGCGTTGACCTTGCGGGTGGCAGTGCCGTGTCCGAACGGGACCTGCAAGAGGTAGAAGTAACGGAGATGATGTGTGTGTATCACGGGTCTTGAATTACCTGGAAATGTACCATGGGCGTGGAGCAGCATTCCTCAGCAGCGTGTGGCACGCAATGCGAGTACCAGTATGGAACGATCAGGCCCAGCATCACTAACTCAGTCTGCCGTACACCATCATGCGCGGGTTCGCCTCAAATAAAAAGAAAATCGGGAAAACGGTAGGCGTCTCTCCATGCCGCACACAGAAATGACCGAGCTCGGCACGGAGAGAAGAGAGCAGTCACTCGCAACAGGTGCACACACCTTCTTAACCAGTCGTGCAACGTCGTCCAGCACGCCGCCGTGTGATACGAGCAACACCCGAGCCGAAGACGCAGGCGGTGTACTCGCTACGTGGAGACTGGTGCTCGATTCAGCGGAAGCGGTCACGCCAGAAGCTGATTTGTCAGCCAGCGCCCCAGTTGCCACAGCTGCGGCTTGAAGCGCAGCAGCGTGTGTCGCTGCAGCGACCCGTGAGAACCGCACGCGAAAGCTTTCGCCGCCCTCGCCAGGTACAGGATAGTCGGGGTCCCGTCGCCACTTGTCACTTGCGACCCTGTCGTCTGGATCCGTGGTCACGTCTTCCCACGTCTTCCCCTGCCATCGCCCCATGTGCGTCTCCCGCAACCGCTTGTCGGTTTGTGGACGTCCACCGATCGGCAGCGCAGCCATGATAAGGGAAGCGGTCTCAAACGCGCGGCTGAGATCTGATGAAACATAGCCTGCAAAGCGATCCAGTTGGTGGCGCTGAGCCAGGAAAACTCCCGCTTGCCGGGCTTGCTGGCGGCCTCGGTCGTTCAATGGGATGTCTGTTTGGCCTTGCAGCAGGCCCGCCTCGTTCCAGGACGTCTCTCCATGCCGAACACAGAACACTAAGACGCTGTCAGGCTCAGTCATTTCTGCAGAACGTGCCAACGATCGGTGCCAGCAGCGCACCCCGAAAATATTGAGATTCGCTGCACCACGGAGGATCCAAAAGCTTTGTAATGATATCCGTCGGGAACAAGAGGCTGCGAAACCTGCGCATATCTGCGTGCATCGTCGCTGAGGGGGCGGAATTTTCGAACCGTGTTCAGTGTGCAGACAACCGACTCCTCGGCAGGAGTTAAATGCACAACGCAGATCTTCCCAGCAGTCGCTGGTAACGTTGGCAGCTGCTGATCCTACGGTCCTGCGTTGCACTTCTGGTTGACAGTCAACTTGCTTGGGGGCACGAAACGCGCAGCTTGTCCTCTCAGCCGACACCGCCTTGTTTCAGCATGTCGTCAACCACAGCTACTAGCACTGTTGCCGCTGCTCCCGCTGGCGCCGGAGCTACAAAGCGCACGCCCAGCGAGTTCCTCAAGTCGTTGGTTGGCCGACCCGTCATCGTTCGGTTATCATCTGGCGTTGACTACCGCGGTGAGCTAACTTGCTGAGCCGAGCACATCGCCGAGCTCGCTGTCGTTTGCAAGCTGCCAGCAACCTGAGTGGCGAGCGCCCTCAACTACGGCTGTCGTGCATGCTCATCTATGTCCGAACTGCAGGAATTCTAGTGTGTCTCGATGGCTTTATGAATGTGGCTCTCGAACAAACAGAAGAATGGGTTGATGGCGCTCTCCGTAGCAAGTTTGGCGACGCCTTCTTGCGTGGCAACAATGGTGCGTGGGTGCTTGTTTGCCTCGAGAGTATTTGGCAACATGGAACATGCCGACCTTTGATGCGTCTCGTATTACCGCTCTCCTCGCTGTCAACCCTTCCTCGTTGCGCGCCTGCTCCTGTCATCACACGCAGTGCTGTACATCACCTCACAGGGAAAGCGCCGATGAGCGCAGTAGAATATGTCGGTGTGCAGAGTGCAGCGTGCAGATGCAATACTGCTAACAGAGCGATGGTTCGCAGAAGCTGGGCCGTGCCGCCTCGCAGTTTGGCATCAGTTGTGCAATAAGCGATGGCTGCACAGCTCGCCAAATCACTGCCGAGCTGTGTTGATGTTGGTGTGGGCGAGGCTTTGAGCTGCCGAGGCGAACGCACGCTGCCAGCAGCTGCCAGGTCCTGCCTGCCTTTGGTCGCGACCGCATCCATGAGGACGTACGGCTCCTCACGCCGCACGAAGCAAAGCCTGCTCCTGCCGTTCACTCAATCCGCCCGAAGTGCTCGCACCAACGATGCGGCGCGGGAATGTATCTCACCAGCAGCGCCTCGACGGCGATTGCTCGTGCGAGCGGCGCTGATTCTGAGATTCAATTGCGGGGCCAGGAGCAGGACCGCCGTATTCCACTGCTAACGGCCAGCCTCTCACCGGTGGCACAATTTTGCTGTTCCTCCTGCCCGTCGGAGTCGGAGCGGCAGCGCATTTGCTGCATTGAGTGCCCGCTTCTGCCCGGTCTGCGACCACGAAAGTGCGCACACGCTTGCAGCGTGGGCACTGCAGCTGAGTTTTGCTGTCTCTTTGCGTGGTAGCCGTACGAGCGCATCTGGCCGCCAGCAGTCCGCGGACCTCGCTCCGGACACCGCGCAGCGGCGTCGTCCAGGAGGCGGCGACGAGCAGTGCACTGGCACCAGAAGGTGCGGGGGCGAGCCCTGCGTGCCACCAAGCCTGGACTCGGTCGATTGCGCTGTCCTGCCGCCAGGTCGCCGAGGCATCACTCGGAAGGCGCTCAGTGGGAGGTCCACCGGCACAGGGGCCGCGCTGCAGCGCTGGTGGTTGTGTGTGCCGGATGCTGTTCCCGCGAACTGACCTCTTGCAATATCGCCTCTTCCGAGCGATCTCTCCGTTGCTTGCCGCTCTAGTGGTGCTGCAGCGTGGCTGGCGCACGCTCGCCCATGAGCGTCATACCTTCAATTCTAGCTGGAAGCTCACGCGCTTACGCTTCATGTCCGATCAAACTCGTGCTGAACACAGATGAATAGTCGACGTCATTCGGGCGATCTGAGTTTGCGTATTGAATTTATTGTCGACGTCGAATTCGAACGCTAAAGTCGGAACCGGCCGCGGAGGGGCCCAGGCGAGCGAAAGCGCTCAAGCTTGAAAGTGCGATGTCGTATATTCGCCGCAATCGGCGGTTGACCACACTGACGAAACGTGGCCCGCAAAGGCATCCGGGCTGTCGTTGGTTGCTACAAGTCTGCCCCCGCCGCATCAGACGCCATCGACAGCTCCACGATCGGTGTAGGCCCGCTTGCGCCACCCTCCTCCCCCTCGTCCTCCTCGTCCTCATCAGACTCCTGTCCGTCATCTTCCTCTGCATCCTCCTCCCCTTCATCGCCATCGTCGTCGCCATCGGTATTGCGACCGTCCTCGCCATCGCTGGCGTGTTCTTCCCCTGACGCGCTCGCCTCGCCGTCGTCGAGGCTGCCGTCGATGCCAGCTGCCCCAACAGCACCAGCAGCAGCGGCAGCAGCATCTGTACCAGCAGCGTCATCAGTGTGCATCCCATCTGCCTGCGCGCCCTCACCGGTTGTGGCTGCGCCTTGGCCGTGACCTGCGCCGTCACCGCCTTCCACAGCCATGGTGGCAGCTGCAAAGGCACCGCCGGCAGGGCCTGTTCCTGCATGGTGCACGGCTGTTTGATCTGCATCACGAGTCGCCGCGCTGAACGCCGCGCTTCCGCGCCCGAGCCAGCGAGAGGGGCCGTGGCCGCCCGCACGCGTGCCGCTGCCGCCGCCGTCCTCCTCCTCCTCGTCTCTCCCGTGCACGGCTGCACTTGCACCCGCAGCCCCACCCGAGCGGCGCCGCTTGGCCCCGACGCCCGCGCCGCTGCCACCAGCACTGCCACTGCCACCAGCTCCAGCGCCTGCAGACGGGGGCAAGGTCGCAT
>Ga0208629_101398_pt1 | contig 10026 bp, 9 predicted proteins | sample LakWasMet19_HOW5_2_FD_183865 | JGI IMG/M metagenome (GOLD analysis project Ga0208629, IMG submission 183865) | Freshwater sediment methanotrophic microbial communities from Lake Washington under simulated oxygen tension - Sediment Metagenome... | ecosystem: Environmental > Aquatic > Freshwater >...
ATAGCCATTCAATAATATATAAGGCTTGCGCGTACCGGTTTTGGATCGCTTCGACGCTATCGAGCATGATCACAATCACGCTGAGCACGATGCTGATGCTCAAAACGACATCGAACGCCTTGCCCATCGGCGTCTCGGAGCCAAAAATAACGGTATTGAGCGATTCCCGCCACGGCGATAGCGTTTCGCCGTCGTTATAATAAGGGTCTGTCGTTGTTGGCGCTTCTTGTGTACGCATGACTTTTTAGATTTTCCCGTATCTGAAACAATCGATTGTATGATCATTGACCATGCCGGTCGCCTGCATGTAAGCATAACAAATGGTGCTGCCGACAAATTTAAAGCCGCGTTGTTTAAGGTCTTTACTCATCGCATCGGATTCCGGCGTAGAAGCGGGGAGGTCTGCGTGGCTTTTGCGCGCATTGCGTAGCGGCTTGCCGCCGACAAATTGCCAGATATAGCTATCGAAATGCGCAAATTCCCGCTGAACTTTTAAAAAAGCCTGTGCGTTGGTGACGGCCGCATTGACCTTCAACTTGTTTCTTACGATGGCCGGATTAGCCAGCAATTCGTTGATTTTTTGGTCATCGTAACCTGCAACCGTTTCGGCATCAAAATTATCGAAGGCTTGTCTGTAGCCGTCGCGTTTGTTCAAAATGGTTGACCAGCTTAAACCGGCCTGTGCGCCTTCAAGAATAAGGAACTCAAACAGCAGACGGTCATCATGTACCGGTACGCCCCATTCAAGATCGTGATATTGCTCTTCAGACGGACTGGACAGCGCCCATGTGCATTTTTTCATTGGTGACTCTGATGTTAAAGATTAAGTGCTTATTCCCCATCTTCAGGGACTGTGAACTAACGTACCTTTCACATCCCTGTGTTCTGGATTCCGGCACAAATCCGTCTGGAACGGATTTGCATTAACCCAAAGGGTGTCAGGCAGGATAGCCTGACATGAATCCCTGCCGGAATGACGAGTTTACGCTAGTTCCCAATCTCCAGATTGGGAACTAGCGTAAACGTGCAGGCAAAGCCTGCACGCCACTATTAAGTTGATGTCCGGCGGGTTGACAATACCCATCTCAAACCGCATCATCAATCCACGTTATCTGCCGACTATTTTAACCTATGAGTAATGACACCCTGCAAATTCGCCGTATCGCTATCGATACCTATCATGAAAACGTCGCTTACCTGCATCGCGAGTGCGGCATTTACCGGGCTGAGGGTTTTCAGGCGCTGTCTAAAATTCTGGTTAGCACCAACGGTTCCAAGGTGCTCGCGGTTCTTAATGTAGTCGATGACAGCTCCATCGTTCAGCCGGGAGAACTGGGCCTGTCCGAACAGGCATTTACGCAGCTCAATGTCGCTGAAGGCTGTCTGGTCACCGTCAATCATGCGGAAGCGCCGAAGTCGATGGATGCGGTGCGCCGCAAAATCAACGGCGAACGTCTCGATCAGGATGACTTTATCAGTATAACCACCGATATTGTTGAAACCCGCTACTCGAAAATGGAAATGGCCGCATTTCTGGTCGCGACCGGGCAAAACAATCTTGACCGCGACGAACTGTTTTTTCTGACTCGCGCCATGCTGCAATCCGGCGACACCATGAACTGGCATGAAGCGCTGGTCGCCGACAAACATTGCATCGGCGGCATCCCCGGCAACCGCACTTCGATGCTGGTGGTGCCTATCGTTGCCGCGCACGGCATGTTGATACCGAAAACCTCCAGCCGCGCGATCACCTCGCCGGCGGGGACGGCCGATACCATGGAAGTGCTGGCCGAAGTCAATCTGACGCCGGACCGGCTGCACGACATCGTGCGCAAGGAGCGCGGTTGTCTGGCCTGGGGCGGCACGGCGAAACTCGCGCCGGTCGATGACATGCTGATTTCTGTTGAGCGCCCGCTGGGCATCGATTCACAGGGGCAAATGGTGGCATCGATTCTGTCCAAAAAACTGGCCGCCGGTTCCACGCATCTGCTTATCGATATTCCGGTCGGCCCCACCGCCAAGGTGCGGCACATGAATCAGGCGCTGGCCTTGCGTAAACTGTTTGAGTTTGTCGGCGACCGGCTCAATATTCACCTGGAAGTGATGATTACCGACGGCCGCCAGCCGATAGGGCGGGGCATAGGCCCGATACTGGAAGCTCGGGACATCATGCAGGTATTGCAAAACGATCCTGATGCGCCGTTCGATTTGCGCCAGAAGTCTTTGCAGCTGGCAGGGCGAATCATTGAGTTCGATCCCGATGTGCGCGGCGGACAAGGCTATGCCATTGCCCGCGACATACTCGAATCGGGTCGGGCCGGCGCTAAAATGAATGCATTGATTCAGGCGCAAGGCGCAAAAACGATAGACCTGCACCCCGGCAGCCTTTGTCATGAGGTTGTTGCCTGCTGCGACGGCGTAGTCACGAGTATCGACAACTTTCAAATGGCCAGAATCGCCCGGCTTGCCGGTGCGCCGATGATGAAAAAAGCGGGCGTCGATTTGTTAAAGAAGCTGGGCAATCCGGTAAAGGCGGGTGAAATCTTATACCGCATCTATGCCGAATTCCCCGCCGATTTTAAATTCGCCCAGGATTTAGCCGCACAAAATAATGGCTACACGATAGGCAGCGAAGAACAGATTATCAAGTCGCTGATTGCCTTTTAACTTCCCATGATGATACTCGCCTTTCCCGACTATATAAGCCAGGCACAACGCTTGGCGTCCCGGCTTGACGCGCCGCTGGCGGAGGTCGTCCTGCATCATTTTCCCGACGGCGAAAGCCTGATTCGCCTGCCGCCGTCCCTGCCGGAACACGTTGTTGTTTGCCGCAGTCTTAATCAACCCAACGATAAATTGATCGAACTGTTGCTGTGCGCCACCACCGCGCGGGAATTAGGCGCTAAACGGCTTACGCTGGTTACGCCTTATTTAAGCTATATGCGCCAGGACATCGCCAACCAGCCCGGCGAGGCGGTCAGCCAGCGCATCGTCGGCAAACTGCTTGCCGACCTGTTTGACGATGTGCTCACCGTAGATCCGCATTTGCACCGTATCTCGGCATTGACCCAGGCGATTCCGATTATAAACGCGATCAGCCTGACCGCCGCCGATGAAATCGGAAGTTTTCTGAAACAACAATTCAACCATGCGCTATTGTTGGGGCCGGACAGCGAATCGAAACAATGGGTTGCCGCTATCGCCGAAAATATCGGTTTCGATTACGTTATTGCCAAAAAACAACGGATTGGCGACAAACAGGTTGAAATGAGTTTGCCGGATGGCGATTACCGAAACAAACCGGTGATCATCATCGATGACATGGCCAGCACCGGCAGGACGCTGGCTAAAGCGGCCGGACTGCTGCAAGCCGCAGGCAGCAAGGACATTTACGCCGTCGTCACCCACGCCCTGTTTTGCGGCGATGCTTACGCCCACATCCTTAAAGCCGGGGTCAAAACCATCTGGAGCACCGACAGCATCGATCATCCGAGCTCCTGCATCAAGCTCGACGTTCTGCTGGCGGACGCGATTAAGGCAATTACTCGATAAAGCGTTGACTGCCGAGTCGGGCGTGCGATGCGCGCCTGCGCCATCTAAATCTAACGTCTTATGGTGCGCGCGGCACGCCCTACATGAAGTAACACGCACGGTACTTTTAATCACAGCTATAAGTTGATAAAGCGTTGACAGACCTAAGGGCAGTTAATAGACTGAGGCCTTTTTTACAGCAACGATAGACTGCAAGCTTGCCGAACATTGTTCACCCCGATTTAACCACTTTAACAGGATTCATTTATGCGCACTAAAAACTGGCTGATTGCCGCCTTATTTCTCGTATCACCCTCGCTCTATGCTCATACCGGAGGCCATATCGAGCACAGCTTGATGAGCGGCTTACTGCATCCTTTAACCGGCATCGACCATTTGCTGGTATTGCTGGCGGTTGGCCTGATTGCGGCCAAGCAAGGCGGCAAAGCGGTGTTTGCGTTTCCCGCTGTTTTTCTGGCATTGATGGCTGCCGGAGCCTTGCTTAACGCTTATGCAGTGCAAATTCCGTTTGTTGAATCGTTAATCGCCTTATCGCTGGTGGCGTTTGGCTTGCTGGTCACTATCCGTCAAAAACAACGCGCTAAAATACTCTTTCTGGGCGTATCGTTTTTCGCCGTATTCCACGGCTATGCGCATGCCGCAGAAATTCCGGCCGATTCCAGCGCCGTCATGTACTTCTCGTCGTTAATGTTGATGAGTCTGGCCATTTGTCTGGGCGGTTGCGTAATGGGTCTGAGCACGGGTAAACGTATGAACAGCTTGTTTTCATTGATATGCTTAAGCAGCGGCCTGTATTATTTAGCCGTCGGTTAGTAAGCCGGTTACGAACAAGATTGTGCCCCGCTAAATAAAGAATCCTTTAAAATAGCCAAGCCGGTAAAAGCTATTTTCCAAATACAGTCGAAAAAACTAACACCGCGTAAAATCGGGGCTACTTGTAGCCCCGCCATTTCCTAAAGCAGGATAAGTCACCTTGTGTAACACCCATAAAGAAGTTGTACCGGCAAGAATCGATTATATTGATGCTTGGCGGTTTCTGGCCGTTGTCATGGTCATTCAGTCGCATATTTTCGTTTACAGCGGCTTAAAAGTCCCCCTATTAACACCTTATTTAGACCAACTGGATCGGCTCGGCGAGCTGGGGGTTTTGGTGTTTTTTGTGATCAGCGGTTTTGTGATTTGTTCCGGCCTGGTCGCGGAGAAAGGCCGGACCGGTACGATTTGTTTACCCGCATTCTATGTGCGCCGGTTTTATCGGATTATTCCGCCGCTTTGGCTGTATCTATCCTGTCTTTTGCTGCTTAACGCAACGGACAGGATTGAAATATCGCCGCAACAAGCGCTCACCTCAGCCTCGTTTTTATGCAATATGCCGTTTCCTGACGGCTGCTCGTGGTTTGCAGGACACACCTGGACGCTGGCTTACGAGGAGCAGTTCTACCTGATTTTTCCGCTGCTGATCCTGTTTGTACCCCTGATCAATAACAGTTTGCGCTTTGCTTTGGCAATAGCCGGCCTGACTATCGCATCGGTGTTATTGAACAGGGCAGGGCATCTGTTTTTTGGCGAATATTTCATGTACTTTATTTTTCTGCTCATCGGATGCTGTTCCGCACTGTTGCCTGAAAAGATCATCAGCCGCATTCGTCAGATGCATGTTGCCGTCTGGCTAATCGTTATTGCTTTACTGCTTATTTGCATAGGCTATGTGCCGGATGGCATCGAAAAACAGGTGAAGGTGATTTGTTACCCGGTGTTGATTCTGCTGACGGTGCTGGGTACGCCCACGCAGATTAAAGCGATTGCCCTTGTTTTTAAAAATAAACAGTTGTGTTATTTAGGGCGGATTTCTTATACGGTGTATTTGTGGCAGGAATTAGTGACGGGGAATTACGTCGGCTGGTTAACCTTTGTTTACATCGCCGTTGTTTTTGGGTTCGCAATGATTTCGTATCGGTATATTGAATCTCCGTTTCAAAAAATGGCCACTTCGATGTCCAATGATTTGAAGGCCGCCGCTGTCGCCGCATCGTTAACCGGGTATAAACAAGATCGACAATACTAAACCCTCGCCCGGAAAGGCCGAGGGTTTTATGCGCTTAGCTACTCCGCTTGAGCCGCAAAACTATGCACCCATACCAGAGCGTCGGCTTCCCAGGTCATCCCGGCGTGCATTTTCAAGATAATATCCCGGTACATATCAAGGCTGGGATAGCCTTCCGCCTTGGCATCGGCATCGGTCATGTCACCTAAGCGCTGACGTTTTAAATCGGTAACAACAAAAGTCATCCCGTCCAGGTCGAAAGTTTCGCCGGGCAAGCCATACACGCCATCACGGCGTTGCTGCGTTTTCATTCCGGCTTTTGTCGCCTCTACCAATTTCGCATGAGTGACCAGGCGGTCTATGGAACAGGTTTTCTCTGGGTAAGCTTCCATTGTTGATCCTATTTAAATAAAAAAGTTCTATTGTACACCAAGCAATCTAGGCCTGTAGCGGCGGGCATCCGCCATTGTTCATATTGCCTAAACTAATTCCGGTACGAGCCGATAATAAAATATGAGTAATTTTTATTTCAGGGGCCAAAGCTAATGATCATAAAAAGTTCCGCAATCCAGTTAAATAGCCAACATCAATTGTTGAAGAGTTCTCAGGAGTCCGAGTCGCTTCGATTTTGGAAAACCCAGGAGCAGCCGACAGACAGAAATGGGACCAGGCAAAAAGGACCGCTGACAGATGCAGTCAGTCTGAGTAAAACGGCCCAAACGCTTAAACCCGAAAAACAATCGCTCGATCTCAGTGAGGCGCCTGATGCCGAACATGGGGTCATGATGCTGATTATAAAACAGATGGTTAGAGAGTTAACCGGGAAGGAGTTCAAGCTCTTTTCGCCGAGTGAACTGACGGCCAATGCTGATAATGTAACGGCAACCGACGCTAAAAACGTGGAAATAGCAACAACGCCTCCGCCTGCAAGGCAGCCGCCCTCTGCGGGTTTCGGTCTTGTTTACGAGCATCATGCTTCTTACCAGGAGTCTGAAAGCGCAAGCTTTTCCGCCACAGGTTCGATCAAAACCCAGGACGGAAAAAGCATCGAGTTTTCCGTTCAATTGAATATGAGTCGCGAATTTATGATGGAAACAAATACTTCCATCACGGCCGGCGATCCCGAAAAGAAAGTCGATCCTCTCGTTATCAATTTTGCCGGCAATGCGGCGGAATTATCGCAAACCCACTTTGAATTCGATATTGATGCCAACGGCACCGCTGAACAAATCGCCGCATTAAGGCCGGGCAGCGGTTTTCTGGCGCTGGATAAAAATAAGGATGGCGTTATCAATAATGGCTCTGAGCTGTTCGGGCCGAATTCCGGCAACGGATTTTCAGAACTGGCCCAATATGACAGCGACAGTAACGGTTTTATTGACGAAGCCGATCCCATCTATAAAAGCCTAAGAATCTGGCAACGACACGAGGACGGCAGTCAGCAGCTTATTGCGCTGGGCGATAAAAACATCGGCGCCATCTATTTGGGACACGCCACCACACCATTTCAATTACGCACCGCCGATAACCAATCGCTGGGGGAAATTACCGATACCGGCGTTTATTTAACGGAAGACGGAAAAACCGGAACCATTCAGGAGATTAACTTGACGGTATAACAAGGAACTGCAGGATAGCGATTGTTGATATAGGTATTCGTACCGATAAATTTCATCTGCCTATTTTGTTAATCTATAAGTGACAAAGAAGGGCGGGACGCCCTGTTTTTGTCGCATTATCTCTCTTACAAAGACCACCCCCTTTTCTCTCTGGGGTGGTCTTTTTTTTTGAGATGTATCATTCCTGAACAATCCTTAACGACCTGATCCTGTTGATAGCGGCAGCCAGTTCATACTTGCGCGGCATGGAAAGGGTGCCCGGATAATCAGGCTTCAATATGTCTAATCCGTGTTTGTTTATTTCGTCCTCCAACCAGTCTATCCAGAAACGGATAGTCTCAGGTTTATCGCCCAACCGCTTTAGTTGAGCCCGCAGCGCCAACAGGCAATAGCCGATAGCTAGAATTTGCGGCGCTTCCGCGATTTGCGCCACCGTATCCAGATTGACCAAATCCATGCCGTATTCCAGTTGCCTCGGTGCGTTGCGTAAGTCTTTTATGCGTTTGGCTAGGGTCTTGTCCAGGCGCCGATTGATATAGGCGGGGTCGAAATTATCGATTGCCAGGCGGCGCGACGCGGAAAAATCGGGGAGCGGTGTATCTTCCTCCGCTATCGCCCCAAGTCTGTCGCGCACCTTGGCGGTAATGTCGTCGCAACGGTAATTGTCCATCAGCAAGCAGGTATCGGCTTTCTGCAAAAAATAACCCAGGCCGCCGACTACAAAAATCATCGAGACACGCTGTTTTTTCCACAGCGATCGCACCGTCGAATAAAGCGGCTTGATCGGCTCTTGCGTCGCATCCAGGATTTTTTTGATCAACTCATCGCGCACCAGAAAATTGGGTGCGCAGGTATCTTCATCAAATAGCAGCAACCGGCTGCCGCTCTCAATGGCTTCGACAATATTGGCCGCTTGCGAGGTGCTGCCGCTGGCGTTGTCGGATGAAAAACAATCGGTTTTAAGGCCATTCGGCAAGTCGCTGATAAAAGGACTGATGTCGACATCTCGAATGCTGCGGCCCTCTTCGGCCCTGATAAAAAAGGCATCCTCCCGAGTCACTACATATTCCCGTCCGTCGCCCGGAATATGCGCGTAAACCCCGGCTAAAATCGCCTGCATCAAGGTCGACTTGCCGTGATAGCCGCCGCCGGTAATACAGGTGATGCCCTCTTTAATGCCCATGCCGGTTATGCTGCGGCCATTTGATAAAGGAATTGCTATTTGTAGCGATGCGGGGGATTGAAAGGTTTTAACAAGCCCGGATAGAGAAGGCCGGTCATCGACGCCGCTATGCCGCGGCAGTTTGGCATCATTGGCGATAAAAGCGACCAGAGCCTGCTGCTGTATAAACTGAATGATTTCGGCGCGTGTTTTTTGCACATCGACAAATTGCTGGAGCAGCGTTCGGGTCTGCTGGTCGTAGTGTTGGTAGAAAAATGTCGCGTCAACGATTGCAGTCAGTTCCCGGCCCAACATGATCCACGCCTGTTCGGCATCAAAAACGCCGCCGCCTTGCCCTTTAGCCGGCAGGCTGATGATAAAGCGCAAATAAACGGCCTCGTCATCAAACAAAACACTATCCCTGATCAGCATCTTTTGGCTCAAGGCAATGGTGTTAAAAGAACCGCTGCCCTCTTTACCGCGATTTTGCTGCGCGAACCGGTCAATGCCGTGACGAAAGCGCCGAATCAAAAAATCGGCTACCGCCAGTTTACACTCGGCGGTCTGCAAAAAACGCTCGGGGAGTTGACTGTCCGGTAGCGCTATTTTTACGGATGCAATGGAAGCAGGGTTAGCGCCGGGGCTGCCTTGCATTTTGATAAAGCTGAGTTCAAATCGGGGGAAATGGTAGGAACCGCGCAGCTTCCGGATGTCCTGAAAAGGCTGGTCGGCGAGAGAAGAGAGTAGCGGTTGTAATTTGTTCACATTCCCTCCTGTCTTGTGGTTTTAAAAACCGGAGAAGTTAATGCGCTTTAACATCCTTTACCTGAAAGTCCAAAGCAGCAATCAACTTCATTTTCACTAAATTATCATCGATACCTAATGTTTTAAAAGCGGCTTTTATATTCATGGTTTTTAAGGCATCAACAGAACCGAACCTCAAACTAAACAGCCTGTTTTTCTTGCCTTCAGGAAGGCTACGCATTATTTCATTAATGCGATCATCGATAAGCTTCCTCGCTTTATTCAATTCCGTGGCGACTTCCGGTTTCAGCCCGGCTGATAATTGCTTGCCCGGCAATGCCCCGGCTTCAACCGGAAAATCCGGCTGAAGTTTTTTGCGCATATCCGCCAATTTTTTGCTTTGCCCATGAGCCACCAACAGATTACGCTCAGTAATGCTCACTTTTTGCCGGTCTGTTGTAGGGCTAGCTGATGTTTTTTTCATCAATTAGAACGGGATGTCGTCATCATACGGCGCATCGAAATTGTCATGGCTAGGGCCTTGTGGGGTGGATGGCTGGCCTTGACCGGAAGATTGATAATTTTGTTGCGGCGGCTGGTTGGACTCGTTTCTTTTGCCGACCAAATCGATAATGTTGGCGTTAAGCTCCAGGCTGGTTTTAGTCGAACCGTCTTGTGCCCGATATTCGCTTTGGCTCAGTTCGCCGGAGACAAATACCTGTTGGCCTTTTTTCAAATAATTTTGCAACTGTCCTTCTGCGCGCTTGCCCCACACCGCGCACCTGATCCATAGCGTTTGCTGCTTATCGCCAAAGCCGATATTGTTGGCTACGGTAACGTTCAATACCGCTTGGCCTGACGGCAAATACCGGACTTCTGCATCGCGGCCCACAGTGCCGGTAAAA
>Ga0208629_101399_pt1 | contig 10008 bp, 5 predicted proteins | sample LakWasMet19_HOW5_2_FD_183865 | JGI IMG/M metagenome (GOLD analysis project Ga0208629, IMG submission 183865) | Freshwater sediment methanotrophic microbial communities from Lake Washington under simulated oxygen tension - Sediment Metagenome... | ecosystem: Environmental > Aquatic > Freshwater >...
ACAAAAAACACTGCTCACAGCAACCTTGAAAAAAGAGGGGGCTCGCGGAACTCGCAAGCGGACAATCGGCTACCCATGCACAGCGCCAGAGAAGCTCGCCTCGTAGGCGCTGCTGGAGCCCCGCTCTGCTTGCACGTGTGCCGAAGGGGCTGTCGCAAGCGCCGGCACACTGGCCACAAGTTCACCGAGCTTGGTCGCGAGCTGTGCAACGGTTCCGTACCGGCCTGCACTCGCGGCAGCTTTTGCCGCCACAACAGTTTTCGAGGTGGCAGATGACGGGCCCCCTGCAACAGGCCCTGCCGCCGCCGGCGGCTGCGGCTTGAGGAGCAGTACTTGGGCCACCTGGTCGATGGAGGCGACAAGCTTGCCGTCCAAGATCAGCATGACGCAGAGCTCCTCCGCCTCCTGCGGGGCCATGAAGAGCTCCGCGGCAAGCGACGCCAGCGAGATGCGTGTGTAGGGTCCAACGAGGGACAGCAGCACCTTGGAACGGATGGTCGCGAGCAGATCGCCGACGTACGGGGCCATAAACTCGTCAAAGACCAGGGCGGGCCCAGTTCCGCCAGCAGCCGTCAGCGCTTTTGCACCGAAGCTTGCACTCGCGCCCGCGCCCGCAGAGACGCTCGCATCCGAAGCTGCCGCCACGCTGCGGAGGACAGGCTCGAAGGCGGCGATATCGTTTTTCAGGTTGGCCTCCGTCAAGGCGGTGAGGGCGGTAATGGATGGATCTTTCTCGTAGGCTTTGGTCTCCTGGCTGTCGAACGGGTTGATGCGGCTGGCTGACAGCATGTTGGCCAAGAGCATGTAGCGCAGACAGGCGAGGGTGCGCTCGGCCAGCCCCGCTTCCTCGTACGCCTTGAACGCCTCGAGGAACTCCACCCGCGCACCCTCCCAGTCTCGTTCGCCCATGCGCAGCTTGCCACCCGCCTCGTGGAGCGTGCCGCTGATGCTTGGATGCGGCACGGCGCTGCGGCTCACGGCCTGTGCGCGCCTGTACGCTTCACCCAGCCGCTTGCCGTCCCGAAGCTCCGAATACATGCTGATCTGCAGCGCAGCCACCTCCAGGAGCTGCGTGCTCTTGCCCCGCTCAGCATCAGCCTCTGTGGTACCACTGCCGCTGGCAGCAGCGCCCGTCCCGGCCGTCGAGAGGGTCTCCTCCACGCTGCTCAGCAACGCTCGCAGAGCGCGCCAATCGCGCTGCGTCAGGTACAGACGGGCCAGCTTCATTTGCGTCTTGAAGGCAAGGCGCTGCGATGTCAGCAAGAGAGGAGAGACGGGAAGTGAGTGGTCGCGGTTCGTCGACTCGCAAGCTGCCACGGCTGTCTGGCAAGACACCCACATCGTTGCTGCCGCCGGCGCTGCCCAGTGCCTGCAGTGTCGCGACGAAAAACTCTTGGAGTAGGCGCGAACTGGGCGCGCTCGCGGCGCTGCTGCCACCGGAGGCTACATCCCCAGCCATGTGCATTGCAGCGCTGGAGCTTGAGGCTGATGCTCCTTGCTCCTTCCCTGCGCCCGCTCCCACCCCCACCCCCACCAGGTCAAGGATGCCGTTGATTGCCTTCTCGGCGCGGTTGCGGGTCACTGAGCCGCTGCGGTGGGAGGGAGATACGAGCCACGTTGACAGACATTGAGTGAGGGTGGACAGTGTTCACGCGGTTACCGTGAAGTGCGTACGCATTGCAACTCACCTGGTGACCTTCTCGAGCAGCCTTCTGTAGGAGGTCAGCATCACGTCCAACTTGCCGGCACGACCTTCTATCTTCACAATGTTCTTCAAAGCCTTGAAGGCCCAATCGGAGAATTCCGCGGGCTTGCTGTCGGCCATGGCCATGACTTCCTCCAAACCGTGCACATCGCCGTCGCTCTTACTGGCGTAAAACTTATTCTGGATCGCAACGTTTAGATCGTCTTCCTGAGGCGCATCATCGTCGCCAAAGTTGCCGCCCTCATCATCACTGTACTGAAACTCGTACTCGTCGTCCGACATTGTTCGAGAACTGAACTGCAATGCACGATCTCCGATGCACGTGCACCTGCTGCTGCTGCTGCTCGCGTGGCAGTCGATGCAAGGTCCTCGAGCGAAAGATTGCGGGGCTCGAGACGGAATCCCAGGCTCAGAATCGTCTGCGCAACGTCGATTCCACGCCAAAATGAGAGACCAGCACGTGTGCGTATGCGATCGTGCAATGGTGCTCTCGAGTGCGCCGAATTAATGCGCGTGCTGATATTTCTCAACCACACGTTTTTGGCGATTGAAGTCACCGGACTGTGTTGACGGAATGACGCTTGTGCAGATGAACAGTGTCTGGCCGGAATGCCAGTTGGATCGGATAGAGTAAACGGAGGAGGCTGCCAAGGCTCATGCGCAACGCGTGCACACGTGGCCCTAATCCCAGGATGGAGCCGATGCAGGTGGTTGGCCTGGTGTCAGGCGGCAAGGATTCCATTTACAATCTTCTGGAATGCACGCGCCTCGGACACCATATTGTATGCTTGGCAAACCTGTGCCCGCCGTCATCAGATGGCGACGCGCCTGAGGCGGACGAGCTCGACAGCCACTGCTTCCAGACCGTGGGGTTCTCAGTCGTGCCATCGATGGCGGAATGCATGGACCTGCCACTCGTGCGACGGGCCACCCGGGGTGTGGCCCGCGAGCGCAGCTTGATGTATTTTGCGGCGGCAACTGAAGCTCTCGATGCAGGGGCTGATGCAACACCCTGCGACGAGGTTGAGGATCTTTATCATCTGCTGAGGGAGGTAAAGGCCCGATTCCCGCACGTCAATGCGGTGTCATGTGGAGCCATCTTGAGTACTTACCAGCGGCTCCGCGTGGAAGCTATTGCTGCGCGCCTCGGGCTCACCGTGCTTGCGTTTCTGTGGCAGCGCGACCAACAGCAACTGTTGGACGAGATGTTGGCTTCAGGGCTGGAGGCGGTCCTAGTGAAGGTGGCGGCGTGTGGCTTGTCGCACAAGATGCTGGGCAAAGATCTGACCGAACTACGACCCGCGTTGCTGAAGGCGCAGCGTGATTTCGGCGTGAGCGTAGTTGGCGAGGGCGGCGAGTACGAGTCCTGCGTCACCTACTGCCCCGGCCTCTTCACGAGGGGGCGCCTGCGTCTGGACGAAGTGGTCAAGGTAAACACGCACGGCGACGACAAGTGGAACGTTTGCGCCTTCTTGCACATCGCAAGGTGCAGCGTGCAGCCGCTCGCAGCGGGCGAAGCCGATCCGCCCGCAGGTGCGCTAGAGGCGTCATCAGGCGGATCGCTACCGGTGCCAGCGGCTGCTGCTGTGGCCAGTTTACCGATGGAGGCAGAAACCACACGATTCGTCGTGCATGTCGCCACTTCGCCATCATCTGCGACAGCGACGGCCGGGCGGACTGGCTTTCTGACAATAGCCCCAACGTTGGCTTGGGCGATTTCTGAAGCCGCGGATGCGACGACCTCTCCCGAAGATGCCAGCGCTGCAGCGATGAATGAGTGTACTCGCCGGGTACTCGAGCACGTGCAGGCCGACGTAACTTCCCGGGGCGCCTGTATGGCGGATCTCCTTGCGTTGCGGCTGTCCATCTCCCACATGTCGCTCTTCGCCCCCATGAACGATGCGTACCGAGCCTTCTTCCTGCGCCTGGAAGAGAAGATGGGGACTGCCCGTCGCGGTGTGTGTCCTGTTCGAAGCTGCGTCCAAGTGCCGGTGATGGAGTTGGTGGCCGGGCACACTGATGTTGCAGGCGCCACAGCTGGCCGAATGCAGGCGGCTCTCCGCGTGGAGGGCCTGGCCTTCGCCGCCTCCGCAACACACTTGAAGGAAATGCGGTCAGGCCACACGAGCGGTGGCGTTGCTAGCTTTGAGCGGAGCATGTTGCACGTGCAGAGCTTGTCGCGGTGGGCGCCACTGTGCATCGGGCCCTATTGCCAGAGCAACTCGCTCCGGCTGCCCGGAGCGGATGGCGGCGATGGACCGACGCTACACGTTCTTGCTGGGCAGATTGGGCTGGTGCCAGAGACGATGCGGCTGGTAGGCCCTCGGCTTGCGGCCCCCGTAGAGTGTTCTGGTACGGCTGGTGTCGTAGCCCGCTTTCACGATTTCAGTCGTGCCTGCTTCGACGCTGAGATGCTGCAGAGCCTACGCAACGTGTCACGAGTGCTAGCCTGTGCCTCTGGCCTTGCGTTGTTTGAGCCGCCCAGCGATGTCGAGGTGGGTCGCTCTCAGTCTCATTCGTTGAGTGACAGCGACAGGGAGAGCGACCCAGACGAGTCACCGCATGCTGCGGGGGCCGCGCCCCCTCCCACAGGCTGTGTGTGTTGCATCGCCTACGTGTCGACCTCCCGCGTCTCTACACACCCTGTTGATGCCGACATGGCGAGCCACCGACACAGCCTTGTCGGAACCGACGGCACTGCCGATTCAGAGCTCGAGTTCCGCTGCGAGCGCGTGCGTGAGGCTTGCCGGGCCCGAGGGATACAGGTGCTTGCAGTGGTGCGTGTCCCCCAGCTGCCGCGCGGAGCGGCTGTCGAGATCGAGGCGTGCGCATGGACAGCTCCACCAGGCGACGGGGATGAATTGCTGGCGACATACGGCTCGATGAAGCCCGGCGTGCTGTCGAGGCTGCTGGCGTGCACCTGGCCGGGCCCTGGTGTCCCCTTCGGTGTGGCGTGGCCGCTCTCTCTAGGCGGCAGCACTGCTGGCAGCTGAGCTCGGCTGCGCACCGAGGCCGCATGCTGCTGAAGAGGAGGCGGCAGCCTGCCAGCGGGGCATCCCGCCACAGACCTCTGCGGCGACTATGCGATGCTAGCGCTTGTGATTCATGCTTACGTTTCGGCTGCGACACACTCGCCCACAAGAAATTCAGGTCGATGAGTTGTGTCGACGTCAATCTATGCTCGTGTTTGCCTGGAGGAAGGCTACTGGGTTCTATGAGTTTGTTGACATCCAACTGTTACTATTGTTTAACATGGAGAGTATCGGCGGAAATTACTGCACGGCATTGGTATCGAAAGCTAGCTATAGCTGGAAGTCGAGCGAGTGGGTGATCGACACGACATGACTGAGCTTGAGCTGAACGGTCGTGAACGATTCTCAGCTTTAGTGGTCGTGTCTAGCTCAGAAATCAGTGCGGGCAACTCAGGAGGATCCAGGCGGCGAGGAGCTCAGCGGCGACAGCGGCCCCGCCGCGTGCCTTCTACATATTAGGCGAGTCACTGCCGGCGAAACAGCTGAGCCACAAACTCACGCCAACATACGCGGCGTCGCCCTGCTCAGGCAGCTCGTCATGTCTCAAACCTGACTACAGCACGACGGGCTCCGGTAGGCGCGCTGTGGCCTGCGCTATGAGAGCGGCTGGCTCCTGCCCCCATAGCCCCGCGCAACGCTTCCGGACCAGGAACCGGTGGGGACACGCGATATGCGACGCTGCCAAGCTCCGCCTCATCCAGGCTGTCTTCGCGTGCTGCGGCAGCCATCTGCAGCTGCAGCCCGTGCAGCCAACCCATGTGCTTACGCATGCCCTGCTTCAGACCAGCGGCTTGGGAGGACCAAGCGCTGACTTGGGCAGCCAGACGCTTTGACACGGCTGCATCAAGCGCTGGGTCTGTGCCAGAACGGGCGGATGCGACCCGAGGAGCAGGCGCGGCAGCCGCAGTGCTGGCGGCAGCACCCGCGCCAACAACCCCGAGAGCTGGGGTCAAGTCGACCGCGTAGCCAGCCGGCCTCGCGAAGGAGAGGGCTGGTCCCACGCCTGCGCTATGTTGCCCTGCCGACCACACGAAGGGGGCGAAGGCAGCGTTTGCCCATGGCTGCCAACCCCACCCCGGCGGTGGCGCTATCGCAAATGGACCGGCACCGACACTCGGTGGCGGCGCCACTGCAGGTACTGCCGGCGGCGCAGACGCATACGCGGGTTGAGGGGCTGCTGGCTGGGCCGGCGCAGCCTCTGTCGGCGCCGCAGAGCGGCCTCGATGCATTCCCTCGCGAGCCGGAGCAAGATACTGTTGGTGCGTGCCACGAGGCCGCTGCCTTGGCGGCCGGTGCGGCCGGTAGGGTGAGCCAAAAACGAGGGCGGAGGTTGTGGTGCCTGCTCCCGACGCCGCTGTGCTGTGCCTGCTGACGCTGTCTGCCGCACCTACGCTCTGTTGGCAGCTGACCGCACCGGAGCCGAAGCCGGCGGGGCTGTGCGAAGGCCCACGGGTGGGGCTGATCGGATGGTGGTGGCCCCACCGCATCGGCGAGTGAGCAGACGTCATTGCAGGGAATGCGTTCTCCACGCTACGCTCGCTAAAGTCCGCAGCTCGGAACCGACGCCCCGGATGGCGAGGCACAGACAGCCCCGGCAGCTGCAGAAGCGGGAAGGCGCCCAAGCTGGCCACCGAGTGCGCTGAGGGCAGGCCAAGCTGCTGGGCAAGACGCTGGGAGGTTGCTGCCGAGGACGGGGAGGATGCTGTGGGCGGCGATGCGGTCTGTACATCCGTACTCACAACACCTCGCAGGACAGCGGCCGCAGGCTCCAACACGAGGCGACACACAGACGCATGGTCGTGCTGCCACCACGCCGCGTAGGCAGGCGCAGCACTGGAGCCTGCCGGGCGCGCGTCGGGTGCAGTGTAGTAAAGGTACGCTCGCAGGGAGCTCTCCCGTAGCGCTGTCGGAGGTGCTGCGGCGACAGCACTGTCTACACCTGCTGCGGTTGGGCGACCGGGGGACCCCTCCCCGGCAAGGGATTCCATTCCCTGCTCCCCACTCCCCGCGTGCCGGCCTGGGTGCAGGCGGCGAGGGATCTGCGAGCCCACGCCCTGGGCAGCCGCTGAGCGAGGAGGCGTCTGTGTGACCGCCGGCTCCCGATCACCCGTGGCGCCCCCTTGCGATGCGAACGCCAGCACCCCAGACAAGGGCGCGTGTGGCCAGAGCAGGAGGCGCGCGGGCACAGCTGCCCTGCCATGCCCGGAAGCTGTCGGAGCAGTTGAAGCAAGGCTGAGCTGCACCGTCTCCAGTGCACCGGCTGCCTCGCGAAGCAGGCTGCGGTCCCAGCGCTCGGCAGGCGTAACCCCAACGTGGGCCGCATCAACGCTCCCAGCCAGCGCCTTTGCAAGCTGTGCAATGCTGTCGGAGTTCTCAGGAGGCAGCTGCGGAAGCTGGCCAGTGAAAATCCCCGAGTCTGCGGCAACAGCTCCTGTCGCCACGCTCCTCAATGCGACGTGCCTTCGCAGCAGCAGCCCGATCGCCGGGCAAGGGCCCCCGCCCTCATCAGCGCTGCTCCCTGTTGAAGGCTCCAGCAGCAAGCCCCGGGCAAACTCGCGCACCCAGATCTCAGCAGCTTTCAGCGCCGCAATGCGAGCGTTCAAGTCATCTGTTGCTCGATCGATTGCAGCCTTCACTTGCCGGAGTCGCTGCCGTTCAGCCTCCAGGGCCAGCACCTGCTCGGCACGACCGGGACCTGCGACACCTTCCGCGGGCTCAAGCGCTGCCGGAGAGGCGGCCAGAGCCTCATCTGTCTGAAGCCGATGCACAAGCAACCCGGCAGCCTGTTTCCAGGTAATGCGCGAGGCAGTAAGGGCAGATCGCTCTCGACTGAGCTCCGTGCGCTGCCGTTGCAGGGACTGCGCGATCGCAGCCGCACGGCCCGCCTCCAACCAGGCACAGCGGAGCATTGCGGCTGCCACCAGCAAGTGCACTGGTGATGCGGGATGCGTGTCGCCTGCTGCATGCGAATCAGCTGGCGCGATGTCGTCGGTTGGCGGGACATGAGCAGCCACAGCAGCGGCGGCAGCTGTGGACTGCACGACACCTGCAGAAAATGACTCGACCACGTGTGGTGAGACGCTGGCGACCTGCGAGAGTGATGCCGCGGAGCCAGGCCCGCGCGGTGGGGGAGAGCCATGACCAACAGGAATGTGCGTTATGGTCGCCGCAGGTTCTCGTGGCGGTGCAGACAAAGCGCTGCCCTCGTGGTGGCCAGGGGCAGCCCAGGTCGCAGGCTGCGCCTCAGGGCCAGGCTCGCGCTGCCCGGGCGCTGTCCCCGCGACATCTCGCGCCAAATTCGCGGCTGCAGGGACGGGAGCAGGCAAGATCTGCAGCGCATGCGTTGCAGGCGCCGCCGTCGCAGCAGAAGGGGCTTGCGCGACGCGCAGAGCCGATATCTCAGCTTCGGCTGACTCCAAACGTCGTTGCAGTTGCTGCAGCAGCGGCAGATGGTTGGCAGGCATCGGTGGCTCTGGGGCGCTGCTAACCTGGGCTTGCAGCAGCGCTGACGGGGCAACCGAGGCAGCCTCCGCACCGGCTGGCTGCGAGGCCGAAACGGCAGGTTCGCGGGCGATAGGCGCAGCAGATGGGCCAGGTACACTCTCGAGCCGCCACATCAGCCCCGCAGCCGCCAGCGCAGGCGAATGGCTGCGCGGAGGTGGCGATGCTGCTGCTTGAGTTGTTGCAGCCGCAGCCTCGAGGGCCGCCGCACGCACCGCAGCGTGCTCGCCCTCGATCTGCGCGGTTTGAGTCGCAAGCTCTGCTTGCCGCGCCCTGAGCGTGGCTGTCGCCGCTTCCACTGCCGCAGCTGCGGCATCGTGTGCCTCCCGAAGGAGCCGCAGCCGCTCTTCTTGAGCCGCTGCCGCAGCGTCTGCCGCGCGCTGCATGTCTGCCACGCGGCCTGCAGCTGTCTCCTCGACCTCCGCCCTCGCGCGGCCGCCAGCCGCCACCGCAGCGGCCACCGCAGCCTCTCCAGCGGCGGTTGCATCCGCGATGCGCTGTGCGTGCGCCTCTCGAAGGCGCAGAAGCACAGACTCGCACTGAGCAGCCGTCTCAGCCTGCGCCTGCTCCGCCTCGCGCCTCTGCTGCTGCACCAGCTGCTCCATCGCTGCGTCTCCACGGCGCCGCTGCTCTGCCAGTGCCTCCGCCTGCGCCTGCTCGGCTCGCTGCAGCTGCGCAGCATGGGCTGCCGCGGCGTCTTGCGCAGCGCGCTGCAGCGCAGCAAGCTGAGCCGCCTGCGTGCCCTGCAGCAGCGTCAGCGTCTGCGCGTGAGCCTCTCGCATCGCCGCCAGCGCTGCCTCATGCGCAGCAACCTGGGCGGCTTGCCGTGACGCAAACTCCGCCTCGATGCGCTGGCTGACTGCCTCTGCGGTGGCCTGCGCAGCCGGGGCACGGGCAGCTGGAGCAGCGTAACTCACAGCGGTGGCAGCAGCCGCAAAGCCCCGCGTATCGCTTTGAGCCAACAATGCCGCCGACGCAGCCTTAATGCCACGTCGGGTATCGCTAAGGCCAGGTGAGGAGCGCTCTCCCCCTTCCGCGACCGAAACCGCCTCGTTCTCTACCCCGCCAAGCGCTGATCGCCGACTCGCCCGCCCGCCGCCCCATCCGCCTCGCGCCCCATCAGCCGTGCCGACGCCGTCGTCGCTTTCGGCAGAGAGGGACAGAGAGGTGGCGGAGCGAGGCAGTGTGGGCTGCTGCCCTGCTCTCGACCAGGGCTGCGGAGAGCCGAACCCGATCTCTTCCCGCCCCGCACCCACAACCCCTGCTGCGCTGCCGCCCGTGGCTGTGTGAGTCGCCCTCAGGGGAGGGGCTGTGGTCGAGCCAGCCGTGTTCGAGATGGGGCTTAGCAGGTGCGTCGCCCACGGGGCACTGCTCTCTTCTCCCTCCTCCTCTTCGCCATTCCCCTCGTCCTCGCCCACCATTCCATCAACGTCGGCTTGCTTTGAATCGTGCTGCTGCTGCCCTCGGCCTCTGCTGCGAGCAACGCTCACGTTATCTCGGTCGCTGTCTGTGTCTTGGCTGGGGCGGCGAGTTGTGCCTGCGGCGACAGCCCCGGACCGCACGCTGCCAGCGACGCCCTCCGCCTGCCCCCACCCCGCTGCAGATCGCTGCACCCGCACCCGCTCCACTGGGGACTCAGTATTGGGCAAGGGTCTCGGCGAAGCGGAGCGTGTCCCGTGGTGCTGCGGCAGCAGAGCAGCGATCTCTGAGTGCAAGCCCGGGGAGGGGCTGGGGCTGACGTCCTCGTACACACCCACCGCGGAGTCAGAG
>Ga0208629_101401_pt1 | contig 10006 bp, 9 predicted proteins | sample LakWasMet19_HOW5_2_FD_183865 | JGI IMG/M metagenome (GOLD analysis project Ga0208629, IMG submission 183865) | Freshwater sediment methanotrophic microbial communities from Lake Washington under simulated oxygen tension - Sediment Metagenome... | ecosystem: Environmental > Aquatic > Freshwater >...
GGTAATTACAAAAAAAAAAAACGCAGCGGGTATCCCGTTCGCTGAGCTTGTAGCGAGTCATAAACGAATTGAGTCGACCTCACATTTGGTTTGTACGAATGCCTGTATGATTGGTTATGAGGGGGCGTTCAAGTGCAGCAGCGGCGAGTGCGTGGCGGGATCCGCGCCAGCTCACTCGGCAGGCCACTCAGGCTTGGGCGCCTCCCGCACGCGTGTGGCGCGCCACCACACTGCGTTGGGAACCCAGGTGTAGAGGTAACCGGTATCCTGCTCCGCCGAGCGCCACGTGCCGCCAGACCACTTCTCCATGATGCGGGAGATGCGCGAAGCCATGGAGGCCTCGGGGGAGCGCCGCGCACCCGCCTTGCTCTGGTCTCGGAGCTCGAAGACTGCGGTCCAGTTCGCCAGCACGCGCTCAAGCTCGGGCAGTTTAGCTGAGAGCTGCTGGGTAGTCCAGGAGCCTTCAGTTCCGCTGTTCTGAAGACCCAGCACGCCGTACATGTTGCGGAGCATGTCCAGCCGCAAGCTGCGCGTGCTCATGAGCTCTGCATGGAATGCAGCCCGCGCCATGTCCTCCTTGACCAGATCGAGCATGGCCTTCTTGGTGGTGGTACGGTGCTCCAAATACATGTTGGAGCCTGACTCACGCACGGCGAACTTGTCCACCGCCTTGATGCCCGCCTCCTTGTCCGCGCGGCGCCCCTGCAGATACTGGTCCCACATGAGCTGCTCCTCCGCGGGCGTGTCCCCGCGCGCTACGCGAGTGTGGAAGAACTTGTCTTGCGCGTGGATCTGCAGGCGTTCCGCCTGGTACCCGGCCATGCGGCGCAGCTTGAGCTCGTTGGCCTCATCGTGCGAGAGGTCAGGCACCTCCGCGAAAGCAGGAGGCCCCGCCTTCACCAGCGCCAGCTTCACCATGTCCTCCTTCTCCAAGTCCTCCGCGCGCACCTCCACGTTGTACCCGGTGGCGTGCAGGTAGCGGTGGAACAGGGTCTTGTGCGCGCCCTGGGACGCCACCTGCTCCACTGCGGTTGCGTGAAAAATGAAGGGCACCCAGTCGGGCATGGGGTCTTGGGAGAGGCGAGGGCCAGCGGAGGCGGCAAAGGCCCTGCGCAGGTTGGAGAGAATCTCGAAGTCCACGCGGATGGCCTCAGGCATCCTGAGGTTGGGCGCGCCGACGGCCAAAGTGAAGGTCATGCGGTCGAGGTTGAGGTGACGGGGGCGCAGGGTGGACTGGAAGATGTCGCGAGGGGAAGCGCCCATGCTGACGCTGTACACAAACAGCTCATCGAAGCAGCGGGCCGTGTCCACCTCGCCGTCTGCCGTGCGCGGGTCGTAGTTGATGCCGACGGTGATGCAGCTGGTGGTGATGACGCCGTCCAGCTCACCCCACGCAGCGTGCACGTCCCCCAGCGACTCCTTGTCCGCTTCGCCCGCCTCGTTCACGCCTGAGTAGAGGGCCAGGCGCTTCGTCGGGAACTTATTGCGCAGCGTCTCGAAGAGGGCGTTCGCCTGCGTCTGGGAGCCGTACGGGCAGAACACCTTGCGCCCCTCTGCGAGCGACTTCGCCACAGCATTGGCGAGGTCCGCAGCGGTCTTCACCTCGATGGCGGTGCGGTTGTAGGGCTGGTATGGGTTGACGACCAGCGCTGAGCCGTCGATGCCGCGCGTTTTGGCGAGGAAGTGGAGGGAGCGCTCACCCAAGAAGGCGTCCGCCAGGCGCACGTACCGGGCGTTGCGCATCACGTAGTCCAGGATGCGGAGGTTGGCGTAGTGGTTGCCCTGGTTGGTGGTAGCGCAGGCGGCCTGGCGCAGACACCCCTCAGACTCGTCGATGATGACGAGCCCGAAGTGCTGGGCGGTCTCGTAGACGCCCGGCTCCGCAAGCCGATGCAGGCTCTCCACCTGGCAGAACACGCGAGTCGCCTGGCGCAGCTTGTCGCCGCGGCACTTGGGGTCCAAGTAGCTGACGAACGCGAGCGCCTCGCCGAACTCCTTGTGCACGGAGCGCGTGTAGGTGCGGCGTGCGCAGACGTAGAGGACGCTCAGCTCGGGGTGCCCGCGGATCATGGCCAGCAGCGCCTGCGTCTTGCCTGTGCCCAACGCGCTCATGATGACGAGGTTGGGGCAGTTGAGCAGCTCCGGCGGGATCGCCAGGTAGCGGCTGGACTTGAGCACGTGCACGGGGATGGGGGACGTATCGGGGTTGAAGCCGAAGGCGTGGTCCACCAGTGCCCGCTCCATCTCCTCCTTGAACGACGTGTCCTTGCCCAGCGCCTCGTAGCCTTCGGGGTTGCACTCCTTGGCGATGTACATGAGCGTGCCGAGGGTGAGGCCGCGTGAGGCATCGCCCGCAGTGAAAGAGGCGTCCACCCAGTCCGCATCGTAGTTCGTCGCCCGACGGCAGGCCGCGTGTGCGAGGGCCCGGCAGCGGTCCGTGTCTTCCGTGGCCTTGAGTGCGAAGATGACAGTGAGCGCCGTGTTGTAGTCCTGCATGCGCGCGGGCGTCAGGACGTCAATGACCGCCTGCACGCGTGCGTACGTGCCGGCGCTCATGAGCTCCACGCCGGGCTTCGGCAGTGTGCGACCCAAAGGGCGGCTGGGGCGACTTGCAGCATCGCCTCTCTTACCGACGCCCTGTGCCGTTCGCTTAGGCGGCGCCGGGGGCAGGGAGATGCAGCCCGCAGGCACGTAAGTGACGAAGGTGTCCTTGACCTTGAACTCGGTGGTGCAGAGCTGTGGCACGGGGCGGAGCTTGCGGTCCTCGTCGTCCTTGGTGGAGCCCATGCAACGCAGTTTGCGGTTGGTGTGATACACGGTGTAGTCCACGAGCTTGTCCCAGTTGATGCCGGGGACCAGGGGGTCGAGGATGGGGGCCAGCTTCGCCCGGAGCGGCTCGGCCACCTTGGCCTTGACCCACGCTGCGATGTCCTCCATGCTACCGTAGCGCTCCGTGAAGTAGAAGCGCCAGGAGGAGATGAAGCCGCGCTCGCACTTGATGGCCGGCCGACCCTTGGCCTTGTCCTCAGCCTTGGGCCGAACCACGATCCCGTAGCCGCTGCTGCAGCCCACGAGGAAGTTGCCGCCTTCCGCCGCCTCCAACACGCCCCGTAGCTCTCCCTGAATCACAGCGTCCACCGTGCGCACCTCTTCTTCCGTGAAGAAGGAGCCATCTTGCTTCTTCTTCAGGTCCACGTCTACGAATGCCCGGAAAATGCTCTGGGAGGGAAAGCAGCACTCGTAGAGGTTGTCCTGTCTATCCACGTATCTCACCGCTCGATCCACGCCGATGTGGTCGCAGTCATGAAGGTCTGCAGCGAGGCCCTCAGAGAGGTAGATTTTGTCCGACATGGGTGGGCTCGGCGAGTCAGCGGTAAGCGGTGAAGCAGGGAACAGTGCGTTCGTCGGTGTGGCACGTGCAACTGCGGGAGAGCAGCAGCGGGCGTTGGCGCGGTGAATAGACCGGGTCAACTTTTATTGCCACGTGCGAACGCGGAGGCTGGTGTGTGTAAGATCCGTGCGTAAAAACCCTCGGAAATAGTGAACTTTCCGGGCAAATGCCCGTCCGTCTCACACGGTTTCGAAGACGGCTGTGGTGAGCCAATTCTGCGTGCGCTCGGCCCTTACCTCGGCGCGCTTTGCGCGCCGACGGCCATTGATTGCCTCCTTGTTGCGTTCGTAATACGATCGCCTGTGCTCGGCATACCGCGCAGGGTTTGCGGCTCGGTAACGCCGCTGCGCTCCGCGGAGCGCTTCGTGACTCGCCGCCAGCTGCGCGGCGCGCTCCGCACTGATCTCGGTCGTCTCAGGCGTTGATACGGTGGCTGCGTCCATGCTGGGCGATGCTCGGCTGCGCGCGTGGAGTGGGTTAGCAAGAAGGTGTCAAAATTGCGCCTGCTGCCATGCCGCGGCCGCCTCAGCGGTGGCGGCGCGCAGCTGCGCTCGGCGGACTTTTGCGCGCCAGGCTTGCTCGCGTGCTTCCTCCTTGTTCCGCACAACGAGGCTCAGCTCAACGCGCAAGCGCATGCACTCCTCGCGCAACTCTTGCAGATCCATGTCGGCCACATTCGCGGGCATGGGGCGCCAATCAAACCGAACGACCATGGGGATGTCACACAGGCGGCCGCTCATTCCAACGAAGCTTCAGTCTAAGCCGGACTCCTTTTCTCCCTGGCTGAGAATAGAGGTCAGCGTAAACCAACTGGGCCGCCATGCCGCGTCGAATAGCTCCTCAGGAGTCGTTGGCTGTAGGGCCGATGCCGCAGCGCGACACGGAGGCGGACACGCGCTGGGAGCGATTGCCGTGCCGCGAACTGTTGCCGGCGCCGCCGTTCGTGGCAATTTTCGACGGGCCTTGCGGCTCGGGCAAGAGCAGCGCGGTCTTCGCCTGGGCTCGTGAGATGAAGCCTTATTTTGACGAGTATGTCATCGTGAGCTCCAGCGTGGACGCGGAGCCCGCCTGGCGCTCCCTGGCGGGCAGAAAGCGCCCGAAAGTCGTGTTCACGGACTGGAACGAGGCTGCAGTGGAGCGCTATCTCGATGGGTTGCGCGAGGACCAGTTGGAGCGCATGGAGGAGGGGGAGGAGCCGCTGCGCTGTTGCATGATTTTGGACGACCTGGCGGGGTATCCCGTAACGCGGCAGGGGCGCCCTACATGCATTGAGCGCGCTGCATTGGTGCATCGCCACGAGCATAACCTCACGATAATTTATGCAACCCAAAGTATTCGATCCACCACGCGCCTCTTTCGCAGCCAGGCCTCCCTGATTGCCATGTTTCGCTGCTCCGAAGAGGAGCAGAAGCGCGTGTGGTCTGACTACGGTGGGTTGCTGCCGCGGAAGGGGTTCATCCAGATGGCGACGGCCATTTTGCAGCAGCCCCACGCGATGCTTGTTATCAAGCGCGCCGCCAGCGTGCCGCCGCTGCAGAGTTGCTTCCACGGCTTCGCGCGACATCCGATCGACGTGCGCCCGTGGCTGCCTGCGGCGCAGCGCCGCGCGCTGGAAGACGCGGAGGCCGCAAAAAACCCCTCTTGATGGAGTATAGCTGAGCGCGAATAACCGCTGCCTCTTCCCGCCCCCCGCGCTCTCAATGGGTTTTTTTCAACGGTTTGCAGGTGCGGCCGCCAAGGGCCTCCACCGCTTCAGCCACCTCGCCGGCAAGGGTATAGCCCTTGTGCGTCACGCGCAGAGCGCCATCAAGGACGTGCGGGCTCGGGGAGGACCCGCGGCCGACCTATTGAACAAAGGCATGCACGCCCTCCTCAATATGCAGGTGGGCGGCAAGCGCGTGGGCGATGTGGCATCCCGCATCGGGCACGGCCTGGCGACGGCGGAGTCGTTCCTGGGTCGCGCGCCCGCCATTGAGGCAGTGTTGGAGAAACTGCAGCACGCTGGCGGCGGGTTCAAAGAGGTGCACCAGGTCCTGCGTGACATCGGTCGGCAGTCCGTCGGTGGAGCCGCGTCCGCGGAGGAGGAACCTGCGCGTCTCCGCGCTTTCGCTGCCGCATAAAATTTGTCTGAGCGTGGAGCATAGCCGAGTCGCTCCCTGCTGCTGCTCCCTCCACCCCGTCGCAATGTCCATCGGCCCGACTACGAACTTGCTTGCTGCTTTACCGATTTCGGAGCGCCTCCCCCACGGGCTACCCACTTCACTGGATGCAACCAACGTCTATCAGGCGCGCACCACCCACCGTCTGTACCCCAGCTCCGGTGCCAGCGTGGAGATCTCCTCGACGCAGAACCCTACGACAATTTTTGCGGCGGCCGACGACTCAAAGTTTTATGACTGGAGTACCGCGCGCCTTTGTGCCGATGTCAGCTACAGCGCAGCTGGCGCGCAGCCGTTTTATTTGGACGACGGGTACCACAGCCTGCTGGGTGGCCTGCGCGTGATGCAGGCGGGGCAGGTTATTCACAACTGGCAGCCGAACGCGGGGCCCGGCATCGCTGCACATGTGAACCAGAAGATCATGGCATGCGCACCACAGCAGTGGGTCGATAATCAAGGGAGTCTGTCGATGGGACTCTACTTGCACAATTCGACAGGACTCTTCGGCGGGGGCATCAAGTCTTCCGCAAAGACGGGCATGCTCGCGCAGACCGGCTCTGGCTTTCAGTTGTGCTACCCGCTGGCGGCGCTGGCCGGCTTCTTCCAGCAGAGCCGCCCGTTGCCGCAGCTCGTGTGCGGCGAGACGCGCATCAATTTCAACTGGACGCTCGCGAACCACATCGGTGACCCCGCCGGCGTGACGGTCACGATCGCAAACATCAGCATCCTGGTGGACGTCATCACGCCGAGCCCGGCGCTGGCTCGTGCAGTGCTCTCCCTCGCGAACTCAGACAGCGCTGGGCTCTACCTCAACATTAGGAGCGAGCAGCAGGTCAGCCAGTCGTATGCAGCTGGGGCTGGGCAGAAGGCGCTCACATTCCCGGTCGCTGCGGACACATTCCGCGCCATGTGGGTTGCCAGCTGCCCACAGGCGTATGCGAATGGCGACCGCAAGTCGACACTGTTCAACCTCTCGGGCTTCCAGAGCCTGCAGATGCAGGCAGGAGGCCGCCAGTTCCCCGAGCAGCCCATCCGCAACCCCATCGAGGCCTGGGGCGAGCTGCAGCGGTCTGTGAACGGCGTCTGCGACATGCACGCCGGCGGCACCCTCGATATGTACTGGTACGGGGCAGGCAACTGCTTCTTCACATGTCTCTCCACTGAGACGGTGCCTGAGGCAGGAGCGGACGTGGCGGGCGTCTCCACCAAGGCCACCGGCGGCAGTGTCGTGCTGACCCTCAATGACGCGCCCGCCGCCCCCGCACAGCTCTTCTGCGTCGCAGAGGTGTCTGTGCCACTCGTTGTGCGCGACCGCGCCGTGTTTGCCGTCCCTTCGTAAAACTGCAGCGCCGATGCCGGCTGTCAGAAATCTCCACCGCATTGTCAATAGAGCCCCTGCCGAAGCACTGCAATCGACAGCCATGCCACAGCCGAGCAGATTGTTCGTTTCCAGCGACGACCGTGTGGTAGGCACGCGGCCCTCCAATTTCACGGTGAAGTTGCCAGCCGGAGTCGAGAGTGCCACAGATGTGCTGATTGAGAATGCCACGCTGCCCGCGTTGTTTTATCCCTTCAGCAACGCCAACAACATCGTCCCGCTGTACCTGCGCGATGCCAGCGGCAACGACACGCCGGTGCGGATACCCATGGACACGGGGCGCTGGTACACCGATGTGCCCACGCTGGTAAACTGCCTGAACGCGGACATCCAAGCGTTCGCACTGGCAAACGGTGGCCTCGCCGGCGACGTCAACTTCATGTACGACCCGCTATCGCGCAAGATCTGGCTCCAACGCGCTGGATTGGGCTTCCGCCTCGCGGGATACAGCGACCCCATCGCCTCAAGCTCCGCTATGTTCAAGCTGGGGTTCACCAACAGCCTCACGCCGCCCACACCGCAAACGGCGCGCGTATCCGACGGGTTTCCCGATTTGGCGGGGACGCGCTCCATCTTTTGCAGCTGTTCCCTGGCGTCGGGCGAAAACCTGACGTCGCAGAGTGACGCCTCCGTGGACATCTTGACTCGCATCCCCAACACCGCAACAGCCTGGGGCCAAAGCATCCAGTTCAGTCAAGTCCTCCCGTCCATGGCCAAACCCCTCGCGCGCTCATTCAACAGCGTGTCCATCCAGCTCCTTGATGACGACGGCCGCGAGCTCATTTTGGCAGACAACGCCGTGGTGGCCTTCACTTTTTTGCTCGGATACAAGCGAGAAGGCGCAATGCAGATCATGTGAGACCCTCAAAAGCCGTTATGAATCAGTACTTGAGACCGACACGTTCGACTCGGACTTCGACGACCTCAACATCGCCGAGGGGGCGCACCCACAGCGCCAACGATTCGGACATCGACGCGGTGCGAGGCGCTGATGCTGTTTCAGGAACTTGAAATCGGCTCAACGTGCGCATGTGTCATCGCACCCACTCCAGAAACAACTCCCACCTCGCTTGATCAGCTTCAGACGGGCATGGGGCAGGAGCGCCCTGTGGCAACAAGGGCGGCAAGCAAGTCAACATGCACGTTCCACTGTACGAGGGCTGCGGTCGAGGACCGGCCGATTGCACAAGCAGCAGCGAGCCACATGTGAAAGCGCGAACCAATGGACGGGTACGACTGCGGCGCCAGCAGTTACAGATTCGCGATGATCTCACGCGCGTTCGTACCACACCCGTGCGCCGCGAGAGCGGCGGTGGCTGTTCTCGGTAATCATCCTGATCAACGCACTTCTTTTGGCATCGCTGTAGCCCGATAGACGCATGCCTCTCGCGATGTCTTGAAGCTCCCTGCAAGACTTCTCTCGGAGTTCTACAATGGTCCAAAACTGGGGTACAAGAATGGGCCGCAGATCGATCTGCGGCTGCGGCTGCGGATCATCGATTCGGATATGCGGGCGGTCTACGTGGAGGACGGCGACCATATGGCGAGGCGCATTGAGCCGGGTCTGACGTCTACGACGCGGGCGAGCCGCCGCGGCAATGCCGTTCTCGCGTATGCGGCGTACGCGAACCGTGGTTACACGTACGCGGCGCTCCACGACCACTCGATCGGAATAGAGGCGAGGCATGATGTGCGTGTCAACAATTTCAGGCTTTGGACATGAAAATGGTGCTACCTTTTGAATGCAGGCACTTCACAGCGCGGATGCGGGCCGGAAAGCAAGTCCGAAGTCGCTTATCGAAGGACGCGGGACAAGTTGCGCGAACGGCAATTCTGGCAGAGCCCAAGCCGAAAAAACGGGGTAGATGACAAATTCGGAGCAATTCATCAAACCACCCGCATCATCCACCGCCACTGCACGTTGCGCAGAAACCCCCACCCACAACAAAGGACGAAGACCCCCGCATCATTCGAATGGAACTGAGTCCTCCACGAAGCAAGTGCGAGGTGGTCCGCTGCCAGGCGCTTCAGACGCCGCTTAAATCCGATAGCACTTCGCGGGCTGGTTCATCACAACCCACATCATGTTCAGCCCCGCGCTTTCGCACACGAGTACCCCGCTGCATGCGCCGACATTTGCCACATCGCCTCTCTAAGAGAGCTCTTGTGGCATTCAAACGGGCTGCCCGCGCTCGCTGCAACCGCGAGCTGCGCGCGCAGTCCGCCGCTCCACAACCGCTCCATATTTCACGTGGCTCCTTCAGCCAAGTACCTGCGGGCAGGCCCAAAACTTGCCACAGCGCCTCTGTAAGAGAGGTCTTGTGGGAAATCTCGCGAGCGGCAAGTGCAACCCTGGGCGCTGCAAGCCTGCCCTTTCGGCTGCAAACTCGCGCGATTTGCGTGCACCGCTCGAGCTTTTTTGATGCGAGCGATTTGCCACACCGCCTCTCTTAGAGAGACCGTGCTTCAAATGTCTGCGGCCCACGGAACAGCGTGAATTCGGAGGGAAACACGACGGGTTTGCACGGGAGCATCGAGCCGTTGGAGCAGGGCTCGAGGACGCCGAAAGCGGTGTTTTCGGCCAATATGGCCGTTGCAACCACGAGAAAACGGTTGTTCAGTGCGACAGCGCGTGCGAGGCCAACGGTTTTGTGACCATGTATGCAGCGGTTGGAAATAGCCATATTGAGGGCTTCATTATGCGACTCCGAGACTTGCAGTCCAGAAAGCACGATTTGGGCCAATTTTGCCTTCTCCACCACGCGAGAACTGTTGTGCAGTGCGGTAACACAGTCTGAGCCAGCGTTTTTGTGACCAAACATGCAGCAAACATGCCGCGTAGACGCAAAGATTCTGTCCAGCGATTTTCTGCATGCGGTAATTACAAGAGAAAAATCGGCGCAGTATGCGCGTTTTTCGAGCGCGAAGCGCGAGAAAAATTGAGCGCGATAGCGCGAAATAGCGCATACTGCGCCGATTTTTCTCTTGTCGTAGTAAATGGCAGGCGGTGCGTCGTCGTTGATGCGGCACAGAGTCGTCGTGCTAATGGCGCCGCTGCCGACCTGCATGACGCAGGTC
>Ga0208629_101402_pt1 | contig 10005 bp, 6 predicted proteins | sample LakWasMet19_HOW5_2_FD_183865 | JGI IMG/M metagenome (GOLD analysis project Ga0208629, IMG submission 183865) | Freshwater sediment methanotrophic microbial communities from Lake Washington under simulated oxygen tension - Sediment Metagenome... | ecosystem: Environmental > Aquatic > Freshwater >...
TGCCCCGCCTGCATCGTCGTCCAGCTCAGCCAGCATGTCATCGATGCCGCCGCCGCCCGCGCCGCCGCGCTGCACCCTGCTGCCGCCGCCGCCGCCAGCGGCCGAGGAGAGGAGGCCTGCGCAGGGAGAGAGCCAGAGGAGGGGTGGGGAGCGGGGTGGGGTGGGTGGGTGGGAGAGAGGGAGTCAGAGAGCAAAGGGCCGCATGTGGTGCAACGATACAAACGCCCAGGGCGCGGCTGACATATGAGTCATCGAGCAGCCGCGGTCGGCCCAGCGTTGCAGCGAGGTGCAGTGGACTGCCCCACGGCAGGTCTAGCAGCTGGCACGTGTCGCCGACAGAGGTAAAAGCAGCTGCCAACCTCACCAGGCCCCAGCCCCAGCGCTGCCCCTGCCCCTGCGCCAACACACTCACCGCCTGCTGCCGCTGCTGCTGCGCTGCCGCCGATGTCAACAGCCCCCACCGCCCCGAACCGGCTGCCGCCGAGGGCACCCGCGAGCTGCCGCGGCCCGCCCGTTCGGATCTTGGTCCCCGCAGCGGCGCGCGGCTTGGCTGCGGACGAGGCAGCGCCTGCAGGTGGCGACGAAGGGCACGGCAAGCATCACGTTACAAACGAGTCGTTCGGCCTATGAGCCGGCAGCCCGCCGGAGCGAACTGCGGCGCTCTCCCCCCAGCAGACAAGCAGCACGCCTGGGCCTTGCGCGGCGCCTGTTGTGCGCTGCGCTGCGCCACGCACCGGGTGCGCCTCTGCCGCGCGTGCCGCCCTCGCCGTCAGACCCGTCGCTGTCGTCCCCGTCGTCTCCGCCGCCGTCGTCGTCACCACCCATGTCCTCCTCGCCGCCATCCGCGTACCCGAGCCCGTCGTCATCCACCACGAAATCGTCTTTGCGGCGGCGTTCGGCCACGAGCTTGGCGTATGCGGCCTCGTCCACCTCCTCAAATACAGCGCCCTTCTCCTCCATCTGCAAGCCGCGCGGCAACGCAAACCACATTGATTCAACGTTGTACCAGTCCAATGTTTATCGTGTCGCAAAACACCCGGCACCCAGCCGGTCCGGAGAGCCCCGATACGAAAAACGAGGCGGGCCGCGAGACAAGATTGCACAGGTCTTGTCAAGATTCAGGCTTGCACTACGACCATGCAGGCGATGTAGAACAAACCTCCATGTCCGCTAAGCGCGCCCCGCCTCGCTTGGAGGCGGCCAGCTTGGCCAGAGCCGCCGAGGCGGCCTTCTTCGACATGTCGAGAGTGGGCCGGCCAACTGACAGCTTTCGTCAGCGATAGTGGCGCACAGACAGCGCCAATTAGGAATATCAGCCCGACACAGGCACACTGTCAGTGAATGGCTTGCATGCATCGGTTCGAGCAGCTCTCGTCCCGGCCCCGAGACCGAGTCTGGGAAAGATTGCGACTGCGCGCGGATGCACGGATATCCGGCAAAGTTACGCAAGTGCTAAGGGCAAGGACGCCATGGCAAACCAACCTCTGCGGGCCTCATAGGAAGCCGCCTCAAGGTTGCACGCCTCTTAATGTCAGATGAACGCGTTTGCAGAGCACCCGCAGCCCTGTGGAGTCTCTGCAGACTCTTGCACCACCGACACCTGTAGTTGCACACCTGAAGTCGCCCACCCATTGCCCTTCTTGGATCTTGCCTTGGTCGAAACTGAAAACGTGTGTTGGCATCCGCGACACGTGCGATTGCACCGCTCCAGTCGACGCAGCGACCGGCGGGGTTCGACATCCTGCGATGGCCCGGGGCCGTGCATCGACCTGCGCTTCTGATGCGCCGTTTCCTTCTCGCAATTCAACACGTCGCGCGCCCGCACCCCACAGCGAAATACAGCTGCTATGCTGCTCACACTGAGGGCCGCCCCACTGCACCGTGCAACGTGTCGCTGTTGACAGTCAGGCGAGACTTCTGTGTTGCAGCGACAAGGCAGCAGGGCGGGAAGCGGCCGGGTTCTATGTGTTGCTTGCAGCACGGAGCAAAAAAAAAGTCGAGCCCCGCTCACGCCTTGGCCGCTGCAGCCGCCGCTGCTGCCACGGTGGCAGCTTCGCACGCTGCAAAGGCGGGCAGGGCTGCCGTGTAGGCAGCGTGAGCGCCTGGTCTCGGCGCCGCAGCCTGCACCAGCGCAGGCACCTCCGACCCCGCGCCCTCCACGCCGCCGGCCAGCACCTCCGCGAAGGGGACCAGGCGCCCAGCGCGCTTGCTGGCGTACGCGTGCGCTGCGCGGTACGCTGCCCCGAGGGAGGCGGAGTCAGCCTGCTGCCCCGTCAGCACGGGGGCGCCAAACACGTCGGCGAGCACCTGCAGGATGGCTGCGTTTTTGGAGGCCCCTCCCGTGGCGATGATGCGGCGCACGGGGCTCAGCCCGATCCCCTCAGCGTGCAGCCGCATGGACATAAACTTGCCCTCCACCACCGCCCGCACCTCCTGCGCTGGGGAGGAGAAGGCGGGGAGCGGGGTCGCCTTGGGCGCGGCACCCCCGCTGCTGCCTGTGGTTCCAGCGCCTGCCCCTGTAGCGGCAGTTGTGCCGTCCAGAGCGCAGCTGTACCTGTAATCCCCGCCTGCTGCGGTGGTGGGCGTGATCTCCGGGGCGTCGAGAAACAGGCCGAAGCGCCCCCCGTTGCCCGCCGCGCCCGCGCCGCCCTCGCCCAGGAGGCGGTTGAACGTCTCCCAGCTGCCCCCCGCAGCGCTGTCGCGCACGCGCTCCCGCGTGAGGCTGCCGCTCTTGTAGACCAGCATGGCCATGTATGAGGCGGGATCCACGGGGTTGACAAACACGTGCCCGTCGACCCCCGGCGAGGGGGCGGAGAGCAGGCCGAAGATGGTGTCGGAGGTGCCGAGAGAGACAGCCACGTCGCCTGGCTCCCGCAGCCCCAGGCCAGCCACGGAGCATGGGTTGTCCCCCGACCATGCGACCGTCTCGCAGTCTGGCGAGAAGCCGTAGCGCGCCGTGAAGTAGGGCGCGATGGGCCCCAGCGGCGTGTGGCTGGGCGAAGGGGCTCCCAGCTTGCCACCGACCCCCGCCGCCCCGGCCGCCTCCAGGGCGGCCAGCACGGGGGCGGCCCAGTCCCTGCGTTCGATGTCCAGGGCGTTCATGCCACTGCCGTCTGCGAGGTCGATGGGCGCGTATCCGCCGCGCAGCACGGAGGCGAGGAAGGATGAGATCTGCAGCGCGGGGAGGATGGGAGGGGAGGCCAGGGCTGGAAGTGGGGGAGAGCGAGGTTGCTGAAGGGCGTGGCGGCGAAGGGTGGAGAGGGGATGCGAGTGGGCACACGTGAGCAAGCAGATAGCGGGGACCGCGGCACGGCGACGGGTGTGGTGCAGATGCACGGAAGAGGGCGGTGCACCTGTCGCCGCGCTCAACACGATGGTTGGGCATTTGGACGGCTGCACCGCTGGGCTTTCGGAGCCGATGTGCCGGCCGCGACCCTGCACGGACGGCTGCATGCATGCCCTGAGCCGGCCTGCAGACCCTCCCACGCAGAGGGATGGCCGTCCCTCCTTCCCTGCTGTAACTATCCGCACACTGCAACGCACCAGGCACACGCGGTCTGTGGCGGCATATGTGTCGGGTTGCGTCTTCGCCAGCCGCAGGATCTGATGCGCCGTGAACCGCTCATACGCCCGCGAGCCAGTCAGTGACGCGAGGGCCTGCGCGCCCCCGACGGCCGCCTCCAGCTGCCTGCACTCTGCGGAGGTGCTCGAGTCCATCCAGATGGGGCTGTCAGGCGTGGCGAGGGCTGGGGCCAGCTGCTCGCTAAGGGAGGCGTGCGGCGAAAGCTTGCCCAGCAATCCCGCAGCTTCGCGCCGTAGGTATACGCTGCCGTGCTGCTGCCCGCTACCGCTCACCGCGGCCACACGGTGCAGCGGTACTCCGTCCGCCTTCATCCGAGTGAGCAGCAGGTCCAGCGCATCCAAGAACTGCGGTGATGAGGATGGGTGAACTAACAAACAAATCACGTAATGCAGATCCCGATGATGTATCTCACTGTTGGTCCAACTGAATGTTGCAGCTAGCGCGCAGGGCTATCGCACCATTGCAGACGGCTGTGTAACAACGTGCCCGCTCTTGCGGTGCACCGCATCGCGTGTCTTGAACGCTGCCCCAAACTCTGCCTGATAGTTGATTGCTGCATTCGCGACAGTCTTCAGCGTCGGCGATAGCACCGTGGCCTTGAGCCCCTGGGTTGAACAATCAAGCCCTAGAAAGAGCGGAGCACTGGGTGCCCCTGAAGTCATCCCCGACGAACAAAACCGACGCTGCAGCAGGCCGAGTCGGCTTTGCATCGCGGCCTGCACGAGTTTGACGCGTCGAAGAAGAAGTTCACAATCCAGCTCATGGAATTAGAGACGAGCGAATGTCGACTGTCGGGACCTGCGAATTTGAGCGCAGACCGCTTCGGAACAGTTTTGCGTAGTCAATGGCAGCAGGCGTTGCCGATGCACGCAGTGTCACTCCGAGTACCGCGCAGCAACAAAAAATATTGACCAGGTCTTCTTCTTAACCTGCTTGTTTCAGACAGCTGTCGAAGCGCATCGTTCTGCTGTTCTTGATCTGACGCTCGCGGTTGCGAAACCCGCTCAAACCATGGCCACAGCAAGCCGCGCGTTGCGCCGAGCCTTCGGTGTGGCCAAGGCGGCTGAGCACTTCCCTGGCATCTCTAAGCTGAAGTTCGAGGGCCCAGCGACTCGCAACCCGCTGTCCTTCGCACACTACAACGCAGACGAGGTGGTGATGGGCAAGTCGATGCGCGACTGGCTGCGCTTCTCCGTGTGCTACTGGCACACTTTCCGCGGCACGGGGTCTGATCCCTTTGGCGGCCAGACGCTGTTCCGACCTTGGGACGATGGCAGCGCCAGCGTGGACAATGCCGTCCGGCGCGTTGACGCGGCGTTTGAGTTTTTCGGCAAGCTGGGAGCTGGCTTCTACTCCTTCCACGACGTGGATGTTGCGCCACAAGGCAAAGACCTGCGGGAGAGCAATGCGAACTTGGACAAGGTTGCTGACCACCTCAAGCGCAAGCAGGAGGAGACAGGAGTCAAGCTGGCGTGGGGCACCGCCAACCTGTTCAGCCACCCGCGGTACGCCTGTGGAGCGGCCACCAACCCCGACGCGCACGTCTTTGCGTACGCGGCTGCCCAGGTCAAGAAGGCGATGGAGGTGACACACCGCCTCGGAGGCGAGAGCTACGTGTTCTGGGGAGGTGCGTGACGAGGATGCTCGCGAGTACCAGGGTCGTCTGATGAGTGGCAGTGGACCTGCCGATCATTGTTGGCAGAAGGCTTTCCGTGCAGTCCAATGCACGCGCCTCTGACTGTCACTCCCCTTCCCTTCCCTCGTCCAGGTCGCGAGGGGTACCAGACCCTGCTCAATACGATGCCGCGCCGAGAGCTGGACCACCTCGCCCGCTTCCTGCACATGGCGGTGGAACACAAGAAGGTGGGAGAGGAGTGCGGGGTACCGCGGAGCTTGTTCATGCCAGGGTGCTCTAACTCTCCCGCTCTGTTCTGTGCCACACGAGCGCCTGTCCCTCGCTGTCACCCTCGTCGCAGAGCCTGGGGGCGGGCTACCAGCTGCTCATCGAGCCCAAGCCGCGCGAGCCGAGCGGGCACCAGTACGATTACGACGCGCAGACCACGATCGGGTTTCTCAAGCACTACGGTGAGCGCACATGTCGCTATCGCATGGCGGTTGGCGCGCCTGCAGCACTGACCCCCACCTTGCATCGTACAACTCACTTGGTGATCGCCGGACATCCGAATCACAACCGGCTGTGACCCCTGTCTTCTCCGCGCCCACCCTTCCCCCGCGCGCAGGCCTGGACAGCCACTTCAAGCTCAACATTGAGCCGAACCACACCACGCTGGCGGGCCACGCCTTTGAACACGACATCATCATGGCCAGCAAGTACGGGTTTCTGGGCAGCATCGACGCCAACACAGGCACGCCAGAGCTGGGCTGGGACACTGACCAGTTCCTGATGGAGCCCAAGAAGGCCGCCCTCATCATGCTGGCGGTCATTGAGCAGGGCGGGCTGGGCAGCGGGGTCCTCAACTTTGACGCCAAGGTGCGCCGTGAGAGCACAGACGTGGAGGACATGTTCATCGCGCACGCGGCGGGCATGGACACGTTCGCACGAGGCCTGCGCGCCGCCGCCAAAATCGCACAGGAGGGCACGCTGGCGGCGTGGCTGAAGCAGCGGTACTCCAGCTACGACAGCGGCATCGGCGCGAAGATCGAGGGCGGCCGCACTGACTTCAAAGAACTGGAGTCCTGGGTGGTTGCGAACGGGGACGCCAAGCCGCGCTCCGGCCAGCAGGAGAAGTTCGAGCAGCTGCTCAACGCCTACGTGTGAGGGGGACTATGCAGCGCCGCGCGCCTAACAAAGCGGGGCAGTGAAGGCAGACCTGCTGTAGCCTCAGCTGAGCTCGGACCGATTTTTGCTGGTCCATGACGGCACCACCTGTGGTGCCGCGGTAACAAGTCGATTGCATGTATAGGGATGCTTCGTTGACTGGGACCTGTTATGATGGCTACGCTGCAGCTGTGAGGAAAGGCAGCTTGCGAGCCCGCCGCTGACGTTGTCTTGCAATTGGTGGCGAGTGTGCTCACGTGGATATATATCGACTGCTTGGGGAGGGCGAGGTGATGATACGGCGGAAGCTGTAGATCTGTTCCTATTGAGACGCCGTTCAATTGCAGCGCTGGTTGATTTGCCCACAGCCCGCTGCGCATGCATATGCGCTCCGGATATCGCTTCGACGAGTGATGCTGAAAGCAAGCACGAGTGCAAGTAGCGGCTGACGTCAACCATACGTGTGCATGCTCAGACTGAAATTGCTCTGAGTGGACGTCGAGCGGAGCTAGAGCGTTCGAGCTCGAGTACGACCAGCGCACACCGTCGACGGCCGTTTGAGAGCTGACAGTCATGCGAATCGTCGAGCTCGAAAGGACTGTCATCCATGCATCAACTCGGCCGGGGGAGATGTGACTTGAGAGGAGTCGTCAAAAAGCTGCACGTGCTGTCATCTGCAAATCGCTCTGATAGCACATCACCAACACACATCTGTGTCACCAGGGCCAAGCTGATTTGCATGGCACGACTCCATGGGAGCGGTGCTCTGCACCGGACTCGTCAACAAGAGTGTGTGGAATCTGTAGCTGCAAGGCATGCAATGATGCACGAGCTTGAGTAGTAGGCACACGACACAGCCCGCCACAAGCCTCCCCGCCGCGGCCACTCCAGCGCTAGCGGACGCCAAAATCGGCCCACGAGGATGCTGCACCGCCACCACCTGCGGTACCGGGGCTGTCCACCCCAAAGCCGGCGGCGTGCGCATTCGAGGCGGCGGTGATGCCGGCCGGCAGGAGGCGGTTCCGCCCCCGCCTGCCTGGCGTCACCGTCACGTCATGTGCCGCCTCGAGGGTATCAGCGGGGGTGTCCGGCACTACCAGGGCATCGGAAGTCATCAGCCGTTCGTCCAGCGCCCCCGCAGCGAGCGGGGAGGAGGAGGGCGGGGGGCGTGTCCCGTCCTCGCGAGCCGGGGGCTGGAAGGCCGACCAGAAGCGAAGGGTCTCGTCCCCCGCCCCCGTGACGATCACTTGCCCGTCCGGGGCCATGGACATGTACAGCACCCGTGCGTTGTGGCCCGTCAGCGTTGCGATACGGGACACGCTCGGGTAGCGCCACAGCACCAGCGAGTTCTGGCTGAAGCCGTGCGTGGAGGCGAGCTCGCTGCCGTCGTGCGACCAGATCAGCTGCGTCACCTGTGACCCCGTGTCCACTGCCCCCCGCAGCTCCCCTGTGTCCGCCGAGTAAAAGCGGATGCGCCGGTCGTGCGTGCCGCCGCCCGCAGCGAGCAGGTGCCGCTCTGAGGGGGACCAGGCCAGGGCCTTCACCGCAGCGTTGAAGTCTGCGAACCGCCACAGCGGGGTCGACTGCGCAACGCCGCCGGGCGACGTGGATGCCGCACGCACGGAGGCGGGCACTGGGCGCGTCATGGCTGCGTCCCACACGCACACCCGGTTGTCGTTGCCGCCCGAGGCAAGGTGGCTGTGCTCCGACGACCAGGCCAGGCCGCACACCTCATGCTTGTGGCCCAGCAGGGTAGCGTAGGACTCCCCTCGCGTGCGCGCGTCCCGTATGTGAATGGCGAGGTCCCGCCCGGCGCTGGCGAGCGACTGGTCGGCCCACGCCAGCGCGTTCACCTTGCCAGTGTGGTTGCTGTAGCTGCGCACGACCTTGCGGGCGGGGACGTCCCACACGTCCACCACCCCAGTGCTCGTGCTGACGGCCAGGTGCTGCCCCCGGCCCGCCCACTTGACGGCGCAGATGAAGACGCCGTCGGGGTACCCCGTGATCTTGGCCACCGCGGCCGTGCCGCCGTTCCACACGTAGAGGTCGCCGGACAGACCGACGGCCAGCAGGTTGCTGGAGCCCCAGTCCAGTACGTTCATGTAAAAGTCGTCGAGCAGGCCCGGGGCGTCCAGCACGCGGAAGGGCAGGCGCGGCACGACGCGGCGGCGCGGGCCGAGGTCCGCCGCCGCAGCGGCAGCGGCCGCCTGCCTGCCTGCGCCGCCGGAGCCCACAGCAGCGGAGGGCGAGGAGGGGAGGAGGGGGGCGGCAGCCGGGTCGACCCCTCCCGCGGCGGCTCGCACCAGCGCCTGGCCCGCTGGGCTGAGGGTTGCGTACGGGTAGGGGCTGGCCTGCAGGGCGAGGGCACGCGATACAGCGCGGCGCCGCAGGGTCTGAGACGCGAACCCGGGGCCGCCCGCTGCTGCAGCGCCCAGCGCTGACGCGGTTGTGCCTGCAGCGTAAGCCTGCGCAAAGCTGCCGCCAAGGGCGTTCTCAGACCCTCCCCACTGCAGCCCCTCGACCTGCGCGGCGGACACAACACTCGCTCCTAGGCTGTTGCTGCCTCCGGCGCCCCCTCCAGGTGCGCCAAAGCTCGAGAGGGCAGCGCCGCCGAGGCCGAGGGAGAGGGATCGGTCGAGCGACAGGGCGGCCAGCGGGTCGGCGGCGACGTCTGCAGCGCTTGCCCAGGTGGGTCCGCTGCTGCCGCCCTCGCCCCCGCCGTCGTCAGCTGTGGTCTCCCAGTGAGCGGCAGCGCGCTCCGGCTGGCCGTCCAACAGCATCGCCCCTGCCCCGGCAGAGCCAGCAAGCCGCGGGCGCGCCCCGAAGGCTGCCGCTGCACCAGCGGAGGCGCTGCCAGGGCCCACACCGCCAGCGGACGCGTGCAGCGAAGACAGCGTAGCCTGCCGCCTGCCGACGCTCGCCGTCGAGGCCGCGCCTGCGGCTGCGCTGGCGCCTGTTCCCCCGAGCGACGAGCCGCCGGCACCCGCGCCCGCCAGCGCAGGCCGCAGTCGCGAGGGGGAAGCGGTGTCGAACCACGACCCGTGCGAGCGCAGGCTGCCGGGGGTGGAGGGCGGGGCAGCGGTGGACTCGAGGGAGGCGTCCAGCACACCCGCACCCCCGCCCTCACCCTCGCGCCCCCCTGGCCCCCCACCGCTGTCCGCTGCGAGCCCGGCTGCCTGCACTCCCTGCTCCACCCCGTCCATACCGGCGCTGCCGCCTCCCCCGCTGCCCCCGACGCGGGTGCTCGCTGTGCGCCACAGAGCCCGCTGCACGCCTCCGCCGCCTGCAGCACCAGCAGTAGTTGTGAAGGCAGGCACAGCCTCCCCCGTGCCCCCAGCGATCTGAGTCCCTGAGGGGACAGATGCCACGCCTGCAGCGCAAGCCGCCGCACCGGAGGCCACCGCATCTCGCTCGAGCGCGGGCACTGCGGGCGGGCCTGCCCTGCGGAAGCACCCAGGGGAGGAGGACAGAGCGCTGCCGCTGACGCGGGCGCTGCCGCCAGCCGGCCGCTGCGGCGTGCCGGTGACGCTGCCGCCAGCCTGATGCTGCGGCGTGCCGGTGACGCTGCCGCCGCCTGAGCTCTGCAGCGCGGCAGCCCCCAAAGACTGAGCAGCCTGCCGCTGCAGCAGGGGCGGGGTGGGGG
>Ga0208629_101406_pt1 | contig 9993 bp, 3 predicted proteins | sample LakWasMet19_HOW5_2_FD_183865 | JGI IMG/M metagenome (GOLD analysis project Ga0208629, IMG submission 183865) | Freshwater sediment methanotrophic microbial communities from Lake Washington under simulated oxygen tension - Sediment Metagenome... | ecosystem: Environmental > Aquatic > Freshwater >...
CTCGATGATTGGATGGCGGTGGAGGCAGCATCAGGGTGACAGGGCTGTGCAATTGCCTGCTTGAAGCTATCAGAGTCCATCGCACACTGTGAAACGCACGACTTCGCAATAGCGCTGTCATTCTCGAGGATAGCCGGCCATACGAGCATTCAGCCCTGCTGGTCACCCTCGAACTCGTCCCGCCAAGCAACCATGCCACCGTGGTGTGACACACTGTTGGCAACCGGTACCTTCAGCGACATCCACACCACTGCAGCTGGGAGCCCTACGGCAGCAGCCACGTGTCTATTCCTGAGCCGGGTGTGAGAGTTGGGCCGTTTCCACTGAGCAGGCTGGCAGGTTGCTGCCCAGGTGCTTGGCCACTGTCGCCTCCTCGCACTGCCCGTGTTCAACACGCTGCTGTCGATTGCCCAGCCCGTGGCATGCGCGCACATGCAGACGCCATCCAGCCTCGTATGTCCAGCCGCAATGCCCACAAGGGCCTGCCGGGTGAAAGGAATATCAATCCTGGTATCGCGATCGATGAAGCCGCGGGCTGCAACAGGCAGCTGTAGATGAGACGTCGACGTCGACAGTCTGCCGCGGGGCCCGCAGTTCTGAAGTCGAGGTTTGAGGTGAGAATGCGGATAATCGATATCGCGACCTGGTTCGCTTCAATCCAATACCGCAGTGACATGGGGTTGGTTGAGGCCTCCTTCTAGGTCATTTTGTGGCACCGACGCATTTAGCATGTGGGTCGAAGCTGACAATGCAATCGATCGAAGGCCATGATCAAAACGTTGAAGGTTATTTCAGAAATGTTGCAACATCGATTACGTCCGGAGTCCCCGTCGCCGCACAAAAAGTATCTCCGCGGATGTTTGAATGCTCAACATCACCACCCAGCATACCAGCCCAACTCATCCCCTTGGGTTGAGTGAGGCGAGGGCGTCCTCGGGAGATCTCACACCACATACTTTCGCGGCAGCAAGAGAAACAGCATCGGGTCGTACAAGGTCTTGCTAAGGGAGGCAGCACGCGATATCATGGCGGAAGCTGCTGGTGGCAGCACCGGGAGGCCGGCTTCAACCGCAGCACTGAAAGTTATACTGCGCGCGGCGGAGTCGCCGCTGCCCGCCTCAACTTTGCCCCCGCCTGCGCCAGCGGCAGCAGCCTTACCGCCGCCGCGAGAGAGCTTCGTTGAGCTTCCCACTTTTCCTGCTGTTGTGTCGACCTTCCCACCAGCAGGCCCCCCGGCGCCCGCAGGGTCGCTTCCTGCTCCGGGAGCGAGCTCGCCTGGCGCTGCTGGCGTCAACTGCAGCACATGGAATGCTGTGCCCAACAGGCTAATGAAATCCTCCATCTCACAGCATGCCCGCTTGCGTGCCCCCAGCAGCACAAAGGGCTGGCCCAGCGCATCGTCGCCCGCGGTCAAGGCGGAGTCGACAGCGGCGGTGCCAGTGGCTTCGACGGCGGCTCCTGTGAGCTTGCAGAGCGTGTTCAGCAGCAGTGGGAACACTTCTGTCCGGTACGCAACTTCTGACGCGCACACCACATCGTAGGGCGGCAGCAGGCGGCCAGCAGCGCTGAGAACGGGCTGGTGCGCGGCTTTGCGGCCGAGGGTCGCAGCAGGGATGCTCGCAGCCGCTGTGGCAGCTGCTGCGGTTGCAGAGTCCCCTCGTGACTCTTGCACGCCAGCTGCGCAACTAACGTCGGCGCACCCTCCGGGAGGTACCTCCCCTTCGCAGAACCCGTCCTCGCCCCACACTAGAGGAGCGACCGTGACGTCCCCGCCGCCTGCTCGCACCGCAGCAGAGTTGAGCGCTGCATTCTGAGCCGCGAGAGGCAGCAGCGATGGCAAGTCCGTGAGGACCACGCGGGCACCAAGTGCAGCCACGGCTATACCCAGCAGCCCTGTGCCGGTGCCTAGGTCCAGAACGCGCTTGCCAGCCCAGCGGAAGGTGGCGAGGGCTGCGCACGCTGCTGCGGCGAGGGACGGCGCCTCGGCTGGTGCGCCCGCTCTCTTGCGCGCTGCGCCGGCTTTGGCAGCCCCACCCCTGCCGGGCGCAGCAGCGCCGCCAGCTGCTGCTGCCATGGTATGCAGCACCAGGCCAGCCGTCAGGGCGCAGTCCCACACGATGGACCCGAAGCCCGGCCCGATGCGCATGTTCTGCTCCAGGAAGCGCAGCTCCGAGGCCGAGGAGGAAGGGGAGGGGGCGCTCGGGTCTGACAGGGGTACGGAAATAACTTCGCACGTGTGAGCCGCGAAATCCTCTCCGTCTGCGGCAGCCGGCTTTCTGGCGGCGGAACCGGCAAGGTCAGAGGCAGGCACTTTCCCGGACCCGGTGGCAGCGCCACGTTCAACGACAAAAGATGACGTGTACATGCTACACACGGGAATTACAGTCGGAGCAGCATCCTTCTGGTCTCGGCGGAGTGGCAGGCATCGGGCACAACCCTTGGCCGAAATTCGCAGCCGAAACTTTTGTGGATCTCCGCGCCGGTGAGCTGGTAGCTGTACCGAAACGCTCACAACCCCTGAGCCATTCAAGTCCACGCTAGTCGGGGCAGTGATCGCACTGCAAACCTCCTTCGGTACCGCCTGCAGTGTGACCGCGTCCACCAACTGGACGAGCAAACCGAGGCGGTCCGCGAGCGGCACAGCACTACCAGATTCATTCGTTGCGTTGATTCTCAGCTCACAAGGTGCCCCGGCTTGTAGTACCGAGGGGCATCGCTCTGGTAACCGCAGTCGCAACATTCAAAGTCGTGAATTGGGCGCTCTAGCAGGTGTTGAGTCCAACGATTTCGGAGCTCAGCGTCGCTCGTAAGAAGGAAAAACGTGTAGACCCTCCTTCGTGAGTGTATCATATATGGGTCGAGACACTGCTGTTGCGCGTAGCATGACACTGCCGCGGCGTTGCGGTGCAGCTGCGACTCGGTGGCGAATGACGATGACATGTTGTCCGGCGCCAAAGTTCGTGTTGCAAGTTGTGTTTAGATGCGTTGTGGCGGCTGCACGACACTGTTAGCGCAAGGCTCCCAGTTCACAGAGCACCATTCAGCAAAATGCGCGGTCAGCGCTGGGTGACACTCAGCTCTAAGCTCTCAGCTCAGGCGGCCACGGCAGGTCCAACTGAGTTACGGTGTACTACAGTTCCGCACTGCGCTGGTTGAGCCCATCATTCAGCAGCGCTGTCACCCGCGATCTTTGCGCTCCCGCTTCTCCTTTCTGTCCTTCTTGGACCGCTTCTGCTGCTTGTCGCTGTCCAGGCGAGCTGCCGCGCCTTCCTCCCCAGCGCCCACAAGCTCAGCTCCGCCGACCAAACCAGCAGATGAGAACAGCGGGTCAGACGACTGGTGTCCAATGGGGCGGTAAACGTATCCCAGCCCCTCTGCGGGCTGCTCCACCAGACTTCGGCGCGCCAGCACAACCGGTCGGCACAAGGCGCTGACGGGGCGCGAGCTGGCGGCAGCGGAAGAAAAAGCTGCAGTGGCCGCTATAGACGCCACCGAGGCGTCGATGACAGCAGACACGTGCTTAACGAGCACCTTGCAGCGCACGCCCACTTTGCCGCCATCCGTGCCCTCCGCCTCCGCCTCGCTGCCATCAGAGTCCTCCGCATCGTCAGCGTCAACCGGGTTCATGACTCGCAACTGCACAGCGTCGCTGCGGTCGGCTGTTTGCAGCCGGGCTCCTGAGCGCAGTCTCCTCGAACCAGCCCCCGTGAAGCCCTCGGCGACAGTTTGACCATCCAACAACGCCCAGTCGAACTGCAGAACGAACCATCAATACAGCACGAAAAGGCGGCAATAGGCACACGCGGCAACAATATGCGGCAAGTGGCAATGCGACGCCACATAGCCCTACCTCTGGTGGCGCGCGGATGAGCACAAGCTTCACATCGTCGCTGTCGAGGTCTTCGGTGGACAGTCGAGGTGCGCCCTCGACCCTGGCAATCCTGCAGGTCCAATGAGTTCAACGAGCAGCTAGTGTCGCGAGTGACAGCTGATCCGTAAGCAACAGTCACACCGCGATTTGCCCAACGCGGGTGCGACCCACTTGTGTTGCCGCCGAGAGCTGGCCGCATCCTCCCGCCTCCGCTTGCTTCCAACGCCGGTAGAAGACATTTCAGCCATTGACGTATGAAAAATACGGCTTGTGCTCAAAATCAACACAAGGCGGCAGCGGATCCTCGTGTTGCTCACATCACAACATTTGCGTCTGTCGGTCGACGCTTCCAATGAGAATTCGTAACTGGAAGCTCAAGGTGGAGGCCTTCGAACCCTGGCATGCGGTTTCACAACACGCTTTGCGGAGCTCTCGGGTGGGCTCCTGTGAGGCGCCGTGTTTGGGCTGTAGCGACCGATGCAGCCATAGCCTCTCGCGGGCATCACATTGGGGTGCCGCGCCACCCCCGGCGCACGGATTAAGCGCTGCGAGGGCCGTTAGGCGGTCTGGTCCGCCACATGGCTGCGCCACCCACCGTTACGGCGTCGCTTCAAACATTGCAAACCATCCTATCCACCAGCGTGCTGTTGACGGCATTCGAGGAGTTCGCTCGAAAGGAGCGCAATGAGGAGAACCTTGTCTTGCTCGGCAAGATCGCCGAGTTCAAGAAAGCAGATGCAACCCCCATGCGCGTCGTACGAGCTGCGGACATTTTGCGGCTAATTCGAACGGGCACCGTGAATGCGAGTGCGAAAACGCGGACGACGGTGGAGAGTTGCATCGCGCGGTTACGCACTTTGCAAGAGTCCGGCGGCGCCGAAGTTGAAGCAGAGTCACTGAAGGAGCTGGAAGCGATCGAGGCTGTGCTGCTTCTGCTCGAAACGACGGTGCACCGCGAGCTGGTGGGGGACGCGCTGCCGCGGTTTCTGCGTTCGCCGCAGTACCAGGCCGCGGCGGAGGCCATCGCGCCGAAAAGCCGCCGCGAAAGCGTCGCCCGGGGGCTCATCAAGACGCTAGGCGGTTCCTTCCGCCTCAAGGCCGGCGAGGCGGGTGCCGGCGGCGGCGGGCCTGGGCCCCTCAGCCCCTCGGCAGCGGCCTCCTCCGCCTCCGCTGCGCACACGCCGCTGCCGTTCCTGTCGCTGGGCGGCGTGAGCGAGCGCAAGCAGGCGCTGCTGGACATGTTGTCGCACAGCGGCGCGTGCTCGTGCTTCGTGGAGTTCTGCCGGCGCGAGCACAACGACGAGAACGTGGAGTGCCTGCTGGACCTGCAGGCGCTGCGGCGGCTGGAGGCGCCCGAGCTGCGCAAGCGCAAGGCGCGCGAGGTGCTGGACACGTACATCCGCAGCGGCAGCAGCAAGGAGGCGAACGTGGACAGCCGCACGCGCGCGCAGGCGGAGACGTGCCTCGCCCGCAGCGCGGCGACGGGGGCGCCGCTGGACGCGCCGGAGGTGACCTCCGCGGGGCAGCCGCAGGAGGCCGACGCGCCGAGTAGCGGCGCCAGCGGCTTCATTTCCGTAACCACCAGCGCCGGCAGCGGCGGCGACCCCATCGGCAAGGTGGAGAGCGAGCTGATCAACATGCTGAGCGGGGAGGTGCTGCCACGCTTCGTGGCCAGCCGCATGTGGGGGGACTTCGTGGCCAGCTACCCGGGCGGACAGATGAAGGAGGGCGGCGGCGTCGTGCTGCACGGCGGCAGCGGCGGCGGTGGAGGGGAGGGCGAGCAGGCGGGGGCGGGCGGGGCGGGCGGGCGCAGCGGCCCCCACGCCCTCGTCCCCTCCGCCAGCATCGCCAGCATCTGCGAGCCGCTGCGCGACCCCAGCGGCGGGTACAGGGGGGTGGGCTCAGAGCGCGTGCTCAGCGGCGGGCTGGGGGCGGGGGGCGTGGGGTCGGGGTTCATGGGCACCGCCTCCCCGCCCTCCTCCACTGTCGGCTCCAGCGACGGGGAGGCGCCGGCACCCGGCAAGGCGCCGAGCAGCAGTGGCGGCGGCGGCGGGTTTCTGGGCTTCAAGCGGAGAGACAAGCACGCCACCGCCGCAGCGGTGCCGTCGGCGTCGTCTGGCCCGCCCACCAGCGTCGAGGGCGGCCCGGGGGGCTGTGCCGCAGCGGGCGGGGGCGCCCCCGAGAGCACCTCCGCGGCGGCAGCGCAGCGCCTGCGCGACAAGTTCTACCTCTTCGGCGTCTCGCTGAAGCCGCGGCTGTTCGGGTCCAAGAACAAGGCCGCGGAGCTGGAGGCGGCGGGGTCTGCGATCAAGGGCGCGGAGATCAAGTGCGGCTTCCTCATGAAGCGCGCGCACCACAAGTCGTCCTGGAAGCGCCGCTGGTTCGTGCTCTCGCCCTTCGCCCTCGCCTACTACGACAACCCAGCCGTGGCGACCCCCAACGGCGTCATCCTCACGGCGGAGATCCTGGCCGTGAGCACGCTGTGGGATCCGGCGCTCTGCAAGGCGGGCCCGCAGGAGGCGGGGGCGGCAGGCGGGGGGCGGGAGCGGGCAGCCACAGCGCCGCACCCCGCTGCCGCTGCGGTCGCTGCCGCCGCCGCCGCCACTGCGGGCGCAGGGGGCGCCCACCCCTCCTCCGCGTCCTCCGCGTCGTCATCGCATGGCGGCGTCGGCGCCGCCCGCGGGCCCACCGCCTCCGGCCGCACCGCCTCGGTGCGCGGCTCGCGGGGCGCGGCGGGCGCCGGTGGCGGCGAGGGGTGGGTCGGCGACGAGGGCGAGGGCGCGCCCCCCGGCGGCGACCCCCCTCCCTCCGACGTGGCGGCCATGTCCTGCATCTTCTACGTCTACACGGCACACCGCGCCTACACCTTCCAGGCGGCCAACGACAGGGACAGGCTGCGCTGGCTGTACGCGCTGGACTGCGCGCGGCGCGGGGACGCGGAGGCGGTGCGGGCGGCGGAGCGCAGCGGGTACTCTGGCCTCGGGGGCGCCACCATCGCAGCGTGGCTGCTCTCGCACGCCACCCTGTGCCGCGTGAGCCTGGGCGGCGCGGACGGGGGCGGGGCCGGGGGCGGCGGGGGCGGCATATGCGGCCTGTACAGCGTGGCGGAGGGCGAGGGCGGCCTGCTCACGGTGAACGCTGGGGTGGCCTCCGAGGAGGACGGCCTGGAGGAGGGGCTGCCCGTCACCGCCTCCGGCACGCCCTCCTCCTCCTCGCCCTCGCATGCGCGCCCAGGCAGCCACGGGGGCGCGGGCGCAGCCGGAGGCGACACCGCCGCTGCCGTCGCCGCGTTCCTCGTCGGGCGGGGCGCCGCCGCCGCCTCGCCGCAGCCGCCAGTCGCCGCGGCTGCGGGCCGCCGCACCGCCGGCGTGGAGAGCGGCGCGTCTGCCGCGATCGGCGTCGCCCCCGCCCGCGCCACGGCCGTCTCCACCTGGTCTGTGCACACGTCCTTCTCAGACGCGGAGACGGACGGACAGGGGGGCACGGCCCGCCCCTCGCTGCCGCCCTCCGCGAGCATGTACACCCCGGGGCAGCCCGCGGCGGCCATGCCCGAGTGGCGCGAGGAGGACGACGAGGCCATCGGGGCAGCCGCGGTGGAGGAGGACGAGGAGGGGGCTGCTGCCGGCGCAGCCCCGCTGGTGCACGCGGGCGGCGCGGCGGCGGGCACGCGCAGTGGGCACGACAGATAGCCAGCCCAGCGCACCCACTCCAGCTGCCGCTCCCCCTCTGCCGCTCTGCACCTGCATGTGCTGCACGCTTCCCCGTTTCTTCTCTTTGAGCTCGCCCGCCTAGACTGTGCGGTTTGGCGGTTTGTGCGCCCCGCAACTTCCCTTTGCGACCTGGTCTTGTGCCCGGCCTGTGCTTGTCCACGCTTCTTGACATCGCGGCGGTAGGCAGAAACGCTCTGGCGGGCCACCGCGGCTCTCGATCCGCGGGCTGCTGACGTTGTTGCTGCCCGTCCTCTGGCGGCACATCCACACATTCGGGCGCCTCGTGGCATCCGTGCGACCACAGCGGCAGAAACTAGTCGCCTGCCTGCCTGTGCACATCGCGGATGCCATCTCGTCAGATCGCAAACGTTTTGAGGCGACGTGCACGCTGGTGCCGCTGCTCCCACAATCCCGTTATTGAACGCGTGGTCGTTCACCCCTGCGCAAGTCGGCGCCCGTACGAATGCGAAGTATTGGTCGCACTGGCGCGACTGGCCTCCTGTGTCGAATTCGAGCCGTGTCGTATATTTTCGTCGGCTCCAATCGAATCCGTACGTGGGCTGCGTATACATGTCGACGACGCACTGCAGTCATGTGCGCACTTGTGTCGAGCTGGTTTCCGGATCCGAGCTGAAGCTCACCGGAATGCGAATTCGAAGCTTCGAATTCGTACGAGAGGGCAAGGTACCGGTTAAGCATGCGTATGCGCACATCTAGCTACAGCACTGTGGAACCGTATCTACGAGCCCCGTTGATCGATCAGAAACGTAGCCGAGAAGTTGAAGCACGTCGGGCACAAGACCTCGGCGAAACTGCGGTACACGACGCGATCGATATCCGGGCCCGGGCCGTGTGTGACGGCCACCCGCAGCGTTGGTGACTGCCGCACCCACGGCACTTGCAGCTCTGAGCAGGCGGCAAAATATGTGGGCGGTGGCAGCCTCGAGTCCGTCACTCGTGGATTGGAGCCAGCCCTTGCATTGGGCGAGATGTATGGGTGAGCCCTGTGTGTCACTACGGTAGCTGCCCACATCCGTGCCCGCCATGCGCCCCTGTCACCAGCCTTACGCGCGGCGCTCACGCGTTCAGAATGCCTCCGCTGAAGTGGATGGCCGTGAGCAGCGCCCAGCGCATGCGCTCCTCGCTCGTGAAGTTGGACAGCTCCACGCTCGCGAAGCACGTGTGCGAGACGGGCAGCTGGTTGTCGGGGCCGGGCTTGCGCACGATCTTCATGCGTCGCGGCCACTTCTTCGCGGGCATGCGGCTGCGTCCGTACATGAAGCGGAGGAAGAGGGAGCGCTCCTCGTTTGAGAAGGACTCCATCACGCGCCAGAAGAGGGTGATGGTGTGGTCGCCCGCTCGGAAGCCCTCGTAGTCCGTGTGCGCCCGCATGACCTCCGCCTCCGTGGTGGGCTGCCCGGACACCGCCACTTCCAGCTCCTGCCAGGTGAGGAGGCGGACGGCGCGGGCGGGCACGACGCTGAAGAAGCCGCGGCGAATGAGGGCCACGAGGGGGTCGTACTGGGTGAGGTGCAGCTGCGCCATGGAGGAGACCCACGCCCCTCGGTTGGACAGGGTCAGCGGGATGCCTGCGCCGCCAGGGGCCAGCTCCACCCTCCGCCTGTCCAGCGTGGTTGTGACGAAGGCCAGGCCAGGGAAGGTGGCGGCGAAGGCTGCGCCTGCGGGGCTGGCATCCAACGCTGCGGCCGTGGCCCCGGGGTCGCCGCCTTGGGACAGCGCCTCGGCATCGATGGAGCCTGCAGCAGCCCCGCCCGGCAGGCCGAGGCCGCTCAGCTCGCTGCTCGCGCGCCGCAGCGGCGCAGCGCCGCCGGCAGAGTCTGTGGTGCCTGCGCTGTCGCTGCGGGCGAACCACGGGGCAGCTGCAGGCAGTGGGGGAGCGGCTGCCGCAGCGGCCGGGGCAGCGGGCGTCGCCGCCCCTGTCGCAGCGGGCGGCGCCCATGCCCAGGTGGCCACGTCTCGCAGCAGGCGAGCTGTGGGCGTGTCCACGTCCCCGAGGTCCCCGAGGGCCAGCGGCTGCCCCACGATGCGCTTCCACAGCAGGGACGGGAACTCGAAGGCGAGCAGCGACTTGGTGCGCAGGGACATGCCCATGAACTGGCCCAGGAACACGAACATCGGGTGCACGCGCTGCTGCACGGCAGCCGCGGCGCCCCCGCCGCCCCCTCGGGCAGCGTAGGCTGGGTTAGGCAGGTACTTGCCCGCATTCACGGCGTCGATGCCCACGGCCGCAGCCTGCGCGTTGGGGCAGGGCAGCAGCAGGTCCAGCCGCGGTGAGAAGAGGTCCTCGACCATGCCCGTGATGGCGTCCCTGCTCACCCCTCCGTAGTCGATGCCCGCCTCGTCCACGTACTTGACGTGGAAGAGGCGGCCCCGCTCGTCGATGGGGCTGCG
>Ga0208629_101407_pt1 | contig 9991 bp, 5 predicted proteins | sample LakWasMet19_HOW5_2_FD_183865 | JGI IMG/M metagenome (GOLD analysis project Ga0208629, IMG submission 183865) | Freshwater sediment methanotrophic microbial communities from Lake Washington under simulated oxygen tension - Sediment Metagenome... | ecosystem: Environmental > Aquatic > Freshwater >...
CCTCTGCAGCAGCGGCAGCCTCCTCCTCCTGAGAGAGCTCTGCGTGGTCGCCAGGCTGATCATCAGCAGGGGTGTTGTCCCCAGGCTGGTCATCAGCAGGGGTGTTGTGCCCATCAGTCGGCCCCTCGAGCACCTCCTGGCGTCGCAGCCCGGCGAGCAGCGTCAGCATGCTCTCGAGACCCGCCCCACCGCTCAGCAGCGAGTGCAGCTCAGGCAGAGCACCGCCACTGCTGCCGGTACTGCCAGTATCGGCGTCGCCATCGGCGGCCCCTGCTGCAGCCCCGCCTGCCTCATCCTCGGCCTCAAAGTCGTCCGCGTACTCTTCAGAGGCAGCACCAGCAGCGCTGCCAGCAGCACCAGCACCACTCGCGGAGGATACGCGGCCAGTTGATGTGGCGGTGGCACGGCGCTCAGCATTGGCGGGTACCTGCCCCTGCCTCGGCGGTTGCAGAGGCGGCTGTGCTGCGCTGGCGGCGCCTGCAGCGTCCCCGCGCTGCAGAGAACGACTCGGTGCAGACGCTGCAGCTGCTGGCGGAAAGGCCTCCACCGGCACATGGCCAGCAGCAGAAGCAGCCTGCGGAGGCGCGCGCTCCACGCTGGGCGGCTGCCGCACGCGGATGCGCACTCGATCGAGCGGGGACGCAGGGACGGGTGCGCGCGCCCCAGCCTCTGAAGCAGCAGAAGCACGCAGAGCAGCATCAGGCGGCGCCGCAGTGGCAGGCGCCTGGGTGAGGCGCGTGCGAGCTGGTGCGGCCGGGGAGGCCACCGAGCCCAGGGTATCGGGGAGGGCCGCGACCTCCTCCGCCTCGCGGCGGCGCTGCTGCTTGAGCGAGCCTGTCCCGTGACGGACGGTCGTCGCATGCGCGGCAGCAGCAGCGGATGCGGGTGCGTCGTCGTCAGTCGTGGCCGCGTCATCGCCAACACTCTCACTGTTCGCGAGCCCGTCGCTGTCCCCGCCAAGCGCCACCAGGCGCTCCAGAAGCGCTTCAACCGCCGCCTGCTTGTCTCCGCCGCTGTACCGCAGCGCTCGGACGATGTCGCCGCCGGCCGTCGCCGATGCCGTCACCGAAGCCGCAGTGAGCGCTGGTTCGCGAGAAGCGCTAGCAGCCCAGGCTGCGCCAGCCGCGCCGGTCGAAGCACCGCTGCCACGCAACGGCGCAGCGGTGGTTGCTGGCCACGCTGTCGGCAGTTGTCGCCCACCCGCAGGAATGCCGCCACGGTGCTGCAGCTGCTGCTGCGGTCCAACTGCCTCGCTGTTGCTAGCCTCCTCGTCCATCCACTCATCATCATCACGAGCAGCCTCGGCAGCAGTAGCAGCACCAATTGCGCGTGCCGTGGCACCTGCGGTATCAGTGCCGTGGCCAGACCTGGGAGGAGCCTCAGCCCCATCCTCCAATGCCGTCTCGCCGGCAGCTGCATCCGTCAGCGCTTCCATGCGCTGCAGCTGCTCCATCATGCGGGCAAGCCGCAGCGCCAGCAGCTCCGCGCCCGCTGCGACGTCGACATCGGCTCCGGCATCTTCAGCCAAGGCGAACGGCAAGCTCTCGCCAGAGAGGCTATCGGCCCGCTTGCCGTCGCTGCGGAGGAGCTGCTGCGCAGAGTTGTAGGCGGGCTCAGCAGCCGATAGCTCGTCGTGTCCCCCACGGGTGCGTTCGACAGGCCGGGGCTGGGGGCGGGGTTGCGAAGAGCTGAAGTCCCCTCCAGCTGCTCCCCGGCTCACGGTCGTGTAAGCTGCGGCAGTGCTTGCGCCTGCAGGCGGCAGGAGCGCTGCAAGCAGCGCCGCAAACACAGGGTCAGCATCCGGGTCAGCCGGCGCAGGAGGCTCCTTCCGCTGCTCCTCCTGTCGTTGCCCTGTTCCCGCGATGACAGCTGACGCTTGCACGCTGACCACTGCTCGGTCCGCGGCGGCTCTCGCGCCCCCCGCAGAGCTGGCAATTGGTCGGGCGCCTGCCGCGCCCGCGCGCGCCCCTGCAACATCGCGCTCGAGCAAGCTACTGCTGGTGTCGACGCTGTGCGGCGACGGGCTCCGGCGGCCCGCAGCCGGTGCTGCATCAGTGACGCGGGCTGCAGGGTGAATGCCCGCCCGGTCAGGTTGCAGGCGACGGGGCCGCGACGCTGCAACGCGGCTGTCCTCCAGCCGCTGGCGCAACAGGGCCATGATGTCTTCCCCTTCCTCTTCGTCACCCCCCTGTTCTCCCTGTTCTGCGCCTTCCTGCTGCCCACCACGTTTGTGGCCGGCCTCCTGCGCCTGAGTATCACGCGCTCCCACACGAGTTGGGCCTGTTTCAGCAGGCACGTGGTAGCCGGACCCCACAGCGGACTGCTGCAGCCGCTCGCTGGCGCGCTGGCGCGCGCTGCGTGCAGTGGTGTGGTTGGCGCGTGCTATTTGCACGTCATCACGGCTGCCTGCGCCTACAGCGTCCGGCCCGCTCCCTCCGTCAGCCGGCCACATGTCACCGACGGCGGCCGCCGCGTCGTCATCGCTGTCAGGCTCGGCCTCAGGGGCGCCAGGCAACAGAAACCCGGGGTCGACGCCATCGCAGACTGCGCGAGCAGAGGCTGCGCGTGGACCCGCATCCGCAGCGGTAGAGGAGTCAGCGGCCCGTGCCGACACCTGGCCAACACTCCCGGTCGCCGCAAGGTTACCGCTAGCGAAGGCATTGGCACGCTGCGGGTGGGCGGGCTCGGCACTGCCAGCACGCACCGCAGCAGCGCTACGGGTGCTTGAAGTGATAGACATCCCCGGCCTATTATGCTGGTGATAGCCCTGCTCGTCTGATGCGCGTTGCTCGTCAGCCTCGTCCTCTGCCTCCTCCTCGTCATAGGCGTCATAAATCACAGTCTCCTGTGCCGCTCCGGCCAGAGCGCCGCCTAGCGGCCGCAGCACGCCTTGCGAACTCGTTGCGGCCCGTGCGGCAGCAAACGCAGCGAATGATGAAGACTGTGATACGCCGCCTCGAACGGCGCTGACCTGGTCGCTGAGGAGTCGCAGGCCAAACTGAGACGCCGCACCGCCGGTCCCGGCGGAGGCTGCGAACCCGCTGGTATCCTCGGTCGTTTCATCTGGCTCCTCCCCATCCGGTGCCCCCTCCGCTCCCGAGGCCACCAAAGCTGCTTCAAGTTGCATCAAGCGTTGCAGCCGCATCAGCAAACCAAGGCGCGTATCCAGTAGGGCAGCCTCTTGCTGCGCCGCAAACGCGCCGTCGTCGACGCCTCCGCTTCGATCTGCATCAACTGCAGGTTGTGCAGCTGTAGCGCGTCTATCAGTATCTGTACCTTGGTGGTCAAGCATGCTGTCCGCAAAAGGCGCCGACGAGATCGGGGCAGCGGCGCTTGGTCGCGCCGTGGAGGTTAGCAAGGGGTCCGCCGCAGCTTCGCCTTCGCTGCGCTCCTCGACGGTACCATCAGCGTTCGATCCCTCAAGCTGACGACGCAAGCCATCGCGCATTGCTGCCAGCATTCTGGTTTGAAGTCTCATCGCTTCCACTTCAGCCACTGCAGCCGAGAACTCTCGGTTCAGAAGTTCTAACTGCTCCTGTGACTGCGGACCCTCATCGTCTTCGAAGGCATGCGCGTTAACGGCGGAGCCACTTCCTCCCGTCTCAGCTTCATGGCCAACAGACCCTCCGGTGTCGCCTTCGCCGGAGTGGTCCATCTATCTCCGCGAAGGGTGAGGCTAGAGCTCCAGGATCGCAAAATGGGATTCGAGTGCAAGGATTGCGCACCAGGGGCGGATAGCAGTCGAGTGGCCACCTGATACAAACTATACTGCCTGAATGATAGACCCGGCACGCGAGACGTCGCACACAGGAGCCCGTCGACGAGTGGCAGCTGGTACACACCCGCGTCTGGAGCTCTGCCCAACGACTTTGAAGCTGAAAATGCAGGGAAATTGAAACGGTGCGTGCAACAATATCGGCTTTTTGGGCACACAGACCACCAGGTTACCGCAGTTGCAGCTCCGCTCTCGACATTACGAACGCCTGCGTGATAATTCGCAGCCGACTGCCCACAATCGTCGCCGGGCAGTCTTGGCAAGACTGTCTTGCCGCAGGGCCTGGAGGCGTTTTCGATTGCTGCGCTCTTCGCAAGACGAGTATACGCAGCGTTGACATCATAGACGCAGCAGTTTTAGCTGGGCGCCGATCCCTGAAGTTGTTTGAATCATGAAACTGGATCCGACATGCCACGCAGCTATCCTGTTCCTGTATCCCTGTATCGAGCTTGCGCCCGAGTCGCGCACCCCACCTCCGAGCGCTAGCTCGCGCCCGCGCTGGCTGATGATAACTGCATGTCCGAGACTGTGCTGTAATGGGGTCTATACGGTCTCATGAACTGGCCGCGAGCACAGTCTGCGGAAACGGGTTCGGCGACACGGGGCAACTTGCAACAATCTTCAAAACATTTGAACGACTGGGGCGAGGCTTCTGTGCGCGATGCGGTGCGTGACATACTGACCATCCGAGTCTCCAAGTTGGATTTCCAGAATTGTAGTGCGTGGAACTGAGGGTGAATGCGACATTGCAAAGCGCGTTTACGATTGCGCGATCGAAGCTTTGCAACTGTTGCTCCTGCAACTGCGTTTCAAACCACTGGCAGAAACAAGCGCTTTCGGACACAAACCTGTCTGCAGAACTATGCTGCGATTTTTCCAATCCAGTGAGGCTGCCTTCGAACTGTTCTCTCCACTCCGACACCAGTCTGTGCCCTATCTCGAGGGCTGAGGGCTGCATGCGCGCCTTGCCGCGATCATTCCGGGCTCCGGGAACCCGCACAGGCACACGCGGCTTCGCACCAAAAGTCGTGAACAACCACTTACGCGCCAAACGACGCGCACAACGGCCCGTGGCCAGACCTGCCAAGCCTTTCACAGCAGCGTTACACGTCGGAAGCGCTCGCCTCCGTGGCGTCGCGCTCGGCACCCATCTGTTCCCGCAGGAAGTCGAAGCCCACGAGCACCAGGGCGCCCACGAGCGAGCTGCCCACAGCAGAGACGCCCGCCCCCTTGAAGAAGCCAGCGGCGCCCTCTTGAGTCGCGATGCCGCGCCAGCACGCCGCGGCGGTTTGATAACGCCACTCGGGCTTGGGACGGTGCTGCTGCATCAAGTACCGCCGCCGCACCGTGTCTGCCGGGTAGGAGACGAGGTGCCCAGCGGCCGTCGCGCCCTGCGCCAGCAGCCACGACGCCGCAGCGACACTCCAGGCGCTGTGGCAGTACCGGCGCACACGCTCCCGGTAGCCAAAGTACAGCCCGAAGGACACGGCACGATAAGGCACGACGACAGCGAGCGACGGTCCAAGATTGCTAAGCCGCAGCGGTAGCTGAAGCTGCAACCAAGGGGCGCGGGGGGACGGGGGAATCGGCGGAAACACCAAACAAGATCGTTGGGTGGCCGTGCCGGGAGGGGGCCTGCTCGTGTAGATTACTCGCCGACCACAGAACCCCACATCGCCGCACACCGCGACCCCGGGTGCCGGCCGGGTAGCGTGCGACATGCTCGGTTTGCCCCGCACGGTGTGTGATAAGCCTCAGCACCGGCTGTTCCCACCACCCAACCAACGCGTCAACGCGAGAGACACTGCCTGCGCAACGGGAGAAGCATCGCTGCGCCCTCGCTGCCTGCACCCAGCTGTGCCACGCACCTCGGCCAAGATACCCCTGACGCCGCCCGTGTGCTCCTTCGCGTAAACAGCGGCTTTAACGCGATCACCGATCAGCGCTGCTCGCGGTACGGAGAACGGATATATCAGCGCCAAAGTGCAGGCGCTCGCGGCGCCACCGGCGGCTGCGGCACTCAAGACGGGGTGTAATGTTGTGGGCGTCGTCCCCTCTGCCGCGTGACGCCGCCCAGGAAGCTGGTCTTGCAGCCCAAGCCTCCGCGCAAGCTCGCAAAAAACAACAAAGTTGAGCACTTGTGATGGTATGTAGCGAATCAGCATGACAGTGTGGCCGCGCCACAGCGCGGTCACCCCAAGCTTGCGCGTAATTCCCCGGGCCGCGTCCCAAAGCCCGCGGTACGGCGTCGGGGTTGCAACATCCTGACACGCCATGTAGAGCTTGGTGCGCTCAACAGGCGTGCTGAAGCTCTTGGCGAACGCGGCTGCACGAGAGATGTTCACAGTACAGTTTGAGTGCGGCTGGATCGCATTCTTGGCGCACCGCACGCGTCGGGAACCGCATTGTTAATGTCAGACACGGGCATTTGTTCTCACCCGCTACGCCGGCAGCCACGCCATCCTTGAAGCCGGCTGGAAGATCGTGCCAACCAAAGCCGATACCCATCCTCCAAGCGCCAGCCCGTTCCGCGCCCGAGCTGGAGAGTGTGGAGGGCCGCAAAATCGGCGGATGTAGAATCGAGACGAGAGACTATCGCCTGCTACTTGTTGCGCTGCGTTTAATCGCGAGTGTTGAGCGCATGTTGCCAGCTGGTCCCCACCGAACGCGCTCTGAACGCCGACGGTTTGCATCGTGGCGGATGAATCGTCCCTGACGGTTCACGCCAACTGAGACATGCAAGCACTCGTCGCCTTCTACTCGCTCAGCGACACTGCCGTCAAGTTTGTGGCTTTTAGATGCGTGCCCGTGAGACGCATCTGCGCGATAATTCTTGCAGAGTTCACGGCAACAGCTGTTAACCGAGACGTGCAACTCGCCTCCAGCAGAAGCGCATAACTCTGCAGCAGCTTGGCTCCGCTGCCCCACGGATGTCTCCACCCAGCTGCAACCATCAGACGGCCCTCGTCGGGTGAAGAGGAAATGAGCGCGCTGACAGGCGACGCTAACGACACCGCCACAACGGCAACTGCCGAGGCCGCGAGTGTGGAACAGGGAAATGGCACGAGCGCTGCCGACGCATCACCAGGTGCATATGTTGTTGCGCCTCAAACTCGCCAACTGCTCGTGCATTTGGGTATCAACCCATATCGGCCTGACGTGGCGTTGCCTCTCGCGACCTGCCTTGGCTTCAGTATGTTCGTGGACCCCGACACAGGCCACCCATTTTACCACCGCCCTGATGGCAGCGTCAGCTGGGAGAAACCGGCGGAGTGGCGGGACCAGGATGTCGTGGTCCCTCCCCTCGCAGAGCTGCGGCCGGCGCCCGCGGTCAGCGATTCTGCACGGCACGCTGCCACGGACGCGACCAGCGCCGCCGCAGCAGCCGACGACGACGGGGAGACGTGGCACGTGTTCCGCGACTTCTCCTCGCTGACGCAGTACTTTTACAACCCCGCGACGCACGCGTCGCGCTGGACGCCCCCTCCGCGCGTCCGGGAGCAGGTGGTGGAGTCGGAGGGGTGCCGCGTCGAGTGGGTGCAGCCGTACGAGAACGCTGACGACGCGGTGCGCGAGACCATTGACGCCGTGTACGCCGCCGCCGCGAGTGCTGCGACTGCTGCGGCGGGTGCGACTGCTGCGGCGGCATCGGCAGGGCCTGGCTCGCCTGCCAGCGGGAGCGCTGCAGGCTCTGCGGGGGCTATTCCGGTTCCAGCACAGCTAGAGGACGTTGTGGTCGGCGAAGACGGCGGTGCCTACCTGCCCATAGGCCGGTGCGGTTCGTGGGAGGTCTTTCAGATCGTGGTGCCCAGCCCCAGCCCTGCAGCAGGTGCTGCTCCGGCACCGGCAGAAGTCGCCGTATCTGCGGCAGATGCCTCGACTTCAGCAGCACTCTCAGCACCCGCAGCAACAACTCAGGAGCCTCCACATGAGCTCGCGCAGCAAACACAGCAGGGACAGGGACAAGAGCAGGTGCAGCAGGGGCAGACTCAGCAGGCGCAGGCGCAGGAGGTGTCCGGCTGCCTCTTCTTCAGCAACACAGACAGCGGAGAGGCGAGCTGGGTGCCGCCTGAGGAGGTGCTGTCCGCTGGACACGACCTCTGGACCGTCACACGGCCCCCACTGCCCCTGCGGCCGCTGCTGCAGGTTGCGCTCGACTTTTTGCGGCACGCGCCGCTGCACGACGATGAAGAGGAAGGCGAGGGCGACTCTGAAGCGCTGGAGACTCAGGCCAGCGTCAACGCGGCTAGCACCGCAGCTTCAGAGGCCCCAGGCTTCGCTGTGAGCGGAACGCCCGCCACACTGCGACGACGCCGCCGTCTGTCCCAGCCGCAGGCGATGTCACGCAGCAGCCCGGCTGCCCCATGGCCTTACAGCCCTGCAACGAGCGGCGGTGCCGGTGGCAGAGCAGGCGCGTCTGTCCGTGCAGAAGGCGGCGTGCGCGCCACCGCGGAGCGCCGCGGCAACGGGGACGGGGCTACGACTCCCGTTTCGTCTCCCCGCGGCCGGCCACCGCCTCGGCAGCCTACGGGCAACGCACGCAACCGCGCGACGGCATCGCCGGTGTCTGGCGCTGCAGCATCGCAGGCTCGCGACACCAGCAAGTCAGACCGGCCTGGGAGCAGGCCGGATGGGACCGACACGCGAAGTGGATCGTCAGGGCGAAACAGGCGCCCCTCAGCAGACAGCAACGCGTCGGGCCTTGCAGCCGTCGCCACAGCGCTCGCGTTCGATAATGTCGGGGCCGGCGGCGCCAGCGGCGCGCACAGCCTTGCTGGCGCTGCCGCTGCCGCCCCTGTCACAGGAATCGCTTCGGCTCGCGGCCCGCTGGATGACGTGTTCGGCCTCGTTGCAAGCCCCGACGGCCGCGGTTTCCCGGCGGGCGACGCCCGTGGCGCCGCGCCGTTTGGGTGGGGCGGCGGCCCCGCAGGCCTGCACGTAGCTGCCCTGCCCTCTCCCGTGTCTCATTTGCTGCCGCATCTGCCGGGGTTTGGGCTGCTGGCGGGGTATTCGGGCCTACCTCTCCGCCACGGGATCGGCGGATACGGCGCCCCCTTCGGACACACGGCGCAGCACATGCTGTGGCAGCTTCAGCAGCAGGGCGGCGCCTCGTATGGCGTCGGAGTGCGCCCAGGGGCCCAGCTGTCGTCGCCATTCGGAGGAGTGGCGCACGGACTTGGCGGTCATTTGGGTGCGCTCGGCACGACGTCAGGCTCGCCGTTCCTGGGCGGCACCCACGCGCCTGCAGGCCTGGATGGCGTCCCCGCTGGCCAAGGCGTCCCCGCTGGCCATGGCGTGCAGCTCATGGTGGACATGGCAGGCGGTCTGCATGCGGTGGCCTCCGGGCCGGGCTACAGCACTGCCCTGCCCAGTACCACATCGGTCTCCGCAGGCGGCTTCTCGGGCGGCTTTCCAGACGGAATGAGTATGCATAGCTCCATCGCTGGCTTAACGGGAGGCCTGGCATCGGGGTTGGGCAGTGGGTTCTCCCCACTGGCCAACGCGCTCAGCAGCCGGGTGTCGTTTAGCACAAGCAGAGCGCCCCTTAGCCCTGCGACGGCAGCGCTGCTGCTGCATTCACCCGGCGGCGGGCAGGGGGCGTCTCTGCCCCACGCAAACCCAGGCCAGCAGCAGCAGCACAGTTACTTTCCTAGCGGGCCTACGGGCAGCGTGACAGCACTGCACCCCTCATTTCTTGCCTCCGCTGCTGCGGCGCAACAGCAGTACCTGGCACCAATGGCGTCGCCTGCGCTGTCGCGCCCCAGCGTCTTCCACCCTGGCAGCGGCGTGACCTCTGTCCTGAGCGGCGGTTTCAGCGGTCTGGGTGGATTTGGTGGGCCCGCACCCGGCGGCTTCACGGGGTTTGAGGGCCCTGTGCTGGGAGGGCAGCTGTCGGTTCAGCCGCAGCCATTGGGCCAGGCCAACGGCCGCTCTCGCATGCCTTCTGGCGACAGAAGCGGGGGGCAAGATGGCGACGGTGGCTCCGGCCGGCGGCGCGCCGGATCGAGCGTTGGTGGCAGCATCGGCAGCAACGACTCCACGGGCAGCGGCAGACCCGTCGGCGCTGCAGCGGTACCAACGACTTCTGCGCGCCCCGCGCCCTCTGTGCGGACGGGCATCTCTCGCACCTCCCCTCGGCACCCTCTCCCAGCGAGGGACGCTGGCGCAGGCGGGAGCTCCGTTGTCGGCGCCCGCCCCACAGCCTCCGAAGCGGCA